>Ga0068858_100004764_pt1 | contig 13286 bp, 10 predicted proteins | sample KBSSwiS12_FD_66589 | JGI IMG/M metagenome (GOLD analysis project Ga0068858, IMG submission 66589) | Switchgrass rhizosphere microbial communities from Kellogg Biological Station, Michigan, USA - KBS Switchgrass S1-2 | ecosystem: Host-associated > Plants > Roots > Rhizosphere > Soil ... | reverse complement strand
CCGGGCACCTCGAAGATCGTGATGACCGAGTCGGAGACCGGCTCGATCCTCGAGGCCGACCTGCCGGCTATCGGCGCTTCGCTCTATTCACACCAAAGCTGAACACGAAGGACACGAAGGAGGCACAAAGAACACGAAGGCAGTGGACAGATCCGTGGCTTCGATCGTCAGCCCGGACCATTCAAGATCTTCTTTGTGTTCTTTGTGCCTTCTTCGTGTCCTTCGTGTTCAGCTTTGGGTGTAGTCATTGAGGCTGGATACCGGCGTCGCGAACCACCTTCACCCAGCGCTGGTTCTCGGCGCGCATGAACTGGCCGAACTCCGCCGGCGACATGAGGCGGATCTCGGCGCCTTCCTCGATGAGGCGCTTGCGGATCACCGGGTCGTTCACGACCTCGGCGACCGCGTCGTTCACCTTCCTCACGATGTCGGCGGGCACGCCCTTCGGACCGATGATTCCGCTCCAGGTGCCGACGTCGAAGTCGGGCACGCCCGCTTCCGCCATCGTGGGCACGTCGGGCACCGCCGGGTTGCGCTCCTTCGAGGCGAGCGCGATCGCGCGCACCTTGCCGGCCCGGATCTGCGGCACCACCGCGGGCAACGTCGCGAAATTCACCTGCGCCTCGCCGGACATGATCGCCATCACCGAGGGTGCCCCGCCCTTGTAGGGCACGTGGGTGATGTTCGGGTTGCCGAGCGCCTTCACCAGCAGCTCGCCGGAAAGATGCCCGGGGGAACCGACGCCCGAAGAGGAATAGAACGTGGGCTGCTTGTCCGCCAGCGCCTTCAGCTCCGTCGGCGTCTTGAAGCTCGTCTGCGGCGACGCGATCATGATCATGGGGTACGAGCACACCAGCGCCATGGGCGTGAAGTCGTTGATCGGGTCGAACTTCTGCTTCATGAGGCCGGGGTTGATCGCATGCACCGCCACCGTGGTCATCATCAGCGTGTAGCCGTCGGCCGGCGATTGCAGCATGAGCTCCGCGGCGAAGTCACCCGCGGCCCCCGGCTTGTTCTCGATGATGACGGGCTGGCCGAGCTTGTCGCCCAGCTTCGGCTGGATCAGGCGCGCGACGACGTCGGTCGATCCGCCGGGCGCATAGCCGATGAGCAGCTTGATCGGTTTCTCGGGCCACGCGGCGGCCACGGGCAGGGCGAGGGCCGCGACTGCGGCCGCGATGAATCGAAGCATTCCGTCTCTCCTCGTTATTGGGGACAGATCGAAAAACTAACCTGACCCCATTTATTTGCCCTTGAACGCGGGCTTGCGCTTTTCCATGAAGGCGCGACGGCCCTCGATGTAGTCCTCGCTCTCGAAGCAGTCCAGGATGAGCCGCCTGCACAGCTCCATGTCCACGGCCTCGCCGTCGGTCCTGAGCAGCTCCTGGATGATGCGCTTGCCCGCCTTGATGGTGAGCGGCGCGCCGGTGGAGATGGCGTCGGTGTATTCCTTGAGCAGCGCCTCGAGCCCGTCGGGCTCGGCGATGCGGTTCACCAGGCCGATCTTGTCCGCCTCCTTCGCGTCGAGCCGGCGTCCGGTGAAGAAGATGTCCTTGGCGTAGCCCGGCCCCACCAGGTTGGTGAGGTTGCGCATCGCCGACATCCGGTAGCCCAGCCCCAGGCGCGTGGCGGGCACGAAGAAGGTGGAGTCGGTGGAGGCGATGCGCAGGTCGCAGCTGATCGCCACGTTCACGCCACCGCCCACGCAGTAGCCCTGGATGCACGCGATGGTCGGTTTCGGGAACTCGTAGATGCCTTCGAGCGCCTGCTCGGCGGTGAGCTCGTATTTCTTCACCGCCTCCTTCTGCGCGCGCATGTCCTCGAACTGGGAGATGTCGGCGCCGGAGATGAAGGACTTGCCGCCCTCGCCGGAGAAGACCACCACGCGGATGTTGTCGTCCTTCCCGGCCTGCCCGAGCAGCGTCGGCACCGCTTCCCACATGTCCACGGAAAGCGCGTTGTGCTTCGCCGGATTGTTGAAGCGGATGTGGAGGATCGGGCCCTGCGCCCACGTCTTCACGCGCTCGGTCGGGGAGACGTACGTGGTCATGTCGTTCATCAATACACTCCTTCTTCCTTCAGGCGCTTGAGGCTTTGCGGGTCGAAGCCGATCTCGGCCAGGATCTCCTCGGTATGCTCGCCGCGCTTGGGCGTCGAGCGCGCAATCTTCGAGGGCGTGCGCGACATGATGATCGGCTGGCCCACGAGGCGCTGCTTGCCGAAGCGCGGCGACTCGACTTCCTGGACCATGCCCAGGTGGCGGACCTGCTCGTGCTCGAGCGCCTGCTTCATGTCGCTGATGTGGCCGCAGGCCACGCCCGCATCGTTGAACTTCGCCACCCAGTGGTCGCTGGTGTCGTGCGCGAGCTTCTTCTCGATCTCGACGTTCAGCCACTCGCGGTTCACGTGGCGGTTGGACTTGGTGGCCGAGCGCTCGTCCTGGATCCACTCGGGCGCGCCGATCGCCTCGCAGAAGCGCTCCCAGATCTTGCCGCCGAAGACCGCGAGGTTGATGTGGCCGTCCTTCGTCTTGTACACCCCGGTCGGCATGCTCGTGGGATGGAAGTTGCCGGCCTGCCCGGGGACCTCGCCCTCGATGGTGTAGCGCGCGCCCTGGAAATCCATCATGTAGATCATCGCCTGCAGCAGCGACGTCTGCACCCACTGTCCCTTGCCCGACTGCTCGCGCTCGAGCAGCGCCACGGTCACGCCGTAGGCGGCGAAGATGCCGCCGCAGAGATCCGCGACCGGGATCCCCACGCGCAGCGGCCCGTGGCCCGGGATGCCGGTGACCGACATGAGCCCGCCCATGCCCTGCGCGATCTGGTCGAAACCGGGGCGCGTGGCGTAGGGTCCCGTTTGCCCGAAACCGGAGATGCTCGCGTACACCAGCCGCGGGTTCACCTTCGAGAGCGTCTCGTAGTCGATGCCGAGGCGGTTCTTCACGTCCGGGCGAAAATTCTCCAGCAGCACGTCCGCCTTCTCGATGAGCTTCTTCAGCACCTCGATGCCGCGCGGCTCCTTGAGATTAAGCGTGATCGAGCGCTTGTTGCGGTGCGTGTATTGGTAGTCCGACCCTTCCTGGCCGCCGAGCGTGTCGTCGCCGCGCATGCTCTCGGGCATCTGCACCTGGATCACGTCCGCGCCCCAGTCGGCGAGCTGCCGGGCCGCCGTCGGTCCTGCGCGAACCTGCGTGAGATCGATGACGCGGAAGCGGGAAAGTGCCTGCGAAGCCGGGATGTGTGGCATGCCTTGAGGTTACACTGGAACGGGCGAATCAGAACCGCGTTCCTTCATGAGGAATCCCGCCGCGTGCCGCATCTCGAGCTCGAGCAACTGACCAAGCGCTACGGCGACGTCACCTCGGTCGACCATATCTCGCTCGCGGTCGAGCGCGGCGAGTTCATCTGCCTGCTCGGGCCCTCGGGCTGCGGCAAGACCACGACGCTCAGGATGATCGCGGGCTTCCTCGAGCCCGACGAGGGGCGCATCAAGGTTGGCGACAGGGTCGTGTCGCAGCCGGGCTCGGTGGTGCCGCCCGAGCGGCGCAACATGGGGATGATCTTCCAGAGCTATGCGGTGTGGCCGCACATGACGGTGCGCGACAACGTGGCTTATGGATTGAAGATGCGCGGCGTGGAGTCGGCCGAGCGCCGCAAGCGAGCCGATGCCGCGCTCGCCGCGACCAAGCTCTCCGAGCTCGCCGAGCGTTATCCTGCGGAGCTGTCGGGTGGCCAGCAGCAGCGCGTGGCGCTCGCGCGCGCGCTGGCGCCCTCTCCCGAGATCCTTCTCCTCGACGAGCCGCTGTCCAACCTCGACGCCAACCTGCGCGGCGAGATGCGCCTGGAGATCCGACGGCTGCACGACCAGTTCAGGGATACCTCGATCTACGTGACCCACGACCAGCTCGAGGCCATGACCATGGCCGACCGCATCGTGGTCATGAACGCCGGGCGCATCGAGCAGATCGGCACGCCGCAGGACGTGTACGACCGCCCCAACTCGCGCTTCGTCGCGCGCTTCATCGGCGGCAGCAACGTGATCGAGGCGCAGCACGTCTCGGGCAGCGAGGTGAACATCCGCGGCCACGCGATCCACGTGGGACAGGGCGAGTTCGCGCGCGACATGGGCGTGTGCGTGAAGACGCACGACGTCGAGATCATTCCCGAGGGCGAGGAGGTCGGCGCGAACAACGTCCTCGCGGGCGTCGTGCGCAGCACGGCGTACCTCGGAAGCCACCGCGACTACGTCGTGGACATCGGCGAGGACCTGCTGGTGGCGGCGCCGGCGGCGCTCGACCTCGCCCCCGGCGCGAAGGTGAAGGTACGGCTGCGGCCCGAACGGTGCCGCGGCCTGGCTCGTTGATAACCAGAAGGAGGAGAGACATGCAGATCCGCAGACTGGCCGGGTGGCTCGCGTTGTCGGCCGCACTCCCCGTGGCCGCGCAGGAATCGACGCCGGCGATGGTCGCCGCCGCCGAGAAGGAAGGCAAGGTCGTCTGGTACAGCTCGGTGGACGTGAAGGTCGGCGAGCAGATCGCGAAGGCCTTCAAGGAGCAGTATCCGAAGATCGAGGTGGACGTGGAGCGCTCGGGCTCGGAGCGCGTGCTCCAGCGCATCAACCAGGAGTACCAGGCCAACATCAAGAACGTGGACGTGGTGAATTCGTCCGACGCCTCGCACTTCCTCTTCTGGAAGCAGCAGGGATGGCTCGCGAAGCACACGCCGCCCGACGCGCAGAAGTTCGCCCCCCAGTATCGCGATCCGGACGGCACCTACTTCACCTGGCGCGCGACGCTGGACTGCATGGCCTACAACACCAACCTGGTGAAGGAGGGCGAGGCGCCGAAGAGCTATGCCGAGCTCCTCGACCCGAAATGGAAGGGCAAGCTCGTGAAGGCGCACCCGAGCTACAGCGGCACGAGCCTCACGGGAACCTACGCGCTGGTGAAGGTGCTGGGCTGGGACTACTTCGAGAAGCTCTCGAAGACCGGCATCCAGCAGCTGCAGTCGACCACGGCGCCGCCCAAGACGCTCGCGAGCGGCGAACGCGCGGTGATGGTGGACGGCAACGAGTACAACATCTTCATCGAGATGGCGGCGAAGAGCCCGGTGAGGCCGATCTACGCGAGCGAGGGGACTCCGTTCGTGAGCTCGCCCACCGCCGTGTTCGCCGGCGCCCCGCACCCGAACGCCGCACGCCTGTTCCAGAACTTCCTCTACTCCGCGAAGGCGCAGCAGCTCCTCGTGGACGTGGGAGGCCAGCGCTCGGTGCATCCCGACGTGAAGGAGCCGGCGGGCCGAACGCCGCTGAAGGACATCAAGCTGTTGCCCGACGACGCGACGGGAATGCTGCCGCAGATCGCGGACATCAAGAAGAAATACACCGCGCTCTTTGGCAACTAGGCGTTCCCTCGACCTGACGGCGCCCTTTTCGGGCGCCATGGCCCTGCTGCTCGCGGCGCTGGTGCTGCTGCCGCTGTACTGGCTCCTCGACACCAGCCTCCGCGACGCCGGCAAGGCCTTCACGCTCGCCAACTACGACCAGCTCTTCCATGATCCCGGGTTCGTGAAGCCGCTGGTGACGACGCTGTGGACGTCGGCCGCGGTGGGAATCCTTTGCCTGGTCGCCGCGGCACCGATGGCGTACCTCGTCGCGCGCACCGACCTGCCGCTGAAGCGCTCTTTCCGCGTGCTGGTGCTGGCCTCGTTCGTGACGCCGCCCTTCCTGGGTGCCTTCGCGTGGGTGCTGCTCGGAGGACCCAACGCGGGGATCCTCAACCAGTGGTACTACGGCCTCCTGGGGTTGAAGCCGTTCGAGGCGCAGCCCCTCATCAACATCTTCTCCGCGTGGGGAATGGTGTTCGTGATGGCGCTCTACACCTTTCCGTACGTGTTCACGTTCGTGGCCAACAGCCTCGACATGATCCCGAGCGAGCTGGAGGAGGCGAGCGCCATCTTCGGCGCGGCGCCGTGGCGCACGGCGATGAACGTGACGCTGCCGCTGGTGATGCCGGCGCTCCTCGCGGGGTTCATCATCGCCTTCCTGCAATCGATGACGCTCTTCGGCGTGCCCGCGATCCTGGCGCTGCCCGCGGGCGTGGACACGATGACGACCAAGATCTGGAGCCTCTTCCAGTTCCCGCCGCAGCCCGGGCTCGCGGCCGCCGCGTCGCTCCCGCTCCTGCTGGTGACGGTGCTCCTGCTGCGCACCCAGGCGGGAATCATGGGACGGCGCGGCTATTCCATCGTCGGCGGCAAGAGCACCGGCATGCGCACGATCCGCCTGGGCGCCTGGAAGATCCCCGCGCTCGGACTCTTCGGGTTCGTGCTCGCGTGCTCGGTGGTCCTGCCGTACGGCGTGCTCCTGCGCACGGCCTTCCTCAAGAACTGGGCGGCGCCGATGGCGGGCAACTTCTCGATCGAGCACTGGAAGTTCGTGTTCCTCGAGTTCAGCCAGACGAGGCTCGCCTTCACCAACACGTTCATCCTCGGCGCCACGGCGGCCACGGCCGGGACGATCCTCGCGGTGACGATCGGCTACCTCGCCTTGCGCAAGCTCGTGTGGGGACACCGCTACCTCGCGTTCCTCGCGACCGCGCCGGTGGCGATCCCGGGCATCGTGCTCGCGGTGGGACTCTTCATCGCCTATACGCGGCCGCCGTTCGTGCTCTACGGCACGCTCGTGATCATCTTCCTCGCCTACGTCACCAAGGAGCTGCCGGTGGGATACCAGCAGGTCGCCTCGTCGCTCAAGGCGGTGCATCCGGAGCTGGAGGAGGCGGGCCGGATCTTCGGCGCCACGCGGTTGAGGACCCTCGTCGACATCACGGCACCCCTGATCCGCAACGGCGTGATCGCGACGTGGCTGCTCATCTTCATCGGCTCGATCCGCGAGCTCTCGGCGACGATCCTGCTCTTCACGGCGAAGACCAAGACGATATCGGTCACCATGTTCGACCTGCGCGAGAGCAACGACTGGGGCCCCATCGCCGTCCTTTCCGTCACCATGCTCGCGATCACGTTCGCGATGGTCGCCGCGATCAACTACTTCACCGACCGGAGGTCGTCTTGAAGGAAATGCCGCTGCTGGGGTTGTGCCTCGGCGATCCCACGGGCATCGGCCCGGAGCAATGCGCGCGCGTGCTCTCCGACGGCCGCCTCGCGGGCGCCGCGCGCCTGCGCGTCTACGGCGACCGCCGCGTGCTCGAGCGCGGCGCGCGCGACGCGGGCGTTCGCGTGGCCGAGGTCGACTTCGTCGACCTCGGCAACTACGACCCGGCGGCGATCCCGCAGGGCGCCGTCTCCGCGGAATCGGGGAAGGTCACCGGCCAGACGCTCGCCCACATGATCGAGGAGGCGCTCGCCGGCCGGCTCGACGGCATCACGTTCGCGCCGCTCAACAAGGCGGCGCTGCACGCGGGCGGGTGGAAGTTCAACGACGAGCACCAGATGTTCGCGCACCTCACCCGGCACCAGGGCTTCTTCGGCGAGATGAACGTCCTCGACAACACCTGGATGTCGCGCGTCACTTCGCACGTGTCGCTGCGCCAGGCGCTGGACCAGGTCACGGCGCAGCGGATCGACGACGCGCTCACGCTCGCCGACGCGACCATGCGCGGCGCGGGCTTCGCCTCGCCGCGCATCGCGGTGTGCGCGCTCAACCCGCACGGCGGCGAGAACGGCCTGTTCGGCCGCGAGGAGATCGACGTCATCGCCCCCGCGGTGAAGAAGGCGGCCGGGCGCGGCATCGCGTGCAAGGGACCGTATCCTTCCGACACCGTCTTCATCAAGGCCTTCAACGGCGAGTTCGACGGCGTGCTCTCGATGTACCACGACCAGGGGCAGATCGCGACGAAGCTCAAGGGCTTCAACCGCGGCGTGACCGTGACCGCCGGGCTGGAAACGGTCTTCACGACCCCGGCGCACGGCACGGCGTTCGACATCGCAGGGCACGGGAAGGCCACGACGGGGGCGCTGGAGCAGGCGGTGCGCCTCGCGGCGCGGCTGGCGACCAGCCGTCCGGCGTGACTTCCGGCCTCACCGAATACGTCGCCGGCTTCGTCGTCTCGACGACCTCCGCCGACATCCCGAAGGACGTCGTGCACCTGGGCAAGCGCTCGGTGCTCGACGGCATCGGCCTCGCGCTCGCGGGCAGCGTCTCGGAGTGCGGGCACATCGCGCGGGAGTACCTCCGTCGCCTCGGCATCGCCGGCGAAGGCGGATGCACCGTGATCGGCTCGCCGATGCGGCTCCCGGCGCGCTTCGCCGCGTTCGCCAACGGCCTCGCGATCCACGCCGACGACTACGACGACACGCAGCTCGCGGTGGCGAAGGATCGCGTCTACGGGCTGCTCACGCATCCGACGGCGCCCGCGTTGCCGCCGGTGCTGGCGCTCGCGGAGCGCGGCCGAAGGAGCGGCGCGGACCTCATGCTCGCCTATCAAGTCGGCGTGGAGGTCGAGTGCAAGATCGCCGAGGCGATCCTGCCGCGCCACTACCAGCACGGCTTCCACAGCACGGCGACCTGCGGATCCATCGGCGCCGCGGCGGCGGCGGCGAAGCTGCTGGGCCTCGACCGCGAGGCGGCGCGGCGCGCGCTCTCGCTCGGCGCCACCCAGGCGGGCGGGTTGCGCGAGAACTTCGGCACGATGACCAAGCCTTTCCACGCCGGGCGCGCGGCGGAGAACGGCGTGGTGGCGGCGGAGATCGCCGCGCTGGGATTCACCGCATCGCCCAACGGGCTCGAGGCCGACCGCGGATTCTTTCGCGCGGCGGGCGGCGGCTACGACGCCGCGGCCATCGACGGCAAGCTGGGCGCGCCGTGGACGTTCGCCTTTCCGGGCGTCTCCATCAAGCCGCATCCGAGCGGCTCGCTCACGCATCCCGGCATGGGGGCGATGCTCGAGCTCATCGGCCGGCACGACGTGAAGCCGGACCAGGTGAAGCGCGTGTCGGTGGGAACGAACCACAACATGCCCAACGCGCTCATCCATCACCGGCCGGTGAACGAGCTGCAGGCCAAGTTCTCGATGGAATTCTGCATGGCGATCCTGCTCCTCGAGCGCAAGGCGGGATTGCAGGAGTTCACCGACGAGGTGGTGAACCGCGCCGACGTGCAGGCGATGATCCGCAGGATCGAGTTCGGCGTGCATCCCGAGGCCGAGGCCGCGGGCTTCGACAAGATGGCGACGATCATCGAGGTCGAGCTCGTGGACGGCCGCGTCCTCGAGGCGCGCGCGGACTTCGGCAAGGGCAGCCCCGCGAACCCGATGAGCGATGCGGAGCTGTCGGACAAGTTTCGCGAGTGCGCCGCGTGGGGCGGCCTCGCGCCCGATCAGGCCGAGGAAGCGCTCGCGTTGCTGTGGCGCATCGACGAGCTTGCCGACGTGGGCGAGCTCACGCGCGCGCTAGCTCGCGTGCCCTAGCTTGCCCATCACCCCGTTGATGATGCGCTCGAACAGCGACGCGTCCGGGTTCTCGGCGAGGATCACCAGGTCGCGCAGCCGGAATTTCTTCGCGAGCTCGGTGCGCGTGCACTCGAGCACCGTCTTGCCGCGCTTGTCGGAGAAGAGGAAGCGCGACTTGAGCGGGCTCACGTAGAGCAGCTTCGCGGGCTGGCGCGGCTCGTCGATGTTCGCCGAGCGGATGCCGACCCACACGCCTTCCTTGAGCTTGCTGGGCAGCTTCACTTCCTTCGGGATCTCGCGCGGGGTGACCGGCTTCGCGCCGGCGGATCCCGCCGCGCCCGGCGCACCCGGCGCGGGGGCGGCCTCCACGGCGGGCGCGGTCGCCTCGGTGAAGTCGAGCTCGTCGGTCTTCTCGACCTGCACCACCTCGTTGCCGATCTTCACGGCGATGGGCGCGGTGAAATCGAGCTCGTCCGGAACCGCCGCGGGCGCACCCGGCTTGCCGGGTTCCCCGGGCTTCGCTCCCGGCGCGCCCGGCTTCGCGCCGGCCTTGGCCGCCGCGGCGTCCTTCGCGATGTTCTTCGCCGCGGCCGCGTCCGCGGCCTTGGCCTTCTCGAGCTGCTCGGCGGCGGTGTGGAGCACGGCGGTGTGCAGCTTCATCAGCTCGGCGAAGAACGCCGAGCGCTCGGTGTCCTCGATGCCGGCGGCGGCCGCACCCGCGGTGATCTTCTTGAGGATCGTGGGCACGCTGCTCGCGAGCTTCTTGCGCTGGGCCTGGTCGAGCTTGGGCTCGACGCTCCAGATGAGCAGGTCCATGGTCTCGACCGCGCCCTTCCAGGCGTCGCTGTCCTTGCCGCTTTGCACGTGGACCAGCACCAGGTACTTGATCCAGTGCTTCGCGAGGAAAGCGATCACGGGCTTCGGCGCCTTGCCGTCCTTCATGCGCGACTTGACCTGCTCGCGCGCGTCGTTGCCCGCCAGCGCCAGGTTCTCGCGCTGCGCCACCTGGCGCGCCGCGACGTCGGCTTCCTTGGCGGCGCGCTGCTCCTCCTCGCCCATGAGCGCGCGCAGCTTCTCGTTCGTCGTCTGGAAGATGTCGAGCTTGTCCTCGTAGCCGGTGAGGACCTCGTGCAGCAGCGTGTCCAGCTTGGGATAGGTCGGGTGCTCCTTGTCGAAGTCGGCCGGCAGGCGCCCGGCGAATTCGCCGAGGATGTCCAGCATCTCGCGCGCCGGGTGGTCCTTCTTCGAGAAGATCGACTTGTCGGCGATCGCCACCTTGAGGATCGGGATCTGCAGGCGCGCCACCAGCGCCTTCACGCCGGCGGGAACCTTCGGATCGTCGAACAGCTGGTCGAAGAGCATCGACACGATGTCGAGCGTCATCGCGTCCATCTGCCCCATGGAGGCGCCGACGTTGCTCGACTTCAGGTCGTGCAGCACGTTCGTGGAAACCGCGCCACCCGCGGGAATCGCGATCGAGCCGCTGGTGATGCCGCCGGTGTCGCCATGCTGCAGGCGCGTGAGCGAGCCCACCAGTTCCGCGCCCGCGAGCGCCGGCGGTCCGCCCGGCGTGCCCGGCATGGGGCCGCCGCCCGGCGCCGTCATCGGGCCCATGAGCTTCGAGAGGATCGAGAAGATGTCCTGGCCCGCGGCGGCCGCCGCCTCGGTGGCCTTCTTGACCTTCACCTCGACGGCGTCCTCGACGTCGCCTTCCTCGGCTTCCTCGCCGCCGCCCGCGGCACCGGAGGCGCCGCCTTCCTTCTTCACCACCGCGTAGCGGATCTTGGGCAGGATCGAGTTGTCGACCAGCAGCGCGTTCACTTCCTTGTAGATGCCGCGCATCGCGTCGGCGACGTGGTCGTCGAAGAGCTTGAGCATCACGCGGCGGATCTTGACGTCCGACTCGACCGACTTGCACACCGACTTGTAGGCCATGCACACGGCGTGGCTGCCGAAGGGGTTCGCCTCGGACTGCAGGTTCGCGTCGCCGAGGAGCACGCCGGCGCGCTGGTCGAGCGCCCCCAGCTCGTCCTCGCACATGCGGCGCAGCCGCGCGGCCATGTCGTTGAAGCGCAGCGTCTCGTCGAGGTCGTCCTCGCCCACGAGCTCGAGCTCCATCTCCAGCGGCGCCTCGTCGTCCGCCGTGGCGGTGCCGAGCGCCTTGCGGACCTCGCGCACGCGCTTGGAGAATTCCTCGAGGTAGCGGACGCCGAACTCCTCCTGGATCGTCCCGCGCTGCCTGGCGACCACGTCGCGAGTGGCGAGGAGGTAGCCCTGCTGGTCCTTGTCCTGGGTCTTGTCGACGAGCGTCGACAGGCTCTCGTCGGCCTTGTCGAGCATGCCCGTGACGGCGTCTCCGAGGCGCTCGGTGATGAGGTCGCGACTCTCCTTCAGAATCGCGTCGAATGGCGTGGCAGGCATTCCGGCAACCCCCTGATCGGCTCCGGTACGGTGGTTCTTATTCTGTTTGGATCATCCTACGCTACAACCCACTGGCGCTCTAGATGCTCCGCGCGAAAATGACCGGCCCCTTACAGGGCGTCGATCACGGCGCGCGTCACGTCCTTCGTCGTCGCTTTCCCGCCCAGGTCCGGCGTCAAGACGCCCTTCCCGGTGGTCTTCTCGATCGACTTCATGAGCCGCTTCGCCGCCTTCTCCTCGCCCAGGTGCTCGAGCATCATCGCCGCGGTCCAGAACGTGGCGACGGGATTCGCCACGCCCTTGCCGGTGATGTCGAAGGCCGAGCCGTGGATCGGCTCGAACATCGACGGAAACTTGCGCTCCGGGTTGAGGTTCGCCGTGGGCGCGATGCCGAGGCTGCCGGACAACGCGGCGGCGAGGTCGGACAGGATATCCGCGTGCAGGTTCGAGCACACCATGACGTCGATCGTCTGGGGCTTGAGCACCATCCGGGTCGTCATGGCGTCGACCAGCTCGCGGTCCCACTGCACGTCGGGATAATCCTTCGCGATCTCGAAGAAGATCTCGTCCCACATCACCATGCCGTGGCGCTGCGCGTTGGACTTGGTGACCAGTGTCAGCTTCTTGCGGGGGCGCTTGCGCGCGAGCTCGAAGGCGAAGCGCTGGATGCGCTCCACGCCCACGCGCGTGTACACGGAGACGTCGGTCGCCGTCTCGATCGGAAGGCCGCGGTGGGCGCGGCCGCCCATGCCGGCGTACTCGCCCTCGGTGTTCTCGCGGATCACGACCCAGTCGATGTCCCTGCCCTTCGCGAGCGGGCTCGTGATGCCGGGCAGCACGCGCGCCGGGCGGACGTTGGCGTACTGGTCGAAACCCTGGCAGATCGGAAGCCTCAGGCCCCAGAGCGACACGTGGTCGGGCACCTTCTGGCTGCCGACCGCGCCGAAGAGGATCGCGTCGAACGGCCGCAGCTGATCGAGCGCGTCGTCCGGCATCATGCGGCCGCGATCGAAGTAGTGCTGCGATCCCCACGGAAAGTGCTGCCACTCGAAGCGGAAGCCGCCGCGTGACGCGGCCGCGTCGAGTACGGAGATGGCGGCGGGCGTCACTTCCTGCCCGATTCCGTCGCCTGCGATGACGGCAATGCGATACGTGCGTGTTGTGTTCACCACAGTCCCAGCACCTTCCACCAGAGAAAGCCGATCGGCAGCCAGATCGCGAGATGCGCGAGCGACACGATGAATCCAATCCGCCACCACGCCGGCTGCGACACGTACCCGGCGCCGAAGACGATCGGCGCCGGACCCGTGCCGTAGTGCGTCATCGCGGCGTTGACGTTCGAGAGCACGCCGAACGCGACGGCGGCGACGAGCGGCGGCGCGCCGAGGGCGACGGCGGCCGCGAAAAACGCCGGGAGCATCGCCGTCACGTGCGCCACGAGACTCGCAAACGCGTA
>Ga0068858_100004763_pt1 | contig 13287 bp, 11 predicted proteins | sample KBSSwiS12_FD_66589 | JGI IMG/M metagenome (GOLD analysis project Ga0068858, IMG submission 66589) | Switchgrass rhizosphere microbial communities from Kellogg Biological Station, Michigan, USA - KBS Switchgrass S1-2 | ecosystem: Host-associated > Plants > Roots > Rhizosphere > Soil ... | reverse complement strand
GTGCACATGCTCTCGACGACCGCCTTCAACGCGATGCTGAAGACGCTCGAGGAGCCGCCCGAGTACCTGAAGTTCATCCTCGCGACGACCGATCCGCAGAAGGTGCCGGCGACCGTGCTGTCGCGCTGCCTGCAGTTCAACCTGCGCCCGATGGCGATCGAGACGATCGTCGGCCACCTGCAGACGATCCTCGCCGCCGAGCAGGTCGGCGCCGAGCCGGGGGCGCTGAAGCTGATCGCGCGCGCCGCACGCGGCTCGATGCGCGACGCGCAGTCGCTCGCCGACCAGGCGATCGCGTTCGGCAGCGGCCGCATCGAGGAAGCGGCGGTACGCCAGATGCTCGGCGCCGTCGATCGCAGCCAGGCGATCGCGTGCGTGGAGGCGGTCGCGGCAGGCGACGGCGCGGCGCTCGTCGCCGCGGTCGATCGTCTGCGCGAGCTGGGCCTGTCCGCGGCGGGAGCACTCGAGGAGATGGCGACGCTGCTGCAGGAGATGGCGGTCGTGCAGGCCGTGCCCGGCGCGGCCGCCGACGACCCCGAGAGCGCGGATGCGATCCGCCTCGCCGCGCTCCTCGCGCCCGACGAGACGCAGGTCTTCTATAGCATCGTCCTCGCGGGCCGCGCCGAGCTGCCGCTCGCGCCCGACGAATACAGCGGGCTGGTGATGGTGCTGTTGCGCATGCTCGCGTTCGCGCCGGCCGAGCAAGGCGGCAGGCCGCCGGGGCCGACGAACACGGCGCCGGTGCGCGCGTCGGCGGCGAGCGCATCGCGCAGCCAGCCGGCGGTCGCCACTCCGGCCGCGGCGACGACGGCAGCGCCTGCCGCAGCCGCGCCGGCGCCGCGACGCGACGCGGCCGAACGCGTGCACGCCGACGCCGCGCGCGCTGCCGACCTCTGGTGCGCGCTCGTCGCTCGCCTCGCCAGCGCCGGCGCGATCGCCGCGATGGTGCGCGAGCTCGCGGTGCAGGCCGAATGCATTCGCGTCGTCGACGGCGGCGACGGCCGCGTCTGGCACCTGCGCGTCGAGCGCGAGAACCTGCGCACGCCGGCCTTGCGCGAGCGTCTGCAGGCCGCGGCGAGCGACGCCGAGGGACATCCGCTGCGCCTCGAGATCGAGGCCGCCGCCGCGGTCGACACCCCGGCGGCGCGCGACGCTGCCGAGCGCGACCGTCGCCAGGCGGAGGCCGAGCGTGCGATCGAGGAGGATCCGCTCGTGCGCGCGCTGATGGCGCAGTACAAGACGGCGCGGATCGTGCCCGGTTCGGTCAAGCCGCTGCCGGCGGCCTGACATTCGAAGGAGCAATGGACATGATGAAGGGTCAGCTGGCCGGCCTGATGAAGCAGGCGCAGGCGATGCAGGAGAACCTGAAGAAGGCGCAGGACGAGCTGGCGACCATCGAGGTCGAAGGGCAGTCGGGCGCCGGCCTCGTCAAGGTGACGATGACGTGCAAGCACGACGTCAAGCGCGTCGCGATCGATCCGAGCCTGCTCGGCGACGACAAGGACATGCTCGAGGACCTCGTCGCCGCCGCGTTCAACGACGGCATCCGCAAGGCCGAGCAGGTCAGCCAGGAGAAGATGGGCAAGCTCACCGCCGGCATGCCGCTGCCGCCGGGAATGAAGCTGCCGTTTTGACGATGCCGCCAAGCTCGCTACGCGCGCTGCCCCCCGAGGGGGCGGCGCGCGACCTTGGCGCGGCCCGGCGGTCGCGCGTGTAGTTTGGCCGCCGAACCCGCGCTCGAGGGCCTGATCGAGGCGCTGCGTCGCCTGCCGGGCGTCGGCGTCAAGTCGGCGCAGCGGATGGCGTGGCACCTGCTCCAGCACGACCGCGAAGGTGCGCGCAGGATCGCGGGCGCGCTCGAGGACGCGGTAGCGCGCATCCGCCACTGCGCGCGCTGCCACACGTTCACCGAGGGCGAGGTGTGCAGCATCTGCCTCGACGCATCGCGCGACGTCCGCCAGCTCGCGGTCGTCGAGACGCCCGCCGACCAGGCCGCGCTCGAACGCACGGGCAGCTACCGTGGCCTCTACTTCGTGCTGATGGGGCGGCTCAGCCCGCTCGACGGCGTCGGCCCGTCCGAGATCGGTGCCCGCCAGCTGCTCGACCGCGCCGGCGACGGCCGGGTCGAGGAAGTGATCATCGCGACCAATTTCACCGCCGAGGGCGAGGCGACTGCACATGTCCTTGCCGAGGCGCTCGGCGCGCGCGGCATCCGCGTGACCCGGCTGGCGCGCGGCGTGCCGGTCGGCAGCGAGCTCGAGTACGTCGACCTGGGGACGATCGCGCACGCGTTCTACGACCGCCGCTGACGCGGCGGGCGCCGCTCACTGCTTGGCGACGACGTGCTTGGGCGTGACGATGGTGCGCTGGCTCTTTCGCGGGCTCGCAGCGCTGTCGCTGCGGTGGGTGCTGTGCGACACCTTCGTGCCGTGCACCGTCGACGCGAACCGCGTCGTCGCGCGGCCCTTGGCGGCGACGTAGACGACGACCGTCTGCCCGGCCGCGAACGTCGCTCCCGTGCCGACGTCGTTCCACTGCGCGACCTGGCTCGCGCTCACGCGGTAGCGGCGCGCGATCGTCTCGACGCTGTCGTGCTTGCCGGCGCGCAGGCTCACCTTGCGCAGCGGCGGCGCGTCGGGCGCGAGGATCATCGTCGCGTTGTCGGCGACCGTGCTGGAGACGTCGACGATCGGCCCGCCGCTGCGCCGCGGCACGAGCAGCGTCGAGCCCGACTTGATGACCATGCGCGCCGGGATCTTGTTGACCTCGCGCAGCGCCTCCTCGTCCATGCCGACGATGCGCGCGGCTTCGGCCGGCTTCATGTTCTTCGGTGCGACCCACGTCGTCCACGATGTCAGCGGCCCGCGGTGCAGCGCCAGCTCGCGGACGAAGCGGTTGGCGTTGTCGTACGGCAGCAGGATCTGCGGCGTTCCGGCGGCGAGGATCACCGGCCGGTTCATCTGCGGATTGAGATACTGGAACTCCTCGGCCTGCAGGCCGGCGAGCTTGATCGCGAGCGCGACGTCGATGTCGTGCTCGATCGGCACGCTCAGAAAGTAGGGGTGGTTGTAGAGCTCGGGAAGCTGCAGGTTGAAGCTCGCGGGCCGGCTGACGATGTTCTTCACCGCCTGCAGCTTCGGGATGTAGAGCTGCGTCTCGGCCGGCATGCGCAGGCTCCGGTAGTCGACGGCGACGCCGGCGCGCTGGTTCTTCGCGACCGCGCGCTGGACATTGCCTTCGCCCCAGTTGTACGCAGCGAGGGCGAGGTGCCAGTCGCCGAACATCGCGTAGAGCTTCTGCAGGTAGTCGAGCGCGGCCCGCGTCGACGCCAGCACGTCGCGGCGGTCGTCGCGGAAGGCGTTCTGCTTCAGCTCGAAGTCGCGGCCCGTCGACGGGATGAACTGCCACATCCCCGAGGCGCGCGCGACCGACATCGCCTGCGGGTTGTAGGCGCTCTCGATGAACGGCAGCAGCGCGAGCTCGGTCGGCATGCCGCGGCGGTCGAGCTCCTCGACGATGTAGAAGAGATAGCGGCTGCCGCGCTCGGTCATTCGCGCGACGTAATCGGGGCGCGACGCGTACCAGCGTTCGCGGTCGCGGACGAGCTCGCTGTCGAGGTCGGGCATCGCGAAGCCGCGACGGACGCGCTCCCAGAGGTCGACGCGCGCGGCGCGGTCGTCGAGATCGAGGCGGACTTCCGGCCGCACCGGATCGATGGGAACCGGCGGCGCGACTGTCTCTTCCGCGGCGCCCGCGTCGGCTGCGGACGCGGCCGCCGCAGGCGCGACCGCTGGAGCGGCCGGCGTCGCCGCAGGCGCTTGCGCTGCCTGCGCCCGCTGCAAGCTCCAGACGTCGCCCGGAGTCGCCGGCGTCGCGTCGACTGCGACGGGAGCTTCGGATGTTTGCGCCGCACCGGGCGGCGGTGGCACCGACGCGCAACCTGCGAGGAGGACGATCGGCAGTGCGAGCCAGCTTCGGGTTCGCGCCGCCTTCGCGGGCCGCGTGTCGGTGTGCTTCGTCATCGGAAATCGTTCTTCCAGGCGCGTGGCGCTGCGAGCGCGTCGGTGGACCGTTCGCGCCGCGAAGCGAGCAGGGTAGCCCGCCGCGGCGCGATCGACTTGCTCGTGCGGGCGCGACTGTAGTAAGCGATGTGTCCGCCGGTGTGCGGCCCGTGCGCCGCGCTGCGACCTTGTTCACGAACCGCGCGATTCTGGCGATGCCCGGCACCGGCGCGACGGGTCACTAGAATCGCCGCGAGCGCCGGGCGGCGCGAAGCGCGCGGATCGGCGATCGTCGCGAACGCGCGGGCGTCGATCGTCGAGATGCAGTCGTCGGTGAACGCGGGCGGTGCGGACAAGCTCATGACTGAAGGCGCGATCATACAGTTGCCACAGTGGCTGCGGTCTCCTGTCGGGCAGGTGTTGCTCGAGTGGGAACAGCGCCATCTCGACCGTGCCGTCGCCGACCTGTTCGGATTTCATGCGCTGCAGCTCGGCCTGCCGCAGCTCGATGCGCTGCAGGCGAACCGGATGCCGCACCGCTGGCTCGCGGTGGAGTCCGCCGGCGACGAGGAAGTTCCCGACGCGAGCGCGCCGATCGCGGCGGGCGAACCTGCCGACGCCGCCGCGATCGACGCGACGCCTCGCGTGCACGTCGTGCCGCCGCCGACGCTGCGCTGCCACTTCGATGCGTTGCCGTTCGCTGCCGGCACGCTCGACCTCGTCATCCTGCCGCACGCGCTCGAGCTCGCTCGCGACCCGCACCTCGCGCTGCGCGAAGTCGAGCGCGTCCTCGTCCCCGAGGGCCGCGCGATCATCGTCGGCTTCAATCCGGCGAGCCTGTGGGGCATCCGCCAGCGGCTCGGCCGTCTGCGACGCCGGCTCGCGCCGCGCTCGTCGAGCGAGCTGTTCCTGCCGCACACGGGCGAGTTCGTCGGCTACCGGCGACTGCGCGACTGGCTGCGGCTGCTCAGCTTCGAGGTCGAGGCGGGGCGCTTCGGCTGCTACGTCCCGCCGGTGCGGACGAGCCGCTGGCTCGCGCGCTTCGCCTGGATGGACCGCGCCGGCGAGCACTGGTGGCCGGTCTTCGGCGCGCTCTACTACATCGTCGCCGTCAAGCGTGTGCGCGGCATGCGCCTGGTCGGGCTCATCCGCAACGATGCCCGCGTCAAGGCGCACGCGGCGCCTGCGCCGGTGGCGGTGACGCAGCACAAGTCGCGCGTGCTCGCCGAGATCGACGAAGAGTCCTGCCGATGAAGTGGACCGCCTACACCGACGGCGCGTGCGCGCCGACCAATCCCGGCCCGGCGGGGTGGGGCGCGGTCGTCATCGCTCCCGACGGCGACGAGGTCGACCACTTTGGCTTCATCGGCCTCGGCACCAACCAGATCGCCGAGCTGACGGCGGCGATCGAAGGCCTCGAGCTGGTGCCCGCGGGCGCCGAGGTCGAGCTCGTCTCCGACAGCCAGTACGTGCTCAAGGGCCTCACCGAGTGGCGCTCGGGCTGGGAGCGGCGGGGCTTTCGCAACTCGAAGGGCGATCCGGTCGCCAACCAGACGCTGTGGAAGCGGCTCTACGCCGCCGCCGACGCGCGCCGCGTCAGCGTGCGCTGGGTGCGCGGCCACAACGGCGACCGCTGCAACGAGAAGGCCGACGCGCTCGCCAACAAGGCACTGGCGCTGAAGACGCGCAGCGACGCCTGAGCGCGCGCCGCAGCGCGCACGGGCGCGATCAGGGCAGGCTGCGCTCGACCTCGAGCAGCTGGAAGCGCGCCAGCGCGAGGTTGGTGCGGTGCTTCTCGAGCAGCGCGACGAGGACCAGGTCGGGGTGGCGTTGCAGCGAGCGGATCAGCACGTGGCGCGCTCCGGCGGTCGTGATGATCTCGTCGATCGGATCGGCGAGCCCCATCGTGCGCGCCGCGTCGCGATGGCTGGAGAGGACCTGCGCACACGCCGCGGCGGCCTGTTCCATCTCGATCGTCTCGGGATCGCGGGCGTCGTGCGCGAGCACGAGCCCGGTCGCCGAATCGACGAGCGCGCAGCCGAGCAGGCCGTCGAGCTTCTTCAGGCTGGCGAGCGCCTGTCGGCCGCGCGTGGCGTCGAGGACGCCGCGGCCGGTGGGCCCGGCCGTCGCCGCGACTTCGGCTTCGACCGGCTTTGCGCCCGGGATCTTCGGATCGAGCTCGCCGACCTTGATCGGGAAGTCGCTGGTGCCGAGCATCGGCGAGACCGCGGTGTCCCAGCCCGGCTGCACCTTGGCCGTGTTCCAGACGTTGAGCATCGCGTTCCATACCGACGACGCGCTCGTCATCGGCTCGGCGACGATGTGTACGTGCAGCCGCCCAGGCCAGCCGATCGCGTGCACCTTGGCGGCGATCCAGTCCGAGCTCGGCGGCAGCTGGAACAGCAGATGCGGGCAGCGCCACGTCGGCAGGCTCGTCGCGTGGCGAAGCGACGCCAGCAGCGCATCGATCGCGTGCGGCTGCATCGGGCCGATGATGACCGCCGTCATCTGGCTGCGCTCCATCAGCGCGACCGGGATCTCGGCGTTCTCGGGGCCGGGAGCGCGGACGTCGGCGTGGAAGATGCGCAGCGTGTCCTCGTTGCGGCGCACGAGCATCGTCCGCTCGATCATGGCGATCGTGCGCAGCGTCGTGTGCTCGCGCAGGTGGAGCTTCTCGATCGGGCGGCCGCCGGCGTCGGAGAGCGCCTTCACGACCGACGAAGCCCAGACGCCGACCGGGTCGAGCAGCGTGATCATCGACGTCGCCGTCTCGAGGTCGGCGCGCGTCGTCGCGAAGTGCTCGCGGATCGCCTGCGCGGGCGAGCCGGTGACGACGAGGTCGCTGACGTGGCGGTCGATCATCTGACCGCGCTCGTTCACCTCGGTCGCGATGCTCTCCATGATCGCCGTCGCGGCGAACTCGGGGCTGGTGTTGACGACCTGGGTCTCTTCGAAGTCGTCCGACTTCGCCTTCGCGTCGCGCGACGCCAGCAGGTCTCCGAAGAGCGATGTCAACATGGCTGCTCCTGTGCCGAACGAGACTGTTCAGGGCGTCATACGCAGCCGCCAGTCTAGGCGGGTCGAAGAGCTACGTTTCGTTACAGCCGACACACGGCAGCACCCGGCCGATGGCCGGCCCGCGGCCGATGCGGCCCGTCAGATCCTCTTGACGCGGCCGCTGCCGACGATGGCGATGCGTGGCGTCGCCGCACCGGTGTGATACACGTCGCCGCTCCCCGCGATCGACGCGCTGAGGGCGTTGTCGGCGCGGACGCGGGCGTCGCCGCTGCCGGCGACGGCGACGGTGACGTCGGCGGCGGCCAGGTTCTCGGTCTCGGACTTGCCGCTGCCGGCGACGTTCACCGCGAGCTTCTTCGCCCGGCCGTCGGCGCGGAACGTGCCGCTGCCGCCGATGGCCACCGCGAGCTCGTCGACGTCGAGCTCGACGAAGCCGATCGACCCCGAGCCGCCGATCGCCGCGTCGAGCTTCTTGCTCCTGATCGCCTTGCCGTCGATCGACCCCGAGCCGCCGACCGCGACGCGATCGAGACGGACGACGTCGACCGTGACGACGACCTTCGTGCTTGCCTCGATGCGCGCGTTCTTCGCGACCTCGATGTGCAGCGTCCGTTCGCTGCCGCTGCCGCGGACCGTCGTCTCGATGAGCGGCATCAGGTTGTCGTCGGCGGTGACCTCGACCGCCTCGCGCGCCGCCGGGCGGAGCACGACGGCGAACGGGCCGCCGAGGGCGACGCCGCCGAAGGCGCCGACGTCGCGGCGCTGGCTGGCGGCGACGCCCGAGCCGCGGACGACGTCGGCGGCGTCGGCCAGGAGCGGGGTGGCGAGCGCGCCGAGCGCGGCGAGGACGAGGAAGGGTCGGCGGGCGAGCGTCATCGTGGTTCTCCTCAAGGCGATGCGCGATGCTCGCGCCGGCGCCGCGAGCGCGCCAGCGGCATGCGACGGAATGCAGCGGCGAACGGCTGCGCTGCAGCGCGCGGCGACAGACGCCCGCAGCATCCCCACGCACGGCCGCGGCCGACAGCGCAGACTACGATAGCGCCTTGCCGCCGCCCGAGGGCTCTTCGGGTCGCCTCGACTCATGAGCTCCGCCGCATCACCGATCCAGCACACCCGGCGCGGAGACGCCGCCGTGATGGGCCTGGTCGGCCTCGCGCACTGCATCAGCCATTTCAGCCAGCTGCTGTTGCCGCCGCTCTTTCCCTGGCTGAAAGACGCTTTCCATGCCAGCTACGCCGAGCTCGGCTTCCTGCTCTCGGTCTTCTTCGTCGTCTCGTGCTCGGTGCAGGCGGTGTCGGGATTCGTCGTCGACCGCTTCGGCCCGCGGCCGATCCTGTTCGGCGGCATCGCGCTGCTGGGCCTCGCCGCGTTCGGCCTCGCCGCGAGCACGAGCTACGCAATGCTGCTCGCGTTCGTCGTCGTCGCCGGCATCGGCAACGGCGTCTTCCATCCGGTCGACTACACGCTGCTCAATCGCCGCATCCATCCGTCGCGCCTCGGCCACGCCTTCAGCGTCCACGGCATCACCGGCAGCCTCGGCTGGGCGCTCGCGCCGGCGCTGCTCGTGCCGATCGCGCTCGCGTTCTCGTGGCGCGTCGCGCTGGCAGCGGCGGGCGCGCTCATCTTCGTCGTCCTCGCCGTGCTCGCCGTCCACCGGTCGCGGCTGACGATCGCGGCGGCCGACGCCGTCGCAGGCGTTGCACCCGCGAAACCGGCGCGCGCCGCTGCCGCGAGCTTCGGCTTCCTCGCCATCCCCGCGGTGTGGATGTGCTTCGGCTTCTTCTTCCTGTACGCGGTCGTCCTCGGCGGCATCCAGGCGTTCGCTCCCGAGGCGGCGCGCCAGCTGCATGCCGTGCCGACGCGCTGGGCGGCGATGTGCCTGACGTTCTACATGGTCGCGAGCGCGTGCGGGATGGTGGTCGGCGGCTTCGTCGCGGCCGACCCGTCGCGCTGCGAGCGGATCGTCGCGATCGGCTTCTCGGCCGCTGCCGCGATCGCGCTCACGATCGCGTACGCGCCGCTGGCGCCATTCGCGGTGCCGGTGCTGTTCGCGACGATGGGGCTCGCCGCGGGAATCGCCGGGCCGTCGCGCGACCTCATCGTCAAGCGCGCCGCTCCCGACAACGCGACCGGCCGCGTGTACGGCGTCGTCTACTCGGGGCTCGACATCGGGCAGGCGTTCGCGCCGCTCGTCTTCGCGCCGCTGCTCGACCTGCACCGGCCGGCCGACGTCTGGCTCGGCATCGCGATCGCACAGGCGCTGATGATCACGACCGCCGTCAACGTGCGGCGCGCGCGGCGCACGGCGCTCGCACCTGCACCCGCCTAGTCGGACGGCGCCTTCACACGCACGTGCGGTGGCGCGCGATGCAGGTCGCGAGCACCTCGTCCTCCGGCCGCTTCCACCAGTCCTCGGTCGAGAAGATCTCGACCTCGCTGTAGCCGGCGAAGCCCGCGGCCTCGATCCAGCCGCGGATCTTCGCGATCTCGATCACCCCGTCACCCATCATGCCGCGGTCGTTGAGGAGGTCCTTCGTCGGCACGAGCCAGTCGCAGACGTGGAACGCGAGCAGCCGCTCGCGACCGGCACGTGCGATCTGCGCCTCGAGCTTCGGATCCCACCAGACGTGGTAGACGTCCACCGCGACGCCGAGCGCGGCACGGTCCGATCCTTCGACGCCGAGCGCGGCGCGGCCCGAGCCGTCGACTCCGCGCCGACCGCCGCGCGCCGGATCGAGCGCGTCGCAGAGGTCGAGCGCCTGCTCGAGCGTGTTGACGCAGGCGCGGTCGGCCGCGTACATCGGATGCAGCGGCTCGATCGCGAGCGGCATCGCCGCCGCGCGCGCGTGCTCGAGCGTCGCCGCGATGCCGTCGCGGACGTCGTTGCGCGCGGCGAAGAGGTCCTTCGACTGCGGCTTGCCTTCGATCGCGCCTGGAAGGCTGCCGACGACGAGGACGAGGCACGCCGCGTCGAGGGCGCGCGCCTCGTCGATCGCGCGCCGGTTGTCGTCGAGGGCGCGCCGGCGACCGGCGGCGTCGAGCGCCGGGAACATGCCGCCGCGGCAGTAGCCGGAAAGCTCGAGCCCGTACCTGCGGACGAGCGCGGTCGTCCGCTCGAGGCCGATCGCGTGCACCTGGTCGCGCCACGGCGAGATCGCGCAGATGCCGTGGCGAACGCATGCCTCGACGATGCGGTCGAGCGTGCCCGCGCCGCGCAGCGTCGCGGTATTGATCGAGAGCCAGCGGTGGTCGGCGGAGAAGTCGCGCATGTCGGTCGTGTGATCTTGGGCGCAGGCGTTGCTCGTGGCGCACGGGATCGGGACGGCAGGGCGCCCTGCTTTGCTCCATGTCCCCCGGTCTCGGGCCATCCGGCCCTCGACCTCCTCCTTATATCTTCCGCAAAGCAGGGCGCCCTGCCGTCCCGATCCCACACCGAGCACGACGCACCGTCGTTGGTGTGCCTCGCTCCGGGCGCGGGCGGCGGGTGGCCGATTTCCGGAAGATATAAGGAGGAGGTGGAGGGCCGGATGGCCCGAGACCGGGGGACATGGAGGAAATCGGCCACCCGCCGCCCGCGCCCGCGACGGCCACGTTGAGTTCACGTCATGCCTCGATCCCGTGCAGCGCGAGCAGCTGGCGCATCCGCGTCGTCGCGACCTCGGGCTGTGCAAGCAGGCCCGCAGCGTCGGCGAGGCGGAACGCTTCGGCGAAGTGGAGGAGCGAGCGTGCGCTCTGCTGGCCGCCGACCATCGTGAAGTGGCGCTGCTGGCCGTTCAGCCACGCCAGGAAGACGATGCCGGTCTTGTAGAACCGCGTTGGCGCCTGGAAGACGTGGCGCGACAGCGGCACCGTCGGCGCGAGGATCGCGTGGAAGCGATCGACGTTGCCTTCGGCGAGTGCGCCGAGCGCGGCGCTCGCCGCCGGCGCGATCGCGTCGAAGATGCCGAGCAGCGCGTCGCTGTGCTGCTGGTTGGCGGCAGCGCCGACGCCGTCGCCGGCGATCAGCTCGGCGTAGTTGAAGTCGTCGCCGGTGTACATGCGCACGCCCTCGGGCAGCCGCCGGCGCATCGCGACCTCCTTGTCCTTGTCGAGGAGCGAGATCTTGATGCCGTCGACCTTGCCCGGATTGGCGGCGATGACGCCGAGCGCGACGTTCATCGCCCGATCGATGGCGTCGCCATGGTTCGCGTCCACGCCGAGCCAGTAGCCGGCGAGCGCGGGATCGAACATCTCGCCGAGCCAGTGCAGGATCACCGGCTGCCGCGACTGCATGAGGACGCGGTCGTAGACGCGCTCGTAGTCGGCCGGGCTGCGCGCGACGCGCGCGAGCGCTCGGCTCGCCATCACGATGAGGCGGCCGCCGTGGCGCTCGATCGCCGCCATCTGCTCCTCGTAGGCGCGGACGACGTCGTCGACGCTCCTCGCCTCGGCGGGATCCAGATGGTCGGTGCCGCAGCCCGACGCGACGAGCGCGCCGGGGACGTCTCGTGCAGCGTCGAGCGTCTTCGCGATCAGCTCGAGCGACGTCGGCCAGTCGAGGCCCATGCCGCGCTGCGCGGTGTCCATCGCCTCGGCGACGCCGAGGCCGAGCGACCACAGCCGCTGCCGGTAGGCGATCGTCGCGTCCCAGTCAAGCGCGGCGCCGAGCCACGGGTCGACGGTCGCGAGCGGATCGGCGACGACATGCGCTGCAGAGTAGGCGATGCGCGTGAACGGCCGCGCCGGCACCGTCGTGGCGAACGGCGCCGCGCCGCGCAGCCGGTACGCTTCGACGCGACCGTCGGCGAGCGGAAGGTTCAGCGAAAGCGGGGACGGCATCGCTCGACCTCGTCAGATCGCGAGCGGCGCGACGTCGATCCAGCGGCGCTCGTGCCAGCTCGCGAGCGCCGCCTCGACGAGCTGGACGCCCTTGGCGCCCTCGACGAGGTTCCACTTGTACGGTGCGTCCTCGGCGACGTGGCGGATGAAGTGCTCCCACTGGATCTTGAAGCCGTTGTCGTACGCGATCGAATCCGGAACATCCTGCCACTGCGCGAAGAAGTTCATCGGCTGCCTGACGTCGGGGTTCCACACCGGCCGCGGCGTCGCGACCTTCGCCTGGATGCGGCAGTCGTGCAGGCCCGCGACCGCGGAGCCGTCGGTGCCGTCGACGTGGAAGGTGACGAGGTCGTCGCGACGGACGCGCGTCGCCCACGACATGTTGAGCTGCGCGACGATCGGCTCGCCCGCGAACCCGCGCAGCTGGACCGTGGCGTACGCCGCGTCGTCGGCGGTCGCGTCGTACGGCCGGCCGTTCTCGTCCCAGCGCCTGGGGAGGTGCGTCGCGCCGACGCACGAGACCGACTGCACCTCGCCGAACAGGTTGTCGAGGACGTAGCGCCAGTGGCACATCATGTCGAGGATCATGCCGCCGCCGTCCTCGCTGCGGTAGTTCCACGACGGCCGCTGGATCGGCTGCAGGTCGCCCTCGAAGACCCAGTAGCCGAACTCGAGGCGAAGCGAGAGGATGCGGCCGAAGAAGCCGGCGCGGCGCAGCATGTCGAGCTTGCGCAGGCCGGGCAGGAAGAGCTTGTCCTGCACGGCGCCGTGCTTGAGGCCCGAGGCCTGCGCCTTGCGCGCGATCTCGACCGCCTCGCCGAGGTTGGTCGCGATCGGCTTCTCGCAGTAGACGTGCTTGCCCGCGCGCAGCGCATCGGCGAGCAGGCGCGGCCGCATCTGCGTCGTGCCGGCGTCGAAGAAGACGGTGTCGTCGCGGCTCGCGAACGCGGCGTCGAGATTCGTTCCCCAGCGCTCGATGCCGTGGGCGCGCGCGAGCGCCTCGATCTTCTCGGCGCTGCGGCCGACGAGCAGGGGATCGGGCAGCACGCGGTCGCCATTGGCGAGCGCAACGCCGCCTTCGGCGCGGATCGCGCAGATCGAACGGATGAGGTGCTGATTCATCCCCATCCGGCCGGTGACGCCGTGCATGATGATTCCGAGTCGGCGGGTCGCCATGGGGCGTGCTCCTGGGTCTTGTGCTTGGCCTAGGGCGATTATCGGGACCACGACCTGACATCTGCGCCTTGCGCTCTGCGCGCGGGCGCGTTCCGGAAATCGGCCACCCGCCGCCCGCGCCCGAAGCGAGGCACACACAGCTGCGGCGCGTGCTGCTCGGTGGGATCGGGACGGCAGGGCGCCCTGTTTTGCGGAAGATATAAGGAGGAGGTGCAGGGACGAATGTCCCGACACCGGGGGACATGGAGCAAAACAGGGCGCCCTGCCGTCCCGA
>Ga0068858_100004761_pt1 | contig 13288 bp, 13 predicted proteins | sample KBSSwiS12_FD_66589 | JGI IMG/M metagenome (GOLD analysis project Ga0068858, IMG submission 66589) | Switchgrass rhizosphere microbial communities from Kellogg Biological Station, Michigan, USA - KBS Switchgrass S1-2 | ecosystem: Host-associated > Plants > Roots > Rhizosphere > Soil ... | reverse complement strand
GCAGCGCGTCGGCCTCGTACGGCGACGACGAGAACGTGACATCGAGGAACTCGGTCAGCAGGCCGCGCAGGCTCGCGAACTGGCCGGGGAAGCCGTAGATGCGGGCGCGCTTCTGCACGTCGCGCTCGCCCTGCAGTCGCTCGACCAGGCCGTCCTCGAGCCGCTTGACGAGGAGGTCGAACTCGCCGCCGAAGCGCTGCAGGTTCTGCGTCGCGCTGCCCTCGATCGGGAAGGTCGCGCCCCAGGGCGTCGCGCGCTGGTCCTTGTCGATCGTTGCGAACGTGTCGGTGAAGCCGGCGACGAGGTCGCTCTTGGTGACGAGCAGGTAGATCGGGAAGCGGATGCCGAGCCCCTCGTGGAGTTCCTGCAGGCGCTGGCGCACGGTCGCTGCGTACTGACGGCGCTCGGCGAGGGTGCGCGTCAGCAGGTCGGGCACCGAGACGGTGACGAGGACGCCGTTCAGCGGCTGCCGCGGCCGCGTGCGCTTCAGCATCGCAAGGAATCCGCTCCACGTCGCGCGGTCGTTCTCGCGGTCGCTGTCCTGGGTCGTGAAGCGGCCGGCGGTGTCGATGAGCACCGCCTGGTCGGTGAACCACCAGTCGCAGTTGCGCGTGCCGCCGACGCCGCGGATCGACGCGTCGTCGCCGGCGTCGGCGAGCGGGAACTTGAGCCCCGAATGGCGCAGCGCCGTCGTCTTCCCCGAGCCGGGCGCGCCGATGATGAGATACCACGGCAGCTCGTACAGATAGCGGCCGTTCAGCTTCGCCTTCCAGCCGGCGACGACGCCGCCGGGGCCGAAACGTGCGCGCTTGAGCGTGAAGAGCGCCCGCTCGAAGCGCTGCCGCACCGCGAGCATGTCGGCGCTCTCGGATTCCTTCGCTCCCGCCGGCGTCGCCATCAGCTGCTGGACGACGGCGGCGTTGCCGCTTCGCGCCCGCCACGCGCGCCAGGCGATCATGAGCGCGAAGATCGCGACGATCGCGGCGATCGTGATCCAGCGCGCCCGCTCCGATTCGAGCGGCACCCATGTCGTCCCCGTCGAGCGGTTGCCGAGCTCGAGCAACGGGCCGAACCACCAGACCGCAAGCGAGACCGCGAGGAGCAGCACCGCGAGCAGCACCCAGCGGTTGAAGACGAGGCCGAGCAGCTTCGTGATCATCTGCCTTGCGGCCGGCTGGCGCTCGCGTCGGCGCTGCGCGCGACGAAGAGCGTCACCTCGACGCGGCGGTTGAGCGCGCGGTTGGCGGCGGTGTCGTTCTGCACCACCGGCTCGGCGTCGGCGCGGCCCTCGGCGCGGATCCGGTCGGGCGCGACCTTGTGCGCGACGAGGAGGTCGCGGACGTTCCTCGCGCGCTCCTCGGAGAGATGCCAGTTCGACGGGAAGCGGGCGCTGCGCGCGATCGGCTGGTTGTCGGTGTGGCCGGTGACGAGCACGTTGCCCGGGACGAGCGCGAGCGCCTCGGCGATCCGCACCATCAGCGCCTCGCGCTCGGGGACGAGCGTCGCGCTGCCCGGCGCGAACAGGCCGTCGCCGCGGATCGTGACGACGCTGCGGTCGATCTCGTCGCTGACGCGCACGAGGTTGGCCTTGATGTCGGGCTGCAGGTACTGCGCGAGGCGGGGCTTGGGCGCCGGCTGCAGCGTCGGCGTCACCGGCGGCGTCAGCCGCAAGCCCTGGATCGCGCCGAACACCGGGTCCGAGCGCGACGCCAGCGACGAGCGCAGGACGAGGTAGCTGCCGCCCATCAGCAGCGCGGCGACGCACGCGGTCGCGGCGAGCGGCAGCCAGCCCATCGGCGTCGAGCGGCGGACCGGATGGCCCTGCCAGTGCTCGGCGAGCGCGTGCGGATGGTCGCCGCGCTCCTTGCCGATGATCTGGGCGAGCCGGTCGCGGACGGCGTCGAGCTGCGCACGGCCGTTGGCGACGACGCGATAGCGGCCCTCGAAGCCGAGCGTGATCGCGGCGTAGACGAGCTCGAGCAGGTCGCGGTTCTCGCCCGGCTTCTCGGCGAGGCGCGCCATCAGCTGGAACACCTTCTCGCCGCCCTCGGTCTCGTTGTGGAACATCGCGAGCAGGCTGTGCCGGCCCCAGACGCCCGAGCCTCCCCACGGCGTGTCGGCGGCCGCCTCGTCGATCATCGTGCAGAGCACGTAGCGCGCTGCCATCACGCGCTCGGGCGCGACGCCGTGCGCGGCGGCGCGCGTGGCGAAGTCGCGGATCCCCTGCGCGAGCGACGTGCGCAGCGCGGCGGGGTCGGCGACCTGGCGCGTCGCGCGCAGCTGCGGAACGAGGAGCAGCAGCGGGTTGGCGAGCGCGACGAGCGGATTCAGGCCGACGTCGGCGATCGCAGCGTCCGGCGCGGAGTCGACGTTCGTCGTCTCGGCGCTGCGCGACGCGGCGCCGCGACCGCGCGGGTCCGGCTTGATGAACGTGCGGGTCTGGTCGTCGCGGTCGGCGAACGGATCGTTGATGGCCGACGGGTCCACGCGCCGCCTCCAGCGTCAGGCGCTCGATCTCACTGACGGATCGCCCAGAGCTCGAGCTCGAGCGCCGGGAACTCGCCCGCGACGTGCAGCGCGAGGCTGCCGCTCTTCTCGAGCTGCTTCCACAGCTCGCCGCCGCGGTCGAGCTCGAAGTAGTGGAAGCCCGCGTGGAACGGCAGCTGGCGCGGCGCCGTCGGCAGCGAGCGCAGCGCGACGCCGGGCAGCTGCAGGTTGACGAGGTCGCGCAGGCGATCGGACGGACCGAGCTTCGACTGCGCCGGGAAGCGCATGCGCAGCTGCTCGGCCGGCATCTGCGCGTTGACGGCGAGCACGAAGTTGGCGGTGCGCGCGAGCTCGGGGTCAGGGAAGACCGCGGTGCGCACGCCGTGGCTGCGGTCGACGAGCTCGATCTGCACGGCGTTGCGCTCGAGCACGGTCGAGAGCATCCGGCGCAGGTCCGCGATCACCGGCACGAAGGTCGCGTGCAGCTCGTCGTGGCGGTACGGCGGATACTCGGTCGCGACGCGCGCGTCGCTCGTGAACGTCGCCAGCTCGCCGGCGAGCTGCAGGCACGCGAAGTAGAGCTCGCGCGGGTGCGAGCTGGGCACGAGCGCGTGCTGGCGGAAGAGCGGCTCGGCGCGGTTCAGCGCCTGCAGCATCAGGAAGTCGGCGAGCTCCGAGATGCCGTGGCTGAGCTGGCCCATCCGGCCGGCGAGCGCGCGCGTGCGCTGGTGGATCAGGCCGTGCAGCAGCGTCGCGTGCGCCGACAGCTGCTGCGTCGCGTCGATCCGCGTCTGCGGCGCGATGTAGAGCGGGTCGAGGACGATCTGGTTGTCGCTGCGGCGCTCGTTGACGCGCGCGAGGCCGAGCAGCGCGTAGCCTTCGACGGCTTCCTTGGCGCGCACGATGCGCAGGTCGAGCGCGCCGGTCTGCACGGTCTCGGGCTCGTCGGCGGCGTTGGTGTGGTCGCGCAGCTCCTCGCTCGCCGCACGCCAGCGGCGCAGCTCGTGCGCGCCGTCGTCGTCGAAGCCGACCTGCGTCACGCCCTCGCGCGCGAGCGGCACGGCGAGGCAGGCGAGCTCGCCTCGCATGTCCGCGGGCACCTCGAGCGCCATCGGCTGCGCATCGTGGGTCGGGATCGAGAACGGCGTGCCGTCGGGCAGGACGCCGCTCGCGCGCGTGATGCCGATCCTGCCGATCGCGAGCATCCCCTGGTCGAGCGCGAGCTCGAAGAAGCCCCAGGCGTGCGCGCCGGTCGCGCGCGCGCGCATGTCGATCGCGTAGTCGACGTGGCGGGCTTCCTGCTGGAAATGGTGCGGCAGCAGGAACATGCCCTGCGACCAGACGACCTTGCCGTGCAGACTCACTTGCTGACCGTCGCCTCGATGGCGAGCTCACCGGCGGTGACGGTCACCTTCTGCGGCCGGTTCGGCGTGATCGGCACGACGCTGCGCCAGCGCGCGTGCTCGAGGTCGCGGTAGGCGCCGACGACGCCGAGGAAACGCGTGTCGGGGGCGAGCGTCTTCGCGAACGACTTCGTCTCGCCGGGAGCGAGCGTGAACTCCTCCTTGGCGAGCATGTCGGCGGCGAGCGATGCCTGGTCGCGCTGGTAGAGCGACATGAAGTCGGCGGCGTTGAACGACGCCACCGATTTCAGCTCGTAGATGCGGACGAGGATCGGCGAGGGCCGCCGGCTCGCGCTCGGGTTGACCTGCGCCGAGGCCTCGATCGTGCCGGCGACCGACGCCGGCGGCGGCGGCTTGCTCGCGCACGCACCAAGCAGCGCCGTCGCGGCGAGCGTCGCTGCGAGGTGCCGGTCGAAGATCTTCACGCGCGCGCCTCCCGTCACTGGCCGACGAGGATAGCGATCTGCCCTGCGGGGAAGGCGTGACTTAGGTAATCGCGTCGGGGTCGCGGTCGTCGTCGCGCGGCGTGGCCTCGACGCCGTACGCCTCGCTCGCCCAGGCGCCGAGGTCGCTCTCCTTGCAGCGCGGGCTGCAGAAGGGCCGGCTCGGATTCGCAGGCGCGTAGACGGCGTCGCCGCCGCACGCCGGGCAGCGCACGATGCGCGGGCGCAACGGAGTCTGGTTCATCGCTGCATCGGCGCCCGGCTGCTCCCGCCGAGCGCGACGCAGCGCCGGGTCCGGAGCGGCCGCGCGACGGCGCTCATGCGCACAGCGTCAGCTCGAAGCTGCTGTCCTCCTCGCTCGCGCGCAGCCGCCCGTCGGGCTCCTGGCGCATCAGGCGAACGAGGACCATCAGCCGATGGCCGCTGATCTCGGGGACGAGATGGAGCGCCTTCTCGAGGCGGACGCGGAGCAGCCGGTAGAGCCGGCCGGCCGGCAGGCTCTGCGAATACTGGCCGCCGTGGGCGACGACCTGCTGCGGCGCCCCCGAGTCGCGCAGGACGCCGAGCAGCACCTGCAGCGCCTCGGCGAGCGGCAGCAGCGAGCCGACCCACTGGTGGAGGTCGGCGCGGCGGTGCTTCGCGTCGAGCTGCTGCCACGCGTAGTACGCGGGCAGGTCGAACTCGCACGTGCCGCCCGGAATGCTGATGCGGCTGCGGATGCTCATCAGCCATTCGTTTGCCGTCAGCGTCGCGCCGGCCTTGCCGGCGACCTGGTTGAGGTGCGCGAACGCCTTGTCGATGCGGTCGAGCACGCCCTCGAGCGTCGCCTGCGAGATCGAAGGGTTGCCGCGGTAGGCGAGGAACTGCTGGCGATGCTTCTCGAGCTCCTTCAGCAGATCGGACTTGAGGTCGGCGCGCGAGCCGACATCCATGATCTCGAAGATCGTCGCCAGCGCGTGGTGGTGGTCGACGGCGGCGTCGCGCTCGATCAGCTGGCCGAGGCGGTCGAACAGGTGCTCGAGGCGGAGCATCGTGCGGATGCTCTCGTTGAACGGGTACTCGTAGACGATCAAGGGGGAGGGCGGGTCGGCGTCGCCGAGGCGACATCGTCCTCGGACGGGACGCGGCGCGGATTGTTTCATAGCAAGTCGGCGGCGCCGCCGACTCGCCGTCAAGTCCCTCTCGCGACCGCGATCGACCAGAGCCGGTGCACTTCGTCGGCAAGGTCGACGAGCGAGATGCCGACGTTGTGGATCACCGCGTCGGCGCCCGCGCGCCGCTGCGCTCGAGTCGCCTGCTGCGCGATCACCGCGCGCGCCGCGGCCTCGCTCCAGCCCGGCCGCGCCGCGACGCGCGCGACCTGCAGCGCCTCGTCGCAGTCGACGAGCCAGACCGCGTCGACGCGGCTGCGCCAGCGGCCCGACTCGATCAGGAGCGGCACGTCGAAGACGAGCATCGGCGCGTCGGTGGGCGCCGCGTCGGCCTGGCGCTCGGCCTCGGCACCGATCAGCGGGTGCAGGATCGCCTCCAGCCGGCCGCGGACGCCATCGTCCTGGAACGCGGCGAGCCGCATGCGCGGGCGGTCGAGGCTGCCGTCTGCGGCGATGAACTCGGCGCCGAACACCTCGCGGATCGTCGCGATCGCGGCGCCGCCGGGGACCGTCAGGCCGCGCGCGATCGCGTCGGTGTCGATCACGGCCGCGCCGATGCTCGCGAGCATCGTGCCGACGGTGCTCTTGCCGCTGCCGATTCCTCCGGTCAGGCCGAACCGCGGGCGGGCCATCGTGCGCTCGTCAGTGCGGCCAGTGCATCCAGCCGAGGACGCGATCGGTGCCGGCGAAGGCGACGACGAGGCCGGCGCCGACGAGGAACGGACCGAAGGGGACATAGCGTCCTTCGCGCAGCTGCGCGGACATCTTCATGCCGATGCCGACGATCGCGCCGATCACCGACGCGCCGAGCAGGATCGGCAGGATCATCTTCCAGCCGAGCCACGCGCCGAGCGCGGCGAGCAGCTTGAAGTCGCCGAAGCCCATCCCTTCCTTGCCGGTCGTGAGCTTGAACACCCAGTAGATCGACCACAGCGACAGGTAGCCGACGATCGCCCCCCAGACCGCGTCACCGAGCGGGATCGTCCAGCCGAGCGCAGCGCTCGCGATTCCGACCCAGAGCAGCGGCAGCGTCAGGTTGTCGGGCAGGAGCGTCGTGTCCCAGTCGATGCCGGCGAGCGCGACGAGCGCGGCGCAGAAGCCGCACCAGAGCAACGCGACCGGCTGCGCACCGTGTTGCCAGGCGGCGAGCGCGAACAGCGCCGCGGTCGCGAGCTCGACGAGCGGGTAGCGCGCCGGGATCGCCGCGTTGCACGCGGAACAGCGACCGCGCAGCCAGAGCCAGCTCGCGACCGGGATGTTCTCGTGCCAGGCGATCTCGTGGCCGCACGACGGGCAGCGCGAGCGCGGCGACGAGAGCGTGATCGCCGCCGCCTTCTCCTCGTGGGCGACACCGAGCAGGTCCGCGCTCTCCATCCGCCAGCCGCGCTCGAGCATGAGCGGCAGCCGGTAGATGACGACGTTCAGGAAGCTGCCGATGCAGAGGCCGAGAAGGCCGAGAACGAAGGGCGAGAGAAGGACTTCGCTGACGGGCACGGACCTAGACGACTTGGCCCAGCTTGAAGATCGGCAGGTACATCGAGATGACGATGCCGCCGATCAGCGTTCCGAGGATGACGATGATGAAGGGCTCCATCAGGCTCGACAGACCCTTCACGGCCTCGTCGACCTCGTCCTCGTAGAACTCGGCCGCCTTGCCGAGCATCGCATCGAGCGAGCCCGACTCCTCGCCGATCGCGCACATCTGCAGCACCATGACCGGAAAGATCCCGGTCGCCTGCATCGAGGTCGTGAGCGCGGAACCGGTCGAGACGTCCTTCTGGATCTTCTCGGTCGCCTCTGCGAAGACGGCGTTGCCGGAGGCGCCGCCGACCGAGTCGAGCGCCTCGACCAGCGGCACGCCGGCGGCGAACATCGTCGACAGCGTGCGCGTCCAGCGCGCGATCGACGACTTGTTGACGAGCTCGCCGAACACCGGGACGCGCAGCAGCATGCGGTCCATGAACTTCTGCATCTTGATCGACCGCCGCCACGACTGCAGGAAGAAGTAGATGCCGCCGCCGAGGATGCCGAAGATCAGGTACCAGTACGAGGTGAAGAACTTCGACAACGAGATGACCAGCAGCGTCGGCGCCGGCAGGTCGGCGCCGAAGGACTTGAAGACGTCCTCGAACGCGGGGATGACGAAGATCATGATGACCGTGAGGACGACGAACGCGACCACGAGCACGGCGACCGGGTAGATCAGCGCCGACTTGATCTTGTTCTTGATCGCCATCGTCTTTTCCTGGTAGACGGCAAGACGATCGAGCAGCGTCTCCAGGATACCGCCGGCCTCGCCGGCCTCGACGAGGTTGCAGTAGAGGGCGTCGAAGTAGAGCGGGTGCTTGCGGAACGCCGCCGACAGGCTGGTCCCGGTCTCGACGTCGCTGCGGATGTCGGTCAAGAGGCGCGTCAGCTTCGGATTGGTGCTGCCGCGGGCGACGATGTCGAACGCCTGGATCAGCGGGACGCCGGCGCGCATCATGGTCGACAGCTGGCGGGTGAAGACGGCGATGTCCTTCTGCTTGATCGCCTTGCCGCCGCTCATGCGGCGCTTCTTCACCTTGCTGACCATCACGCCCTGGCGGCGCAGGCTCGCGCTCACCATGGCCTCGCCGCCGGCACGCATCTCGCCGCGGACGGGCTTGCCGTTCTTGTCCTTGCCTTCCCACTCGAAGACGATGTCCTTGACGCGACCCTTTGCTGCGACTGCTGCTGCCGTTGCCATACGTCTTCGAGGTCGGGACCTCGCCTTTTCCCTGTCTCGTTACTCGTTGGTGACCGAGATCACTTCTTCCAATGTCGTCGCCCCGGTGCGCACCTTGATCAGCCCGGACTGGCGAAGATCGCGAACACCGTCACGCTGCGCCTGCTCGGCGATCTGGATCGACGTTCCCGCGGCGAGGATGATCTTCTGGATCTCCTCGTTGATCGGCATGACCTGGTAAATGCCGACGCGCCCCTTGTAACCGTTGTTGCACATCGAACAGCCGACGGCGCGAAACGGCTTCCAGTTGCCGTCGAGATCCTCGGCCTTGAAGCCGGCCTTGAGGAGCGCTTCGCGAGGATAGTCGGCCGGCGCCTTGCAGTTCTCGCACAGCTTCCTCGCCAGTCGCTGCGCCGTGATGAGCAGCACGCTCGCCGCGATGTTGAACGCCGCGACGCCCATGTTGGCGAGGCGGGTGAGCGTCGTCGGTGCGTCGTTCGTGTGCAGCGTCGACATCACCATGTGACCGGTCTGCGCGGCCTTCAGCGCGATGTCGGCGGTCTCGAGGTCGCGGATCTCGCCGACCATGATGATGTCCGGGTCCTGGCGGAGGAACGACTTCAGCGCGACGGCGAAGGTGAGGCCCGCCTTGTCGTTGACGTTGACCTGGTTGACGCCCGGCAGGTTGATTTCGGCCGGGTCCTCGACGGTGGCGATGTTGACGCCCGGCTGGTTGAGGATGTTCAGGCAGGTGTAGAGCGAGACCGTCTTGCCGCTTCCGGTCGGGCCGGTGACCAGCACCATGCCGTACGGGCGCTGGATGGCCTTCAGGAGGCGGTCCTTCTCCACCTTCTCGTAGCCCAGCGCCTCGATGCCGACCTTCGCGCTCGACGGGTCGAGGATCCGGATCACGATCTTCTCGCCGAACAGCGTCGGCAGCGTCGAGACCCGGAAGTCGATCGCCTTGTTGCCGAACTTCAGCTTCATGCGGCCGTCCTGCGGCACGCGCTTCTCGGCGATGTCGAGACGCGAGATGACCTTGATGCGCGCCGACAGCTTGTCCTTGATCGCGAGCGGCGGCTGCGTGATCTCGCGCAGCTCGCCGTCGACGCGGAACCGGACGCGGTAGTGGTACTCGTACGGCTCGAAGTGCAGGTCCGACGCACGCAGGTTGATGGCGTCGATCAGCATCTTCTGCAGGAAGCGGACGACCGGTGCGTCCTCGACGTCGCTCGCCTCCGCCGTCTCCTCGGGCTTGCTGGTGACGTCGTCGGTGATGTCGAACTCGAAGTCGCCCGATGCGAGCGATTCGACGGTCTCGTTGGCGTTGGCGCCCGAGCTCTCGAGCAGCTTGGCCAGCTTGTCGTGCTCGACGATGACCCACTCGGGCGTCAGCTGGGTCGCGAACTTGATGCGTTCGGCCGCTTCCTGGTCGGTCGGGTCGGCGCCGCCGATGAACAGGCGATTGCCGCGCTTGCCGAGGACGACGACCTGGTACTGCGCCGCGAGCTTGGTCTCGATGACGTGGCGCGGCAGCTTCGTCGGGTCGATGGCGCCGAGGTCGAGCAGCGGCAGCGCGAGCGCGGACGAGAGCGTGTGCGCGAGATCCGCCGGCGTCACGCCGCCCGCCGAGATGACCGACGCGACGAAGCTCGTCCGCTTGTCGCGCGAGCTGCGGAAGAGCTCCTCGGCGGTCTTCGGGTTCAGCTTGCCGGCGTGAACCAGAACTCTGGCGACGCCGGAGAGGGCGGAATGGGGGGCCTCGGCAAGCGTGTCCAACGTGGGGATGCCCGTCAATGTGGCGGAAAGCGGACGATCATCGCCGATCCCCCCGGCGCTTGTAAACGCCGCGACCCGAGGGGTGCCGCCAAGAATTCACGCGGGCCCGGCGGCCACGACGGAAGCGTTGCACGAAGGGGCTGGTCGGGGTGAGAGGATTCGAACCTCCGGCCTCTACGTCCCGAACGTAGCGCTCTACCAGGCTAAGCTACACCCCGATGTCCGGCCGGCGCCGCGGCCGGGTCCGCGCTGCCGCTGCGGCGCGGCGCGAAGCACCCCGGTCACGACGAACGCTCGACGGATCGAACCGACAAGTCTAGCAGAGCGTCGCGGTACGCCGTCCCCGGGAGGACGTCGAGCGACGTGCGCGCCTTGTCCGCTTCGGCGCGTGCCGCGTCGCGCGTCGCCGCGATCGCGCCGGTCGAGCGCACGATGCGCACGATGTCGGCGAGGCGCGCCACCTCGCCGTGCTCGATGGCGTGGCGAACGATCGCGCGCTCCTCGGCGGTGCCGCGCGCCATCGCGATCAGCAGTGGCAGCGTCGGCTTTCCTTCGCGCAGGTCGTTGCCGACGTTCTTGCCGAGCTGCTCGGTCGCGCCTTCGTAGTCGAGCAGGTCGTCGACGAGCTGGAACGCGGTGCCGAGCGAGCGACCGTAGTCGGCGCACGCCTCCTCGGTCGCGCTGTCCGCGTCGGCGAGCACTGCCCCGAGCCGGGCGCTCGCCTCGAACAGCTTCGCGGTCTTGAAGCGGATCACCTGCAGGTAGTCCTCGACGGCGACGTCGGGGTCGTGCATGTTCATCAGCTGCAGCACCTCGCCTTCGGCGATGACGTTGGTCGCGTCGGCGAGGACGTCGAGGACGCGCATGCGGTTCACCGAGACCATCATCTGGAAGGCGCGCGAATAGACGAAGTCGCCGACGAGCACGCTCGCGGCGTTGCCGAACATCGCGTTGGCGGTGCGCCTGCCGCGCCTGAGCGCCGACTCGTCGACGACGTCGTCGTGGAGCAGCGTCGCGGTGTGGATGAACTCGACCGTCGCCGCGAGCTCGAAGCGCTCGCGCCCCTTGAAGCCCAGCGCGCCGGAGAACAGCAGCACGAGCAGCGGGCGGATGCGCTTGCCGCCGGCGCTGATGATGTAGTTGGCGATCTGGTCGATCAGCGCGACCTTCGACGCGAGCCGGCGCTGGATGACGGCGTCGACCTCGCGCATCTCCTCGGCCATCGGCGCGACAGTTGCGGCGGGCGACGCCGCGGGCGCGGTGCGCGGCTGGGGCACGAGGAGCTGCGTCAAGCGGCCGATTATAGAAAGTCGGCCTTCGCAGCTCCCCCGTGTCGGGCGCCGTGTCGGGACGGCACGTTCCCGAGCCCTGGCTTGGGGGGCGCTGCAGTGGTATAGTTACAGGCTTTTCGTCCTCCCGCGGTCGCACCGGGAGCGACGCTGGCCGGAGGATCTCCGGCAGCCGCGCGCCAGGCGCGGCGCAACGAAGGATCACCATGTACGCCGTCATCAAGACCGGTGGCAAGCAATACCGGGTCGCCGCCGGTGACACGATCAGGGTCGAGCGGCTCGCCACCGACGTCGGCCACGACGTCAAGCTCGATCAGGTCGTCGCGATCGGCAACGGCGCCGATCTCGTCGTCGGCGCGCCGCTGGTCGCCGGCGCGAGCGTCGTCGCCAGCGTCGTCGCCCATGGCCGGCACCCGAAGGTGCGCATCTTCAAGATGCACAAGCGCAAGCACTACCGCAAGAGCCAGGGGCATCGCCAGACGTTCACCGAGATCAAGATCAGCGCGGTCCATCCCGCCTGAGCGAACGAACAGGAGTTTCAGATGGCACAGAAAAAGGGCGGCGGCTCGACGCGCAACGGCCGCGACTCGCAGCCGAAGATGCTCGGCGTCAAGGTGTTCGGCGGCCAGGCGGTCTCGGCGGGATCGATCATCGTCCGTCAGCGCGGCACGAAGTTCCATGCCGGCCACAACGTCGGCGTCGGCCGTGACCACACGCTCTTCGCGCTCGTCGACGGCCAGGTCAAGTACGCCGTCAAAGGCCCGCGCAATCGCCAGACGGTCGAGGTCGAAGGCGGCTGACCCGCTGCCGCGTCGACTACGAAGGCCCCGCTCGTCGGGGCTTTTCTTCGTCCGTCGCCCGCCGGGCGACCGTCGTCGCACGCTGAACTACCATGGACATTCACTCGCGGAGGACGTCATGAGCTGGAGCGGCATCATCCTCGTCGTCGTCGGCGCCCTGCTTCTGGCCAACAACTTCGACCTCCTGCCGGTCGGCTGGCTGCACCAGTGGTGGCCGCTCCTGCTGATCGCGATCGGGCTGATCTCGATCGTGCGGCCGCAACTCGGCGGCCGCAGGTCGCGCACCGCCGAGGAGCGCGCTCGCGAGGTCGACCGGGCGCCATGAAGTTCGTCGACGAAGCGACGATCGACGTCGTCGCCGGCAACGGCGGCAACGGCTGCGCGAGCTTCCGGCGCGAGAAGTTCATCCCGTTCGGCGGCCCCAACGGCGGCGACGGCGGGCGCGGCGGCAGCGTCTGGGCGCTGGCCGATCGCAACCTGAACACGCTGATCGACTTCCGCTATGCGCGGCGTCACGAAGCGAGGAACGGCGAGCACGGTCGCGGCTCCGACCAGTACGGCGCTGCGGCGGACGACATCGTCCTCAGGATGCCGGTCGGCACGATCGTGAGCGACGCCGAGACCGGCGAGCGCATCACCGAGCTGCTCGAGCACGACCAGAAGGTGCTGCTCGCCAAGGGCGGCGACGGCGGCTTCGGCAACCTCCACTTCAAGAGCAGCACCAACCGGGCACCGCGGCAGAAGACCCCGGGCTGGCCGGGCGAGCACCGTCGCCTGCGGCTCGAGCTGCGCGTCCTCGCCGACGTCGGCCTCCTCGGCATGCCGAACGCCGGCAAGTCGACGCTGATCGCGGCGATCTCGAACGCCAAGCCGAAGATCGCCGACTATCCGTTCACGACGCTGCACCCGCAGCTCGGCGTCGTCCGCGTCGCTCCCGAGCAGAGCTTCGTCGTCGCCGACATCCCCGGGCTGATCGAGGGCGCCGCCGAGGGCGCCGGCCTCGGCCACCAGTTCCTCCGCCATCTGCAGCGAACGCGCCTGCTGCTGCACCTGGTCGACTTCGCGCCGCTCGACGGCGCCGACGATCCGCTCGACCAGGTGCGGGCGATCGTCGCCGAGCTCGAGAAGTACGACGCCGGGCTCGCCGCCAAGCCGCGCTGGCTGGTGCTCAACAAGATCGACATGGTCGCCGAGGCCGATCGAGCGGCGGCGGTGAAGTCGTTCGTGCG
>Ga0068858_100004759_pt1 | contig 13290 bp, 8 predicted proteins | sample KBSSwiS12_FD_66589 | JGI IMG/M metagenome (GOLD analysis project Ga0068858, IMG submission 66589) | Switchgrass rhizosphere microbial communities from Kellogg Biological Station, Michigan, USA - KBS Switchgrass S1-2 | ecosystem: Host-associated > Plants > Roots > Rhizosphere > Soil ... | reverse complement strand
CCAGAAGCTGCTGTTCGCGACCGCATCGGTCGTCGCCCTCGTCTTTCTCGCGCTCGGCCGGCGCGAAGCCGCGATCGTCGGCTCGGCGGTGGTCCTGACGCTCACGGTCACGCTGTTCGCATCGTGGGCCTGGGGGTTCACGCTCAACCGCGTCTCGCTCTTCGCGCTGATCTTCTCGATCGGCATCCTCGTCGACGACGCCATCGTGGTGGTCGAGAACATCCACCGGCACCAGGCGCTCGAGCCCGGCAAGCCGCTGGCGGCACTGATACCTGCCGCCGTCGACGAAGTCGGCGGCCCGACCATCCTCGCGACGCTGACGGTGATCGCGGCGCTGCTGCCGATGGCCTTCGTGTCCGGGCTCATGGGGCCGTATATGAGCCCGATCCCGATCAACGCGAGCATGGGGATGCTGCTGTCGCTGGCGATCGCGTTCGTCGTCACGCCGTGGCTGTCGCGGCTGTGGATGAAGCACCAGCTCCCCGCCGATGACGGGCATGCCGCAGCTGCGTCACACGCGACCTCCGGCGGTCTCTCGAAGTGGCTCTCACCAGTGTTCCAGCGTGCCTTCCGTCCGCTGCTCGACGAGCAACGCGGCGGCCGCAACCGGTTCCGCCTCGGCATTGCCGTCGCGCTGCTGATTGCGATCTCGCTGGCGTTGCCGGTGGCAGGCCTCGTGCGTCTGAAGATGCTCCCGTTCGACAACAAGTCGGAGTTCCAGGTCATCGTCGACATGCCGGCCGGCACGCCGCTCGAACAGACGGCGGCGGTGCTGCGCGAGCTCGGCCGCTTCGTCGCCAGCCAGCCCGAGGTCGTGAACTACCAGGCCTACGCCGGCACGGCCGCGCCGATCAACTTCAACGGCCTGGTGCGCCAGTACTACCTGCGTGCCGGCGGCGAGGTCGGCGACCTGCAGGTGAACCTCGTCGACAAGCACCGGCGGCACGAGCAGAGCCACGCGATCGCGACTCGGCTGCGTCCGGAGCTGCAGAAGATCGCCGCGCGCTTCGGCGCCAACGTCAAGGTCGTCGAGGTGCCGCCCGGACCGCCGGTGCTGTCGCCCATCGTCGCCGAGGTGTACGGCCCCGAGGCCGATGGCCGTCGCCAGGTCGCGAAGAACGTGCGTGCGGTGTTCGAGCAGACGGCCGGCGTGGTCGACGTCGACGACAGCACGATCGCGGCGGCGCCTCGGCGCGTCCTGCTGGTCGACCGACGCAAGGCCGCCATGCTCGGGGTCTCGCAACAGACGATCGTGTCGACACTTCGCACCGGCCTCGCCGGCGACGCCGCGACCTACCTGCATGACGAGAGCAAGTATCCGGCGGCCGCCGTGCTGCAGCTGCCGGCCGAGCGGCAGGGCGATCTCGAAAGCCTGCTCAGGCTCGGGGTCCGCGGTGCGGCGGGCCAGATCGTGCCGATCCGCGAGCTCGTCACCTTGAGCGACACGCAGCGCGAGCAGCCGGCCTATCACAAGGACCTGCTGCCGGTCGACTACGTCGTCGGCGACATGGCGGGCGCGGTCGACAGCCCGCTCTACGGCATGTTCGGCATGCGCTCGCGGCTGGCTGCCATCACGACCCCGGGCGGCGGGCGGCTCGGCGAATATTTCGTCCGCCAGCCCGAAGACGCCTACCGCGACTACGCGATCAAGTGGGACGGCGAATGGCAGGTCACGTACGAGACCTTCCGCGACATGGGGGCGGCGTACGCCGTCGGCCTGGTGCTGATCTACCTGCTCGTCGTCGCGCAGTTCGGCTCGTACCTGACGCCGCTCATCATCATGGCGCCAATCCCGCTGACGATCGTCGGCGTGATGCCGGGCCACGCGTTGCTGGGCGCGCCGTTCACCGCCACCAGCATGATCGGCATGATCGCGCTCGCCGGGATCATCGTCCGCAACTCGATCCTGCTGGTCGACTTCATCCGGCTCGAGACGGCTCAGGGCCGGCCGTTGCAGGAAGCGGTCTTGCACTCGGCGATCACACGCGCGCAGCCGATCCTGCTCACGGCCGTGTCCGCGATGCTGGGCGCGTTCTTCATCCTCGACGACCCCATCTTCAACGGGCTCGCGATCTCGCTGATCTTCGGGATCCTTATCTCCACCGTGCTGACGCTGGTGGTCATCCCGCTGCTGTATTTCGTCGCCTACGGCCGCGCCGGTGCGGCATCTCTTCCTGCAACCACTGAAGGAGCACCTGCATGACTTCCTGGCAACTCACCCGCGTCATCGCGGGCACGTTCATCCTGCTGTCCCTTGCGCTCGGAGTTCCGGGCAGCCCGCTGTTCGTCAGCTCTTGGTGGCTTGCGTTCACGGCATTCGTCGGCGTCAACCTGCTGCAGAGCGGACTGACGCGCTGGTGCCTGATGGAGCGGATCCTGCGCCGGCTCGGGCTGCGCGCCGAGAGCTGAGCAAGCCGGGCATGCAACTGGTCTGTCCTTCCTGTGCTGCGTACAACGCGGTGCCCGACGAGCGCCTGCTCGACGAGCCCATGTGCGGCAAGTGCGGCAAGTCGCTGACCCCGAGAGAACCGATCGCGCTCGACGACGCGTCGTTCGACCGCTACGTCCAAGGGACGGAAATACCCGTGCTTGTCGACTACGGGGCCGACTGGTGCGGTCCCTGCAGGATGATGGCGCCGCACTTCGCCGCCGCCGCGGCACGGGTGCCGGAAGTTCGCTTCGCCAAGGTCGATACCGAAGCATCGCCGAAGGCGAACGTCCTTCATCGCATCCTCAGCGTTCCGACGATGGTGCTCTTCCACGGCGGCAAGGAAGTGGCCCGCCGCACCGGCGCGACGTCGCTCGGCGAGATCGTTTCCTGGGTCCGCAGTCACGTGACCTGAGACGAGCTGCGATGCGCCATTGCACACGACACCTCATCGCGCTGGCACTGGTTGCCGTGATGTCACCGCGCGCACAAGCGGTCGACCTCGTCGACGTCTGGCGTGCGGCGTTGGGCCACGACGCCGAGCTCGCGGCCGCCCGCGCCGCCCGCGACGCGGGGGAGGCGCGGCGTACGCAGGCGGACACGTTGTGGAGGCCGGCTGTCGTGCTGGACGCCGGGGCCGGCATCGCGACGAACGAGACCTCCGTCCAGGGCGCGCGCTTCTCTGCGCCCGGTTTCGGGCAGACCACCGGCGTCGCCTTCGACACGTCAGTGACGAACGGCACGAGCGGCCGGGTCGCCGTTGCGCTCCGCCAGCCACTGATCAGCCGCGGGCGCGAGGTCCAGCAGCGCCAGCTGGAGATCTCGGCCGACATCGCGGAGACCCAATGGCAGGAGGCGCAGCAGTCCCTGATCTTGCGAGGCGCCGAGAGCGATGCCGATCCGGTGGATTGCCCCGATGCCATTCTGGAGGCGATCCCCAGTCCAGTCGCACCGCGAACCACCCCTCGGCGAAGCCCTCGGGGGCTGCAAGCCGCGGTGTTCGAAAGCGATGCACCACTTGGCTGGAGCGCTTGCCAATCGAAGACCGAAGAACGACATCAACGTCCGGATCGGCGGCAGGAGCACGGGCTAACGTTCAGTAGAAAGACCGAGGAACAGCGTCAACAGCGAGCTCGTCGGTGCTCGAGTGGCAGTCCGGAGCGGAGGTAGCGTTTCACCGCTTCGAACCACACGATGGCAACCCCTGCGATGCCCAGAGCGGCAAGCAGCAGCCCAAGAGCCGGTGCAGCGAACGAGAACAAGCGACTGACTCCAGGGACGGTGAGGACCCCGGCCAACACGATGACGGCGGCCCCTGCGATCCAGGCGAACTGACGGTTGGATGCCGCGCTACCGTGCCAGGACGTCCGTCCCCACGACCGGTTGACGTGAATCAAACCAAGATTTGAGAGCACCAGCGCCACGAAGGTCAGCGCACGCGCCGCATCGTCCTGGCTGGCGTCCGCTGGGGCGAGCGCGCGGCCGCCCGCGTACACGATCAACAGCAACAACAACAAGCCCGCGCCCTGCCACAGTCCGCGCACGACGACGGCGCTGTCGAAGAGCTTCTCGTCTTGTCGCCGCGGCGGCGCCTTCATGGCGTCGGCTTCGAGCGGCTCGGCCTCGAACACGATCGAGCATGCAGGATCGATGATCAATTGCAGGAAGAGGATGTGCGCCGGCATCAACAGCATCGGCCAGCCGAAGAAGACCGGCAGGACCGACAGACCGACGATGGGCACATGCACGGCCACCACGAAGACGATCGCCTTGCGCAGGTTGGCAAACACGCGGCGCCCGTAGCGCACCGCCGTCACCAACGACCCGAAGTCGTCGTTCAGCAGCACGAGCGCAGCCGCCTCGCGCGCGACCTCCGTGCCGCGGGCGCCCATCGCCACGCCGATGTCGGCGGCCCTCAACGCCGGCGCGTCGTTGACGCCATCCCCCGTCATAGCCACAACGTCTCCTCTTGCCCGGAATGCACGCACGAGCCGCAACTTCTGCTCAGGTTGGACGCGGCTGAAGACGTGGGTGTCGGCGAGTCGTGCCTGCAGCATCTCGTCGGTCAATTCAGAAAGCTCGGCCCCGGTGATGGCCGGCGAGCCGACGGGGATACCCGCCTTGCGGGCGATCGCGAGCGCGGTGGCCGAATGGTCGCCGGTCATCATCACCACGCGCATGCCGGCGGCTTGGCATTCGGCGATGGCGCCCGGCACGTCGGCGCGAACGGGGTCCTCCAAGCCGATCAATCCGAGGAACTCGAAGTCGAAGTCGTGTTGCTGGGGCGGCAGAACATCCGGGCCAAAGCTGGCTCGGGCAACCCCAAGGACGCGCAGGCCTTCCAGCGCCATTGCACGCACCTGACGTGCCACCTCGCTGGCGTGGTCAGCATCGAGATGGCACAGATCGACGATGGCCTCGGGCGCACCTTTGGCAGCGATGAGCCGCTCCGTCTGGTCGGGAGACTGCCAGACCCGAGACATGGCCAACATCTCGGGCGACAGCGCGTAGTCGTCCACCAGAGCCCAATCTCGATGAAGGTGCTCGGTGTTGGCAAGCAAGCGCTGCCCGGCCTCCCCGATCGCCTTTTCCATCGGGTCGAAAGCTTGGCGGTGGCTGGCGAGCACCGCGTACTCGAGAAGGCCATGCAGTTCTTCCTGCAGAGGCGCCGGATCGGACGGGCGTGCATCGCTCATCGCCTGCACCGACCACAGACGCTGCACCGTCATGCGGTTGACGGTCAGCGTGCCCGTCTTGTCGACACACAGCACCGTGGTGGCGCCGAGAAGTTCGACGGCCGGAATGCTCCGCGCCAGCACCTTCTCGCGCGCCAGGCGCCAAGCGCCGAGACCAAGAAACAGCGTCAGGATCACCGGCAATTCTTCGGGCAGGACGGCCATGGCCAGAGTCAAGCCGGCGAGCAAGCCGTGCAACCAGTCACCGAGCACGATCGCGTATGTCATCGCCAGGACGGCTGCCAACGCCAGTCCGACAATGGCCACCCACTTCACCACCTGCTGCGTCTCCCGCTGGATTGGCGTCGTCTCTACGGAGATATCCGCAAGAGACTTGCCGATGCGGCCGAGTGCGCTGCGCTCGCCGGTGGCCGCCACGCGCCCGCGCGCCGTTCCTCGGGTCACCAGCGTGCCCGAGAAGGCAAGCGCGACCGTGTTGCCCTCGGACGTGTCCGGGTTGTGTCCAAGGTCCGTCTCTTCGGACGCACAGACCTTGTTCACCGGTTCGGACTCGCCCGTCAGCAACGACTCGTCGACGGCGAGGTTCGAGGCCTCGATGAGCCGGATGTCGGCCGGGACCCGATCGCCCTCTGCGAGGAGCACAGTGTCCCCCACCACGAGTTCGCGGGCGGAGATTCGCAGGAGATTGCCGTCCCGTTCGACCAGCGCGCGCGGACTCGACAGGTCGCGCAACGCTTCCAGCGACTTCTCGCTGCGACGCTGCTGGCTGAAACTGATGCCCATCACGACGAAGACGAAGCCGAGCAGCATCAACGCCTCTTGCCGATCGCCGAGAACCATGTAGATGGCTCCGCATGCCACCAGGAGAAGGAACATCGGCTCCGATGCGACCTCCCAAGTCAGCCGCAGAACGCCACGGTGCTTGGACACCGGCAGCTCGTTGGGGCCGTCACGGGCGAGGCGCTGGCGGGCCGCAGCCTCGCTGAGTCCGCCCGCGTGAGGGGCTCGCGCGGTTGCAGCCGCCGTGGACCTCATGGCCCTGCGGACGCAGCCGATCCGGGATGTTCCAGCCCGGGGCGCGCCCAATGGTCCGCCTGTGCCATCAGCTCAAGATGCGGCGTGTGCGTGGCATCCAGCCGCAAGAGCATCTTCATAGATTCGGCTTGCGATTTCAGCTTGGCGTCATGACGCCATGCAGCCTGCATGCGAACGGGCACGTGGAGGCAAGACAGGCTAGCGATCTCGGATGTGGTCGGCTTGACGGGCATCAACGCCGGTGGGCGTGAAGCGTACGCCTTGCAACTGATCGCGATGCACGGCCTACCCTCGGAGATGACGCCCATGCTCGATGCGCCGACTCGCTTGTTCGAGCGCATGAGCGGGCTGATGGCACCCCGAGCGCCGGTTCACCGCGGACGCCGCCCATGAGCTGCGAACGCCCATCGCAGCGATCCGCACCCAGGCCCAGGTCGCCCTCACTGCAAACGGACGACGCAAATCGATCGCACGCGCTGCAGGGCACGTTGCAGGGATGCGACTGCGCCGCGCGGCTGGTCGAGCAGCTGTTGACCTTGTCTCGCCTCGAATCGGGCGCCGCACCCACGTTGGTCACCGTCGACGTCAACGCGGCAGCGGCCGTGCGCGCTTCAGAGGCCGCCGAGCAGCTGCGTCCGGGCCGTAGCGGCGAAGCCTTGCGCCGGCGCAAGCCAGTGAACCCACGCACGCGATAGCGTCCGAACGAGTCTCAGGACACGCAAGCGAGGGCCCGCATGAAGGACACGGATCGGATGACGGCCGGTCACGCTGCGCGCAATCGCCAACTCGCCCGAATCGACGAGCTCACAACCATCGCGCAGCTCCCCGTGCCGCGGCAGCCACGAGCGCGCCCGGGCTCCCGCGAGCGCGCGGCAAGCCCGTGGCTGTCGACGCCGAGCGGGCCCTCCGAGACCTTTCGCATGTACCAGCGCGCCGAACGGCAGCTGGTGCCCTGGGGGATGTGGCCAGGCATCGCGGTCGCTCCGGCCACTGCCGTCGGCGCCTGCATGGATTGGGCGGTTCACCTGGCCGCGTCGCCGGCAAAGCAGATGGAGCTTGCCCAGTTCGCGATCGAGCAAGCGGTGCTGGCGTGGCAGATCGCGATTCAGGGCGAGGCGGTTCATCCATTGCCGCAGGACAAGCGCTTCGCCGACCCGGCCTGGGACCTGCCGCCGTACCGGCAGCTCGCGCAGCAGTTTCTGCTTCAGGAGCAGTGGTGGCAACGCGCCACCGAGGGCGTTCCCGGCGTCACGCGTCACCACGAGGAGATGGTGAGCTTCGCGGCGCGCCAGTGGCTCGACATGTTCGCGCCGTCCAACTTCGTGTCGACCAATCCGGTCGTACAGCGGCGCACCTTCGAAGAGGCCGGGCTCAACCTCGTCCGCGGCGCGACCGAAGTGTTGAGCGACCTCGAGGCCGAGGCCGCCGACCACCCGCCGGCGGGCGCCGAGGCATTCCAGGTCGGGCGCGACGTCGCGGTCACTCCAGGCCGGGTCGTTCTGCGCAATCGACTGATGGAGCTGATCCAGTACGCGCCGACGACGCGGCAGGTGCACGCCGAGCCGGTGCTCATCGTCCCCGCCTGGATCATGAAGTACTACGTGCTCGACTTGTCCCGGGGCAACTCGCTCGTGCGCTACCTCGTCGACCACGGGTTCACCGTCTTCGCGATCTCGTGGAAGAACCCCACGGCCGAGGAGCGCGACGTCGGCATGAACGACTACGAGAAGCTCGGCGTCGAAGCCGCGCTCGATGCGATCGGCCGCATCGTCCCGCACGCGCGCGTGCACGCCACGGGCTACTGCCTCGGCGGAACGCTGCTCTCCATCGCCGCCGCCGCGATCGGCCGCCGCGGCGAGAAGCGCCTCGCAACGCTCACGCTGCTGGCGGCACAGACCGACTTCACGACGCCGGGCGAGCTGGGCCTCTTCATCGACGAGAGCCAGGTCGCGTTTCTCGAGAACCTGATGGCCGGGCGCGGCTATCTGGACAAGAAGCAGATGCAGAGCACGTTCCAGATGCTGCGCTCGAACGATCTGATCTGGTCGTACCGGATCAGCCGTCAGCTGCTCGGCGAGGCGCGCCCGATGAGCGACCTCATGGCCTGGAACGCGGACGGCACGCGCCTGCCCGAGCGCATGCATTCCGAATATCTGCGCGGCATGTTCCTCGAGAACGCGCTCGCGCGCGGCGAGTGGCGCGTCGACGGCGAACCGGTGAACCTGAACGACATTCGCGTGCCGGTCTTCAACGTCGGCGCGGTGCAAGACCACGTTGCTCCCTGGCGCTCGGTCTTCAAGTTGCACGCCCTGACCGACGCCGAACAGACCTTCGTGCTCACCGCAGGCGGACACAACGTCGGCATCGTCAATCCGCCGGGGCAGGCGAAGTCTAGCTACCGGATGCGCACCTGGCACGACGGGGACCGGCTGCTGACCGCGGACGAGTGGCTGCACGCCACGCACTCGGTGTCGGACACCTGGTGGACGGCGTGGCGCCATTGGCTGCAGCGCCACTCGACGCACCAGGTGGCGCCACCGTCGATGGGCTCCCCGTCCCGCGGACTGAAGGCGCTCGACGCTGCTCCTGGACGCTATGTCCACGAGCGGTGAGCTGCACGATGGGCCGCCGCGAATGGAAGTCGAGGTCGCTCGCGAGACCGTCTTTGCCGCTCGCAAGCTCGGCAAGACCTATCGCACCGGGGAAGTCGAGGTCCGGGCGCTGCACGACGTCGACCTCGAGGTCGCTCGCGGCGAGTTCATCGTCCTATTGGGTCCATCCGGCAGCGGCAAGTCGACCCTGCTCAACATCCTCGGCGGTCTCGACGTGCCGAGCACCGGCCAAGTCGTCTTCAACGGCCAGGACCTGAGCGCGGCAGACGAGTCCGAGCTCACCGCGTACCGGCGCCGCCACGTCGGCTTCGTGTTCCAGTTCTACAACCTGATCCCGAGCCTGACGGTGCGTGAGAACGTCGCGCTGGTCACCGACATCGTCGAGGGCGCGATGCCGGTCGACGAAGCGGTCGACCGCGTCGGTCTCACGCCGCGGCGCGACCACTTCCCGGCCCAGCTCTCCGGCGGCGAGCAACAACGCGTCGCCATCGCGCGCGCGATCGTCAAGCGACCGGCCGTGCTGCTTTGCGACGAGCCCACCGGCGCCCTGGACTACCAGACCGGCAAGCTCGTTCTCGAGGTCATCGCCCGCATCAACACCGAACTTGGCACGACGGCCATCGTGATCACGCACAACGCGGCGATCGCCGCGATGGCCGATCGCGTCGTCTATCTCGGCGACGGCACGATCCAGCGCATCGAACGCAACGGCCACAAAGTCTCACCCTCGGAGCTCGCCTGGTGAAGACACTCGACCGGAAGCTCCTGCGCGACTTGCGTCGGATGTGGAGCCAGGCGCTGACGATCGCGCTCGTCGTCGCCAGCGGCGTGGCTGGATTCGTCACCAGCCTCTCGGCAGTGGATTCCCTGGCGCTGGCGCGCGACCGCTACTACGCCGATGGGCGATTCGCCGACCTGTTTGCGACGCTGAAACGAGCGCCCCTTTCCGTTGGCCAAACGTTGGGCAGCGTCGAGGGAGTCGCCGACGTGCAGACGACGCTCGAGCAGATCGTGCGCGTCCAGATCCCCGGCTCGCCTGATCCGATCATCGGCCAGGTGATCGGCATCGACCGCCGCAACCCGCAGCGAATGAACCGAGTCAGCGTCGCGAGCGGACGGCCGCCGGACGGCGCGAGCGGCGGCATCCGCAGCGACGGCAGCATCGAGACGCTAGTGTCGGAAGGGTTCGCGCAGGGACGCGCCCTCAGACCCGGTTCCAAGCTGCTGGCGCTCGTCAACGGCAAACAGCGAACCCTCGTCGTGACCGGCACGGCGCTCTCGCCCGAGTTCATCTTTGCCGGTCTCTTCGGCATGCCCGACACGCGCGGGTACGGCATCTTCTGGATCGATCGGGAGGCGCTCGCCGCCGCCTATGACATGCAGGGAGCGTTCAATCGCGTCGCCGTCAAGTTAGCGCCCGGTGCATCGGCAGAGGCAGCGACTGCCGGTCTGGTGCGACTGATCGCACCCTACGGCGGACGCGACGTCCACGGACGCGAGGAACAGCCCTCGCACTCGATGCTCGACAACGAGATCAAGGAGCAGCGCGTGATCGGCACCGTGCTGCCGGCGATCTTCCTGGCGGTCGCCGCGTTCCTCCTGAACGTCGTCGTCTCGCGCCTGGTCGCAACGCAACGCGAGCAGATCGCCGCGCTGAAGGCGCTCGGCTATCCGAACGCAACGATCGCGGCCCACTACGTCAAGCTCGTGCTCCTGATTGTCACGCTCGGGTTCGCCCTGGGCGTTCTTGCGGGCGACCGCCTCGGCGGGATGTTCACGGGTCTCTACGCGGAGTTCTTCCACTTCCCAAGCTTCGAGCATCGCATCGCGCCCTGGCTCCTGATCACGAGTGGCTGCGTCACGTTGGTCACCGCGCTGCTCGGCACGCTCAACGCGATCGTCGCCACGGTGCGACTCCCGCCTGCCGAGGCCATGCGGCCGCCGGCTCCCGGCCGCTACCGCGCGACGTTGCTCGAGCGCCTCGGCATCCAGGCCATGCCGCCGGCGCTGCGCATGATCGTGCGGACGATGGAGCGGCGGCCGCTGCGCACCGGCCTGGCCATCGTCGGTGTCGCCGCGGCGGTGGCGATCGTCATCATGGGCAACTTCGTACGCGACGCGATCGAGGTCGTCGTCGACACGCAGCTTCGGGTCGGGCTGCGCGCCGACGTCTCGCTCTGGACCGTCGAGCCGGTGGACGACAGCGTGCGCCACGAGCTTGCGCGCCTGCCGGGCGTGACCGCTCTGGAGGCGACCCGCTTCGTGCCGGTTGTCTTCAGCCACGAGCACCGGCGCGAGCGCGGCCTCATCCGCGGCTACGCGGGCCGGGCCGAGCTCTACCGCGTGATCGACGTCGATTTGCGCGAGACCTTGCTCGAGGGCCGCGATCTCGTCCTCACCGACCGGCTCGCCGAGAAGCTCGGCGTGCGCGTCGGCGACACGGTGCGCGCGGAGGTGATCGAAGGCGGCGAGCGGACGCTCGAGCTGCGCGTCGGCGCCACGGTGCGCGAGATGATGGGGCTGAACGCGTACATGGACCGTCGCGCGCTCGATCGCGCCCTCGGCGACGGCGACGTGTCGAACGGCTACGTGCTCGCCGTCGACCGCGGTGCCGAGGCGGCCGTCCTCGAAGCCAGCAAGAACCTGCCTCGCGTCGCCGGCGCCTGGAGCAAGGCGACGATGCTGCGCAACATGGAGGAGATCACGGCGCGCAACATGCGCATCATGAGCACGGTGCTGACGACCTTCGCCGCGATCATCGCCGTCGGCGTCGTCTACAACAACGCGCGCATCGCGCTCGCCGAGCGCGCCTGGGAGCTCGCGAGCCTGCGCGTGCTCGGCTTCACCCGCGCCGAGGTCTCGGCCTTGCTGCTCGGCGAGCTGGCACTGGTGATCGCGATTGCGCTCCCGATCGGCATGCTGCTCGGCTGGGCGCTGACGACCACCATCACCGAATTGATGAAGTCGGATCAGTTCTATTTTCCCGTCGTCGTCCGCGCGCGGACGTATGCCTGGGCTGCGATCTGTGTCCTCGTCGCGGGCGCGGCGAGCGCGCTGGTCGTGCGCCGCCGCATCGACCGGCTCGACATGGTCTCGGCGCTGAAGACGAGAGATTGAGAGAGAGAGAGAGAGAGAGGACATGAAGAAGCGGACCTGGATCTATGCGGCGGCTGGCGCGATCGCCCCGCTCGCATTGGTCGTCTGGGCGTTCGCGCCTCGACCCGTCGAGGTCGAAGTGGCGACCGCCACGAGCGGGCGGTTCGAGACGACGATCGACGAGGATGCGAAGACGCGCCTGCGCGACCGCTACGTCGTCTCGGCGCCCTTGGCCGGCTCGCTCTCGCGCGTCGACCTGCGCGAGGGCGACCGGATCGAAGCCAATGCCGCGGTCGCGACGCTGACGCCGGTCCTCTCCTCGATGCTCGACGAGCGGACCAGGCGCGAGCAGCAGCTGCGCGTCGAGATCGCCGAGGCGCAGGTCGATCGCGTCGCCGCGCGCATCGAGCGCGCCAAGGTGGCGGTCGTGCAGGCAGCCAACGAAGTGAAGCGCAGCGAGCAACTCGCGGGACAGGGCTTCGTCTCGGCGACCAAGCTCGAGACCGATCGCCTGAACGCGCTCGCGGCGCAGAAGGAGCTCGAAGCCGCGCGCCAGGAGGCGCATGTCGCCGGCCACGAGGTCGAGCAGGCGCGCGCCGCCCTGATGGCGGTAGAGCAGCCGAACCGGCTCGGGTCCCGCGCATTCGTCGTGCGAGCGCCGGTCGCGGGAACCGTCCTGCGCGTGCTCCAGTCGAGCGAGACATCGGTGGCGATTGGCACGCCCATCGTCGAGCTCGGCGACGTGGGGGCGTTGGAGATCGTCGCGGAGCTGCTCACGACCGACGCGCTCCAGGCCAAGCCGGGCAGCGCCGTGCGCATCGAGCGGTGGGGGGGCCCGGGCACTCTCCAGGGTCGAGTGCGCCGGATCGAGCCGGCAGCGTTCACCAAGGTCTCTGCGCTCGGCGTCGAGGAGCAGCGCGTTCGCGTGCTGATCGACATCGTCAGTCCGCCCGAGCAGTGGCGCGCGCTGGGCGACGGCTTCCGCGTCGGCGTGCGGATCGTCACGCTTGCACTCGACAACGTCGTCAAGGTGCCCGTGAGCGCGGTGTTCCCGACGCAGCGTCGGGACGACGGGGGCGCAGACGCCGGCACGGGCATGGCCGTGTTTGCGGTGGACGGCGGCGTCGCACGGTGGGTACCGGTGAGCGTCGGCGCGCGCAACGGCATCGACGCGTGGGTGCAGAGCGGTCTCTCGCCAGGGGCGTCCGTGATCGTGTACCCGCCAGCAACCGTCACTGACGGCGCCCGCGTGAAGGTTCGCAAGGTGTAGAAAGCGCCGCCCGGTTCGCGGGTCGACGGTACCCAGCTCAGCTCGCTCCCGATGCGGTCAACGGATCAGGAGGACGGGCACGCTCGATTTGGCGAGAACCTTCGTGGCAACCGAGCCGAGCACGAGATTCGCGATATCGCTGTGCCCTCGCGA
>Ga0068858_100004756_pt1 | contig 13296 bp, 11 predicted proteins | sample KBSSwiS12_FD_66589 | JGI IMG/M metagenome (GOLD analysis project Ga0068858, IMG submission 66589) | Switchgrass rhizosphere microbial communities from Kellogg Biological Station, Michigan, USA - KBS Switchgrass S1-2 | ecosystem: Host-associated > Plants > Roots > Rhizosphere > Soil ... | reverse complement strand
TGGACATATCGGTCCTGTACAGTGACAAACCGGGGATCGCGGCCGAGCTCCGGGGCACCAAGGACGCGGCACAAGTCGACGAAATTGTGGTCGTTGCCAGCCGAGATGTAGATTTCACCATCGCGGCACTTGAACACCTGAGCAGGCCCACCACCATTCCCTTCAGTGCCACGCCGCTCGGGCAACTGGCCGCTTATCAGGTAGTTCGACATCAGGTGCGATTGGCAGGCGACGGCCGTATCGAGCAGGGCGACATCGATGTGCTGCCCTTCACCCGATCGTTCCCGGTGGAGTAACGCGGCCATGATCCCCACGGCTGCATTGTACCCCGTCATGACGTCGATCAGGCTGGGCCCGGTCTTCATCGGCCCGGCGCCGGGCAGTCCGTCAGGGATGCCGGTGACGCTCATCATTCCGGCGTGAGCTTGAAACACGGCGTCGAATCCTGGCCGGTCGGCATAGGGGCCATCCTGTCCGTAGCCTGTCACCGAGCAGTAGATGATCCCCGGATTAATCGCGCGGATCGCCGGATAATCCAGACCGAGCCGCTCCATCGTCCCGGCAACGAAGTTCTCGACCAGCACATCGCATTGGCTGGCCAGGTCCTTGATGATCTGCTGCCCGTCGGCGGAGGCGAGATCGACGGTCACAGACTTCTTGTTGCGGTTGGCGCATAGGTAAAACGAGGATTCCTGCGTCCGGCGCCCTTCGGCGTCGATCAGGAAGCCCGGTCCGTATAGCCGGCCCATGTCCCCGCCGCCGGGCCGTTCGATCTTGATAACCTCCGCACCCATGTCGCCGAGGATCTGCGTCGCCCAAGGCGCCGCCAGCACGCGCCCGAGGTCCAGTACCCGCACCCCCGCGAGCGCGCCCGGGGGTGGCGGATTTTGCGAGCTGGCGGTCATCGGCCCCGGAACACCGGCTGCCGTTTTTCGTGGAACGCCGCGATCGCCTCGCGGCAGTCTTCGCTCGCCGACCCGATGGGGACAATGTCCAGTTCTGCCGCGATCAGATCTTCAACACTGCCGATGCCCGAAGCCAGCGCCGACTTGATCAACGCAATGGGGATCGGAGCAGGGACCGCGAACTGCTCGGCAAGCTCGCATGCCCGTGCGAGCGCCCCGCCAGCCGGAGCCAGGTCGTCCGCCAAGCCGATCTCGACGGCCTCTTCGCCGAAGACGACGGACGAGAGCATCATCATGCGCCGGGCCCGGGTGCGCCCAACGCGTTCGACCAGCGTGTAAAGCATCCCCATGTCGGGCACGAGGCCCATCTTGGAAAACGACATGCCAAATCGCGACTGCGGCGTTGCCACGACCAGGTCGCACGAGAGCGCGATCGAACACCCACCGCCGAACGCATCGCCCTCGACCGCTGCAATCACGGGCTTGGACGAAGTCGTGATGATCCGGAACAGTTCCATCACTTCCCGCATGTTCTCGCGCGTTTCCATTGCCGTTGGCGGCTCCGCACGCTCCGAAGCCCGCTTCAGGTCCGCCCCCGTGCAGAAGTGATTGTCGGCACCCGTAATCACGATCGCACGCACGCCTGGCTCCGACGAAAGCCGCTTGAGCAAAGCGGTCAGGTGCCGACGCATGTCGGGCGTGAACGCATTGCGGCGGCCCGGATTGCTAAGGGTGACGATCGCCGTCGTCGTCAACCGGGTCAGAATCACGCCTTCCGCGATCGTTTCGCTCTGCGCACGCGCTGTGGTTGGGCTTTCAGTCATCGAAATGCACCTCGCCGTCGCCGAATGGTTCGTCGCGCCGGCGCAGCGCTTCCTTGAGCCCCTCGACCCGCGCCACTTCCATGAACTCCGCCATCGCCGGAGACTGGTGCGCCCGGACGTCGTTTTCGGAGGCGAGTCGCTGCAGGGTTGCCGTGCCCATCAGTTCAAGACCCAGATTGACGATCCGTTTGTGCGCGGCGGTGAGCGCCGGATCGACCAGGGCGATCCGCCGCGCCAGAGCCTCGACCTCGTCGTCGAGCCTGGCATCCGGCACGGATTTCAGAACCAGCCCGATCCGCGCGGCATCCTTCCCGCGGATCACGTCGCCAGTCATGAGCAGGCGCTTCGCCCATTGCGGGCCGACATGGTAGAGCCACATGTGGTTGGCCGGCGAACCCAGCGCCCGCGTGGCCGGGAAGCCGATCCGGGCGTCGTTCGAGGCGATCAGCAAGTCGCAGGTCAGAGCGATATCCGTCGCCGCAGCCAAGCAGTTGCCGCGAAGCTTGGCAATCACGGGCTTGTGCATCTTGAAGAGGATCTGGCGCGTGTCACCGCGAAGTGTGGTCCGCCAGATGTCGTCCTCGACCCCACTGCCGGCCCGATACCTGCTCGGGTCGAAGTCCCCGGGGATGTCACCTCCGGCAATGTCGGCGCCGGCGGAAAAATTGCCGCCGGCGCCTTGCAACACCACGCATCTGACGCTCGTCAGATCGTCGGCCTCCATCATCGCCGCCCGCAAGGCATCAAGCATGTCCGCAGTGATCGCATTGCGCTTTTCGGGCCGGTTCAGGGTAACGTACGCGACGCCGGCGTCTCTCACATCGAGCACGATGTGCTCATGCCCGTGGAACCACTTTCCCATACTCTCCGCCTCCGTCTCGATCTACCGCTTCAGGGCAGGAGTAGTTGCCCGTTGTTGACGAAGAAGTCCTCGGGATAGGATGGATCCATCCGGTCGAGCCACTTCCGGAACTTTCCGATCGGATCCTTGCTTCCCTCCAGATGGGGATAATCGGTGCTGTAGGTATAGACCTGCGGCATCCCGTACCGCTCGACCATCTTGGCCAGGTCTTCATGCCAGAACGGCGTGACCCGTACATTCCGCTCCATGTATTCGCTGGGCCGCATGTCGTACTTGACCCCCAGCTTGGCCTGGAAGTCGACCCAGATGTCCATCCGTTCGACCGCCGGACCGACCCAGCCCGCGCCGAATTCGATCACCCCGAAGCGGAGCCGGGGGAACCGCTCGAACACGCCGCCCATGACCATGGTCTGAAGGAAAAGTTCCGGGGCCATGTGCGCGACGAGCATGAAGTAGGGGCTGATCGCTTCCTCGCCGCCCGCGCGAATGGGCATGTCGGGCCTCTGCCCGGGACCGGTTTTCAGAACCGACGACAAACCCCATCCACGCTCCGGCAGCATCTCATCCCCATCGCGTCCCGAAAGCAGGCCCTGGCCACCCAGATGGATCGTGGCCGTCAGGTCGGCTTCCTGGACCCGGGCCCAGAACGGGTCCCACATCTCGTGCGAGGGCGAAACTCCGGCAGGTGGCCGGTTGCATGGCAGCACCAGGCCCTTGGCCCCCTTCTTCGCCACCCGTTCGACTTCGCGACAGGCCCAGTCCACATCCCCCATGTTGATCTGGCACAGGCCACGCGCGCGCCACCCGGTGGCACTCGACCAGTCGATCGTAAAATCGTTGAAACGCGAACACGATTCGCGGGCCCACGGTGCATCGATCCGCAGTTCCTCGCCAAACGTGTTGGGGAACACGAGCTGCGTCTGCACGCCCAGGGCATCCAGCGCCTCGACCCGCTCGTGCGGATCGACCGCACCAAGTGCGCTCAATCCCTTCACCTCCCACAGGTCCTGGCGATTACGCGCCTTGGCTTCGCGGTGTTCGTCAGACTTCACGAACTTGCGGACATAATCCATCACGAAGCCGCCGCCCTCGGGCCCCAGGGTATCGGAAAACAGTCGGTCATAGACCGGCGGTTCCATATAGAAGTGGCCGTCGGTATCGAGCATGCGCCCGAAAAACGGATCCTTTCGGGCCTTCTGGTCGGTTTGGAAGCTCTGACTTTGCATCGTTTTCTTCCTTGATTAGTTCTTCTTGGAGCGGGACCAATCGCGCACCGGTTCGAACACGGGGAAGCGGAGGCCGCGGCGAAGCCAGTTCGCGCCATCGATCACCAGATTGTGGCCGGTGATGTAGGTGGCGAATGGCGAGCACAAAAAACACGCCGCCCAGGCGAGTTCGTGGAGTTCGCCGACGCGCTGGGCGGGGATGCGGCTCGCCAGATCCTCGCTTCCGGGCAGGCTCCTGAGGGCCTCGGGCTGGTCGTCGTGCGGGAAGTTGCCGGGCATTAGGCCATTGATGCGGATACCGTCAGGGGCCCACTCGACCGACAGCGACTGGACCAGGTTGGCAACGCCCGCCTTGGCCGCGGCCGATGGCGCGGCGCCAGGACCACCGGTCCAGGCATAGGTCGCACCGATGTTGAGGATAGCACCCGGCTCGCCACGAGCGATGCGGCGCCGCGCGAACTCGGTGGAACAGAAGAACGGCCCATCGAGGGTGATCTGCGTGATCGCCCGCCAGCCGTTGGGAGAGATCTCCTCGGCTGGCACCGGGAAGTTGGCTGCGGCATTGTTGATCAGAACCGTGACTGGCCCCAGTTGCTCTTCGACCTCATCGAATGCGGCTGCCACTGACTCCGCGGACCGGACGTCGAGAGCAATGCCGATGGCCTTGCCCCCGGCTTGCTCCACTGCCGCGATGCCGGCAGCACGATGCTCCGCATTGCGGCTGGCAATTGCCACCGCGCCGCCGAGTCTGGCGAACCCTTGGGCGATCGCCTTGCCCAGCCCGGTGCCGCCACCCGTCACCAGGATGACATCGCCAGCAAACGTGTCGCTTGGAAGGAATGGGGAATCCGCGCTTTTCGGTGAAGGAAGTGCCATGTGATAGTCCTCTCAGAGTTTGGCGGCTGGCGTGACACCAGATTGGTGGGCCCTGGTGCGGTTAGACCTGGCGCGACCACAATGAGCTCGTGAATTGTCCCTGCTCATTGCCAGCAGGGCCGGGTCGGCGGCCCAGTGCGATCCCCGCCTGCGGAATCGCCACGATCGCAACCCTGCACCGTGCCATGCTTGAACACCGCTCTCTCCACCTGCTTTCTATTTATTGCCGCATAGTTGTTCTTAGTGCTTGGGCAGTCAAGTAAACGGTCGTTACGATACGGTTATGATGTTTTACTTTTTTGTGAATGTTATTCACTTTGCGGTCGGGACGATAACAACGCAGGTGTGCCGAGCGACGCGCCTGAGGTCTGCCATCACCGCCCGATGAAATTTGGCGGCCGCTTCTCGACCGCGGCGGCCACGGCCTCGTACTGGTCCTCGGTTTGCTGGACGATGGCCTGAAACCCGGCCGCCAGTTCCAGCGCGGCGTGGAGATCCAGCCGGGCGCTTTCCCGGAGCAGCCGCGTGTTGAGGCGGATCGAGTGGGCTGCATGACAGGTAATCCGCGCGGCCAGCGCACGGGCCTCGTCCAACAGAGCCTCATGCGGGACGACCTTCAGCACCAGCCCCAGTTCCTCGGCCCGCTGCGCGTCGATTGTCTCCCCGGTCAGCGCCAATTCGGCGGCGCGCTGAGCGCCGATTGCGCGGGTGAGGAACCATGCCCCCCCAGCAGCGGACGTGAGCCCCAGCTTGATGAAGCTCTCGGCGAACTTTGCCTTCTCCGAGGCGATGCGCAACGTGCACATCGTCGCGAAGTCCATGCCGGCACCCATCGCCGCGCCGTTGACCGCCGCGATGCTGGGCACCTCCAAGTCATTGAGCGCCCGGGCAATCGTCTGCACCCCCGTAAGGTAGGTGCGCCGGATTTCCGCCGCGTTGCCGGCGAAGTGGTTGGCCCTCGCATACATGTCCTTGAGGTTGCCGCCAGCGCAGAACACATCGCCAGCCGCGGTCAGGATCGCGCATTTGACGGAGGTGTCCTCATTGATCTGCGCACAGGCCGCGACGATCTGCCGGGCCAGCGCCGGGCTCAGGCCGTTCCGGGAGCGCGGATCGTCGATAGTCATGATAACGACGGGACCTTCTCGCTCAACCCGGAGCACCGCGGGGTCCTCATCTGCCGTGATCGTCATCGGTTGGCTCTCCAAAACAGTGGTCGCGGCACCGCTGGCAGGCTGCGGTCAGGTCCGCACGCGACGAAAACGCGGGGCATCGCGGAACAGGAGGCTGGCCCCCGCCGCGGCACAGGATCCGGCCGCGAAGGTCAGGACCGCCGGCACATACGTGTGGTGCACTTCGGCCGACCAGGCGACGAGCGGCGCGGGGATCGTGCCGATCAGCGAGGAGAACGACGCAACTCCGTAGGCCCGCGAAAAGCCCCGCGCGCCGAACTCGCTGGCAATGCATGACGCCAGCATCACCCACGCGCCCTGTCCGAACGCCAGCAGCACGAAGCCGATCGCCAGCGGGACGAAGCTATCGGCCGCCAGCAGGATCCCGAGCCCCAGCGCGCTCGACACGCCAAGGAGCATCAGCGGAATGCGGTCGCCATAGCGATCGGCCAGCATGCCGCACCCCAGCTTGCCCACCGCCGCGGCAATGCTGAATGTGGCCAGCAGAGCCGCCGTCTCGGCGATCGAAGCGCCGCGATTTGCGGCGAACGGAGCGAAATTGACCGACATGGCGTTGTTGGCCATCAGCGGCGGCATGTATCCGGCCAGGGCAATCCAGAAATTGCGGCGCGACAGGATGTCGCGCAGCGTCAATTCCGGCGCGTCGGCGGGGGCCTGCTCGTGCTCCTGCTCCCCCGCGCCGTAGGCGGTTTCGTCGGGCCGCGGGCGGTCACGGATGACCAGGAGGATCAGTGCACAGACGACCACCAGGTTGAATGCACCAGACAGCCACCAGGTCCATCGCCACCCCAGCGCCTGGTTGAGCGCCACCACGAGCGGGGGATAGAGCACGCCCGCCACGACCAGCCCCGTGGCGGACAGGCTGAACGCCAGACCCCGCCGCCGCACGAACCAGCGCGACACCAGCGACTGCGCCGTGATGCTGCTGGAGAAGGTGATTCCCACCGGCAGCACGACAACAAAGACGGCAATCACCTGCCACGCATGCTGGGTGAAGCCGATCGCGATATAGCCGGCCGCGACGGTCGCCATGCCGAGCAGCATGACCCGCCGCACCGAAAACCGCGCCACCACCCATCCCGCAACCGGCGCCAGGAAGGCGCACGGGAAGCTGAACAGCGTGATTGCCAGCACCATCGTGCTGACCGGGACGCGGAAGGTGGCCGACCAGTCTTCGAGGAAGAAGCTGAAGCAGTTGGCCATCACGCCCAGCCCCGCACCCTGCATGATGATGCAGACCGCGACGATGTTCCAGCCATGGTACCACCGCGCCGGCGATCGCGGGCTCAAGGTCACTCCCTTCCCGATCACATCCACGGCAAGCCCTGTGCCACTCGCGGTGCCATCTGCTCCACCGCGCCGATCATGACCGAACCCTTCGGCCAGCCCACCTCGTGCGCGAACTGGAGCACGAATTCGTGCATTTCCGCCAGCGTCGCATCGCCGGCATTCATCGCCGCGTAGACATGGGTCAGGATCGGGTACTGGGTATCGGAGGCACCTACGCACGACAGCGTGATCCAGCGGCGCGCCCGCTGATCCAGGCCGGCGCGGTGCCACATCTCGCCGAACACGAAATTCTTGATCCCCGCGTCGTAATAGGCGGCCGGCTGGTCGGTCGGAGGGAAGGTCATAATCTTGGTGTATTCCGCCACGCCATGGGCGTAGCGCGCCTCGGGTCCGCGCGATCCATCGGCGATCGGCGGGGTCTGCGCCTCCAGCCCCAGCTCGCCGGCCACCCGCGTCACGATCCGGTCGAACACGCGGCCGAGCGGCCAGCCCGAATAGACGGCGAAGTGGAGCACGCCCTCGCGCAGCTCCGCCAGAGAGATGTCGCCGCTCTTCAGGGCGCTCCGGACATAGTCCTCCAGCGGATCGGCGAGCCCGGTGGTGGCCGCGGCGCTCAACGCGATCCAGCGCCGCGAGCGCCGGTCCAGTCCGGGCCGGGACCAGATCTCCGCGCAGGCGAAATCGCGGATGGATTCCTCGAGCAGGGTGGGCCGCTCGGGCGGCCGCGCATCCATTACCTCGGCCATCAGGCGCTCGCCCGTTGCCCGCCGCTGCGCTGGGCTGCCCTTCTCCATCAATTCTCTCCTGGTTAATTCATGAAACGGCTGGGCGACCGCCCCCTCCCTGCACGCGTCCGCCGCCCGCGGCCGCCGAGCCGGTCGCCCTCCGCCGGTCAGTCCGGTGATCGGACCGCGGCGGGATCCCACTCGATGTGGAGGTTGCGGATGGAGAGTAGCCCCGGATAGACGCTGGTGTCCGTGCCCGGCTTGACGTGGAATTCCGGCATGCGCTTGAACCATTCGTCGAGCAGAACCCGCAGTTCCCGGCGCGCCAGCGGCGCCCCCAGGCAGATGTGCACGCCGCCCACGAAGCTGAAATGCCGGTTGGGGCTGCGCGCCGCATCGAAGCGGCGCGGATCGGCAAATTGCGAGGGATCGTAGTTACCGGCGGCGTTCAGGCAATGCACCGGCTCGCCTTGCTTGATAAGCACGCCATGCCATTCCAGATCGCGCTTGGCCCGCCGCGGGCTGTTCACCACCGGGTGCATCCGCAGGAACTCCTCGACCGCGGTGGGGACGAGGCTCAGGTCTGCAGCCAGCGTGCGCTGGATCTCCGGGTATTGGGCCATGCGGCGATACATGTGGGCGATCGACGAGGCGACCGTGTCCAGTCCGCCAAGCCACAGAAACCAGATGATGCCGATCTTGTCGTCCTCGGTCAGCGGCTCGCCGTCGATGCGGCCATTGACGATCCCGGAGGCCATCGTCTCGTCGGGGTTGCGCTCCTTCTCCGCGATGAACGACCGCAGGTAGGCCAGAATTCCGCGCATCGAGGTCCCGAGCCGCTCCGCGTCGTTCGAATGGAGAATGTCGAACTCCCACGCGAGGAACTGTTCGAACATGGCCGCGGGGAAACCCATCAGCCCCATGAAGATCCGCACCGGATAGACCCGCCCGAAGTCCCAGGCGATGTCGACTTCGCCCTTGGCAGCGAACCCATCGATCATTTCAAGGACGATCCGGCGGATATCGTCCTGCATCCGATTCACTCGCGACGGCGACAGGAACTGCATCAGGAACATGCGGTAGCGACGGTGCTCGGGGGGATCGATCGCGATCGGGATCGACCGGAACGTCTCGCCGACATAGGCCTGAAATTCGGCCTGGCCCTTGTTCGAGAACAGCTCGTTGTCAGTATAAACCCGCTCGATGTCGTCGTAGTGCGTGACGACCCATCCTGCCTCTGTCTGGCCCGCGGCGCCGTGCCCGGCGCCCTCGGGCGGCAGTGGCATGTACAGCAGCCGCGGCACATCCGGCCCCGACAGCCAGCCCGCCGGCTCGTAGGGATCCGCCAGGTCGTTGGGCTCGTACCCGAACGCCCAGGGGATGCTGATCTTTCGGTCAGCCGGGACATGCGCCGGGGCTGGCCAATCGACCCGGATCCCAGCCAGCTTGTCCTCCAGCGCCGTCGCTGCTTGCGTTGCCATCACACCTGCCTCTCTCACCGAGGTGACCGGCGCCGGGGTCTCGCCCCTTTCATGCCGCTCCCGCGCGAAATCGCGCCTGCGCAGCACATTGCGCCGGTGCACCGCCGTCTCCTCCGACTACCCGCACCGACCGTATCACCATCCACGGATTTTGCTGCCAATTGCGACTTCGGGTGCCGATCCAACGGAAATATGATCTATTGTCGTGTGCGTTTGCCCGTTCACGACCGGGATGAGATGTATGTCAGGCCGATCACGGGCCGATGATCGGCGCCGGGAGAGAGCATGAAATCGATCGAAGCGCGTCTCGCGAGCCTCGAAGCAGACCTGCGCGCCCAGCGCGATCATACCGAGGTCTCCCGGATCATCGCGAGCTACGGACCGCTGGTCGATACCGCGGACCGGCCGGAGCGTGCTCGCCTGCTGGCCCTGCTATGGGCCGAAGATGGCTGCTACGACATTGGCGGGGTAGGCATTTACGAAGGCCGGGAAGCCATCGCCCTGGCATTCGAGGCGCAGCATTTCAGCCAGGTGCCGGAGGGGGTCTGCCACATCATGGGCCTGCCCTGCATCAACGTATCGGGCGACGCGGCAGAGGCGCTGAATTACAGTTGCGTGATGCGCGCGGACGGCGGGGGACATTTCTATCCATGGCGGGTCTCGGCGAACCGCTGGCTGTTCGAGCGCCAGGCAGGCCGCTGGCTGATCCGGCGGAGGACCAACCGGTTGATGACCGGTGATCCTGGAACTCTTGCCATGCTGCGCAACATTGACGCGATCATGGCCCCCCCGCCGTCGGGATAATCAGGCAGCGACGGCCATCGTTACCGTTGCCGTGCACCGCGCCGGATGCCGCCGGATCGCTGCGGCAATGAGCAGCTGCCCGCCGATGGCCAGAGCCATCGCAGGGATCAACGCCAAGAGGCCATAGCCCAGCGCCGCGTCGCCATGGGCCGCCTTCAAGGAGTCGCTGATCCGCCCGACGTAGAGCGGCCCCAGACCCGCGCCGACCAGGTTGTTGGCCAGGAGATAGATTGAGCCGAACGCCGTTGCCTGGGCCGGTGCGGAGTAGGACTGCACAAGGGCGATCGCCGGGGCCAGGAACGTTCCCGCCATACATAGCGGCACCGTCCAGAGCAGCAGCGAGACGCGCCAGTCCGCCGCCGCCAGCGCCAAGGCCACGAACGGGATCGCGATCGCCAGGCTTGCCGCGGGCACGAAAGCATAGGCGCGCGGGGTGATCCGGGAGAACCGGTCGCCCATTACGCCCCCCAGCCAAAGGCCGGCCCCGAATGAAAGGGCAAAGCACACCGAATACCAAGCGCTCATCTCGCCCAGCGTCATCCCCTTGACCCGCATCAGGTAGGCCGGGAGCCACGCGATCAACGCGTGGCTGCTGCACGAGGTTAGCCCCGCGAACAGGAAGCACAGTCGGAGCACCGGGTGGCGCAGGAAATCCCGGAACGCGCCGGGCAGCGATCCGGCGGTCTCGGCCGGCGGCCCGGCTCTCTCCGGTTCGCGCACCAGCAGATAGAGCGCGGCCGCCGCGAACAGCCCGGGCACGCTCACCGCCACCAGCGCGGACCGCCAGCCGAAGCGCGCCGCCACCCACGACGACAGCGCGATGCCGACAAAGGCCGACAGGGGCGAGGCAACATGGAACAGGCCGAGCGCGTTGCCCCGCCGCTCCGGCGGGAAGCGGGCCGAGATCAGCGTATAGGACGGAGCAGTGCCGCCCGCCTCGCCGATAGCCACCCCGATCCGCGCCGCGGCAAGGTGTGTGAAACTCGCTGACAAGGCTCCGGCCATCGAGCAGGCCGACCAGACGACACAAGCGATCGAGACTGTCAGCACGCGCCCGATCCGGTCGGCGATCCAGCCCGCCGGAACCCCGACGATCGTGTAGAACAGGGCGAACGCCAGCCCCGTCAACAGGCCTAGCTGGGTATCACTCAAATGCAGATCACGCCGGATCGGCTCCGCCAGGAAGGCGATGATGTTGCGATCCATGGTGTTGCAGCCGTAGATTAGAAACAGAAGCGCAAACATCGGCCAAGGGCGCTCGAAATAGGCCCGCAAACCTTGCTCGTTGGGATTGTCCAGCACTGCCTCCCCTTCCGGCCTGTCCCGGGCCGGCTTGCTATTTCATTTGCGCGTGGGCGCACGTGACCGCAGGGCCTGCGGTCGATCGACCGCCACCGGCCAGATCATTACCTGCGTGCCGAATCCGCCGTGGGAGATCCGGCAGGTCCGATCACATCGCGGCCGCCCGGGCGAGAGCGATCTGGCGTCCCAGCGCGTCGCGCACGTCGCTGCTATGAACCAGGCCGTCGGCGAACGGCGATCCGAACCGGCGCTCAATCTGGCTGCGCAAGGCCGTCGCGAGCGTCTCCTCGCGCTGGCGCATGACCTCGCTGATCCCGCCGATGCCAAGGACCATCTGCGGCTGGCCGGCGATCCGCGGCAGCGGCATCGCGATGATACCCCCGCCGCGCGTCACCATGTCGCAGGTGAAAGCGTAGCCCTTCTGCCTGACCACGGCGATCTCTTCGAGCAGCGACCGGGTCTTGATCAGCGGCTCGCCCTCGGCCGCCTCGGCATTGGCTCGCATGACGATCCGGGTAATTTCGGCATCGCTCATCGTGGCCAGCAGCGCATAGCCCGCGCCCGAGGCAGCCAATGGCCGGACGGTGCCCAGCGTCATGTGCAGCCGCGCCGGCGAGGTCGCCTGGATCACGTGGATGTACTGGACATGCTGGCCATTGCGCATCGCGAGGACAACGGTGTCTCCGGTTTCCTCGTTCAGCTCCTTCATCATGGCGATGATCGCGCCCTCGGCAAAGAAGGGCGAATTGATCCAGCTACCCAGCAGCGCAACCCTGCTCGAGGTGATGTAGGTGCGCTTCTGCGCATCGTAGTTGAGATAGCCCATTGCCACGAGGCTGCGCAGCAAGGCCGATGTGCTGGACTGGGGGTAGCCCAGGGCATCAGCGATTTCCATCACTGTGGACTGGCGCTGTAGATCGTCGAAGTATTCGAGAATCTCGAGAACCCGGCCTGCCGACTTGACGAGGCTCGTCTCGAGAGGAATTTTCGCGCCGATCCTGTCCCGTGGGGGACTGTCCTTGCGACGGCCCATCGCTCCATCTCCGTTTTATAACACTTATGATGGATGCCCGCTACCGTATCACACTCTTGATGTCCAGCACGATGCACCATCGTCCGGGGTTGGGCCGCTCACGACAGCAGAACCATGATCAATACGGGGAGCGCGTTGCACACCGGCGCAGGGCGGCTCAAACGCCCAGCATATCGACCCGACGCAGGACAGACGATGACCAAACGCCGCGCCGCGCACGGCTTCCAGAGCCAAACATGACGGCAGCTCGCCTCAGCCTGGAGCTGCCTACCCTCACCCCGGAGGCAGAAGCGCTCCGCCGCGATGTGCGTGCCTTCATCGCCGAAGAGCGCAGCAGCGGCCGTCTGCCTCCGCCGCGCCGGATCGGCCTCGGCTTCGACCGCGAGATGTCGCGCCGGATCGCGGCAAAGGGCTGGATCGGCCTGACGTGGCCCAAGGTATACGGCGGTCAGGAGCGTTCCGCGCTGGAGCGCTACGTGCTCAACGAAGAGCTGCTGGCCGCTGCCGTCCCGGTCGGTGCCCACTGGGTCGCCGATCGCCAGTCCGGGCCCGTATTGCTGAAGTTCGGAACCGAGGCGCAGCGCCGCGACTACCTCCCGCGCATCGCTGCCGGCGATCTCACCTTCAGCATCGGCATGAGCGAGCCGGAAACGGGTTCCGACCTCGCTTCCCTCAAGGCCCGTGCCGAACGGGTCAACGGCGGCTGGCGGATCAACGGCCGCAAGATCTGGACCACCAACGCCCACCATGCCCAGTACATGATCGTTCTGGTTCG
>Ga0068858_100004743_pt1 | contig 13313 bp, 9 predicted proteins | sample KBSSwiS12_FD_66589 | JGI IMG/M metagenome (GOLD analysis project Ga0068858, IMG submission 66589) | Switchgrass rhizosphere microbial communities from Kellogg Biological Station, Michigan, USA - KBS Switchgrass S1-2 | ecosystem: Host-associated > Plants > Roots > Rhizosphere > Soil ... | reverse complement strand
CGGCTAGTATGTCGATTTCTCCGACCAGCATTAATTATGGGAATAATCCCGTATACAGCGGGTCTTATTATTATGTGACCTTGCGCAACAGTGGAACTACCACCGTGAGCCTCACCAGCGCAACCATCAGCGGTGCTTTCAAGTTTGCTGGGATTACGACTCCGTCAAGCCTGGGTGTGGGCCAGAGCATTAAAATCCAGTTGAAGTTTGTTCCAAAAACGACTGGCAGCTTTACCGGCACATTTAGTGTTTCCGCGCAAAATGCGACCAAAGTGTCGATCGCTCTTTCAGGGAGCGCGACCAATATTCCGCTTAGCAGTTTGACGGCTTCGCCATCAAGCTTCAGTTTCGGCAATATCGTTGTCGGAACCACTTCGACCCAGACGGTTACGCTCAAAGCGGGATCGATGCCGGTCATCATTTATGGAGCAACCACCACGAACCCTGAGTTCACCTTGAGCAAGCTGACCCTGCCCACGACAATTGCCGCCGGGCAAAGCATTTCTGTCAGCGTGAATTTCAAACCGGGCAGCAGCGGTTCGACTTCTGGTGCATTCACGATCGCCAATAATGCGCAGAATTCTCCGTCTAAATTTACGGCAACTGGCGCCGGAGTCTCGACTTCGCAGCATACGGTTGGCCTGACCTGGGTCCCGAGTACGTCGAATGTTGTCGGGTACAACGTCTATCGTGGTACAGCGACTGGCGGGCCGTACACGAAATTGAACGGCAGTGCCATCGTGACGACGTCCTTCTCTGATAGCACGGTGAGATCAGGTTCGACTTATTACTACGTCTCCACGGCGATCAATTCTTCGGGTACAGAAAGCGTCAAGTCCAACGAAGTTCGCACAGCAATTCCAACTCCGTAGTCCAGTCCTCCCTCAAAAACTTAAACGGCGGGCCGCAATGGCCCGCCGCTTTTTTGTACCCGACGCGTTACCGACGACGAAAAGCTTTACGCCTGCGCAGCGTTGGATCCGTGCTGGAAGTGATACTGAATGATCTTTGCTGCCAGTGCGGGATGGACGGCTTGCTTGTCACCTTCCACTGTACGCACTACCTCACCACGGCAGACGACCTCAGCTGAGGTCAGGCCTGCAATTTCCGCTGGGAGTACTAGATTGATTTCAAGTTGTGCGTTGGGCGAAAGTGCTTCTGGCGCACGAAACAGCATTCCCGAACGGCTGATGTTTTCTGTGGTCCCGGTGCGCCAGTCGTTTTCTCCTAAGAGCCGATACTTCAGCGGCAAGTGGAGATTGAAACGTTTGGCACGGAAGGGCGAAACTTTCGCTCTTTTCGGGAAGTGAGGTGTGACGATACTTTGGGCGGACATCTGGACCTCCAAGGGGAGTGGTGTGTCTAGCGCCTCCCTTACTCGTGTTTTGAGGGCGGGGAGGGTAAAGGGCTTCTGGAGCAGGTTTACACCTGGATCCAGGGTGCCGTTATGGCCGATCACGTTTTCGGTGTAGCCCGACATGTAGAGAACCTTGGCGTCGGGCCGCGAAGTGGAAATCTGTTGGGCCAGCTCGTGTCCGTTCATGCCCGGCATGATCACGTCGGTGAGCAGTAGATGAATGGGACCGGAGTAGTAGCTGGCGATGCGCAGGGCTGCGGCGCCGCTATGCGCTTCGAGCACGGTGTAGCCCTGATTCTGGAGATATTGACGCACAAGACCACGCAATGTGGTTTCGTCTTCGACCAGCAGGACAACCTCGCGACCGGTGTCGATTCTGCCGGCTTCCATTGGAGCTTCGAGCACAAGCGGCTCGCCGGTTGCGGTCACGCGCGGCAGATAAATTTTGAATGTCGTACCTTTGTCGCGCTCGCTGTAAACCCAGATGTAGCCTTCACTCTGCTTGACGATTCCGTAGACGGTGGAGAGGCCTAGGCCAGTTCCCTTCGGGCCTTTGGTCGAGAAGAATGGCTCGAAGATGTGCGACTGAGTTTCCGAATCCATGCCGATGCCGGTGTCGCTGATGGCGAGCATCACATACTCGCCGGGTTTCAGTGGCGCATGGAAACGAGCGTAGTTGTCATCGAGGCTGACGTTCGCTGTTTCTATTGTGAGCTTGCCGCCTCTGGGCATCGCGTCTCTCGCATTGACTGCGAGATTCATGATGACTTGCTCGATTTGTCCGGGATCCGCTTTGACGGCGCCGAGATCGTCACTGGAGCGCATTTCCAGCTCAATGTCCTCTCCGATGACTCGGGTGAGCATCTTCAGGTTCTCGCTAACGATTCCATTCAAGTCGAGAACTTTCGGGGCGAGCATTTGCTTGCGGCTGAAGGCGAGCAGTTGGCGAGTGAGCGTGGTTGCGCGATCGGCCGCGTTGGCGATTTCCTGAGCTGGGCCACGCAGCTTCGAATCGTTGGCAGTTCCCTCGACTAAAAATTCGCAGTAGCCGGAGATAACCATCAACAGATTGTTGAAGTCATGCGCGATGCCGCCTGCGAGGCGTCCGATGGCTTCCATCTTCTGCGCCTGACGCAGTTGCTGCTCTAAGGCGCGGTGTTCGGTGACATCTTCGGCGATCAGTTCGAAGTAAGTCTCACCTTTTTCTCCGCGGATGGTGCAGCCAGATAGCCGGACGATGATGACTTTCCCACTTTGGCACAGCCAGTCCACTACCAGCTCATCGAACCGCTTCCCAGAACGCAACTGATCTGCCAGAGCAAACCACTGCTGCGAGTCCGAATGCAGGTTCGCCAGATTGAGTCCAATCAGGTCCCAGGCTGATTTGTACTCGAGCATTTCGACGGTGGCGGGGTTCGCTTCGACAATGATTCCTGCCGAATCGCAACGGAATATCCCGTACGGGGCATTGGTCACAAGCGACCGGAAGTTGGCCTCGGATCTCCGCAATCCCTCCTGCGCCGTGCGCAGCGCAGCATTCAGCCAGCAGATCATCAGGGCAACAATGACGAATAAAGCCAGCTGTATGATGGACTTGCGATAATCTGCTGGCGTGTGTTCACCCGCCAGCGAGTAGTAGGCGCTGACGGTTAGCGCGAACGAGGTGGCAGCCAAACCGGGCTTCCACCCGCCGTACCAGGCAGAGACCATGACGGCCACACCAAAAACCACTAGGCGGCTCTCGACAACGTCGTGTAATAGAAATGCAGGGATTAGAGCCAGAATGATGCTGAGCACGGCGACGCCGTACCGCAGGATCGGGGCCTGGGCGGGACGAATGTAGCGTGTGCGAAGAAGGGGGAGTTTCAATCGCATACAGTGCCAATCCTATTTCCCATAATGGGATACGCGCGAGTTACCTCAGTACATGTCGCGTCCGGCTATGGGTCATTGGCCCTCAGTTTGGCCCAATACAGGCAACCACGTATTGCTAAAATGCAACACGCAGCACGGCAAAACCTATGAACATAGGCCTATTCGGTGGAACCTTTGACCCTATTCACAACGGGCATATCGCGCTGGCACGCGCGGCGCAGGCGCGCTTTGATTTAGGCAGGATTTATTTCGTGCCCGCACATACGCCTCCGCACAAGTCGCACGCGCCGCTGGCAAATTTTTACCAGCGATACGCCATGGTGGTGCTGGCAACGATGGGAGACAAGACACTGGTCCCTTCGTTGTTAGAAGCACCGGACGTTGTGGGCGCACAAATATCAGGTAAAGGAAAACAGCAGGTGGCTGCTGCAAACTATAGCATTGATACCATCCGCCGCCTAAAACAAACTCTCAAAAAAGCCGACCGGTTATCTTTCTTGATAGGAGTCGACGCCTTCAAAGACATTTCCAAATGGCACCAAGCGGAGGCGCTCTTAGGCGAGTGCGAGTTTATTGTCGCGAGTCGGCCAGGATATTCGTTGGCGGATGTAGCGAATTCCCTACCAGAAAAGATTCGCCCGAAAGCCGCTGTGGCCAAGCCTTTTGCCAAGCATGCCGCGGTGGGGGATTTGGTTTTGACTGGGGCTACAATTCGGTTGTTGGATGGTGTGGAGGAGTTGGCTTCGTCTACGGCAATTCGGAATGCGGTTGCGGGGAAAAAATCTTTGGCGAAGTTTTTGGATCCGAAGGTGGCGGAGTATGTGAAGAAGATGGGGCTGTATAGTGAAAAATAAATCAGCAGCCATGGACGACCATGGAGTGGCCAAAACGCGACGTTTTATTCGAAGGATTCTCCGAGCATCAAATTCTTGATCTTCCCAAAGAAACGATCGAGTAATTAGTTTTTCTAGGGGAACCCCTCATTTTCAAAGCAGGCTCAGCTTCAATTGTTGGGCCTTTCAAAATCGAATCGGGCAGATTGGTAATCGAGTTGGCTCAGATAGTCAGTATTGAGGGGATCGTACATGCAGTATCTTGCGCAAAACCAAATCTCAAGCTTCACCGCGTGCGGGAGCGTCGCGGTTTTGCGGTGGAGCAAATCGATGGAGTCGGCGAGGCCTATCATCTGATCGATTCTCTTTAAAGGCGGCGCAATTAAGGTCGGACGATCACAACATTCGGCGCTGATGGCAACTCGAAGTTTGCGCCGTTTCCTTCATTTGCCGAGAGCGTGGCCGGTAGGTCCAAAGCAGACAGCAGAATCTTCTTGTTCCAATACCCATCGGTCCAATAATCACCGTGCGCATAGATGGCGCCATCGGCCACGGTGTATCCGCGAACTTGCTCGCGATGTCCATCGCGAAAGATTAATGTCGCCGGAACAATCGCATGGGACACAGGCCGAACATCTGAAACTCTCGTCTTTGTAACCACATTCACTGCGGCTTGTTGGACGGGCATTTCAGCGCGGTCCGAGCGAACATACTGACCACCCTGCAACTCAATCATCAGGGGAGTAATCGGTTTAGGTTCTTCCTTCACGACTGGCGCCGCCGGCGCCGGAGTTTGAACCACGATCACTTGTGGAGTTGTTTGTACAACGTCGGGCCCATAGCCCGGATACCAGGCTCCGCCTAAAAAAATGGGCGCAGCAAAATGACGCTGATGCATGGGAACTTGAGGGAGTGGAGCAATCGTGACGCTTCTTCCCGCTCCGCGTTGTGCCAAGGCTGATCCGCTGACGATGAGAACACTCGCAATTGCGGTCAGCAGTCGCATGAGTTATCGTGCCTTGGCGTGAGGTGGCAGACGGAAATCAATCCCGCGCTCGTCGTTCTGCTTTGTGGTTGCATCGAGGTCAAGATCAGCCAGCAAGACTTTATGTGAATGTCCGGGCGTCAGGTCGTAAAGCATGTCACCTACGATGGCGTAGTTCTGAACTGCCACGTGACGGCCGTCTTTGAAAATCAGTAGGGTTTGCGGTTGATCGGCGGCCAGGCTTGGCTCAACCGCTGGTGCGGCTTCTGCTTCCGCAGGAACTTCCTGACGGGGAGCCGGTTCTACGGGAGCCGGACCTGCAACACCTGGCCCTCGACGATCAAATACGGTAGGTCCACCCAGATATTGAGCGGGCACCGCGGTCATTTGCTCCATGGTGTCATCCAGGGGTTCCAGGGTGTCAAGCGGCACGTAGTATGGGACCGCGTACACTGCGCCAAAATTATTCTGCGGGAAGAAATTGTGATGATGCTTGGGATTCCGATTTCCATGAAACTGATGATTATTCGGCGGATTGAAAAAGAAACGGTTCTGTCCTGTGTTGCCAAAACCGAGCGATGTCACGCTCGCGGGAGGTCCACCGCCTTTATTACCGTTGCCGCCAAACCCAAGAGAGGTCACAGAAGCTGGAGGACCCTGCGCAAATGCCGCTGAAACCAGCACTGCGGCCGCCAAAAACATCCCTGTAAACCTGTGTCGCACATTGCAATGATACTCCTGCTTGGCAACCATGATGGACTCCTTACAATAGGCCACAATCGCCCACTACTTATTAGAATACTGCCACAGGCCAAGGGTTGCGGGTTTTATGGCTGCCGGGAAAGCCTATATAAACCATTGAGAACCGGCTAGAAACCGCGGTAATCGATGATGGTTACCCGGCGCTGGCGCGAGCCAGTTCCCAGAGATTCCAGATTCCGTTGGCCCCGAGTAGGCCTAGGATACAGGAGAGGACCAAGCCACGTTGCGGGGTCTCAAGCAAATCGGCGGTGATCCCGGCGACGAAGACAAACAAGAACGGCACCGCAATCAAATTAAATCCCAAGCCCGGATAGTGTGGAGTAGCAACTGCCCATAGAAGAAAAATCAGCGCCACCAACAACGGCGCTGTGTTCCCGAAGTACCGCGCGCGTGGCCAGGCCAAATAGGTCACAACCGCCGCGGGAACGGCGGCGACAAGAGCCGGGCTACTTTGCGCCAGTTGCGAGACCAACTGCCCGTAGGCTCCGGGCATGAGAAACGAGCGCCAGGTTCCGCCGAAGAAGCTGGCGTGGCGCAGACTTTGGACAAAAACTCCCGGATGTAAAGCGTAGGACGTGAATAGCAAAAGCAATCCAATACCACATGCGCAAGCCCAAATGACCGTTGCCGCGAGTCGGCGAGTTGGCGCGACGTAATACATCAGCGCGAGGGCCATCGGAACTATAACGAGCAACGAAAACTGCGATCCGATGGCGAGGGCAAGGGAAACTCCCAGAAGTAGGATTCTCCGCCAGTTCCAAAGCACGACTTCGCGAGGAGCGTACAACGTGTGTGCAACGGCGATGGCGGTGAAAATTGTGCCAAAGGTTCCCCAGGCCGCGCCGATTTCTGGTTGTGCAAACCAAAGGGAGGTCGCGCGGATGATCCCCGGAGAAAAGCAGTACAACGACAGTGCGGTGTATCCCCCCGCATTTCCGTACAACCGGCGCGCGACGTACCAAAGAGAAGCTCCCAGTAACGCCCCGAAAATTAAGTATGGTGCATGCGCCAGCCATCCCCAGTAATGCAGTGAATCCATCTGCAGAGGTTTAGGCCAGATCACCAAACCACCAGCACCGGTTAGATACCAAAGCGGAGAATGATAAGGGTCGAATCCATCCATGGTAAAAAACCATGTCGCAGGGTTGGCTTCATCATCCTGGCGTGTCTCGGTCGTAGGTGGAGTCCCCGCGAGCCGTCCGCCGTGGAGTTGCCGCAGGCCTTCATTGATGCGGTACGCCTCCGCCATGTCCAAGCGAGACAGCGAATGCCCTACCAGCCATGCACACTGCGCCAGAAACACCAGCAGCAGCAACCCTGCCAAAAATTGCGGCTGGCCGAAGCGTTCTCGTGTGAAGAATTTCTCCATAGGCAAGACCGAGTGTTTTACCATGTCCTGCGGTGTAAATGGGGAATTTCATCATATGGATGAAACTGCTTCTTCGGAATTACCTTTGCAGATTAGCCCGCCAGTAGAGCCGGATCCAGTACAGCCGCCCTTGAGCGGGCCTTCCGGTGTGGGCTGGGGGTTTCTTCTCTACCTGCTGATGTTTTTCATGGTTCTGGCCATAACTTCAACCGCCCTACGGTTTCTGATGCCTGAAACGATGGCGCAAATCTGGAAGTCTGTGGTGGGTGAAGTCGCGTTCATTGTGAGCGCTTTCATTCCAGGTTTCATCATGGCGCGAATTGAACGGCGCCCTTTCGGAGTCTATGGACTTCCCAAGCAGAGCGCCTTTGGACGCATGTTTTGGATGGGGATGTTGTGGGGCATCGTTGCGCTTACGATGTTGATGGTCGCAATGCGGGTTGCCGGAGTGTTTCACTTCGGAGGTCTCTCCTTGAGCGGATTTCGCATTTTGAAGTTCGCGGTGTTCTGGATGATATTTTTTGTAGTTGTTGGATTGTTCGAAGAGTTTCTTTTACGCGGATATACACAGTTCACTCTGAGCCGCGGCCTTGGGTTCTGGCCCACCGCGCTGATTCTCTCCTTCGCCTTCGGGGCTATCCATCTGGGAAATCAGGGTGAGGATAAAGTGGGTGCGCTGGGGGCCGCTATCATTGGATTGTTTTTCTGTTTGACCCTGCAACGCACGGGAAATTTGTGGTTTGCCGTTGGCCTCCATGCGTCATGGGACTGGGGAGAAACTTTCTTATATTCAGTCCCGAACAGCGGACTGGTTGCTCCCGGACACTTGCTGAATTCCTGGTTTGAAGGACCGAAGTGGCTCACCGGAGGTTCGGTTGGGCCGGAAGCCAGCATTTTTGTCTTCATCGTGATGGCGTTGATGGCTGTACTGTTTCACTTTCTATACAAGCCGGTAAAGCGTGTGGAGGCGGGGCTTACCCCGCCCGCCACACCTGTCGCCTACCAGGAATAGTGCACGGTGTAGGTCACCACCTGCTCGCCGTCGGGAGCAACCGTGACTGGGAACTCAACCGTCTGCGCATCCATCTTCTTCGAGACGGTGGATTGCTCCGCCAGCTTCCAGTTCGTCCAGCGATACAGATGTTCCACCACGCGCACGTTCACCGCTTCCTTTTTGTGGTTACGCACGCGAATTTCGAAGGACTCATCCGCCCAGTGCTGGCTTGAATCCACTTTGTAGTTGGTGCGTTTGCGCTCGCCTACCACGTCGAAAGAGTTACCGGTATACACGCGGATGGTTTCATCCTTGGGAGTATGGTCGATGGTGTTCTCGCCGACAAACTCCAGGTGCCCATCGGTGTCCCGGCGATAGAAGCGCAGCTTTCCTTTGGGTAACGCAATGCCGAGGTGATTCATTTCCGAGTTCTTAAACTCTTCCATGACCCAGATTTTTTTGTTCGATGCCGTGCCATAGTTGGCGTCGCCGCGAATCTGCTCGTAGTTGTAATAGCCGTATTGACCGACGTCGAGCCCGTCGTAGACGTAAATGCGCTGGGCGTGGATTCCGGTTGAGCGGACAAATTCCACTTGTTTGGTTTCTTGGTCGCGCAAGGTGGCAGGACGCGCAAGTGTGTAGAGATGGAATTCGTCAAAGGATTTCTCGCGAACCACCGGAGCCATGGCGTCAGCTTCCATGGCTTTTTGATTCGCAGCGTAAACACGGCCAGCGAGGGTGGGTTCTTGTATTTTGTTCACATCTCCCGCCAGCAGTTTGATCCGTGCATTCTCAAATGTCTTGCCACTCTGATTGCGCATGGTGATCCAGCCGATCATGTCGAGCAGATCGGTCTTGCCGCCTAACTTGCTGTCATCGGAGACGACGATGTTGTAATCCGACTGCCAGCTCATGCCACCGCTGAGGTAGGAAATTTCAGCGCCGAATTTTCCGGCTTCATTGGTGGCAAGCTGCCAGTTCAGAGTTGGTTTCAGGATTGAATCGCCACTGAGGCTTGGGAACAGCGGTTGTCCCGGCATGCCGAAACGCAGGATGCCATCGACTTCGATGATCGGCTGCGTCGAGCTTGGCTGTTGATAGTTCTGCGCGTAATAACTGCTGGGAATGTAGCCACTGCGAATGATCTTTCCTTTCACCAACATCGGCTTGCCATCCGGAGTTTGTCCGGCCAGGAAATCGATGGTCTTCCCTTCGTAAAACGACAACAACAGTTCCTGAGAGATGGGGTCGTTGCGGTAGCTCTGTTCGAGAATCTGCAACGCGCGGCCGTCAGGGTCGCGCAGGATCACTGAATCCGGCTCGAGGTGTGCAGCTACGCCGGCGTAGGCAATCTGGTTGATGCCTGCGTGCAAATCCAGAGGCAAATGTTCGCGCGCGACAAAGAAGTTTTGGTTGTAAATGGTGAGTGCCGGTGCGTTGGCGTCGTCGGCATTCGATTGTCCCCAGACAAAAGTTCCCAGGCAAAGCAAAAAGAGCAGCAGTTTCTTCATAGTGGTCTCCCGTGTTGTTCCGCATCGGGAGATGCTTTCCCGTGCTGTTTAGAGAACGTGGAGACGGTTTCAGCTTGCAGCGACAACAAATGCCGCAGAATGAACGACTCGTGTGAAAGTAACTCGCAGTAACCTACGGTGACATTCCTTAGTAGATCAGGCAATCACCGTATTCTTGAATTGCTGGCCAGGGGCGAAGCTATCCGCGAGGTGAGTAATGGCCAATCAAGACGTGGGCAAACCGCAGATCACGCCCAATGAACCGGAACACATCCATAGCCGTCGTGATCCGGAGGAGCGTGCAGTTCAGACTGAGGTTGAAGCAAAAGAGAAAGCAATGGACAAGACCTTGGCGGATTCTTTTCCCACCAGCGATCCTCCATCTACCATTCCAGCGCCGAGCGGGGATGATACTTTGCCGCAAAATTCAGTTGAGCTTATTCAGCAGGAACTCACCGGATTGCCGGAAGGGTCGTGGGTGGCTTTGTCGATTGGCGACCGGCATGTGATCGGCTACGGGCCCACACAGGAAGAAGCAGTCAGGTCGGCCCGCGAGCGCGGTCACACGGAGATGAGTTTGGTACGTGTGAACCAAAACAGCGACGACCAAAGTCAGATCCTAGAGAAAGCTTCGTAACGAACATCAGATCTACATTTGTCATTCCCAAGCGGCAAAACCGAGGAGAAATCCGTTTTTTCTGGACACGAGTAAAGCTCTGTTGGCGAACAGAGGATTCCTCCTCGGTACTCTGCGCCTTGTGGAAATCAACAAATCTATTTCGATTATGTTTTTACCGGCGCCACAAACTGTACCCCCACAATTTTCACGATTGCCGGCAGTTTCTCCACCGGCAGATTCCCCACTAGCATCTTGGTTGATGAATTCTTGTTCGCACTCTCAAACCCCAGCGCCTTGAGCTGTGCGATCGCGTCCTCCGTCGCACCGGTCAAAAATATCTGGACGTGAAGCTTACCGTCTTGCAACATTTGGCATTGCTCTCCGGATTTTTTCCAGCAATCGAAAGCTTTGATTATTTCTGGGTGGAGCTTGGAGTCCAGTTCTGCGCGTTCGCCAGAGGGAGCTGGCTCGGGATTCTCCTCGGGGGATTCCTTATCTCGGAATTTCACAGCTCCAGAGAACAAAGTCACCGAGGGTGACGCGGCATTGGCCGCATAAGAGCCACCGCCCATACCACCGGCTGACCCTGCACCAACGCCAGCGCCAACTCCTGCTCCGTAACCACTGCCGACCGTGTTTTTTCGCATTAAAACAGCGGCAGGCGACTGGAGTTTAGCCATCATTTCCAAACCGCCAAAGACGTGTTCAGAGCTGACGCCATCTGGCATCTCGACCGGAACTTCGACTCGTTGCGGTTTACCGTCTTTGGTGATGACACGCTGTTCCACCGCCACAAATGAGGTGAACTGAGTCATCAGCCGATAGTCGAGGCCCAGCTGGGTAATTTGGTTCTGGAGTTCAAGCTTCATACTGCCGCCCCCCTGCGCGCCGGACCAATCCTGCGACATCAGGTCATCAATTTTTCGCCGTGCCCAGAAGCTGGGTAAAACATTCTGCTTTGCTGGGTTGGCAGTCAGCGTCACCGGGATTTCACGGACGATCTTTTCTCCGGCTTGGGTCCCCTGCAAGCGAATCGTTCCAGTGGCGCTGGCGCTGTAACGTCCAGTGACCACAAGAGGTTTGCCGCTGAATAAATCTGGCAACCGCTGCGGATAGATGTCGGTCACTGGCAGTCGGTTCCAATCAATGGAAACGTCGGTCAGCAATGGCGTACGTAGCCGTTCGTACAGGCGATGCGCTGCGGCGTCAGCTTTATCGGAGAGGCTGACAATTTCCGAATCTCCTCGTCCTGCCTTGGCCATGCCGTCGATCAGGAAGCGGTTTACCGAGTTTCCGATGCCGAAGGAAAAGACCCGTGCGTTCGGGTGCTTCTGGATCTCTGCGATGATTTCCATATCGTTGCCCACAAAACCATCAGTGACAAAGCAAACCACGCGGAGCTGATCCTGCTTGTCGGAGGGATCGAGTGAGGCGCGGATGGCTTTCATCATCTCCGTGCCTCCGCCACCGGTGCGCGTGCTTAACAGCTGTTTGGCTTTGCGAATGTTTTCTGCAGTGGGGTAGACAGGTTCAGGGAAGAGAATGTGCGTATCGCCGGAGAACGTGATGATGTTAAAAGTATCGCCGGAATAAAGTTCATCCAGCGCGCGCATGATCAACTCCTTGCCTTTTTCTAGCGGGAAACCCCACATCGAGCCAGAAGTATCGAGCACAAACACTAATTCTTTGGGAGTTACATCTTCGGCCGCTACATGCGCAGGAGGTTGCAGGATGAAGGTGAAGTATCCGCCCGACAGTTTTGAGCCTGCGGGAGCAGCTTGCGACAGAACTGCATCTTCGATCTCGCTGCCTGCAACATCGTATTTCAGTATGAAATCCTTGTTGGGAATTTCCGCTTCATTGCGCAATTTCACCGTCGCGGTATTCGCGCCTGTGTTGATCACATCGATATCCTGCAGAGTTGACTTCACAGACTGGATCGGCACTCCGGCATCGATCGCCAACTCCAGCGAAATGTCGTGTCCCGCGCGCCTTCCCGGCGCGGCAACCGGGGGTGTGATTTTTGAGGCATCGGGAACTTTTTCGGTGTCTTCGGCCCAGCCGCCTGCTTGCTTTCCCATCGGTGAGCCCGGAATATAGCGCGGCCCTACCACCATGGGAAATATGAACATGTAAGAGCCATCTTCGTATTGAAGCGTTTGCAGGTAGCTGATCATCACGGTCACTTGTTCACCGGGCAGAATATTGGCAAGCGATTGCGTGAAAATATTCGGCCGCTCCTGGTCGAGCAGTGCGGCGGCGTGGCCGGTGGACTTGGTTTTTTCGTAGATAGCGCGGGCTTCTTCGCGTTTTTTGATTACACCGCGCACCGTGCGGTCGCCGATCTGGATGGTCATGTCGTCCACCGCTGCATCTTCCGGCAAAGGAAACTTGTAGACCGCCTCGATGTTTTTTTCTGCGGAGTTCTCAAAAACTTGCGTGACTGTTACTCGCGCGATAAATCCGCTGACCGCGCCACGAACATGTGTGTGCTTCAGAGGACATACTCCGGCGACCGCGCCATCCTTGCCCATGATTTGCAGCGATCCCGGCGTTTGCCCGGGCACTACACCAGCAACCGCTTCCGGAGAAAAACTTTTACCAGCAAAAATGGCGAGCAAGAACGCAGCAATAATCAACCAGAAGGGGCCCTTGAAGTGGCGCGACATAGGCACCTCACCGCCGTTGCGAAACGAATTTTGTCTTGCAGCTTTTGGCTTGGAACTCACGCCTTGCCAAAAACGTTGCCTCCCGATGCGAAAGTTTGTTGCGAGGTGTCCGGGCATTTAGGCAATTTCCTTTTCGCCGACAGCTTTGAGGGATGGAAAGAAAAGTCGTGCCACCCAACGAACAATGCGCCACGACAGAAAGACACCGAGAAGAATCGTTGCTGTCCATAGTAAAACTGCCGGCAGGATGAAGATCACTGCCATCATGGCCGTCGCGTAGTCAGCAAGCGCATTCAGACCATCGCGCAAGGCCAGCTTCATCTGATAAAGCGGGCGCCA
>Ga0068858_100004737_pt1 | contig 13323 bp, 10 predicted proteins | sample KBSSwiS12_FD_66589 | JGI IMG/M metagenome (GOLD analysis project Ga0068858, IMG submission 66589) | Switchgrass rhizosphere microbial communities from Kellogg Biological Station, Michigan, USA - KBS Switchgrass S1-2 | ecosystem: Host-associated > Plants > Roots > Rhizosphere > Soil ... | reverse complement strand
TCCAGTCATAGGTGATCTGGTTGCGCGCGAGAAACTGGCGCAGCCCCCCACACGCGGGGTCCCAACGGTGGCCGACGATCGTTACTCGCGCCTTGGGCGCTTCGGCGGCGATGCCCTGCAGCCCGCCGATGCGCTCGCGTGCGAGCGCGCCGACTTTCGCGGCGACATCGGGGCAGGCCGCCGCAACGGCGTAATACTCCCTGGGATCGACACGGAAGACGCGCGAGGGTTCGGACGCGCGGTAGCCGCCCACGAACACCGTGCCGAAGGCAATGGGCACTTCGCCGAAGATGGTGCCCGGAACGCGCCAGCCCAGCGTTCGCTCGACGCCGTCAAACAGCTTGACGACTTCGATCTTCCCGGTGAGTACCGCAAAGAGCGCGCGGTCCCCGCCTTCGGGCACCGCGAATTCTCCGGCGGCAAGATGCAAGTCCGCCGACGTCCGCGCAAGGCGCGCGAGCTCGCTTTCGGCGAGCATCGAAAAAAGCGGTATCGAACGAATGTCGTCAACGGTCAGCATGGCTCCATCGCATGATTACACGGGCTGCGACGCCGGCGCGATTGTCGCCCGGATGCCGTGCGACCCGCAATGAGCGGGCCTGCAATCCGCTGACCGGCGCCATCCGGGGCAGGTTCAATTGCAGCAGGCCGATGCTGCGCGCTTTTTCCGACGCGAGACGGGCGTCGCACCGCGTGATTTTCGTCGCCTGCGCGGCGACTGATCGCCGTTGCTCACCGAGGAAGCGCCCCAATCAGAGGTATATTCTCCCGGTCCAGTCTTTCCACCCCGGAAACCGCTCCAATGGCGTACGCGATCGATTCGAAGCTTTACGAGTTGATGGCGTCCCGCGTCCAGGACTACGCGATTTTCCTGCTGTCCGTCGACGGCAGGATCATGAGCTGGAATGTCGGGGCGGTGACGATCAAGCAATACACTGCTGCCGAAATCATCGGACAGCATTTCAGCATCTTCTACACGCCGGCGGATATCGCGCGCGACTGGCCTGCCTACGAACTCAGCCGCGCGAAGGCGGAGGGCCGGTTCGAAGACGAAGGCTGGCGCGTCCGCAAGGATGGGTCCCGGTTCTGGGCCAACGTTGTCATCACCGCGCTTCGCGACGACAGCGGCGAGCTGCTCGCCTTTTCCAAGATCACCCGCGACCTGACGGCCAGAAAACGCGAGGAGGAGGCGCTGCGCGAGAGCGAGGAGCGCTTCCGCCTGCTGGTCGACGGGGTCCAGGACTATGCCATCTACCTGTTGACCCCCGAGGGCCTCGTCAACAGCTGGAACTCCGGCGCGCGTCGCATCAAAGGCTACGAGGCTGCGGAAGTCATCGGGACCAGTTTCGCTCGGTTCTATGAGGCCGCCGACCGTGACGCGGGCAGGCCGTGGATGGAACTGGCAATGGCCCGCCAAACGGGCCGGGCCGAGGACGAAGGCTGGCGGGTCAGGAAGGATGGCTCGCGCTTCTGGGCGAGAGTGGTGGTCTCGGCGCTCTACGACGCCGACGGCGGCCTGCGCGGGTTTGCGAAAGTCACCCAGGACCTGACCCGGTATCGACATTCGCAGGCGCTGGAGCTGACCGCGGCGAGCCTGAACGATTTCATTGCGGTCCTGGCGCACGAGCTGCGAAATCCGCTGGCGCCGATCAGCCACGCCGCGCGACTCATCGACATGGCCGGGGAGGTCGAAAGTACGCGACGCATGGCCGTCGGCGTCATCGAACGGCAGAGCGCCCAGCTCGCCCGCATCGTCGATGACCTGCTGGACGTGAGCCGAGTCACGCGCGGCAAACTACTCATCAATCCCAAACCCACGTCCGTTGCGGACGTGATCGGTCGCGCCCTCGAGACCGTGCGTCCCGCATTGGAAGCAGCCCGGCACACGCTCGTCGTCGACCTGCCCGGCGAACTGCCACGAGTCAACGCCGACGAGCTCCGCCTCACGCAGGCCGTCGTGAATCTGTTGACCAACGCCGTTCGCTACACCGAACCGGGCGGGAAGATTTCGGTGAAAGCGTACTCGAAGCGGGAGGAGGCCGCGACTTCGGTTTGCATTGCCGTCAAAGACAACGGGCGCGGAATAGACGCCGACTTGCTGCAGACGATCTTCGGCATGTTCGTCCAGGGCAAGGATGCGTTGAGCCGTCCGGCGAGCGGTCTCGGCGTGGGCCTGGCCCTGTCGCGCGGGATCGTCGAGCTGCACCACGGGACGCTCACTGCCTTCAGCGAAGGCCATGGCAGCGGCGCCGAGTTCGTCATCAGCCTGCCCGCTGCCCAGCCGGCATCGCTGGCGTCGCAGGCCGCGATGAGGCCGTCCACGCGCTTTACGACGAACCGGAGGCGCATTCTCGTGGTCGACGACAACGTGGATGCGGCGCAGGTGATGGCGGCACTCCTCGCCAGTCACGGCCACGAAGCCGTTCGTGCTCATAACGGCGCAGACGCGCTGGCTTTGTTCGACACCTTCGGGCCCGAGGTCGTGTTTCTGGACGTCGGCATGCCCGGAATGAACGGGCTCGAAGTTGCGCGCCGTATCCGCGAACGGAATCGGCAGCCGCCGCCGCGCATCGTGGCGGTGACCGGCTGGGGCAAACCCGACGACCTGCTGCGCACGCAACAAGCGGGCTTCGACGCCCACATGATGAAGCCGGTGGTTGAAGCCGCGCTCCTGGATATCCTGGAAAAGGCGCCGTGATACGCCTGACGGGACGCTCTACAATTCGCGGTAGCGGCCTGAAGGAACGCCCGCAGACGTGTCCACCGCGCCGCTCGTTCCGCGGCCCGGGCATCCGGAGGCAGCATGGCAATCGAGTCGACAGCGGCAGCACCCGTTTCCATCTCCGGCCTCGCCCACATCGGGATTCGCGTCCACGATCTCGATCGCTCGGTGCGCTTCTACGCGTTGCTCGGCTTCACGAAGACTCTGGGGCCGATCGGTCCGGAGCCAGTGGCGATTCTCGATCACCCGTCGGGCGTGGAAGTGAATCTCGTGCTCAATGCGCCGAACGGCAGCGAGCCGAACATCCTGATGGACGTCCCGGTCAAGCATCCGGGAATCACGCACTTCGCGCTCCTGTGCCCCGACATCCTCGAGGCGAAGGCGCGGCTTGAGGCAGCGGGAATATCGCTGAGCGGCGGCCCGATCCGCTTCGGGCCGGCGGCGCAGGGGATCTTCGTGCGCGACCCCGACGGCAACGTGATCGAGTTGCACCAGCGCGGCTAGGTCGATCGCTCCGGTGCGCACATCGCGACGCCCTGCGGACCGTAACCTTCGCTGATGTATCCCGCCGCAACCATCGTTGACCGGACGGCGAGGTCGGTCGTGTAGCGATGGTTGGAATCCACGCGGCCGTTCCACAGCCGGTAGACGGGCGCGGTGTGCAGCGGACACGCGCCCGAGATCCGATCGGGCAGGGCGACGAAGAACGCTGCCGGCGTTTCGTAGACGTAGCCGAGGTAATTCGGGTCGGTCGTCGTCTTCAGCAGCACCGCCGCGCACTCGAGCGCATCGGCGGAAAAGAAATGCGAATCGCCAAGCGTCGGCGGGATGTAGAAACGACAGACCGGCTGCGCTCCCGTGGTCGCCGTGGGATACGCCGCGAGGAGACGTCCCGTACGCGCCCAGCCGGGATGGATGCCGGTGTCGAGATCGGTGATTTCGGCGCGGTTGGCGGTCATGAAATAGTGATCGAGGGCCGCGTTGTAGTACTCCACCACATCCACAGTCGCGGGCGTCGACGCGGCGCCGACGCCCTCGATCCCGAGCACCGCCAGTGCCGCAAGCTCCGGCGCGTCGATGACGAGGTTCGCGCGCCGCGTTCCCGCCGTGCTCGGTCGGAAGTAGAGCGACATGTGGCAGAAGGCGCCCGGCGCGATCGCGGAGCCCACCTGGCAGGTCTCGTTGTCGCCGATGAAATCGTACGGGTCCGGGCCGTTCAACACGAGTGCGCTCAGCGTGATGGCGGCCGGCCCCGCGTTGTGAAGCAGCAGCGTTGCGCCGTCGGACTGCGTGCCGATGGCCTGCGCCGGAAACACGACAGCAGCGGGCTCGAACGCAAGCGTCGCGGTGCCGGTCCGCACGTCCACGCCGCGGCCGTAGAACGTGATGATCTGGTCGGGCGTCGTGGTGGAATTGTGCAGCCACAATCCGCCCGACGTCTGCCCGACGATCGTGGGCGCGAAGACCACGCCGACGGTGCATTGCGCGCCCGGCGCCAGCACGGCGCCGGAGACGCACGAGGTCGTCACGGCAAAGGCGGGGCCGGTGGCCGGATGAACGCTCACGTCGGTGAACGACCACGGGGCGTCGCCGCAGTTCGTGACCGTCGCGTGCGCGGCCGTCGAGCTGCCGACGGCCTGATTGCCGAAGTTGAAGACGTCGCTGCTGGTGCACAGGCGCCCGCTCGCCTGCGCGACGCATGACCCGCAAAGGACGAGAGCCCCGAACGCGAGGGCGCTGCGGCATCGGCCGAACGCCATGCGGGAAACGCCTTGTCTCAGGCGGCCGGCGCTTTCGAGATGTTCGAGAGCGCTTCGGCGGCCGGCTTGATCTCGGACTTGTCGACGGCGAAATCGCCCAGCGCCACAATGCCCACGAGCCGCTTGTCGCGATCGATGACGGGCAGCCGGCGCACCTGCCGCTCGCTCATCAATTTCGCCGCCTGCTCGACGGTGTCGTCGGCGTACGCGTAGCAAATACCGGTGGACATGACGTCGCGCACTTTCGTGTCCGGACCCTTGCCCGCCGCGACTGCACGGATCGCGATATCCCGATCGGAGATCGCGCCGATCATGCGGTCGTTCTCGCCGACCGGCATCATCCCGAAATCGCCTGCCGACATCGATTGCGCTGCTTCCCTGATCGTCGTATCGGGGCTGATGACCTGCACATTGCGGGTCATGACGTCCTTGAGCTGATGGTGCATCGTCGATCTCCTCGAGTGGTGCGGATAGTTCGTCAAACGCGGTCGCGCAACTCCGTGACGCCCTCGCCTTCGGCGCAGTGCGCGCAGCAGAACATGCGGCCGTTCTTCTCCAGCCCGTGTCCGACAATGCGAACCTTGCAATGACCGCAGGTCGGCGCCAGCGCGTGAATCGCGCATTCGAAGCTGTCGAACACATGCGTGCGGCCCGCCATCACGAGCTGGAAGGACTTGTCGTAGTCGTTGCCGCACGCTTCGCATCTGGCCATGGTGCCTCCTGGATCGTGCCGTCCGCCGAGTGGGTGGCAGCGAACGCCCGCGGCGCCAGTGTCGCGCCGCCGTCGACGCGCGACTGTCGGACGTACGAGCAAAGCGGCCGGAATTTTGTCCTACACGGTCGGCGCCCCGGCGGCGAAGCGCGGCGCCGGCCGCGCAGAGACGCGCTTTCGGACGCTAGGACGACGCCTGGAGGCGGCGGATCAGGACGTCGATCACGTCGTCGCCTTCGGGCGAACGGAGGCGATGCTGCCGCAGCACGCGCACGACGTCAGCCGTCGCGATCGCGTGGTAATCCGAGCGAATCAGCACGCCGGCGATCGCCCGTTGCACGAGGAGCGACCTGGTCCGCGGAAACAGCCGCGTCAGCGCGTCGAGGCTTTCGCGATCGGAGAGCCGCAATCCGGCCAGCGTGTCCAGGGCACGCACCTGCGCCGCGGCGATCTGCGACTGCGCGATGCTCGTGGTCATCGCCCGCAGCTCGTCCACGTCGCCGACGGGCCGGTGACCGAGATAGACCTGCGCGATCTCCGCATCGTTCCCGTCGGCCGACGTCAGCGCCCGCAGCACCTGCATGCGGCTGTCGGCGTGTCCGAGGCAGGCGAGGGCCGCGGCCGGACCCGGCTTCATCGCCTGGGCGCGCGGCACGTCGATGCGGCGGGCCGCGTCATCGAGACGGCGATCCTGATTCAGACGGCACACCAGGTCGACGTCCTCCGGGCCGATCGCGTTCCGGGCGGCCTGGTCGCCGATCACGCGCAGCACGGCCGTCCGGTGGGCCTCGGGCGAGAGCCAGCCGATCGTCCGCGCGACGTCGAGCATGCGCACGCGGGTCGACAGCTCGTCGGCGTCGCGCGCGAGGTCCAGGTAACGATCGCGCGCGCCCGTATCGCCGGCAATGGCGTCGAGCGCCGCGGCCACCTCCGGCGCCTGCCGGGTCGTCGCGGTGACCGTGCCTGCCTGCTTCTCGATGCGGTCGAGGAACATGCGCACTTCGGCCATTTCGCGGCCCATCAGCCGATGCGTGAAGTCGAGCTTCTGCGCCATCGTCAGCCGCTCGTCCGCGAACTGGCACACGTCCTGCCGGTGCCCCGACAGCGGATCGGCATCGTCCAGGCCCGCTGCCAGCGTCATCGACGACGGGGCGAAGAGGCCAAGGAGCTTCGGATCCACGTGCCCGGTCGCAAAGTCGGCGCCGGACTCCGACTGGAAATAGCGCTCGAGGAGCGTCGCCGCGACCGGGCCGAGCGGCGCCTTCGCCGAGAACCCGTAGAGCACCGGCACGTCCTTGAAGATGAGGCGCATTCGATCGCGATTGCTCTCGCCATGCCGCGCATTGAGCGCGCGGGAGATCTGCTCCGCGTCGGCCCGCGAATGGCCCGAGCGCAGCAGGCTGCGTTCGATTTCGGCGGACGCGAACTTCAGCGCTTCCGCGTTCAGGGTGTTGCAGCCGAAGAGATAGACTTCCTTGAGCTGCGCGAACAGCCCCGGGCACGAATCGCTGCAGGACGCGCGCTCCAGCTCATCGACGGGGAGGTACTCGCGCGCGTCGAGACGGTCCGAATAGAATTCCGTCCCGCCGTCGAAATGGCCCGAGATCAGCAGGGCGTCGCATCGCACCTGCTTTTGACAGGCGGAGGCGAGCCAGTCGGGGCGTCCGCGCTCGACCAGCTCGACGAAATCGAACTCGTCGGCAGGCAGCCTGCGACGCAACGTCTCCCGCTCGTCGGCCGAGTTCACGGTGATCGTGCAGACGGTCTTTCTGCCGGCCGCGGCCACGCCGGCCGGGCCGGCTGCGACCACGGCGGCGACGATGAGGGCGATGCTTGAGCGAAGAACCATCCGGGTGCAGTGCCGACGCGGGGATAAACGCGCCAGTATTGCACGGCCGGCTTGCGGGTGCTGCGACTAGTTTGCCTGGAGGCGGCGGATCAGGACGTCGATCAGGCCGGGCGCGTCCGGCGATTTGAGCCGATGGTCGCGCAGCGTTTGCACGAGCTCCGGGCGGTCCACGGCATCATAGTCGGAACGGATGAACACGCCGGCGATCGCCGTCTGGACGGACGGCGACCGCGCGGCCTCGAACAGGCGCGCGAGCGCGTCGAGCGTCGCGGGGTCCGACAACCGCAGCCCGGCCAGGGCATCGAGCGCGCGCGCCTGCGCCGGCGAACCATTCATCCGCGCGATCCCTGCCGTCAGTTCGCGCAGTTCCGCGACGTCGGCGATCGGATGGTGGCGCAGATAGACACGGGCAATCTGGGCGTCGCGCTCATCCGTGCTCGTGAGCGCCCGGAGCATGCGCTGCCGGCTTTCCGGATCCCCCATGCACGCCAGCACCGCGGCCTTGCCGACACTGTCCCCGGGCGTGGCGATCAGCTCCAGCAGGGCGGCGTCGCGATCCAGACCGCGCTCCCGATCCAGCGCGCACACCAGGTCAGTCTCCGCCGCGCCGATCGCGTCCTTCGCCGCGTGCTCACCGATCATTTGCAGCAGCTCGGACTGATGCTCGGCGGCCGTGAGCCATCCCAGGTCGCGCGCCACGGCGAGCATGCGCACGCGGACGGCGGCGGGCTCGGCGTCGCGCGCATCGTCCAGGTAACGCTCCCGCGCGACGCGGTCCGCGGCGAGGCCCTCAAGCGCCGCCGCGACGCCGGCGTCACTGCGATCCGAGTCCGAGAGGGCCGTCGTCTGCCGCTCGATGCGCTCGAGGAACATTCGCGCTTCCGGCGCATCGCGACGCAAGACCTGATGGACGAAGTCGAGCTTCTGTGCCGTCGTCAGCCGGTCATCGGCGAACGTGCAGACATCATTGCGGTGCCCCGCCTGCGGCTCGCCGGCCTTCAGCCCGGTCGCGACGACCATTGACCGTCCGGCGAATTGTCCCAGCAGCCGCGAGCTCGCACGCCCGCTTCCGACCTCGTCGGCGCCGGCGGTGCGGAAATGCCGCTGCAGCAGCGATGCGGCTTCCGGCCCGAGCGGGGCCACCGACGAAAATCCGTAGATCAGCGGGACGTCGTTGAAGATGAGGCGCATGCGGTCGCGGCTGCTCTCGCCGTGCCGGACTGCCAGCGCGCGCGTCAGCCGCTCGACGTCACTGCGTGAATGGCCGGCGCGGAGCAGGGTGCGGCCGATGTCGCTCGACACGCGGTTCGCGGCCTCGGAATTCAGCGTGTTGCAGCCGAAGAGGTAGACCTCCTTCAGTTGCGCGAACAGCCCCGAGCAGGCGCCGCTGCACGATGCGCGCTCCAGCTCGTCGACCGGCAGGAACTCGTTCCTGGCGAGGTCGTCGGCGAAAAACTCGTTCCCGCCGTCGTAATGTCCCGAGATCACCAGCACGTCGCAGCGCACGCCGCGACTGCACGCCGACGCCAGCCAGTCCGGCCGTCCGTGCTCGACGAGCTCCACGAACTGATACTTGTCGGCCGGCAGATTGCGGGAGAACGTTGTCTTCTCGTCGGATGAATTGACCGTGATGGTGCATACGGTCTTCCGATCGGCGTAGGCGGTGCCGACCCCCAGGATGAGAACAAGCACGGCCCCGAGCGCACGGCGCGATAGACGAAGAGTGGAAAACACAGCCATGGACGATCGCACCGGCGCCGACGATGCGGCAGGCAGAGGGTGATCGAATTCCACGCGTTTCGCATGGGCGCTGCCATCGGACGATGTCCGAGTTCAGCGTCGGTCGATACGCTGCCGGCGTAGGACAACGCGCGCCGGCATCGAGGTCGGTCATGATCCGGCACGGCGCTTTCGGACGATCGCCTACATCCGTACGTCGTCCCCGCTGATGGCGCCCACGCCATGGCTCGGCCATGCTCGACGTAAGGAGTCTCACATCACAACGGCCCGCGCCTTTGTCAGCTCGGCGCCCGGCGAGGAAGGTCCAATCATGAATATCGCGTCCCTGTTCTTTGGTGAACGTTCGCTTACGACGGTTGCCACGGCCTACGACTCTCGCCGCAGCGCGCAGACAGCGGCTCGAAAGATCGCCGAGGAAGCGCGCCTCGATCCGCGGCAGATCGCGGTCGTGGAGCCGCACGATCCTCACCTCGGGGAGAAGCTGGAGCCGGAGGACGACGGCATTCTGCGCACGATCATAAGGGCTCACATCGCATGCGCTGCGATCGGGGTCGCGATCGGCCTCCTCACCTTCGCGGCGCTCTATGCGGCGGATATCGTCGCGATCCGGACGACGCCGGGGATGAGCTTGGTGGCGATGGTCGTGTTCGGCTTGTTTTTCGGGCTGATGGCCGGTGGCGCACTCTCGCTGCGTCCCGATCATGAGGGCGTGCTCGCCGCCGTTCAGGACACCTCGGAGCGCGGCGAGTGGTCGGTGGTCGTGCACCCAAAGTCGCGCTCCGCATTGCGCCGCGTGCTGGAGGCCCTGGGTCGTCGTCGGTTCGCGCGGACGCTCTAGCTGGAGTTCGCGGACTACTTGGTCTTGATCGTGACGACGTTCGAATACGCCGACACGCCCGTCGCGTTGAAGGCGCGCACCCGATACGCATACTGACCGGGGGCGAGGCCTGACTGCGTGAAGGACGTTACGTTGGCAGCGACTTGCGCCACACGCGCGTAGCTCGCGGTGCCGGCGGGAGCGCGCTCGACGTCGAAGCCCTGCTCGTTGTTCGACTTGTCGGTCCACCGCAGCGTCACCTTGCCCGGCTTCGGCGCCGAGGCTGTGAGGCCGGAGGGCGCATTGAGTTGCGCAGGATCGGTCGTTGCCGTTATGCCGAGCGACGCCGAGGCACTTGCGCCGCGGTCGTCGGTGACCGTGAGCTTGGCGCTGTACGACCCGGGGGTGGCGTAGGTGTGGCTGGCCGTCGCGCCCGACGCGCTCGTCCCGTCGCCGAACGTCCAGGCGTAAGACACGACGGCGCCGTCGGCATCGGACGAGCCCGACCCGTCGAACGTCACGGCCAGCGGCGCAATGCCGCTCGTGGGCGTCGCGGTGGCCCGCGCGACCGGGGGAACGTTCGCAGCGCCGGTCGGCAGGACGAGCAGCGTCACGCTCTGCGGCGGTACCGTGATGCTCACGCTGCTCCCGCTGACGCCGAGGTCCGCCAGCCGCGTGATCGCGTTGGCTGACGTGAGCTGCCACGGCTGGGCGCTGCCAGCGGCAGAAAATCCGGCAAGGTTGACGGTCACGGGCGTGCTGCCGGAAAGTACCTTGCTGATGATCATCACGGTCATCGCACCGTCGCTCGTGCGAAGCGCCGCGTAGGCCGCCAGGTTGTCGGGGTTCGGCACCGATGCGAAGACGCTGGCATCGCCGAACGTCGAGCGGCTGCCGTCGTAGTTCCGGTACATCTTCATCGCCTTATACGTCGGCGACGAGGCATCCGGCGTGGTCCAGCGCGTGCCGAAGTCGAGGCCTTCGCGGCCGAAGATGCCGTAGATGTCCGCCTGCGTCGTTGCGCCGTTGATGTGGCCCTCGGCGCCCCAGTTGTATTCGGTGATGGCCGTCGGCAGGCCCGGGTAGTAGGACGCAACCCAGTTCTTGAGCCGCGGGATCAGCATCACCTTGTCGTTGATCCACGTAGGATCGACATAGGCCGGGTCCCAGAGCGCGCGCGTCGACTTGTTGCGCAGCAGCTGCATCGACGTGGACGTGTCGTTGCCGAACTCGCCGCCCTGCGGGTAATAGTGCACGGAGAATACATCGAGCAGGCGGCGGCCCGTGGCGATCTCGTTCTGATGCATCTGGTCGAGCAGCCACGGCAGGTAGTCCCAGTTGCCGTGGGCCTGCTTGTCGGGGAAACAGCACCAGTTGTGCGCGGCGCCGTATTGCTGGTCGTAGCCGCTGTAGAAATAGCCGCTCCAGCCCCATTCCTCGGGGCCTACGACGAGCGCGGACGGATCGACTGCCTTGATCGCGCCGGCCAGCGCAATCATCTTGTTCCTGATCTCCTCCATCGTGGCGCCCGCCGGGTGGACGTCCCGATGTGTCGAATGCCAGATGCTGTGCTCATTGTCGAGAATGTAGTAGCCGAGGCCGCCATTGGACGCCGGTCCCCACGTCGAGACGAGGTGCTGCACCCAGCTCTGCTGCAACGACGTGCTGTTGGGCACGTTGGCGTCGTTGGGATCGTTCACGGTGATGTTCGCGCCCGTGCTCTTCAGGACGCCGTTGCCCGCGTCCGGGTACCACTGCGCATCGTTGCCCGTCTGCGGGCCGTACTTGCTCTGCGAAAAGCTGGCGAGCTTCGAGCGGTTCGCGCCGAGCTTGGCCACCCAGTCGATCATCGGAATCGTGATCATCGACTGCGCGCCCGCGGAGCGGCTGCCGGCAATGAACGAGTCGCCGCGCTCGCCAGGCGTGGCGCTGGCGTCGCCGATGCTTTCGAAATACCAGTCGAAGTCCCGGTTGTCGGCGTTCTGCTGCCAGTTGTAGCGCGAGCTGTTGTTGCCGCCGTAGCGGTTGAGCGGGCTGTTGAGGTCCGCCAATGCGGCTGCACTGCCGTAGGCCACGCCGTAGATGAACGGGCTGATCGGATGACGGTTCGTATTGGCGTCGACGCTCACCACCACGGGGGCGTTCTGGGCCTGCGCGCAGGATGCGGCTGCGAAGACCAGCACGCCCAGGGCGGTGCGGATCGAGGTCGTGAAGGGCCGCATGATTGGTTCCTTTGGCATGGCTGGCGCGAGGACAGGCATTATGGCATTGTCATATCACCTCGGGGTGGCGGCGTAGCGTTGCCGGACCGGCGGTCGGTGCGTGGGGCCAGGCGGCGCCCTATGCAACGCAATGCTCAGCGCAACGCGGGCAGCACGCCGGCGAAACCGCTGATGACGAGGGCGTTGGCAATGTCGATCAGGAACGCGCCGACCAGCGGCACGATGATGAAGGCCTGCGGCGCATAACCGTAGCGTTCGCAGACGGCCTGCATGTTGGCGACGGCCGTCGGCGTGGCGCCGAGGCCGAATCCGCATTGACCGGCCACCAGCGCAGCCGCCTCGTAGTTCGCGCCCATCACGCGAAAGGTCACGAGCGTCGTGAACAGCGCGACGCCGATGGCCTGGAGCGCGAGGATCACGAACATCGGCAGCGCCAGCGCGGCGATGTCCCAGAGCCGCAGGCTCATCAGCGCCATCGCCAGGAACAGCGACAGCGACACGGCGCCTGCGAAGGACAGCGCCTCGCCGTCGATTTCGTGCAGCTTCAGAAGGGCCAGCGCGTTGCGCAGGAGCACGCCGACGAACAGCGTCCAGACGAATGGCGGCAGCGTGAACGTCGGATTGTCGGCCCAGCGCGCAAGCGCCGTCCCGAGCGCCACGCTGGCGGCGATCAGCAGAATCGTGACAGTGAGTCGCTGCGGCGTGAACGCTCCGGCGGATTCGGCGTTGTCGTGGCTCATCACCTCGGTCTTCGCGACGCCCAGCGGCGCCCCCCGCGCCTTGAGCCGCTCGATCAGGCGGTGGGCCACGGGCCCGCCGACGAGGCCGCCCATCATCAGCCCGAACGTGGCGGTCGCCAGCGCAATGCTGGGCGCCGCCGCCAGGCCGAAGGTCTCGGCGAATTTCTGGCCCCATGCCGCCCCCGTGCCATGCCCGCCCGCCATGGTCACCGAGCCGGCAATCAGGCCGATCAGCGGATCGATGCCCATCGCCCACGCCGCGCCGATGCCGATGACGTTCTGCATGATCAGCATGCCGACGACGCAGGCAGTGAAGAGCAGCAGCGCGACGCCGCCCCGCGCGAGCATCCGTGCATCGGCGCCAAGGCCGATGCTCGCGAAGAACGCGAGCATCAGCCCGGGCTGCAGCGACGTATCGAAGGCGACGCCCAGGCCGCCGGCGTGAGCTGCGGCAATGAGCAGCGCGGCCACCAGCCCGCCTACCACGGGCTCGGGAATCGAATACTTCTGCAGGAACGCGATGCGCTCGACTAGCCGGCGGCCGATCACCAGGACCAGCGCCGCAATGGCGAGCGTTGCGGGCGTGCCGAATTGCCAGTCCATTTTGGGTCGCCGGGAAAGTGAAGGAGGTCGCTACGCCATCGGCAGGACTCGCCGCGGAGCCCACCGGCCGCATTCGCAATGCCGGGTCAGATCTTGAACGACTCCAACGCTTCCGGCACGAACAGCTCCTCCGGCGTGAGCAGGCGCCGCGAAAGTCC
>Ga0068858_100004733_pt1 | contig 13328 bp, 14 predicted proteins | sample KBSSwiS12_FD_66589 | JGI IMG/M metagenome (GOLD analysis project Ga0068858, IMG submission 66589) | Switchgrass rhizosphere microbial communities from Kellogg Biological Station, Michigan, USA - KBS Switchgrass S1-2 | ecosystem: Host-associated > Plants > Roots > Rhizosphere > Soil ... | reverse complement strand
CTTCTTGTCGAACACGCTCTGGCCGTAGGGCCGCGACCCGACGTCGATCGCGTTCTTGAGCACGCCCGGGATCCCGCGATTATATTCCGGACTGCAGAACAGCACGCCGTCCGACGCCGCAATCTGTTGGCGAAACCGCGTCCACTGCTCGGGCGGGTTCGCGTCGAGATCCTGGTTATAGAGCGGCAGGTCGCCGATCTCGATCATCGAACAGTCGAGATTGTCGCCGCGCAGGCCGCAGATCGACCGCGCGACTTTCCGATTGATGCTGTCCGTCCGGAGGCTGCCGACGATGATCGCGATCTTGTAGGCCATGCGACTCTCCTGGGCTCTCGCTGGGCCCAATACGCCTGGGCAAGGAAAGTTGCGACGGCCGATCAGCGGCGCTTCGATTGGTGCCGGATGTTCGGCGGGCGGCCGCGCCGTCCCGTGGGCCGCTGGCGGTCGCGGCGCGGCTGTGCGGTGCCATAGCTACCTTCGGGAAGCTCGAAGCGAAGCGATCCCGAGACCGGGTTCGCTTCGGCGAGCCGAAGCGTCAGCCGCTGGCCGATGCGATAGGTTTCACCCGTTTCTTCGCCGACGAGCAGCTTCGCCCCTTCGTCGTAGCGAAAATATTCGGTGCCGAGATCGCGCGCGAGCACCAGCCCGTCCCCGCCCAAATCCTCGACCGTCGCGAAGAAGCCGAACGGCTGGACTCCGGTGATCCGGCATTCGACCAGCTGGCCGACCTGGTCGGAAAGATACGCCGCGACATAGCGGTCGATGGTCTCGCGCTCCGCCTCCATCGCCCGCCGTTCGAGCATCGAGATCTGCTCACCGATCTGCTCGAACTTCTCTTCCTCGCCGCGCGGCAACCCGCCTTCGCCGAGCTTGTAGGCGTCGACCAAGGAGCGGTGGACGAGAAGGTCGGCGTAGCGGCGGATCGGCGAGGTGAAATGCGCGTAGGTCGCGAGCGCCAACCCGAAATGGCCGAGCCGATCGGGCGCATAGCGCGCCTGCATCTGGGTGCGGAGCAATTGCTCCATGATTTCCTCGCGCCCGTCGCCATCGCCAATGCGCTCGATGATCCGGTTGAAGGTCCCCGGCTTGATCACCTGGCCGAGGGTGAATTCGACGCCGAAGGTCTTCAGATAGTCCTTCAGCGCGACGAGCTTCTCGCGGCTCGGCGGCTCGTGGACACGGTACATAACCGGCGCCTTTTTCGCCTCGAGCGCGCGGGCGGCGGCTACGTTGGCCGCGATCATAAAGTCCTCGACCAGCCGATGCGCGTCCAGCCGGTCGCGCGGCGCGATCGACATGATCCGGCCTTTTTCGTCGAGCATCACGCGGCGTTCGGGAAGGTCAAGCTCGAGCGGATCGCGCTTCTGGCGAGCCGCGAACAAGGCACGCCAGCAGGCCCACAGCGGCTTCAGGGCTTTCTCGACCAACTCCTGCGGAACGCGGCCCTCGACGGGCGGCATCGAGCATGTTGGCGAGCTGACCTCGATCCGCTCTTCGTCGGTCGCGTCGATCGCCGCCTGCGCGTCCTCATAAGCGATATTCGCAGCAATCCGGACCTTCGCTCGGCTGAAACGCCAACTCTTGAGCGCACCGTCCTTCCCGATCTTGAGGTGGCAGGCCAACGCGGCCCGGTCCTCGCCTTCTTTCAACGAGCAGATGTCGGCGGACAGCTCCTCGGGCAGCATCGGCACGACGCGATCGGGGAAATAGACGCTGTTGCCGCGCGCCCGGGCTTCGCGGTCGAGTTCGGAGCCGGGGCGGACGTAGAAGCTGACATCGGCGATGGCGACGATCGCGTTCCAGCCGCCCTCGCCATCGGGTTCGGCCCAGATCGCGTCGTCATGGTCGCGCGCGTCCTCGGGATCGATCGCGACGATGGGCAAATGCGTCAGATCTTCGCGCTGCCCCAGCGGCAGCTTTGCCACCCGGTGCGCTTCGTCGATCGCCTCCTGCGCGAACTCGGCGCGGAGCCCATGCTTGTGGATCGCGATGAGCGAGAAGCTGCGCGGCGCGAACGGGTCGCCGAGGACCGCGTCGACCCGCGCGCTGACCCGCGGCGGGCGGCCAGTCACTTCGCACAGCACGAGGTCGCCGGGCTCGGCATCCTTCAATTCGTGGATCGCGAACTCGCGGCGCTCGCGCTTGTCGACCGGCGAGAGCCAAAACCGGTCGCCGTCGCGGCGGACCACGCCCAGGACCAACTCCGCCGCGCGCGCGAGCTTCTTCAGCGGATGGGCGAGCCAGCCCTGCCCTTTCTCCTCGGTGCGGCACAACACTCGGTCGCCGATGCCGAGCGCGCTGCGTCCGCGCTCGACGACGCGCAGCCGCGGCGGCGGGGTCTCGGCGTGCCACTGCTCGGGCACCGCGAAGACGTTGCCGCTGTCGTCGACCTGGCTGACGCGGAGCACGGTGACTTTCGGAACGCCGCCCGCCTGATGGAAGGCGCGGCCGCGCGAATGGTCGATCAGTCCCTCGTCGGCCATGTCATTGAGCAGGCGCTTGAGGTCGACCTTGTCCTGGCCGGAGATGTGGAACGCCCGCGCGATTTCGCGCTTCCCCGCCGGCTGGTCGGACGAAGCGATGAAGTCGAGGATCTGCTTCCTCGACGGCAGTCCGGCGGAGCGCTTGCGGGGCATGGGTTGCCCCTAAACGCGCCTAGCGCAGCTGGCTATCCTTGCTGCCTCGGCGGTTAATGGTCGAATGCACCACCGCCTTGTCACGCTCGGACTGGCAGGCGACGCAGGTGCGAACGCCGGGCAGCGCCTCGCGGCGCTTCTTGGGGATCGGGTTGCCGCAATCGTCGCATTCCTTAGCGCTCTCGCCCGTGGGGGTCAGCGCGCGGGCACGAAGGACCGCGTCCTTCACCGTGTCGTCGATCTGGTCCTGAACCGCGCCGTCGCGCGTCCATCCACCGGCCATGGTGTTCACTCCTCCGTCATTGCGAGGCGCGCAGCGCCGCGGCAATCCAGCCATCAACGCCAATATGGATTGCTTCGCTCCGCTCGCAATGACGGTCACTTCTTCTCCGCGGGCGGCGCGACGTAGGGTTTGAATGCCCCGCCCGGAACCGCCGAGGCAACCGGGCTCTCGAACCCGTCCTTGCTCAGCGACGAGACGCCGAACACCCAATCGTCGACGCGGATGCCTTTTAGAACGTGTTCGATATTCGTTGGGCCTGTCGGGCAAGGGCCACGATCACAGTACGAAATCACCAATTCGTCGGTCCGCTCCCAATTCGCAGCGTCCGTTCTACGTTTGTAAATCTTATATTCGGCGAACGGCGAAGTCCGAATCCATTTTAGCGTCGTATCCGTGCTCACCGCCCCCTCGACCTTCGGCTCGGGCGGCGGCGGGGCACTGGCGATGGCGGCGAGCGCGGCGGTGTTCAGCTTCGCGACTTTAGCCAGATAGGCAAAATCCATATGGTCGACCGTGTCGCCGTAATGCTTGCCCTTCTCGACCCGCACGTCCTGGTGCTGCCAGTCGTAATTTTCGACCGCGACGGTCAAGCGCACCGCGGGGAAACCGAGATTGAGGAATTCGGTATGGTCGCCGCCGCGGCCGAAGCGGTCGTTGCGCCAGATCTGCCGCACGTCGAGCCCGATGTTGAGCCGGTCGGCGAGCCCGTCGAGAAAGCGCGAGATATTGCGGCCGGGCGAATCGTTCTCGCCGCCGAAGCTGCGGATCTGCTTCGCGAGATCCTCCTGCCCCTGCCAGCGCGGACCCTCGGAGAAGACTCGGACGTGTTTGTCGTCGCACACGCCGTCCGACCCGCAGCTGTTGCCGATGATGTCGTTGTTCAAATCGGCGATGACGTTCCAGCCCTGCGCCTTGGCATATGCCGCGATCACCTTTGCCCCGTAGAGTCCCTGCTCCTCGCCCGAATCGAGCGAATAGACGATGGTGCCCGGGAACTTGTGCTTGCTAAGCACCCGGGCGGCCTCGAGAACCGCCGCTGAACCCGAGCCGTCGTCATTGGCGCCCGGCGCATCCAATGTCGCGTTCAGCGGATCGGTCACCCGGCTGTCGATATGGCCAGTGATGATGACGACGTCGTTGGGCCGCTCGGTCCCGCGCTGGATCGCCACCATGTCGCACACCCGCGTCGGCTTCGGGATACGGTCGCCGGTAAAGGTGTCGCACGGCCGCTCCGTCGGCAGACCGAGCGCCTGGAATTGGCCCTGTGTCCAGTCGAGCGCCGCGCCAATCCCGCGCTTGGGATCGGTCTGGGACGATAGCGTGTGGCGCGTTCCGAAGCTCACGAGCGTCTCAATCGTGTGCCGCAACTGCGCCTGGCTCACCGGCGCGACGATCACGCGCAGCTTCGCATCGGGCGAGGGCGGCGCCGCGCCGATCAGCAACAGGCTGGACAAAGCGATCAATCGACGCATCGCGACTCTCCCTCTCCTCGGCAGCGGCAACTGGCATTTGCCGCTGCCCGGGTCTAGGGGAGCCGCGATCTCAAACCACACAGTTCAGGACGCGTATCCATGCTTCGCAGCATTGACCATTTCATCGGCGGTTCCAGCTTCGCTTCGGGCGAACGTCAAGGCGATGTGTTCGACCCCAACCAGGGGCAGGTCCAGGCCCATGTCCGCTTCGGCACCGCGGCCGACCTGCAGAAAGCTGTGGACGCCGCCAAGGCCGCCCAGCCCGCCTGGGCCGCGACCAACGCACAGCGCCGCGCCCGGGTCATGTTCAAGTTCCGCGACCTCGTCGAACAGAACATGGACGATCTGGCGCGCCTGCTGAGCTCGGAGCACGGCAAGGTCCTCGCTGACGCGCGCGGCGACGTTCAGCGCGGTCTCGAAGTGATCGAATATGCCTGCGGAATCCCGCAAGCTCTGAAGGGCGAATATACGGTCGGCGCCGGCACCGGCATCGACGTCTATTCGATGCGCCAGCCGCTCGGCATCGGGGCGGGGATCACGCCGTTCAACTTCCCGGCGATGATCCCGATGTGGATGTTCGGAATGGCGATCGCCTGCGGCAACGCGTTCATCGTCAAGCCCAGTGAGCGCGATCCGAGCGTCCCCATTCGCCTTGCCGAGCTGATGAAGGACGCCGGGCTTCCCGACGGGATCCTCAACGTCGTCCATGGCGACAAGGAGATGGTCGATGCGATCCTCGACCACCCCGACATCGCGGCGGTGAGCTTCGTTGGATCGAGCGACATCGCGCAATATATCTACTCGCGGGGCACAGCGAACGGGAAGCGCGTCCAGGCGTTCGGCGGGGCCAAGAACCACGGCATCGTCATGCCCGACGCGGACCTCGACCAGGTCGTCAACGACCTCGCGGGAGCGGCCTTCGGCTCGGCCGGCGAGCGGTGCATGGCCCTTCCGGTGGTGGTGCCGGTCGGCGCCGAGACGGCAGATGCGCTCCGTGAAAAGCTCATCCCGGCAATCGCCGGACTTCGCGTGGGAGTTTCGACCGATCCCGACGCGCATTACGGCCCGGTGGTCAGCAAGGCCCACAAGGAGCGGATCGAAAATTACATCCAGATGGGGATCGACGAGGGCGCCGAGCTGGTCGTCGACGGCCGCGGATTCATGCTCCAGGGGCATGAGCAGGGCTTCTTCATCGGGCCGACCTTGTTCGATCATGTCACGACCGACATGCAATCCTACAAGGACGAGATATTCGGCCCGGTCCTCCAGATGGTCCGAGCGAATGATTTCGAGGAGGCGCTGAAGCTCCCGTCGCAACATGAATACGGCAATGGGGTCGCCATCTTCACCCGCAACGGCCACGCCGCGCGCGAATTCACGGCTCGAGTCAATGTCGGGATGGTCGGGATCAACGTGCCGATCCCGGTGCCGGTCAGCTATCACAGCTTTGGCGGCTGGAAACGCTCGGGCTTCGGCGACATCGGCCAATATGGCCAGGAAGGCTTGCGCTTCTGGACCAAGTCCAAGGTCGTGACCCAGCGCTGGCCGGACGGCGAAGCGCATGGCGAAAGCGCGTTCATCATTCCGACCTTCGGATAAAGCAGAGCAAGGGGGGCGAAAATGATCGTGACGATGCTGGCAGCGGCGGCGCTGGGCCAATGGACTGGTCCGCGCACGGTCGAATATGTCGGTCCCGGCAATTTCTGCGGCGGCGGCTACGCGGTGTCGCTCGCGCCGGGCGATCGGGCGCTGGTGCTTCCCCAGCAGACCGGCGGCCAGGGTGTAAGATTCGTCATTGGCGGCCGCGAGGTGAATGTCCATTCGGGCGCTCGGCCGCAGCCCGGGCCTATCGTCAAACGGTACGGCGGCACGGTGGTGACGCAGGAGAATGACGGCGGCAGCGTTGCCTACGTCGTCGCGGACGACACCAGCTTCGCGCTCGCAGTGACGAGCGATGCCTTTCGGGGGTTCAAGAGCGATCGCTGGTTCTTCAACCACGCCAACTTCGCGGACCATTCCGACGAACGCGTCCCGTGCCTGGCGGGCCGCAGCTACTAAGGCACCCTATGAGCGTCGGCATGGATACGGCATTGCGGAAGCGCGTTACGCTCCCGTAAGCTTTTCGTCGGGAGGACAAGCCCATGCGCGTTGAAGCCCGGACTCTATTCCTCGTGATTTCACTTGCAGCCGCGGCAGCCTGCAAGAAGCCGGCGACCGAAAACAATGTCGCGATCGACATCAACAATGCCGCGCCCAGCGACATCGAAGCGCTTCCGCCCGACGAGAGCAGCGCGACGCCCTCCGACCAACTCGCCAATGGCGCCGACAATGCGGACGTCAACGTTACCGACAATAGTACCAAAAACGGCGACTAGGCGGACTTGCTGACATTCCGGCGCCGCCCTAGAGCGCCCGCGCAATGACCCAGTTCGACCTCACCGAGGACCAGCTCCAGATTCAGGAGATGGCGCGCAAGTTCACCGCGGACGCGATCAGTCCGTTCGCGGCCGAATGGGATGAGAAGCACATTTTTCCCCGGGACACGATCCGCGAGGCGGCCGAGCTCGGTTTCGGGGCAATCTACGTCAGCGAGGAATCGGGCGGGATCGGCCTCGGCCGGCTCGAAGCGGCACTGATCTTTGAGGCGATGGCCTACGGCTGTCCGTCGACCAGCGCCTTCATTTCGATCCACAACATGGTCTGCTGGATGATCGACCGTTTCGGCTCGGCGGAGCTTAAGCAAAAGTATCTGCCGGCGATGATCAGCATGGACCATATGGGGAGCTATTGCCTGACTGAACCCTCGTCGGGCTCGGATGCCGCCGCTCTGAAAACCAAGGCGGTGCTCGACGGCGACCATTATGTCGTCTCCGGTTCCAAGGCTTTCATCTCCGGCGGCGGCGCCAACGATGTGATGGTCGCGATGGTCCGCACCGGCGAGGAGGGACCAAAAGGCATCAGCGCGCTGGTCATCGAAAAGGACATGAAGGGCGTCAGCTTCGGCGCTCAGGAAAAGAAGCTCGGCTGGCATTCGCAGCCGACGGCACAGGTCAATTTCGATGAAGTTCGAGTGCCGGTCGCGAACCGCGTCGGTGGCGAGGGCGAGGGCTTCCGGATCGCGATGATGGGTCTCGACGGCGGCCGCATCAACATCGGCGCCTGCTCGTTGGGAGGAGCGCAGCGCTGCCTCGACGAGTCGATCCAATACACCAAGGGACGCCAGCAATTCGGACATCCGATTGCCGACTTCCAGGCCACTCAGTTCACGCTCGCGGATATGGAGACCGAGCTCCAGGCCGCGCGCTACCTGCTCTACGTCGCGGCCGCCAAGGTCACGGCGAACGCCCCCGACAAGACCAAGTTCGCGGCGATGGCGAAAAGGCTCGCCACCGACAGCGGCTCTTCCATCGTCGACCGGGCGCTGCAACTCCACGGCGGCTACGGCTATCTGATGGATTATCCGATCGAGCGTTTCTGGCGCGACCTTCGGGTCCATTCGATCCTCGAGGGCACCAACCAGATCATGCGAGTCATCGTCAGCCGGGACCTGCTTCGGCAGTGAGCGACGACGTTTTGATCAGCGTTGAAGGCGGAATCGGCCGAATCCGCCTCAACCGCCCCAAGGCGATCCATGCGCTGACCACGCGCATGTGCGAGGTGATGAGCGAGGCGCTCCTCAACTGGCGTGCCGATCCCGCCGTGCTCGCAATCATTATCGACCATGCCGAGGGCCGCGGCTTTTGCGCCGGCGGCGATGTGGTGATGCTATGGCGGAGCGGTGGCGGCGATGCCGAGGACGCGAAGCATTTCTTCTTCGCGGAATATCGCCTCAACCACCTGCTCTTCACCTACCCCAAGCCGACCATCGCCATCATGGATGGGATCACGATGGGCGGCGGGGTCGGAATTTCGCTTCCGTGCAAGTTCCGGATTGCGACCGAGAACACGCGGTTCGCAATGCCCGAGACGAGCATCGGCCTGTTCCCCGACGTCGGCGGCGGCTGGTACCTGCCGCGCCTGCCCGGCCAGGTCGGCGAGTTCATGGCATTGACCGGGGCCCGCCTCGACGGCGCCGAATGCCATTATCTCGGCCTTGCCACCCATTATGTGCCGCAAGCGTCGCTGCCGGACCTGGTCGAACGAATTTCGACAAATCCACGCCTAAACGGCGCGATCGGGAATTTCGCCGTCACCCCGCCCGATGCGAAGATCGCGGAAAACTTGCCCGCGATTACGCGCTGCTTCTCGAGCTATCGCCTGGAAGACGTCCTCGCCGCACTGAAATCCGACGAAAGCGAGTGGGCAGCGACCGAGCTCATGACGCTGGGCACCAAGAGTCCGCTGTCGTGCAAGGTCTCGCTCCGGCTGATGGAAGAAGGCGCCAGCCGCGCGAGCTTCGAGGATGAGATGCGCGCCGAATATGCGCTCGCGGGACGTGTGGTCCGAACCCACGACTTCCATGAGGGGGTGCGAGCGCTTCTGATCGACAAGGACAACAACCCGCAATGGGACCCGGCGACGCCCGAGGAGGTTGATGAGGAGATGCTCGACGTCCTCTTCGCGCCGCTTCACGGGCATGAAGCGTGGACGCCGTTCCCGGAGACCCAACAATGAGCAAGTACAACACCATCCTGGTCGAACAGCGCGGCGCGGTGACTCTCGTCACCTTGAACCGGCCGCAGGCCCTCAATGCACTCAATAGCGAGGTGTTGAAGGAGCTGATCGATGCGTTCGCGGCCTATGATTCCGACGACAGCCAGCGCTGCCTGGTGCTGACCGGGTCGGAAAAGGCGTTCGCCGCGGGCGCCGACATCAAGGAAATGCAGGGTCAGGGCTTCGCCGACATGTATTCGGCCAACTTCTTCGCGGGCTGGGAGCAGGTCACCGCGACGCGCAAGCCGTGGCTCGCCGCGGTCTCCGGCTATGCGCTCGGCGGCGGCTGCGAAGTCGCTATGATGGCGGACTTCATCATCGCCGCCGACACCGCGAAGTTCGGGCAGCCCGAAATCAAGCTCGGCGTCACTCCGGGCATGGGGGGCTCGCAGCGCATGGCGCTCGCCGTCGGCAAAGCGAAGGCGATGGACATGTGCCTGACCGGGCGCATGATGGACGCGGTAGAGGCGGAGCGCTCAGGGCTGGTCGCGAAGGTCGTCCCGGCGGACGAGCTGCAGACGGAGGCGCTCAAGACCGCCGAGAGCATCGCCGCCATGCCGCCGCTGGCCGCGATCGCCGTCAAGGAGATGATTAATGCGGCGTTCGAAATGCCGCTGGCACAAGGCATCCGCTTCGAACGCCGGCTGTTCCATGGCTTGTTCGGAACCGAAGACCAGAAAGAAGGGATGACGGCCTTCGTGGAAAAACGGCCCGGCAATTGGAAGGGGCGCTGAAGATGGCGCGCATCGCATTCATTGGCTTGGGTCACATGGGCGGCGGGATGGCGCCGAACCTCGCCAAGGCCGGGCATGAGGTTCGCGCGTTCGACCTCAGCGAGGAAGCGCTCGCCCATGCGGTCGAGGGCGGCTGCATCCGCGCCGGATCGACCGAGGAGGCTGTGAAGGACGCCGAAGCGGTCATCACCATGCTGCCGGCGGGCAAGCACGTCGCAGAAGTCCATCGCGACCATGTATTCGGCAAGGCGCCTTCGAGCGCGTTGCTCATCGACTGCTCGACCATCGATGTCGCCACGGCGCGCTCGGTCGAGGAAGACGCCGCGGCGCAAGGCTACGCCATGGTCGACGCTCCGGTTTCGGGCGGGATCGCGGCCGCGGCCGGCGGCACGCTAACCTTCATGGTCGGCGGTTCGGACGAAGCATTCGCGCGCGCCCAGCCGATCCTCGATCCTATGGCCAAAGCGGTGATCCACGCCGGCGGACCGGGCGCGGGCCAGGCGGCCAAGATCTGCAACAACATGATCCTTGGCGCGACGATGGCCGCGACCTGCGAGGGCTTCGCAATGGCGAAAAAGCTCGGACTGGACCTTCAAACATTCTTCGATATCTCGTCCAAGGCGTCGGGCCAGAGCTGGTCTATGACAAGCTATTGCCCGGTGCCGGGTGTCGGGCCCGAAACGCCGGCCGACCACGATTATGAAGGCGGGTTCGCGGCCGCGCTGATGCTGAAGGACCTGAAGCTTGCGATGGATGCCGCTCAGTCCGCCGGCGCCTACACGCCGATGGGCGCTGAAGCCGAGGAGCTTTTCCAGCGCTTCGTCGACCGCGGTGGAGGCAGCAAGGATTTCTCGGGCATCATCAAGATGATCGACGACAGCTGGAAAGTCCCGGAGGAGTAGGAGTGACGATGCGAGTTCATTGGTTTGCCGCGGCCGCGGCATTGTCCCTGACGGCTGCGGGCGTCGCCATGGCTGCTTTGCCGAAGAACAAAGCGCTGGCGATCATGCACGATCGCCATGAGGGCATGGAGAAGATCGGCGACACCAACAAGCTGCTCCGACGGGAGATCACGTCGAGTTCGCCGTTCATGCCGGCGGTCCAGTCCGGCGCGGCGACGATCGCAGGATTGTCGGTGAAGGCCAGCGGCTGGTTTCCGAAGGGCACCGGCCCGGAGCTCGGAAAGACGGGCGCGAAACCCGAGATCTGGCAGAACCAACAAGATTTCGTCTCGAAGCTGCATAATTTTCAAGGCGCGGCTCAAGCGTTCAATGCCGCTGCGAAGGCCGGCGACATGAATGTCATCAAGGCGCGCTATGCGGACCTCAACCACGCTTGCAGTGCGTGCCACGACAAGTACCGGATGGAGATGCACCACTGATCGGCAAGCAACCGGTCTGGGACCTCCCCGTCCGGCTCGTCCACTGGCTGCTGGCGGGGCTGATCACCTTCAGCTGGTGGTCGGTCCACCACCACCACACCGACTGGCACATCTGGTCGGGGATCTCGATCCTGACCCTGCTGATCTTCCGCCTGCTCTGGGGTTTCGTCGGAAGCTCGACCGCACGCTGGGCTAATTTCATTCGCGGGCCAAGAACGGTAATCGACTTTCTCCGCGGTCGCTGGACCGGTATCGGCCACACGCCGCTGGGAGCGCTCAGCGTCGTCGCTCTGTTCCTCGCAGTCTCGGTGCAGGTTGGGTTGGGCCTGATCTCCCAGGACGAAGACGGGATTTACGCCGGTCCCCTGTCCACGCTCGTCAGCTCCGGCACATCGGACAAGGCCCGAGACATTCACGAATTGTGGTTTGAAACTGTCATCGTCGGCTTGGTCGCCCTGCACATCGCGGCGATCATTTACTATCGGATCCGTGGCAAAGGGCTCACCAAGCCGATGATCACCGGCAAAGCGGTCACCGATCCTGGTGCCGCGCCGATGCGACCGGGCAAATGGTGGGTCGCGGTCATCTGCCTGGCCGTTGCCCTCGGCGTCGCCCGTTGGGTGGTTGCCGGCGCGCCGCCCTTCGGTCCTTGATTGGCGCACGCACGCGGCCCACATCACACCCATGCAGATCCGCACCGAGCAGACGCCCAACCCGGCGACGCGCAAGTTCCTGCCTGGCCAGGCCGTGATGGAAGCAGGCACCCGCGACTTCCCCGACGCGGAAGGCGCGGAAGCCTCGCCGCTGGCCGCCGCCTTGTTCGCGAGCGGCCTGGTCGAAGGCGTGTTCTTCGGCCGCGATTTCATCTCGGTGACCGCGGCGCCCGGAGTGTCCTGGACGGACCTCGAGCCGGTCGCGGTTGAGACCCTGCTCGACCATTTCGTCAGCGGCACGCCATTGTTCGCCGGCGGGACCGCCGCGGGAATTGAGGTCGCGGGCGATCCGGACTTCGAGGAAGACCCGGCCGACGCCGAAATCATCGATCAGATCAAGGAACTGATCGAGACTCGAGTCCGGCCCGCCGTTGCCCAGGACGGGGGCGACATCGTTTACAAAGGCTATCGCGACGGTCGCCTTTTCCTGTCGCTGCACGGTGCCTGCTCCGGCTGCCCGTCCTCGACCGTCACGCTGAAGCGCGGGATTGAGAGCCTGATCCGGCACTATGTTCCCGAAGTCGAGACGGTCGAAGCAATTTAATCAAGGGGTTGCGGCTTCGCGCCGCATGTGGCCACTATCCATCCCGTCATGATCCTAGCGTTCGACACGTCGAGTGCCGCCTGCACCGCCGCCTTGTTCGACGGGTCGGGCGAGTGCGTCGTCCGCATGGACGAGCGGATCGGACGGGGACACGCCGAACGGCTGGTCCCGATGCTCGATGAGCTTCTCGGCGGCCGCCGCGCCGAGCGGATCGTCGTCGGTGTCGGTCCCGGCAGCTTCACCGGGATCCGGGTCGCGATCGCCGCTGCGCACGGGCTCGCGATCGGCTGGAACGCCGAGCTCATGGGCATGTCCTCGCTGGCGCTGCTGGCAGCCGGCTCACGCACCGATGGCGACGTCGCGGCCGCGGTGATTGGAGGTCACGGCGAGATTTTCGTTCAGCAGTTCAATGGCTCAACCGGTAAGCCGACAGGCGAGCTCATGAACCTTTCGCCGGCGGCTGCGGCGGCTATGATTTCCGCTGAGTTTGTGGTCGGGTCAGCCGCTCGTACGTTGGTCGACGCGCGCGGTTGGGGCGAAGCGGTCGACGCACTTCCCTCGGCCGCGGACGCGCTCAGGCTGCCGGAAAGTCTGCGCTCGCTTGCTCCGAAGCCGGTCTACGCCCGAGCGCCCGATGCCAAGGCGAAGGCGGCGTGATGGCGACGATCGAAAAACCCGTACAGATCTGGTCCGGAACGTCCGAAGACCTCGACTCGGTGATGGAGATCATGGAAGCGGCTTTCGGCATCGAATACGGCGAAGCGTGGACGCGCTCCCAATGCGCCGGGATCCTGCCGATGGCCGGGGTGTCCCTGATGCTTGCGGATGATGGCGCGACCGGCTCCGCAGTGGGCTTCTCATTGTTCCGGAGTGTCGCGAACGAATCGGAGCTTCTGCTTCTCGCAGTCTCGC
>Ga0068858_100004729_pt1 | contig 13335 bp, 17 predicted proteins | sample KBSSwiS12_FD_66589 | JGI IMG/M metagenome (GOLD analysis project Ga0068858, IMG submission 66589) | Switchgrass rhizosphere microbial communities from Kellogg Biological Station, Michigan, USA - KBS Switchgrass S1-2 | ecosystem: Host-associated > Plants > Roots > Rhizosphere > Soil ... | reverse complement strand
TTCCCACTTGATTCCTATGCTCATTGGCTGCCGTCCTCTCTGAAGTCTCCTGCCCAGAACATCTCTTCAAGGGATGCATGTAGCTCCTTGAGCAGTCTTAGGAACTCTTCTCTTGGGATGGGAGTCTTCTTGGCTCTCTCCTGAGCGTTGGTTACCTTGTCCAATACTTTCAATACCTCTTTGGTTCTTATGTATTCATGAGTGTTCATGTTTCCTCCTTTCGTTGCCGGGCTTTTTTATTCATCTCAACTAGCTATCGAGTCACGTCGATGGCTCGATAAAGAAGAACCCCACCACCTGTTTTGAGGAAGCTCTAGCGCAACTAAAGCTCAGATGATGGGGTTCTATCTAGGATTGTCAGGAGGTGAAGCCCGACAGAGATGAGCAAGAACTAACGTCCTTACTCCTCAAGGTTAATTCTGGTGGCGTTATTAAGCAAATCCAATAGGGCTCAGCCGGCGAGTCTATTCAATTTAATAAGAATGGGGCCTAGGAATTAAATCCCAAGCCCCATGTCTCAGTGAGCAGACTCCTTGCCGAACCTGTCTCCGTACCACTTCTGACGTGCCTTCTCGACTCGCTTCTCAAAGGCTCTGGCCTTTCGCTTCTCGACAATCTCCTGAGTCCAGGGTGCGAACCTGCCATGCATCCAAGCGACAGCCGCAATCATTCCCACAATCTCTACGCTCATAGGTACATCCCCACCTGAGCGTTCTTCTTGTTGTAGCGCTGAATGCAGGTGTTGAGAGTGCTTCTCTTTACCTCAATGCCTAGGTGTCGCTCTGCTGCCTTCTGCAAGGTGTCTCTGTCGTTGTGTCCGTTATCAAGGGCGACAGTGACCAGCTCTGACAGCCGGGCCTTTTCTGGTAGCTCAGAGAGAATGTCGTCTAGCTCTGTCGTGTCGTCTCTGTCGCTTGTCGTGTCGTGTCGCTTGTCGTCTGTCGCATTAGGTGTCGTGTCGTGTGCGACAGCCTTTGTCGTGTCGTTGTCGTGCTGTCGTGCCTCATGTCGTGTCGCTGCGACAGTTGCTGTCGTGTCGTCCTCTGACTTGTCGTGTCGCTTTGCCTCAATGACTTCTGCCACCAGGTCAATTGCCTTCATGTCGCTGCGGCTGTCGTCTGTGTCGTCCTTTACCGCAATGGCCTGTGTCGTGCCTGTCGTGCCTGTCGTGGCTTCCTGTCGTGCCTCAAAGCCGTTCACAGCACTGTCTAGGCGACTCTTGACGACAGTCTTCAATCCCTTGAATGTGTCACCAGGGAAGAGAACCCAAGCAAGACGACCGAAGATAGGCAGACGCTCTAGGACGTGCCCGTTCTTGACTAGCTCCTCCTTGCCGGTCCACTTGAGTTCCATATCAAGAAGGACACCCACAATCACAGCAGGGGCAGCAAAGAGGATTGCCCCAGGGATGCCGTATCCCAGCATCATTGCGTGATTGGCGTTAAGCCATGCACTGACCCCTACGAGGCCGAACGTTATTGCCTTTGGTCCTAGGCCGCTGTAAGGGCTTCTTGCGTAGGTGCTGGCTCGATAGCCTGCCATGATTCCAGCACCGTCAATAGCTGCACTGATTAGCACTGCGAATGCCTTTGGCATCCCGTAGCTGATTCCAAGAGTGGTGAGACTCCATGCTGATAGAAGCATTGCCACTGTCAGGATGAAGAAGAATACTCCCTTCATTGCTCTCTCTGTTGTTACGCTCTTACTCATCTGTTTTCTATCTCCTTAGTTGGTCCCTTCTAGTAGGGCCGATGTGTTAGTTCCTTCTGTGGTGCCGGGCCTTTTCTGGCCTTGAAAAATATTCCGCAAAAGATTGACCTTGCGAGGAACGAGCGGGGTCAATCTTTTCAGGTGGCGCTAGCCATCTGTTAGCGGCATGTCGATTCGTTCAAAGAGTTCCCATGGCTGACCATAGTCAAAGTACAGATAGTTACTCTTCTTCTGAGCCTCGTAATAATCCTCAATGCAGGCTCCGCAACGATGCCTCTTGTCTCTCTTGCCTGACTTAGTAACAGGTCCAGGGTGATTGCATTCAACGTTTCCTTCTTCATGGTCTTGCATGCGCTTTTGCCAAAGCTCATGCTTCCTATGTGCTGCTGAGGCTTCCTTGTGTGCCTTCTCTAGTTCGTCGTAGTTCACGCTGCCACCTTTTCCCTTCTTGCGTCTCTAACCTTCTGGCAAGCAATGCAACTGCTCTGTCTTCCGTCGGTAGCCCTTGCATGCTTGTGGAACTCCTCGTACTTCTTGTGTTCCTTGCAGGACCGGCAGACCTTTCCTGTCTCAGTCCTCTCTACCCTTGCGTACTTCTCTCTCAGAGGCTTTAGGTCAATCCCTCTGCGCATCTGTGAGTAGTGACCCTCACAAAGCCCTAGGCTCTCTCGCTTCAAGCCGCACCCCTCAAAGGTGCACGGTCCTGCTGGCTCTCTTGGCTGCCAGCCTCTAGCTTCCTTGTGGCAGTCGATGCACTGGTTCACGCGTCCGTCAGGTGCGTTGTTGTCTGCGTAGAACTCCTCATAAGCCTTGTGCTTGTCGCACGTGCTACACACTTTGCCTGTCTCGTCTCTCTGGACTCTCTTGTAAGGCTTCAAGGCTGTCAGAGGCTTTCCCTTCCTCTTCTGCTTGTAGTGACCATCGCAGAGCTTCTGGCCTACCTGTTCTCTCTTGCAACCTTCAAAGGTGCACTCTGGTCTCATCTCTCTCTTTCCTCCTTCTCTTTCTACCGGCCGCGCTTCGCTTGCCGACCGCTTCGCGGTAGTCCTGTACTTAAACAACCAAGAGGAAGGCTTCTCTATCGCCTGCCTCTTTCTAGCTACTTCAAGGAACTTCTTCATCTCTTTCCTTGAGTTTCTTCTAGTAAGTTCTATCAACCGAGCTTGTGAGGTTGATTGAGGCGTTAGCCTCATTCCTTTCTATCTTTCTTCTAACTGAATCAAGACAGATTTATATCCCCCCCATGCGTTCCCCAAGACAGCAGCTAGTCAAAGCCGCTCAATCTGTCTTGCTGCCGAGTAGTTCGTCTCTGTTACGCAAAGGGCCTCGCAGTCACACGCACCTTTGCCTCATGGTCCTAGCCAGTCGCTAGGTTCTTCCTTCTTTGTATTGGCCTAATGGTGAAGGCTTGGAGGAAGAACGGGTCAAGAAGTCCATTCAACTAGCCAAACAGAGACATGACTAGAAGTTGCCTTCACCCCAGCCTCCTGCATTAGTCTCGGCCGTACCTCAATCTCCACACCTTGTCCCTTGGGGCTAGTTTCGGCATTGTTTCAGCCGCAGATGTGAGAGCTTCCTAAACTCTTGAGGGGCAAATAGAAAACCCCTCGGCAAGAGGGGCTAGGCTCTTGACCGAGGGGTTTATCTGACTGCTTTAAGTCTTCGTTCTCCTCTGCGCTAGCCCACGCTTACCGAACTATGTTCAGTATAGCACGAGTAGCCATTATAAGGCAAACTCAGACCGCCTTCTCAGGCGTTTCTCTGTTACTTATAGAATAGCAGAGGCGAAGGCTTTTCGTCAACTACGCGATGACTTATCGAAAGGGGTTCACCTCTCCTTTGAGTATAGCATGCCCTATGTTTATCAAAGCTAATTGGAATTCATTGCATAAACGAGGCCGGCTGGACCCTTAGAAAAACATTACGCAATTCCCTGGAGGCCCTTCTAGCCCCTTCTAGGGGGTGCTTCTGCTACTCTCTTGCTCCAACCCAAGAGAAGGGGGCCACAGTGGCTACCAAAGCTGAGCCGGTAGGAAGCGACCAGGCAGGAAAGCCCGGCGTCCAGGAAGTCACCACACACATTCCTGGTGTGGGAGAAGTCAAGGCTTACTTCCTTGTCTCCACTGTCGATGACTACGACGGTAAGACTGTTGAGGACGTGCAGACTCTCAGGCTGACTGTTCCGCAGGAAGCACAGAGGGAAGTAGTCGACACAGACGACAACGGAGAAGCCCTCAAGAACGGTGACGGCTCAGACAAGCTCACCGTAGAGACCTATTGGCGCTATCCGGCCCTTGAGATTGACTTGGGCAAGGTGAGCCGAGACAAGCTCCTCAAGGCTCTTGAGCCCTTTGTGAGCAAGGCACGAGAGAGCAAGACTCAGCCTGTTGTCTCTCAGGGAAGCTTTACCCCTTCTCCCTCCAAGAGCGCTCATGACCTGAACGCCATTCGTGCTTGGGCTAAGGGTGCCGGTCATGAAGTAGCCGACAAGGGCCGGATTGCTGGAAAGGTCATTCAGGCTTACTACAACAGCACCGGTAAGCCCAACCCTGAAGAGAAGTCCCAGCTTCTCTAAGGCTCAAAGAACAAAGAAAGGCCCTAGGCTTGATTGCCTAGGGCCTTCTTGCTTTTCTCACTTCTTTGGTGGCTCAACAACAAAGGTTCCCTTGTTGGGCAGAGTGACAACCAAGCCTCTGTCGCGCAGCTCCTGCACGGCTCTTCTAGCCGTTCCGGCCGCGACGCCGTACTGAGCGCCCATATCCCGCTCATTGGGCAGTCTCGCGCCGACAGAGAGCCTGCCAGCCCTGATGTCAGCCTCCACCTTGTCGGCAACCTCTACGTACACGTAGCCGATGCTGTCGCTCATGCCAGCGAAGCTAGGGCCGTGACCAGCCCCTCAGCGCGGTGGGTGGCCCCATGTGGCCCTAGGACGCCCCATGGGGCGGTATAGAGCGGTAGCTTTGACCTGCACCAAAGAAGGGACCCCCGCGACGCAGCGAACGTCCGGGGGCGTGGCCGAACGCTATAGGGAGCGAACGACACGTGCAGCATAAGGGCAGTTCAGGTGGTGGCCATGACCGCCACTGAATTCAGGAACAATGAGGCTCCAGAGGCCAAAGCGTGGCGTTGGACTGCTGTTGAGTCTTGTGCGCCTCTCTCTCGAAAGGTCTTCCGTAAGTGGCTGGCACGAGTAGAAGCCACTCAGCATGAAGACACCGGAAGCCTTCTCTTCTCAGAGCTGTTCTCTAACGCTCTGAGGTATCCGGCACCTGATGGATTGGTGCCTACTCGATGGTTCCGCCTTAACGGCTTCATCAGGGTAGAAGTCGATGACGCTTCTTCTCAAAGCATTGTCATCACTGACCATGGCTTTGAGGCAGAGAGCGGCAGAGGGCTCATCCTGGTTCACCTCCTTGCCGACGAGTGGGGAGTCATTCACCGTCGCTTCAATGACGGGAACGGCAACTACCTGAACGGCAAGACTGTTTGGTTCGAGTTGCACGACTGAGTCAGGCAATAGGCAACCCCAAAGGGGTCTTCTCCTTTGGGGTTGCTGCATGTAGAAAACCGGCCGGAAGAGAGAGAAGGCTCATGGAGATAGTTGCGATAGGTGCAGCTCTCTACGTCGTCTACAGGTGGGGACAGAAGGACGCTTACAAGAGAGGCTTTGAGGACGGAGTGAAGAAGTCCAAGAAGTTCACGCTTGTCGTCAAGGAGAAGGAAGAGAAGTAGTCCAGGAACGCAAAGAGGCCCGGTTACCAATCAAGGTAACCGGGCCTCTGTCTTGCCTCTCAGAGCCTCTGTACGCCTCTCTAAGAGCCTCTAAGGCTTCCTAGGTCTCTGGATGCCTCCAAGTCCTCTAGCGGCTCTCAGGGGCTCCCAGGGCCTCTCAGGCAGGCTGCTGACCGAAAGCCTTCATCACTCCCTCATTGATGTCTGACTCGTGAGTCTGGACGTAGTACCGCAGAGAAACGGCTACGTCGTGATGCCTCATTTGCTTTTGAAGCACGTTGGGGCTTACTCCTGCCTTCACAAGCTGGGTGGCAAACAGGTGCCTCAACTGATGAGGGTTGATGTCTAGTCCCACCTTCTTTGCGGCACGCCTCATGCCGACATAGACAGTGTTGTGACTCTTGGTTGCCTCAAAGGCTTTGTACTCCTCTGCGAACCACTCAGGCACAAAGACAGGCCCGGCAGTCTTGGGAGTGCTGATAGTCCCATCAGGAAGCCTTTGCCGGTCAACCGTGATGACGTTGCCCTTGATGGGCTGAGAGACGCACGCTTCCCCAATACGCAATCCTGCGTAGAGCATTGAGAAGGCGTATCCCCTGTAGAGGCTCTTACCAAAAGCCTCATGTACTTGCTCAATGCTGGGAAGGTCATAGACCTTCTGTGCTGGCCTAGGGCAAGGAACCTTCACCCCAAGGCAAGCGCGGAGATTGATTGCGTGCTTACGCCTAGTCCCAGGTGCAAGAACCTGATTCAAGACGTTGGAGAGATAGCGAACAGTCGCCTTCTCTGCGGGAAGGTCTTCAAGACCCAAGTTGCGAAGCGTCCCCAGGTATTCCCTGTAGGTGCTTTCCTTGATGGCTCGCTCTGCCAGCCTTTCGAGCGCCAATTCAAGGCAAGTCTTCTGATTCTCCACTGCATGTCTCCGATGAGCCAAGCAAGAGACAGTGTCATACGTTCCACTGGAACCAATGACAAAGCCAGATGCAGGACGGCGATGTGGTGGAGTTCCGCTTCAACGTCTGACATTTAAATCTGATGTCAGAAGTTGAAGGTGAATCCCACTACGTCATTTACAGGGCATAGACTACCAGCCTTGTCAAGTTGGCTTTGATTAGCCAGCGAATAGAGCGCCAAAGAGAAGGCCCCTGACTCCATTGTCAGGGGCTTTTCTCATGCACTGAGACCAGGCTGAGGACTCAACAGTTCTAGCAAGAGGACATAGTCATTCACTCTGCCGTTAGGGGCAACAGAAGGACTCACACCAGAAACATTGAAGACCGTAGCCGTTCCGTTGTCGTTCTTCCAAAGGGTCAGACCCTTGCGATTCCTTATCCTGCCTACTCTCTGAGCAAGAGCCACAGGAGTGCGGCAGTAAATCTCTAGGTACTCCTTGTCAGTGTAGGTAGCTGAGAAGTCTTCAACACTTCCCCAGGGCCTTACTGAATGAGCCTTGCACTTCACAAGCTGAGGGGTGTTGTAGTTCCAAGCCTTGACAATGGCTCCACTGTCAGGGTCTTGCGTAGTCACTTCTGTATAAAGCTCCATGGTCAGCTCGTACTTCTTGACTCCAAGAAAGTTCATCCAACCCACCTGCCGTACCAGTCTCTATCCCATTCAGCCTGCCTTGCCTGCCTCCATCTTTCGGCCCGGTAGTCGAATGGTCCTGTCTTGACTCCTCTGGAACGTCTCCAAGAGAGATTCCTCAAAGCCTGTTCAGAGGCAGGAGCAAGCCATACGTTCCTGTCTCCAATGACAACCTTGAAGCCTCCATCTTGGGTAACGCTCTCTACGTTGGCCTGTTCATAGAGGGATAGAGGGTCATCCTTCATGTAGGCACACTGGTAAGCCGTAGCCTTCTTGAGCCATAGAAGGTCTGTTATAGCCGTTGCAGGAATTAGCTCCTCTGGCATACCGGCCGCTGTCTCGATGAGTGCCTGAGCCTTATAGATGTCCTGGTCGGTTACCGTGACGCCTGTAATGGCTAGTACCTCTGCGATAGTTACAAACATTGTTCACACTCCTTTCATTAGAGAAGGGGCATAGGGCCGTAACCCTATGCCCCTTCAATCTTCCGGCCAGCAGGTCAGGAAGTAGTTACCTCAAGGATTCCGAATGCTTCGGTGCGAGCAACACCAAAGCCACGACGTGCGCGCATCTTTAGAACCTCTTCATCAGAGCGGAATACCTCACCCTGTAGTGATTCAGGGCCGGAACGAACACCTAGAAGAAGGTGCTGACGGTTACCAACTACAAGAATTGGGTTACCGGCTGTTCCTGCAACACCACCAGCGCCACCAGGGGTGTCGGTAGCAGTCGTAGACAGCTTTAGTCCGTAAGAGAAGTTCACAGGAACTCCGAACAGAGTTGAAGGTGTTCCCGCTAGTCCTTCTACAAAGATAGGACGGTTGTTGCTGTCTAGGATTCCACGGAATGCATTCTTGAAGGACTGGTGAGCGATAACGACGGTGTCAGCGTCGTTTGCGTAGTCTCCAGCCTCATAGATACCGAATACCTGTGACAGCTTTGCGTAAGTCACAGCACCGGCAGTAGAGAGCTTCTGTCCTGAGCCAGCAGCCTTGTAAAGAGAGGTGAACGGAACGGTTCCGCCGTTCTCAGTGCCTGTGCAAGCAAGTGCGGCATTGTCTAGCGTACGTGCGTAAGAGACTGCCCACTCATTCTGGAAACCGGTAATGATGCTCGCTAGTGTGTCCTGTAGGTCTTCCTCAGCAATAGTGAGGGTCTTACCGAACTTGCGAGTTCTTAGCGTCACATTGTCAAGGGTTGGTTCTGCGTCTGTGTAATCGACTCCCTTGGCAACAACGTTGACGCTAACGGCTCCCATGCGTGGAACTTCAATAGTGTCAGAACCCATTGCGTATCGACGTGCTACCGCTTCAACACCTGAGTTCGCATTAACTCGTGTGATGACCTCGGAACCGTACTCCTCTGGAACCCAGGCATCTGCATTTACTCTTGCCATATTCTTTTGTTCTCCAATTAATATTTAGTTGTGGAACAACCAACAGAGGGTGGTTCCTCGGCACCTAAGTGCCTATTCTTTTGTTATTCAGTTGTAAGTCTTGATTAGCGATTCATGATGCGTTCTGCAAGAATCTCAGCGGAACTCTTCTGTGGACTGGCTTCCTTCTTATTGGAAGCGTCTGCCCCACCTGATACCTTCTTGCTTCCGGCCCCAAATAGCTCTGGTAGGTCTTCTCTTAGAGTGTCTAGCTGTTCGCTAAGTCCTTCAAGTTCTCCAGATTCCGTCACGGTAACCTGAGAGAAGTCCAGGTACTTAGAAGCCTTTGAGTTAGTCAAGCCTGCCTCTGTAAGCGTCCTTTCAGCCGCTAGCTTCACATATCTCTGTCTAAGAGCGTTCCTCTCGTTGCGGTAATGGGCCGCTTCTCCGTTTGCCTTCTTCAAAGCTGTCTCCATTGCCTTAATGTCGTTGTTTGAGACCTGAGTCTCTGTGTTCTCTTCAGCCATTGCGTTTTATTCCTCCGTCTCGGTAGTCATTTGCCTAAGCTGCCTTCTGTTCGCCTTGCCCTGAGCCGTCGTCAAGGGGTGCTGTGTCGGCAGGCTGCACAGGAGTCATCTCCTCTGCCTCTGAGAGCCCCTGAGAGGCTTCCTGAGCTGCCTTTCGCTCTGCGTCCCACATGTCGACTAGGGCAGCGTCGTAACCCTGTTCAGACATGACCTGAGCGAATGGAAGACCGGTCTGAATCTTGATACGCGCAGTTTCCCAAGATTCCTTGTTATCGAACGTCTCTACAGACTTCCAATGAACCTGAACGTCTTCCTTGAATCCTCCAATAGCGAGGATTGCCGTAAATACCTCTCTCCAAGTAGCACCAAAGGAAAGCTGACGCGTTCTTACCTTCTTGACTAGTGGAGCCTCAGCCACTCTTAGAGCCTCACCAGAAGGGACGTTGCCGGTCGGCTGGAAGTAGTGGACTGGGGTAGACGTAATAACGGCTAGTGACCTGATGTACTCCCTAAGAGGCTCAAGGAAGGTTCTAGGGTCAGCAGCCTTGAACTGACCTACTTCCTTGACGCTCTGGTACCAGAGTTCTTCACCAGGGTTGTTACTACGTGAGGTAGTTCCCTCGGAATCCTCACCAAAGTCAGCGGCTTCTGATGAAGCATCGTTAGCCAGGACATAGCGCTGAGGGAATCCGTGGAAGTCGTTAGCTGCCATCTGAGTAATGGCCAGCTTGTTAATCATGTCCTGAGCGCCATAAGCCATTAGATGCTCTGGCTTGCCTTCTGGGTGCTCAGTACGGAAGTGATACACAGGGATGAAGCCAAGAGGGTTAGGCATCACGCCATTGGCATCTGTGAAGTCGTCTACAAAAGGCTCAAAGTCAGAAGGCTTTGGAGTCATCGGTAGACGTTCGGCACGACTGATGTACTTCTCAATGCGGTCTGCGTAGTAAAGGTTTACGCGAGTCTTGCAGCGCGGCTTATCTGAGTCGTCTACAGAGACAGCCCAAACCTTTGCAGCACAACGCTTTAGCCTAGGGTTCTCTTCATCGTAAAGAACCACTGTGTTCTTAGGACTGTTGTAGAAAAGCTGGAAGCCATCTTCAAAAGGCCAGAGAACTAGGTAAGCGTCGCCATAGACCAGAGCATTCTTATGCACCTGAGCTACTTCTAGCTGTAGCTCATTGCTTGCCCAAGCTCTGTCGAGATAGCTGCCAGCCTCATCACTAATGGCAGACACAGAGGCAATCTCAAGGCGATTGTTTACCGCATTGACTGGAGTTGCAGCGAAGTTGAGTCGGAAGTGGTCGCCTGTCTTCTTCAAGGCACGCTTGACAGACGTAGATGCGAATACTTCTTCTACGGCTCCTTCGTAATACGCTTGTGCAGTGTCGTAATCGCTTCTCTTGTCGAGAATCAGATTCACTGCGATGGATAGGTCAGTCATTGTCTATTTATTTATCTCCTCGTATTCAATTGTATGGAAACGGCTTCCTAAAGCAACTTCCTAAATAAATTCTAAGGGTCGAGCCGGCGAGCTTATTCAATTTCTCAAACATACCGGCCCGAAAACCCTTAGATGTAGCTGTTCTTCTTCACTGTTGCTTTGGTGTTCGGATGCCCAAGGAAGTACAGGACTCCAGACACGACAGCGTCTAGCACGTCGTCATTCTTCACCTTTGGATAGGCGAACATCTGAGTCTGTAGAGCGTCAAAGTGACCCGTATGGAAGACCTCACGCTTGCGGTAGAAGTCAAGGGCCCTGGTGGCTCTCAGTTCCTTCTTCTCTGTCTGGTGAACAGACCTGTACTTAGCAGGAATGCCATCAAGGACAGACTTCCAGACGTCACCACCCTGGTTCGTCTCTACGTAGACCAGGCCAACAGAGAAGCGCTCACAAAGCTCTGTCACGTACTCCTGTAGCTGAGGACCAGGGGCAATCCTGATGCCCTCTGCGTGGCGTACATAGACCTTTCCGTCGTCTCCTCTGGAGAGAACGGCAATGCCTGTGTAGTCATTGCTCTTGGCTGTCTTCACAGCAGGGTCAAGGGACAGAAGCGTATTGCCGTACTCCTGAGCCTGCCTGATGTTGATGTCTACGTCTTGCCAGTAGTCGGCACTCAGAGATACCGGGCGATTCATGTAGTTCATCGCAAAGTCTCTGGTGTGCCTAATGCTGTTCAAGAAGTCGAGAGACCAGAACTCAGGCCATAGAGACTCTTCTGAGCCGTCCTCATTGGTAATGAGTGCAGGGAAGTAATGAACCCTGATATTGGAGTCAATGACCCATCGATATTCAGGGTCCAGGGACTCATAGAAGGCTCTGCCGTCGTCCTCTGGCAGCTCCTGTGCCTTGTCGGCAAGGCTGGCCTGTGGAGCCTCTGAGCGGCCCTCTGAGCCTCTGGCAGAACCATCCTGGACAGAGTGGCTAGGGAGGGGGGTTGAGGCTGTCTCAGAGCCTTCTAGGGGCTCTCTTGAGGCAGTGTCCGTTTCGAGACTTTTTGGGGGTGATGTATTTTTGAAGGGGTTAGATACAGGCCGTCCGCTTTGATATATTTTAGACCCGCTTTTCCCATTCACACCTCCTGTCCCCCATGTCGGATTTGAGGGAGTTCCTTCGAACTCATGCCCGAATGGTCGGGAATGCCCGATTAGGTCGTCTTTAAGGGGAACCTTAAAATTTCCAGGGATTTGGGCACTTTCTCTGTCCTGGCTCCTCCATTCCCTCTGGAATTCTCCAACATTCCTCAATTGGTCAATGATGCTGCCCGGCATTGTGGTTGTACCGACTATGGCCACTCTGGCGTAGATGTTCAAAGGGAATGCGGCTTGAAGGACAGTGCTCAGTCTTCTCTCTGCCTCCACCTTTGAGTAAGTGGCCTCTGGTGGTTCGATGTCATCGAATAGCAAGAGGTCTGGTCTCTGCCTGCCAACCTTCATGCCGAGTGTCTTTGCATCAATACCCTTGGCCATAAAGGTAAAGCCGTTTGCCTGCCTAATCTGAGTAGAACTCTGAGCTACGTATCTCTTGACCTGATTACCCATCAGAGGACGGCACAGGTCGGGGAAGTCGCTGGTCAGGCGCTCGTTACCATCTAGTTCATCCTTGAATGACTGCAAGTGGTCTTCTGCCTGTGAGGCTGAGTCAGAGAAGGCAGCAACGAACTTCACATGACCATGAGCAGCCGCCCACATTGGAAGCAAGAGGAATAGCCATGTGCTCTTGCCTGCATTCCTAGGGGCAATGAAACAGTCTCTTGACTGTCTTGGCTTAGTGACTGGATGAGTCCAGGTCTTTGCGTACTCAATGAGGTCTAGATGAAACGCACTAAGAGTCTGGCTACCTGAGTCGGTAGTCAGATGGTGCGGCATATAGATGATTGCGAATAGCAGAGGGTCATTCCTGGTAAGTGCTATGCGTCCCTCTGTCCTACTTAGCAACTCCTTTGGGTATCTGTTGATGTATTCGTTGATTTGCATGGTTTGTGTTGTTAGTCCGTTCCTCTCTGTCTTTGCTGGTCAGAGGCTTGATGTCAGAAGTTGGGAGCCAACCTGTGACTACCGGGCCTCTCTGTGTCGGCAAGGGATGAGCCTCACCAGGGATGAAGCTCTGTACGGCTCTCTGAGGGCCTAGCTCAATGAGCCTGGTCTCTCTGGTCATCTGACTTCTGTTCGGCCGTCAGGAAGTCACCTAGAAGCTTCTCGAACGGGTCTGAGTCGCCTACCTCCTTCTCGGTACCTCCTCGTGACGTCGCCTTGCCCTGTAGAAGCTGCATTGTCTCGATTGCCCGCTTCATACCTTCTACGGTCTTCTTGAACTCATCAGGGGTTAGGTCTGCCTTGTCGTTGATGTACTCCCTGCCCCTACTGATGACCTCTTGCATGGCAATGAGCTGTTCTTCTGTTGAGTACCAATCATTGAAGGCTGCACTCTTTTGCTTCAGTTCGTCTACCGCAATTGTGACGTTGTGGTCCTTTGCCCATAGATTGGCCGTACTCCAACTGTTTGGATATCCAAGCTCACGTCTTGCCCTGCTATGTCCAATTTCACTGGCTTTTTCAAGGTATGCGAGCTTTTCCTCTTCCGTGTACTTATGTCCTGGCATAATTTACTTACGAATGCACACGAGACGACCCATTGACCTTTTGAAGGTTCTCAAGACCTTTCTTGGCCTCAGTTGCTTCTAGTCCTGGTCTCTCGCTTATTCGTCTCCTTCCTTTAGTGTTACTTGCTTGATGGGTTGCATAGGTGCGGCGTTTAGTGCTTCCAATGTCTCTTCATCAAGGAGCATCTTGTATCGCTTACCTTCATAGGTGAAGTGGACTATTACAGCGCCGGGCCTTTTTGTTAGAACGGCGTCCTTGAGTCGTTCCCACTTGATTCCTATGCTCATTGGCTGCCGTCCTCTC
>Ga0068858_100004725_pt1 | contig 13339 bp, 8 predicted proteins | sample KBSSwiS12_FD_66589 | JGI IMG/M metagenome (GOLD analysis project Ga0068858, IMG submission 66589) | Switchgrass rhizosphere microbial communities from Kellogg Biological Station, Michigan, USA - KBS Switchgrass S1-2 | ecosystem: Host-associated > Plants > Roots > Rhizosphere > Soil ... | reverse complement strand
GTCCGCCGGAACCTGCGGCCTGCGTTGCAGGCCGCCCGCGTCGAGCGCCTCTGTGTCGCGGTAACCCTGCGGCAACCGTTGATCCCGGCCCGTTCGGCGTGTTTCGAGCACCACCAGGGCCACCGAGCACACCGAGAAGGTTCTCCTCGTTGGAGCTCGGTGCTCTCGGTGGTTGTGACACCGCGCTCGCCGCCATGATGCGTTCCGGCGTGGCCGGGATGGCGCGGAGGTCGAACCCCGCGTGGCGCAAGGCGTTGATCACCGCCGGGGCGGGGCCGTCGATCGGCATCTCGCCCACGCCTTTCGCGCCGAACGGTCCGTGCTTGTAGGGGTTCTCCAACATCATCACGTCGAACGCCGGCGTGTCGAGTGTCGTCGGAATGAGGTAATTGGTCAGTTGACTGTTCGCCATCCGGCCGTCGCGCATGACGACCTCTTCGAGCAGGGCATAGCCGAGGCCCTGCGCGCTGCCACCTTCGATCTGCCCTTTCGCGAGCATCGGGTGAATCGCTTTGCCGATCTCGTGCACGGTCGTGAACGCGATCGGCGTCACCTGCCACGTGTCGCGGTCGACCTCGAGTTCGACGACGTCACAGGCCCAGCCGTAACTGCCGTAGGCGTCACCTCGATAGCTGTCGTCGCTCCAGGCGATCTCCGATGGCTGTTCGTACTCCTTCGTGATGGCCAGCGGCCCGTGCCGGCGCAGGTACTGCCGCGGTGTCAAACCACCGAGCCGGACGCGCATCTCCTCGGCGCACCGCTGCAGGATGCGCCCCACCACCATGCAGGTGCGCGACGCCACCGTCGGTCCGCTGTCGGGCACCTCCCCGGTATCCGCTGGATTGACGTCGATGCAGTCGTACGGCAGGCCGAGCGTGTCCGCCACGATCTGGGCGTGCATCGTGCGCGTCCCCTGACCGATTTCGGTGCTGGCCACGAGGATCCGCGCGCCGCGATCGGTCAACACCAGCGACGCCTTCGACGCGAGCTTCACTTCTCCGCCACCGGTGAAACCCGAGCCGTGGAAGAACAACGACAGTCCGATTCCCCGATTCGTCCCGGCCAGGGCGCGACGCCGGCGCGTGAAGCCGGTGCGCTTGACGGCCGCGCGGAGGACCTGCAACGCGCTGCAGTCCGGTCCGAGCCGCTGGGACGTGGCCGTCGTATCGCCGGGACCAAGCGCGTTGATCTCGCGGAGACGCACCGGATCCATCGCCAACCGCTCCGCAATCCGGTCCATGTGGACTTCCGCCGCAAACTGCGTCTGCGGAGCGCCGAATCCCCGGAACGCTCCGTTCGGGGGCGTGTTGGTCATCACCGCTTTGCCGCGAACGCGAATGTGATCGCAGCGGTAGGGACCCGTGGCGTGAATCAGGCCGCGCGACAGCACGACGCCGCTCAGCGTCGCGTATGCGCCGCCATCGAGCACCACGTCGATGTCTACGGCGGTCAGGCGTCCGGCGCGGGTGATGCCTGTACGATGACGCACGACCGCCGGGTGCCGTTTGGTTGTCGCCAGCATGTCTTCCGCCCGGTCGTACACGAGCTTCACCGGCCGTCTGGCCTTCAGGGCCAGCAGCGCCGCGTGCCCGGCGATCATCGACGGATACTCTTCCTTGCCGCCGAAACCGCCGCCGGTCTCGGTCTGAATCACGCGCACACGGTCGCCAGGCAGGCCGAGCAGCACGCTCAGCGCACGATGGACGTAGTACGGGCACTGCAGCGAGCCGTACACGGTGATTCCACCTCCGCCATCTTCGTCCGGCACGGCGATCACGCCGTTGGTCTCGATGTAGAGCTGTTCCTGGTGGCCGAGCCGATATTCACCATCGATCACGAGGTCCGCTGCGGCGAACCCCGCGTCCAGATCGCCCTTGTCGATGCGAATCGTCTTGAACGCGGCCGTCGACGTTTCGGGATCGAAATTCGGCACGCTCTCGCGGTACTCGATGTGGACGTCCGCCGCGCGCAGTTGCTCGCGATCCGGGTGCGCGAGCAGCAGGATCGGTTCAGCGACATGCCGGATCACCCGTTCGGCCAGGCACGGCTGATCCTCCTCGATCAGCGCGACGATGTTCCTGCCCGGTATGTCGCGGTGATCGACGATGGTGAAGCCATCGATGTCGAAATCGAGGCGGACGTTCGCGATCTCGCCGGAGGGAATCGTCGAACGGATCGTGCGCGCATGAAGCAGGTGCGGAAAGGTGAGGTCGTCGATATAGCGCGCGCGGCCGGCGACCTTGTCAGCGCCTTCCTTGCGGAGGACGTTTCGTCCGACAGCCCTGAGCGCGCGCGCCATCTCAGGATTATATGAGGACGATCCAGTCCCGCCATGGTCTGCGCGGACAAGCGCCGCACCACGCAAAGAGAATCAACGCTTCATGGCACCGTTCAGTCCGATTGCGACGTTGCCACAGGTGGAGGCACATCCTAAACTAGGCAAGCCCGGCAGGGCATCGTTGGTCACCGCTGATCCGCTGGGCTCGGGCCATGGCGGAGTCGGCAGTGGCCGTCTATTTTGAGGATCTGCGAAAGGAACGGTATGAGCATCATTCGAGTTGAGCTGCGATCTTTGAATGGCGCACCGCCTCTGCCTGACTGGACCCCGGTCGAATTGCGGTTGCCCGACGAGGTGACCGGCCTGGTGCCGACGCCGCCTCCGGCACCGCAGCCGCCGGCCCCGACGCCCCCGAGCGCCCCGCTCGACGCATTCGACTTCGCCGCCGCGATCCAGCACGACGGTCCTCCGTTCACGACGTGGCCTGCCACATCCTCGATCACCAGGCTGGAGTTCCGCTCCTCGGGCGTCTTTCTGGAATTCGCGCGCAAGGCCTCGTGGCCGGACGTCGTGATCCCTGGATGGATAAATCCGGACGGGACACCCGGGACGATCTACCACTCGCTGGGGATGGCGATGCGGATCGACGGCGTGTGGCATGTCGCGGCCCCGATTCAGGTCTATCGACCGCTGGAGGGATCAGGCGGGCCGGTGTATGACCAGAACGTGATCGGAACCCATGGACAGCGCGGGCAGGTCGGGTCGAATTGGTTCTATGACGGGCGCTGGGGTGCGCTGCAGCGGCAACCGGCGGCCGGTGAGCCGGTCGGGTTCTTCGCGATTGCCGGAAGCACCCGGGGCGGATCCTCGGCGATTGGCCTGAAGGAACGCACGAATGTCGTCGTGGTGCCGTTTCCAGGCGCGCCTGCTCAGTTCACCTTCTAGCGGGCCTCCGGCCCCCAGGGCCTCGGCCCGCTCTAGTTCACTTGCGAGCCCCGAAACTTGACCTGTTGCGTCGAGTGTCGGGTTCTCAAAGGTTCTAATAGAGTGCCGCAACTCCAGATGAACTCATGAGCCCTCAGACTTCGGCCACACGACGGTTGCTGGTTGGCACCGCAGCCGCATTGGCGATCGCCGCCGTATGCGCCGAGGGCACCGGCCGCGCCGCTCAATCTTCCCCAGGCGTGCGCGTTGAGCAGGTCGACGGAGCCGTCCGCTATACCAATCGCCTGATCGATGAGAAAAGTCCGTATCTGCAGCTCCACGCGCACAATCCGGTCGACTGGTATCCCTGGGGCGAGGCAGCCTTCGAACGGGCGCGACGCGAAGGCAAGCCGATTTTCCTCTCAATCGGCTACTCCACGTGCCACTGGTGTCACGTGATGGAAGCGGAGTCGTTCTCCGACCCTGCGATCGCCGACCTCATGAACCGCAATTTCGTTTCGATAAAGGTCGATCGCGAGGAGCGGCCCGACGTAGACCGCGTGTACATGAGCTACCTGCTCGCCTCGACCGGCGAGGGCGCCTGGCCGATTTCCGTGTTCCTGACGCCGGATCTCAAGCCGTTCGAGGCCGACACGTACGTGGCGCCGGATCGCGAGGGGCGGCCCGGCTTCGGCAAGCTGCTTCAGATCGTGATCAGAGACTGGACACAGAACCGCGAGAAGGTGATGGCCGCGGCGAGTGCCGGCACGCAACTCATCGCCTCGCAGGCCGGTGCCTCCGCTGGCTCCGCGAGCGCGGTCAACGCCCGTGCGCTCGATCAGATCTACGGCGACCTCAAGGCGAAATACGACGAGGCGAACGGTGGATTCGGACGGGCGCCGAAATTTCCCCGTCCGGCCGTCCTGAATTTCCTGCTGCGCCACTACGCGCGTACCAGCACGAAGACGTCGCTCGACATGGCGCTGCGCACGCTGCACGCGATGGCCAACGGGGGGATTCACGATCAACTCGGCGGCGGATTCCACCGGTACGCGACCGACCGTGGCTGGCACGTGCCCCACTTCGAGAAGATGCTCTACGACCAGGCCCAACTGGCCGTCTCGTATACCGAGGCGTATCAGATCACCAGGGACCCCGTCTTCGCCGGCGTCGCGCACGACGTCCTGGACTACGTCCTGCGGGAGATGCACGGGGCCGAAGGCGGCTTTTTTTCCGCGCAGGATGCCGACAGTCGGGTGGAGGCTGGCAAGGCGGGACAGGCCGAAGGCGCCTTCTACGTGTGGACCGCGGCGGCGATTCGCGACGTCCTCGGCAACGACACGGCGGACCTTTTCGATTACCACTACGGCGTAACGGCCGAGGGGAACGTGCCGCCGGCCCAGGATCAGCGCGGAGAGCTGACGGGCAAGAACGTGCTGTCGGTCCGCCATACCGTCACCGAGACCGCTGCGAAGTTCAAGCGGTCGGAATCTGAGGTGCGCGCCGCGCTCGCCGCGACGCGACGGCGGCTGTTCGAGGCACGCGCCGGACGACCGCGTCCGCCGCTCGACGACAAGGTGATCGTCGCGTGGAACGGGATGATGGTGTCCGCATTCGCCAGGGCCTCGCAGGTGTTCGATGCTCCCCGGTATCTGGACGCGGCGCGCGCTTCGGCCGAACTGATGCTGACGCGGATGTACGACGCGAACACCAACCTTTTGAAGCGGCGATACCGGCAGGGGCAGGCCGACATCGACGGGATGCTCGAGGACTACGTCTTCCTCGTCCAGGGCCTGACCGATCTCTACGAGGCGTCGTTCGACATCAAATGGCTGTCGTGGGCGATTCGTCTTCAGGAGCAGCAGGACCGGCTGTTCCGGGATGCCAGGGCCGGCGGCTACTTCTCGACGCGCGCGGAGGCGGAGAACATCCTGGTCCGCATGAAGGACGACTACGACGGCGCCGAACCGTCACCGAACTCGGTGGCCGCGATGAACCTGCTTCGACTGTCGCAGATGACGGATCGCAAGGAGTGGCGCGACGAGGCCGAGGCGACGTTTGCCGCGCTCGCGGCGCGGCTGACGCAATCGGGCGCCCCGGTGCCGCAACTGGCCGTGGCCCTCGATTTCAGCCTCTCGAAGCCGAAACAGATCGTCGTGGCAGGAGCGCCCGGCGCGCCCGACACACGCGCGCTGTTGCGACTCGTCCACGATCGCTTCATCCCCAACAAGATTCTGTTGCTCGCCGACGGGGGCGCTGGTCAGAAAGAGATTGCGCGCTGGCTGCCGGTGGTGGCCGACATGAGCCGCCGGGACGGGCGGGCGACGATCTACATCTGCGAGAACTACCTGTGTCGTCTGCCGACCGCCGACCTGGCGACGGCGGCCCGCCTGCTGGACGCGACGCCAAGGGCAAGCGCCTCAAAGTAAGCCTGTACTTCTTCGCCTTTTCGTCTCTTCGTGGCAAACGTCCCAGCCCCTGAGAACTCGCCACTGATCACGACGGTCGCGCCGTGATGTGTTTCAGTTTGCCAAGCCGCTCTTACTGTTTCTCGAGCCGGGTCAGCTTGTCGAGCAGTTCTGTCGACCCGGGCAGCGCTTCGAGACCGGCACGCAGCGCCTGGATCGCGAGCGCGGGCTGCGAGAGCCGCACGTACGCGTCGGCGAGCGCGAGGTGCACGGGGACCAGCGTCGGATCGGCGGATGCCGCGCGTCGCCACGCGGTGATGGCCTGGCGCTCGTCGCCCGCACCGTGATGGGCCCAGCCGAGCAGGAACGCCGTCGAGGCTTCGAGCGGTTTCTGTGCGGGATCGGCGAGCGACGCTTGAAAGGCCGCAATCGCCGCTGGGTAGTCCGCCGCCGCGAGTCGATCGAGTCCCACCTGCGCGGCCGTCGCGCCCGGCGACGAACCGCCCTGCACGATCATGGCGTACTCCAGCGCCCACGCGCCGTTGACGATCGTTCGGGGATCGAAGGCGCCTGCTCGCTTCGCGTCCTCGTCGATGGCCGGCCTCGGACCGTCGCGCGCGTCAACGCCCGTTGTAACGGACGCCGGCGGCTGGTCCTGCGGCGGCGGAGTGTAGGCCGCCACAGCGAACGCCGCGGCAATGGCGAGAAGGGCCTTCATTTCAAGGTCTACAACCGCCACTTTTCACCAGAGAAGCGAGGATCCGTTCAACAACAGCCGGGGGCATGCGGCGTCCTGATGGAAACACGCACGTGTCCGTGTGTCAACTGAATGACCCGGCCATCACCCCTGTCCACACCCGCACCAACCGTCATGTTTTCTGCCCGGGCGCCAGCTTCTCGCCGGTGATGAGTCGTGCGCGGCGCTGGAACGTGACATACGCCCACGCCCATTCACCCATCACCGCCAGTCGGTTGCGAAAGCCAATCAGCCAGAAAATGTGGAGGAAGAGCCAGAAGAGCCACGCCGGAAATCCGGACAGCTTGATCCTCCCCATGTCCACCACCGCCGACCCTCGGCCGATGGTGGCCGCATTCCCGTGGTCTCGGTATCGAAACGGCACGAGGGGCTCGCCACGAATCGCTCGGAGCACGTTCTTCGCCGCGTGGGCTCCGCCCTGCATCGCCGTCTGCGCCACTCCCGGCAACAGCTTCCCGTTCTGCTCCAAGGCACACACGTCGCCGACGACGAATATCTCCGGCCGACCCGGCACACGCAGCGTCGGTTCGGCGGCCACTCTGCCGGCGCGGTCCAGCGGCACGCCGAGCGACCTCACGAGCGGTGATGCGGCGATGCCGGCTGCCCACAGTACCGTCTCCGCGGCGATTCGCTCCGCCGCCGGCGGCCCGCCCGACTGATCCGCGCCGGGGCGAGGGGTATGACGCCACAACACGCCCTGATCGTCGACGGCCGTCACCATCGATTCCGTGCGGACGTCGACGCCGAGCCGCTTCAGCGAGGCGACCGCGGCCAGGCGCAGGCTGTCGGGAAACGTCGACAACACGTGTGGACCTCCCTCGAGGAGGACAATACGCGCCGACTCGGGGTGGATCGACCGGAAGTCTTTGACGAGCGACTGGTTCGCGATCTCGGCGAGCGCCCCCGCCAGCTCGACACCCGTCGGTCCGCCGCCGACGATGACGAACGTGAGCAACCGCAAGCGGCGATCGGGATCGCTCTCGCGCTCGGCCGCTTCAAATGCCAGGAGCACCCTTCGTCGAATCTCCAGCGCATCGTCCAGCGTCTTGAGTCCGGGTGCGCGCGCCGCCCACTCGGGATGACCGAAGTAGGCGTGCGCCGCACCGGTCGCGACGATCAGAAAGTCGTAGGCCATCATCGTCTCGTGCTCGCCTTCGAACAACGAGAGGCGGCGGTTGACCGGATCGATCGATCGCGCCTCGGCCAGCAGGACCTGCACGTTCGCCTGGCGTCGAAGAATCCACCGGATGGGAGACGCGACGTCGGCCGGCGACAGCGATGCGGTCGCCACCTGATACAGCAGAGGCTGGAACAAGTGGTAGTTGTGACGATCGATGAGCGTGACACGCACGCGCGCGCCGGCGAGCGCGCGTGCCGCATCGAGTCCGCCGAACCCGCCGCCGAGGATGATGATATGGGGCGTGTCGGGCATCGGAGAATCAGTATGCGGTTCCGATCGCCCGTCGCCACGAAAGCACGAAAGCACGAAAGTTGTTCCTGTTGGGTTCGAATTTCGTGTTTTCTCGTTTTCGTGGCGGGTTGAGCATGTTGGCAGTCTCAGCGGTCTTAGCGATTCACGTCAGAGCGCCCACTACGGCATAATACTTTCGACATGGCCGTTTCAATCAGTCGACGTGAACGTGAACCTGAGCTCAGCGGACCTTCGTCGGTCGTTGACACGGCATGCCCGCTCGATTGTCCGGACGCCTGCACGCTAAACGTCACCGTCCGGCGCGGCAGGATCGTCGAAATCGACGGGTCGCGGAAGAACCCGGTCACCGGCGGATACATTTGCGCGAAGGTGCGCAAGTTCGGACAGCGCGTCTACGGCGACGATCGACTCCTCTATCCCGCCATCCGCGTCGGCGCCAAGGGCCAGGGCAAGTTCAAGCGCGTTCGGTGGGAGGAAGCGACCGACCTGGTCGTCGACCATTTCCGTCGCGCGAAAGCGGAGCACGGCGGCGCCTCCATCCTGCCGTATTCCTACGGAGGATCGAACGGCCTGCTCACGCAGGACAATCTCGACGCGCAGTTGTGGCGGCGATTCGGCACCTCGCGGCTGGCGCGCACGCTGTGTGCGGCGCCGACGGGCGCGGCCAATCAGGCGCTCTACGGCAAGATGCCATCGGTCACGTATCAGGACTACCCCGGCGCCGCGCTGATCGTGCTGTGGGGCGTGAACCCGTCCGCGTCCGGCATTCATCTGGTGCCGTACGTGCGAGAGGCACAGAAACGCGGCGCGAAACTGGTCGTCGTCGATCCGAGGACCACGGCGCTTGCGCGCGCGGCGGACATTCATCTGGCCGTCAAGCCGGGCACCGACGTCGCCGTGGCGCTGGCCGTGCACCGTCATCTGTTCGAGAGCCGACGCACCGACGACGCCTTCCTCCGGGAGCACACGACCGGCGCTGATCGACTGAGGGAACGTGCGGCTCCATGGACGTTCGACTGCGCCGCTCAGGTGTCTGGCATCGACAGCGCGCGGCTCGCGAGCTTCGCGGAGCTGTACGCCACGAGCTCGCCCGCGCTGATCCGTTGCGGGTGGGGCCTCGAGCGCAATCGCAACGGCGGCAACGCCGCGATGGCGGTGCTGGCGCTGCCGGCCGTGGGCGGAAAGTTCGCCGTTCGCGGCGGCGGCTACGCGATGAGCAACTCCGCGTCGTGGGGGATCGAGCGCACCTGGATCGCCTCGGAGGAACCGGCGACCCGACTCGTGAACATGAATCAGCTGGGCCGGGCGTTGACGGAGTACACCGATCCGCCCGTCCGCGTGCTGTTCGTGTACAACGCCAATCCGGCCGCGACAACACCCGACCAGCGACGGGTGCTGCGAGGCCTGGAGCGCGAGGATCTCTTCACGGTCGTCTTCGATCAGGTGATGACCGACACCGCTTTGTACGCCGACCTCGTCCTGCCCGCGACGACGTTCATGGAGGGCTACGATTTTGCGAAAGCGTACGGGCCGATCTCGATGGACCTGGCGAAGCCGGTGATCGACGTCGTCGGCGAAGCACGTCCCAACGCCGACGTCTTCGGCGAGCTGTGCACGAAGCTCGGCCTGCTTTCGGCGGAGGAACCGCGTGATGAGCTCGAACTGACGGTCCGCGTGTTCGAATCACTTCCTGGACAGATTAGCGCCGACCTTCGCGCGGGCAGCATTCCGGCTCCGCCGTTCGGCTTCGCGCCGGTGCAATTTGTCGACGTGTTCCCCAACACGCCCGATGGCAAAGTGAATCTCTTCCCGGAGGAGTACGAACGGGCCGCGCCGCTTGGACTCTACCGGTTCCAACCGGATCCGGGCACCGAACGATTTCCGCTGACGCTCATCTCGCCGGCGAGCGACCGGACGATCAGCTCCACGCTGGGTGAACTGCCGCGGCCGGACGTCAAGCTGTTGATGCATCCTGAGGATGCGGGGGTCCGTGGCTTGGAGGAGGGCGACACCGTCCGCGTGTTCAACGAGCTCGGCGAAGTTCACTGCGCCTTGAATGTGACGGCGGCGGTCCGCCCCGGCACGGTGAGCCTCCCGAAGGGGCTCTGGCGCCGAAGTACCGTCAACGGCTTCACGGCCACGGCGCTCGTCCCCGACGCGCTCACCGACATTGGCGGCGGCGCCTGCTTCAACGACGCGCGCGTCCAGGTCGCCTCTGTCCCTTCGGCATGAAACACCGGCCGGCACAGCAGCAGAACGCCATCCGGACCGAGCAGGCGGTTCGCCAACCTGAGACGCCGATCCATCATTGACAGCCACTTGACAATCGACGAACACGAGGTCACATCACCTCGCCATGTTGCTCGAGTCAATCTTCCCGAACCCCATCCGGCACATCCTCACCATCATCATCAACCCGAGGCGGTAAGGTGAATCGCCAATGACGCTGAGAAACCTCGTATGCCTCGGCGTGCTGAGCGCGACGAGTTCACTCGCCTGCACGACTTCGCAGCCCCTCGTCAGGAAGCTACCAAGGCGTTCGTGGGCTCTCGGGCGTGTAGCGATTGCCACCAGGCCATGTACGATCGGTGGCAGACCACGTTGATGGCGAATGTGGTGCAGGATCCCAAGCAACACCCGAAGGCGATCGTCGCGGACTTCTCGACGCCGAATCCACTCGTCACCTTCAAGCCGGAGGACGTGGATTTCACGTACGGCAGTAAATGGAAGCAGCGCTACTGGAAGAAGCAGGGCGACGACTATTTCGTCCTGCCAGCGCAGTGGGACGTTCGTCACAAGGTGTGGCGTCCCTACCACGTCCAGCCCGGCACCGATTGGTGGGTGCCGCATTACCCGGCGGAGCAGGAGGCGCGCCCGACGGGGCCGCTCTGCGACGGCTGCCACTCGGTCAACTACAACATCAAGACACACGCGGTGACTGAGTGGAACGTCGGGTGCGAGCGCTGCCACGGTGCCGGTGGCGCTCACGTCGCGCTCCCTACGAAGTCGAACATCATCAATCCCGCTCGTCTTGACGATGTGCGATCGAACGATGTGTGTATCCAGTGCCACTCCCAGGGCCAGCCGCGCGCGAATCCGATCGAAGGCCGGTACTATGACTGGGCGGTGGGTTATCAGCCTGGTGACCGGCTGAGTGCGACCTGGGATCTCGAAGAACATCGTCTCGGCGAGAACACCTTCACGCACTGGCCGGACGCATCCGCTCACAAGAACCGGATGCAGGGCAACGACTTCGTCCAGAGCCGGATGTACGAGAAAGGCGTCCGCTGCTACGCCTGCCACGACTCACACGGCACCGGGCAGGACGCGCTGCTGAAGTTCCCCGGCAACGAGATGTGCCTCCAGTGCCACGGGCCGCAGCGGCAGCCCGGTCCCGGGGTGACGCCTGAAGCACACTCCCACCACGGGGCGAATAGCGACGGCAACAAGTGCGTCGCGTGTCACATGCCGGAGATTGCGACGACAATTGCTGACGTCAACGTGCGAAGCCACACGTTCAACTTCATCTCGCCGTCGATGACGGACAAGTACGGGATCCCCAATCCATGTACGTCCTGCCACAAAGACAAGACGACCGGCTGGGCGCTCGACGCCATGAATCAATGGTCGAACGTTTCGCCCTGGAGGATGACCGCGCGATGACGCGTCGGAAGAGCGCGGGGGAGGCGGCATGAATCTGATTCCAGCCTGGGCACCGAACATTCACCCGTTGCTGGTGCATTTCCCGCTCGCTCTGCTGTGTGCTGCCATTGCCATCGATCTCGTCGGCTGCGCGTGTCGGTGCAATAAGCCACTCCGTCAGGCAGCCACGCTGTTGTACGCACTTGGTACCGTCGGCGCCATCGCGGCGTATCTGACCGGTCGTGCGGCATCGCAGAGCATCTGGCTGCCAGGAATGGCCGAGCCGGTCCTCAAGCAGCATTGGGACTGGGCGCTGCGCACGGTCTGGTTCTTCGGGATTGTCACTGTGGTCCGCTTGTTTTTCTTGCGCCCGTCACGCCGCGAGCCTGGCCTCGCGATCGTCGCGGCTTTCGCTCTGGTGGGACTCGTGGGCATCGGTCTGCTCCTCGAGACCGGCGACCGCGGCGGCCGGCTGGTTTATCAACACGGTGTCGGCACTGCCCGAGAATGATCGAAACAGGTTCCTCCTGTTCGATGATTTCAGTTACGGCACTGAGGCAACGATCCCGTCCGCGACGCGCTCACCGACATTGGCGGCGCCGCCTGCTTCAACGACGCGCGCGTCCAGGTCGTCTCTGTCCCTTCGGCGTGACAACCCTTCGCTCCATCAATAGGGACTTCGATCGCTCGGATTGTGCTTATCGCCATTTCCACTCGTACGTAGTGTCCGCCTTCGGCGGACCTGCTCACGGTCCGGATGAAGCCGGACACTACGTACAAATGAAAGGCGCTCTACTTGAGATATCGAGCTGCGATCGGAAAGTACCGTCCGAGGCCGAGCAGGGCCAGCCAGAACACGGACACTCCGACGCTGGTCGAGACGAGCAACCGGCGAAACGTTGGCCACCAGACGAGTCGGTCGTACGAACCCTCGAGTGAAGTGCCGAGCCGATCGCGCGCTGCCTCGAGCGGCGCCCGCCAGTCCTGCCCTTCAGAAAGTGCGACCCGCGCGCGATTCACGGCCATCGTCACGCCGGCTTCGACCCGCTCGTTCGAATCGTCGATGGCGTCCACGAGAGGCTGCAGCGACTCGAGCGGATGGGTAGTCCCCGCGACGAAATCCGCAAGCCAGACGGCTGCCGAATGGTTGTAGCGATCGTTCGCCGTCGTTTCCGGCATCTCGGCGGCCGCTGCACGCGCGCGGTCCAGTTCGAGCAGCGCGATCCACAGGCCGAATCGTTCCCCCGCGGTATCGGGCGTTTCGGCCGTGGACGCCAGCACTGCGCGCATGCTGGCCTCGTCGCGCGGGACAGGCTGTGTCCCGAACACTCTCGCCCAGTTCTCTTCCGCGCGCGTGGCCAGCCAGATGTACGTCTGTGCAGCCATACGGAGGCGCGGCGGCTGCCACCGCGCAAAAGCCGTCGCGCCGACAGCGGGGACCGTCAGCGCAAAGGCGAGGGACCACACACCTTCAAACCACGGCGTATCGGCGGGAAGCGCTGCGCCCGCGAAATATAGCGCGAACAAGAGGGACGTCGTTGCGACCGGCGCGGCAACGCCCCCCGCGAAAAGCCCGGCGAGGATGCCGATTCCGTACGCGCGCCAGCGGTAGGGCCGCCATGCCTCGGCGATGGCGCGAGCGAGCGCAGCGGGATGCCGCTTCGGATCGAGCGACTTCGGTTCGACCGGTGCCGTGGATGCCGGCCCGCTCATCGGAGCAGGATACCCTACGGCCGGGTCGACCATTGACGCGGCGGGCCGTCGCTGCACCAGGCAGTGCGACTGTGGGAATCCGCCGCGCTACGTGGTGCGGCGCGGCGCGACGACCGTGGAATCCGAGGACGCCAGCGCGGAACGGCCGGACCGTCCTCGGAAGAGACGGCCCGGTCAGATCGACC
>Ga0068858_100004716_pt1 | contig 13352 bp, 10 predicted proteins | sample KBSSwiS12_FD_66589 | JGI IMG/M metagenome (GOLD analysis project Ga0068858, IMG submission 66589) | Switchgrass rhizosphere microbial communities from Kellogg Biological Station, Michigan, USA - KBS Switchgrass S1-2 | ecosystem: Host-associated > Plants > Roots > Rhizosphere > Soil ... | reverse complement strand
CGGGAACGTGGCCGGCGCGCTGGACCTGCACCGCGGCCTGCTGCCGGTGTACACCGGGATGACCAGGACGCAGGGCGTGATCATGGCCAAGGCTGCGCTGGCCATGCTCGGGCTGCCCGGCGGGACGGTCCGGCCGCCGCTGTGCGGGGCCACCGCGGCGGAGACGGCCCAGCTCAGGGAGGACCTGGAAGCCGGAGGCGTGAAGCTGACGTGAGCCATCCGCATCCCGGGCTCGGCGACCCGCCGGCCCTGCCCCGTGACGGCCTGCGCATCGTCGCCCTCGGCGGGCTCGGCGAGATCGGCCGGAACATGACCGTGTTCGAGCACGCCGGGCGGCTGCTCGTGGTCGACTGCGGGGTCCTGTTCCCCGAGCCGGACCAGCCCGGCGTCGACCTGATCCTGCCCGACTTCTCCGCGATCGAGGACCGGCTGGGCGATATCGAGGCGATCGTCCTCACCCACGCCCACGAGGACCACATCGGCGGCGTGCCCTACCTGCTGCGGGAACGCGCCGACATCCCGCTGGTGGGCTCCAAGCTGACCCTCGGGCTGATCCGCAGCAAGCTGACCGAGCACCGCATCACCCCGGAGACGGCCGAGGTCGCGGCCGGCACCACGCACCGGTTCGGCCCGTTCGAGCTGGAGTTCTTCGCGGTCAACCACTCGATCCCGGACGCGCTCGCGGTCGGCATCAGGACCCGCGCGGGCGTCGTGCTGCACACCGGCGACTTCAAGATGGACCAGCTGCCGCTGGACGGCCGGCTCACCGACCTGGGCGGCTTCGCCCGGCTCGGGGCCACCGGCGTGGACCTGCTGATGGCCGACTCGACCAACGCCGAGGTCCCCGGCATCGTGACCAGCGAGCGGGACATCGCGCCGGTGCTCGCCGAGGTGTTCGCCGCGGCCGGGCAGCGGATCATCGTGGCCTGCTTCTCCAGCCACGTGCACCGGGTCCAGCAGGTGCTCGACACCGCGGCCGCGCACGGGCGCAAGGTGGCCCTGGTCGGCCGGTCCATGGTGCGCAACATGGGCGTGGCCAGGGACCTCGGCTACCTGCACGTGCCGCAGGTGCCCGGCGGGCTGATCGTGGAGCTGCGCGAGGCGGAGGAGATGCCGCCGGAGAACATCGTGCTGATCTCCACCGGGTCGCAGGGCGAGCCGATGTCCGCGCTGTCCCGTATGGCCGGGCGGGACCACCCGATCCGGATCGCCGAGGGTGACACCGTGGTGCTCGCCTCCTCGCTGGTGCCCGGCAACGAGACCGCGGTGTCGAGGATCATCAACGACCTGACCCGTCTCGGCGCCCGGGTGGTGCACAAGGGCAACGCGCTGGTGCACGTGTCCGGGCACGCGCCCGCGGGCGAGCTGCTGTACGTGCTGAACCTGGTCCGGCCGCGGAACTTCATCCCGGTGCACGGCGAATGGCGGCACCTGCGGGCGCACGCCGAGCTGGCCGCCAAGGCCGGCGTGCCGGAGAAGAACATCGTCATCGCCGAGGACGGCGTGGTCGTCGACCTGGTCGACGGGCGGGCGTCGGTGGTGGGCAAGGTGCCGGCCGGCTACGTGTACGTGGACGGGCTGTCGGTCGGCGAGCTGACCGAGACCTCGCTGAAGGACCGGCGGATCCTGGGCGAGGAGGGCTTCCTGTCGGTGGTCGTGGTGATCGACTCCACGAGCGGCAAGATCGTCGCGGGCCCGGAGATCCACGCGCGCGGTTCCGGTATCGACGAGTCCGCGTTCGACGAGGTCCGGCCGCGGATCGAGGAGGCGCTGACGCGGGCCGCGGCGGACAGGACGACCGACGTGTACCAGCTCAGCCAGCTTGTCCGGCGGACCGCGGGGCGCTGGGTGAACGAGAACTACCGCCGCCGGCCGATGATCATTCCGCTGATGATCGAGGTCTGATTCGGCGACACGCCCCCGCTGCGTACCGGCGGAACTGGAAACCCTGGCTACGGTGGCAGTATGGCGACTCGTGCGCCCAGGGGCGACGCGCGCCCTCTGGGCGGTCAGGCCCCCCGGCCCCGCCCGGCTAACCCGCAGCGGCGGCCGGCCGGCCCGGGGTCCTCCGGCGCGGGCAGCGGCCGGGGCGGCGGGCGCAAGCCCCCGCAGAAGGGCGGCCGCCGGCCGGGCACCGGGCGCAAGACTGCGGGCAAGGGCAAGGGCGCGGCGGCGCGCAAGCAGCCCACCAGCCCGGTCGCGATCCTGGGCAGCTGGCTGTGGCACGCCGGGGTGGCCGCCTGGATGGCCGTCGCGCACGCGGCCGGCTTCGCCGCCCGGGCCTACGGCAGGCACGCCCGCGACCTGGACGACGCGCACCGGCGTGACGGCCTGGGCCTGGCCTTCCTCGCCGCGGCGGTGCTGTCCGCCGCCGTGACCTGGGGGCACCTGGGCAGCGGCCTCGGCCGTCTGCTCGGCCACGTGATCCGCGGCTCGTTCGGCCGCGGTGCGCTGGCCATCCCGGTGCTGCTCGGCCTGCTCGCCTGGCGGCTGCTGCGGCACCCGGACCGCAACTCCGAGACCGCCCGGGTGGTGATCGGCTGGAGCGCGCTGCTGGTCGGCGCGCTGGGCCTGGTGCACGTGGCCAACGGCACGCCGGGCCCGTCCGCGGGCGCGCCCGCGCTGCGCGCGGCCGGCGGGCTGATCGGCTTCGCGGTGTCCGCGCCGCTCGTCGCCGGGCTGACCGCGTGGGTGGCGGTGCCGGTGCTGGCGCTGGTTACCGGGTTCGGCGTGCTGGTCATCACCGGCACGCCGGTGCACCAGATCGGGACCCGCCTGGCTGAGTTCCGCGCGCTGCTGCAGGGGCGCCGGCTGCCGCCGCCTGCCTCGGCGATGCCCGGCGAGGAGGGCGACCCGCTGCGGCGGCCGCTGCCCCGGGGCCGGCGGCGCGGCGAGCCGCTGGAGGCCGGCGACCACGAGCGGCCGTACGACACCCCGCTGCTCGGCGGCATGCTGTCCCGGCCGGGCAGCGCGTCAGGGCGGGATGCGGCGGCACTCCCTGCGGGGGCCGCGGCCGGGCAGCCCGGCGGCGAGCCGTGGCGGGACGGCTGGGATGACCTGGAGGAAGCGGGCGTGCCCGGGGCCGGGGCGGCTGGCCCGGGCGGTGCCGGCGGCCGCGGCGCAGCGGGCGGCCCGGGCGAGGACGGCCCGGCCGTGGTGGCCGCGGCCGCGCTGAGCAAAGGCGGGATACCGCGCGGCGGCGACCAGCTCACGCTGTCCGCGTCCACCGACGCGACCTACACGCTGCCGCCCGCCACCATCCTGCGGCCCGGCACCGCGCACAAGGCCCGGACCCGGGCCAACGACCTGATGGTCGAGGCGCTGTCCGAGGTGCTCGTGCAGTTCGAGGTGGACGCGCAGGTCACCGGGTTCACCCGGGGCCCGACGGTGACCAGGTACGAGATCGAGCTGGGCACCGCGGTCAAGGTCGAGCAGGTCACCCGGCTGTCGAAGAACATCGCCTACGCGGTGAAGAGCGCCGACGTGCGGATCCTGTCGCCGATCCCGGGCAAGTCCGCGATCGGCGTGGAGATCCCCAACGCCGACCGGGAGATCGTGTCGCTGGGCGACGTGCTGCGCTCCCCGGTGGCCACCGGGGACCACCACCCGATGGTGGTCGGTCTTGGCAAGGACGTCGAGGGCCGCACGGTCGTCGCGAACCTGGCCAAGATGCCGCACATGCTGATCGCCGGGGCGACCGGCGCGGGCAAGTCGACCTGCATCAACGGGCTGATCACCTCGATCCTGGCCCGGGCCACCCCGGACGACGTGCGGATGATCCTGGTCGACCCGAAGCGGGTGGAGCTGGCCGCGTACGCCGGGGTGCCGCACCTGATCACCCACATCATCACCGACCCGAAGAAGGCCGCCGACGCGCTGGGCTGGGTCGTCGGGGAGATGGACCGGCGCTACGACGACCTGGCCGCGTCCGGGTTCCGGCATATGGACGACTTCAACAAGGCCGTGCGGGCCGGGAAGATCACCGCGCCGCCGGGCAGCGAGCGGGTCTACGCGCCCTACCCGTACCTGCTGGTCATCGTCGACGAGCTGGCCGACCTGATGATGATCGCGCCGCGGGACGTGGAAGATTCGGTGGTCAGGATCACCCAGCTGGCCCGGGCCGCCGGGATCCACCTGGTGCTGGCCACCCAGCGGCCCTCGGTGGACGTGGTGACCGGCCTGATCAAGGCCAACGTGCCGTCCCGGCTGGCGTTCGCCACCTCCAGCCTCACCGACAGCCGGGTCATCCTGGACCAGCCCGGTGCGGAGAAGCTGGTCGGCCAGGGCGACGCGCTGTTCCTGCCGATGGGCGCCAGCAAGCCGATGCGGCTCCAGAACGCGTTCGTCTCGGAGAAGGAGATCCGGGACGTCGTCACGCACTGCAAGAAGCAGGCCGAGCCGTCCTACCGCGACGACGTCGCCGCCGAGCCGGTGGCCAGGAAAGAGATCGACGCGGACATCGGCGACGACCTGGACCTGCTGATCCAGGCCGCCGAGCTGATCGTGAGCACCCAGTTCGGCTCGACGTCGATGCTGCAGCGCAAGCTGCGGGTCGGGTTCGCCAAGGCCGGGCGGCTGATGGACCTGCTGGAAAGCCGCGACGTGGTGGGCCCGAGCGAGGGCTCCAAGGCGCGGGACGTGCTGGTCAAACCGGACGATCTGCCGGGCCTGATCGCCTCGCTCCGGGGTCTCCCGCCGCCGCCTGAGTAGCGGTTTTCCCGGGCCGCAGCGGTGTCAGGAAACTGGGTGCGGGTAAAGGCAGAACGGTTCTCGCCGGCCGCACGTTGGGGCCTCTACACTTGGTCATGCGACCGGCACCCAGGGCGATGACCAGGAGCGGAGGCGCGTGGGCGTGAGTATCGGAGACAGCCTGGCAGCCGAGCGCGAGCAGGCCGGTCTCACCGTTGCTCAGGTCAGTCAGCAGACCCGGATCCGGGAAACCATCATCCGGAATATCGAGCACGACGACTTCACCGCCTGCGGCGGTGACTTCTACGCGCGGGGTCACATCCGGAGCATCGCCCGCGCCTCCGGCGCCGATCCCGAGCCGCTGATCCGCGAGTACGACGCGCTGTACGGCGCGCCCAGCACGGTCACCGCGCAGGACGTGTTCGAGCCGTCCGCGCCGATCCGGATGAGACAGCGGCGCGGGCCGAACTGGAGCGCCGCGATGGCCCTGGCCCTGGCGCTGATCGTCGGCTTCGCGGTCTACCACCTGGTGTCGTCCTCCGGGGCCCCGCAGGCGGTGCGGTCCAGCGGCAAGACGCACGCCACCGTGCCGTCGCCCGCGCCCAGCCCGTCCGCGTCCCGGCCCGCCCCCCACATCGTGACGATCCGGCTGGTCGCCACGGAGGACTGCTGGGTCGACCTGACCACCCGCAACGGCCGGACGATCTTCAGCGGCATCGTCCCGGCGGGAGCGCACCGGCACTGGGTGGTGCACCACCCGGTCAGCATGAAGCTCGGCAACCCGGGCGGGGTCACGCTGGTCGTGAACGGCGCGCCCGCCGGGCCGCCGGCCGGCACCAACCAGCCGGTCACGCTCAGCTTCCGGCCCGGTCAACGGGGGGCGTCCGGCGCGGCCTGAGCCGCCGCGGGCGGGGGAGTGGTGCGTGGGTGCGTCCGCGGGCGCCGCACTGGCCGGCTTACCGTAGTCTGCCGGTGTGCCGTCACGTGAACCCACCGCAGGCCGGGCGGGGCGTACCGTCAGCCTGATCTCCCTGGGCTGTGCCCGTAACGACGTCGACTCCGAGGAGCTGGCCGCGCGGCTGGACGGGGCCGGCTGGACCGTGACCGGCCCGGGCGAGACCGACGGCGCGGACGTGGTCCTGGTCAACACCTGCGGGTTCATCCAGGCCGCCAAGGAAGAGTCCATCGACCAGCTGCTCGGCGCGGCGTCGTCCGGCGCGGCGGTGGTCGCCGCGGGCTGCCTGGCCGAGCGGTACGGCGCCAGCCTGGCCGAGTCGCTGCCCGAGGCGCAGGTCATCAGCTTCGACGACTACGGCGACATCGCCGCCCGGCTGGACGCGGTGGCGGACGGCCAGCGGTGGGACGCGCACCAGCCCAGGGACCGGCGCAAGCTGCTGCCGATCTCGCCGGTGACCCGGGCGGCCGCGGGCGCGGCGCTGCCCGGGCACGGCACGCCGGCCCCGGGCGGGGCGATCGCTGACCTGCCGGACGGGGTGGCGCCCGCGTCCGGGCCGCGGGTCCTGCGGCGGCGGCTCGGCGGCAGCCCGGTCGCGCCGCTGAAGATCGCGTCCGGCTGCGACCGGCGGTGCTCGTTCTGCGCCATCCCCGCGTTCCGCGGCGCGTTCATCTCCCGCCCGCCCGCCGACCTCCTCACCGAGGCCGCCTGGCTGGCTCAGCACGGCGCCAGGGAGCTGCTGCTGGTCAGCGAGAACTCCACCTCCTACGGCAAGGACCTGGGCGACCTGCGGCTGCTCGAGACGCTGCTGCCGCAGCTGGCCGCGGTGCCGGGGATCGCCCGGGTGCGGGTCAGCTACCTGCAGCCCGCCGAGGTCCGTCCCGGCCTGGTCGAGGTGATGACCAGCACGCCCGGCGTGGCCCCGTACTTCGACCTGTCCTTCCAGCACGCCAGCGGCCCGGTGCTGCGGGCCATGCGGCGGTTCGGTGACCGGGAGCGCTTCACCGGGCTGGTCGGGCAGATCCGTGCGCTGGCCCCGCAGGCCGGGGTCCGGTCCAACTTCATCGTCGGCTTCCCCGGCGAGACCGAGGACGACGTGGCGGAGCTGCAGCAGTTCCTCACCGACGCGCGGCTGGACGCGATCGGCGTCTTCGGCTACTCCGACGAGGACGGCACCGAGGCCGCGTCACTGCCCGGCCAGCTGCCTGCCGAGGAGATCGCGGCCCGGGTCGAGGACCTGGCCGCGCTGGCCGACGAGCTGATGTCGCAGCGGGCCGCCGACCGGATCGGCGAGGCCGTCGAGGTCCTCGTCGAGGAGCCGCTCGGTGACGGCCGGTACGCCGGCCTGGCTGCGCACCAGGCCCCGGAGGTGGACGGCGCGGTGACGCTGGTCTCCCCGGACCCGCTCCGGGCGGGCGACCTTGTCCGCGCCACGGTCACTGGGTCGGAAGGAGTGGATCTGACCGCCCGGGCCGTGGCCGCCCCGCCCGCCCGGGCACCGGTCCCGGCAGGCAGCCGGTGAGTTTGCCGGGTACTGGCCCCGGGAGCGGGCCGGCAAGCAGAACCGGTGCCGGGGGCGCCGCGGGGGCGGCCGCGATCGCGGCCCCCAGCGTGCTGAACGTGGCCAACGGGCTGACCGTGCTGCGGCTGGTGCTGGTCCCGGTCTTCGTGGTCCTGCTGGTCCAGCCCGGCGCAGGCTGGCGGATCGCCGCCTTCGTGGCCTTCGGGGTGGCCTCGCTGACCGACCTGCTGGACGGCGAGCTGGCCCGGCGGCGCGGCCTGATCACCGACTTCGGGAAGATCGCCGACCCGATCGCGGACAAGGCGCTGACCGGGTCGGCGCTGGTCACCCTGTCGCTGCTGGGCGAGTTGCCCTGGTGGGTCACGACGGTGATCCTGTTCCGCGAGCTGGCCGTGACCGGGCTGCGGTTCTGGGTGATCCGCTACGGGGTGATCGCGGCCAGCCGCGGCGGCAAGGCCAAGACGATCCTGCAGCTCGTGGCCATCAGCCTGTACATCCTGCCCGGGCCGCCGGACTGGCTGCGGGCCGTGGTGATGGCCGCGGCGGTGGCGCTGACCCTGGTCACCGGCATCGACTACGCGATGCGGGCGATGCGGCTGCGCCGCGCGGTGCCCGCGCCGGCCCGCCAGGACCGGCCGGACAGCCCGCCGGGGGAGCGGCCGTGACCGGCCGGGCCGCGGTCGAGCAGGCCGCGCCTGAGCCGGCGGCGGCTGAGCTGGCGGCGGCTGAGCTGGCGGCGGCTGAGCTGGCGGCGGCGGTGCTGGCCCGGCTGACCGGGGCCGGGCAGACGCTCGCGGTGGCCGAGTCGCTCACCGGGGGCCTGGTGGCCGCGGCCCTGGCCAGCGTGCCGGGGGCGTCCGCGGCGTTCCGCGGCGGGGTGGTGGCCTACGCGACCGACCTGAAGGCGGCCCTGCTCGGGGTGGACGCCGGGCTGCTGGCCGCGCGGGGGGCGGTGGACCCCGACGTGGCGGTGGCCATGACCCGGGGCGCCAGGGAACGGCTCGGCGCGACCGCGGCCGCGGCCACCACCGGGGTGGCCGGCCCGGACCCGGCCGACGGCCAGCCGGTGGGCACGGTCTACATCGCGGCAGACGCCGGCCGGGGCCCGGCGGTCCGGCGGCTGGCCCTGTCCGGAACGCGAAACGAAATCCGCCGTGTGGCGGCGACAGAATGCCTGCGGTTGCTGCTGGCCATACTCGGGGAAGAAAGTGGGTAATGACAGCGTTAGTGCTGCGGACACGCATCAATACGGTCTCCCGTACTGTCCGTGAGGGCAGGTACGGTGGAAGGGTCAGAGTCCGGCCTCGAAGGGAGAGCGGCGATGGTTCTGCTACGTCACTTGCTCGGTGACGCGCTGCGTCGCCTCAGACTGCGGCAGGGCCGCACCCTTCGTGAGGTATCCGCCGCGGCCCGGGTGTCGCTTGGCTACCTGTCCGAGGTCGAGCGCGGCCAGAAGGAGGCCTCGTCCGAGCTGCTGGGCTCCATCTGCTCCGCCCTGGGAACGCCGTTGTCGCAGGTCCTGCGCGAGGTCTCGGACAATTTCGCGCTCGCAGAGCTGCAGAGCGAGCCGGTGCTGACCGCCGTCCGCGAGCCCGTCGTGACCCCGGCAGCCGCCCCAGAAGAGTCCGGCCCGGCGCCCGCCAAGGCGGCGCTCGGCGCCCGCCGCAGCCCTGCGCTGACCCCCCTCAAGGGTGCCCCGGCGATGGGCCGCGGCGACCGGCGGGTGCCCGTACGCGCCGGCCAGCGCCTGTCCGCCAACCAGGACGAGGTCATCGACGCCTCGCTGCAGCAGGGCCGCGCGGTGTTCGATGAGCTCACCTGGCGGACTCCGGACATTACCGACATGGTGCCGGTCTAACCGGCCCGCCAGCTCTCCAGCGTCACCGTCAGCCGGGCCCCCGCGGGGCCCGGCTGATTCCTATCTAACCCGTGCTGACCTGGGATTATGAGGGCGCCGCCCAGGCGCGGGGGTCGTCCGCCAGCTCGGTCACCCGCAGCGGCAGGTTCCCGGAAACCACGTGCGCCAGCGAGACGTCTTCGAGGATTGCCCGCTCGTTCGCTCTCAGCGCAATCCAGACCGTCTGCAGCGGCTCGGCCGCGCCGATGTAGCCCACGTTCTCCGGCCGCTCGCCGCGGACGCCCAGCAGCGGTCCGTCGATGGCCCGGATGATGTCGGCCAGTGAGATCTCCTCGGCGGGCCGGGCCAGCCAGAATCCGCCGTCCGGTCCGCGCTGGCTGCGCACCAGGCCGGCCCGGCGCAGCTGGGTCAGGATCGCCTCGAGGAACTTGCCCGGGATTCCCTGCGTGCGGGCCAGCTGATCAGCCGTGACGTGACCGCCCCCGGCGGCCGCCAGCTCGATGGCAGCCCGCAGGGCATAGTCGGCGCGTGCGGACAGACGCATGTGAAGCATTATGCAGCCTGCCGGCCGGCGATGTGGGCAGCAGGGCCGCAGGCCCTGCTGCGGCGGCCGGCAGGCGGACGGCTTCCGGCGGCAGAATTTTCCGCTGCATAGCACCGGTGCGCAACCCTGTGTGTGCTGCCGTTAACCCGGTGTGCTGCGCAGGGCGGGGCCGGGGCCGCCCTGGCCGCGCACGCCGCTACCTGGCCCAATGCGTTACCGGGCGAGGCGGAAACTGCTGAGCGTGTTATCCGGGGGAAGTATCCCGCCGGTCCGCTGTTTTTGCGGTTCGGCCGCCGGTTATAGCTGCGGATAACGATCCCGAATTCGGCCGTCCGGGGTTCTGCGCCCCGGCGTAATAGGGCATTACCCCGCATCTCGTGCTATGTCTCTTCAGTACGGTGCGCGATAGCGCCCGGGCAGAACGGCAGGCCGCCAGGTACAGAGCCGGCGGGCCCGGCGTGGTGGGGGGAGCAGTCCGGTGACACACGCGGAGCAGCCCGCCCTGGTGCTCGGCGGACAGGGGCTTACGTGCGACGATGTCGCGGCTGCGGCCCGGGGCCAGCGGACAGTCACCGTATCCCGTGAAGGTCTTTCGCGGGCTGCCGCGGCGGCTGAAGTGGCACGTTATGCCACCGCGCGGCGCGAGGTCTACGGCCGGACCACCGGGGTCGGCGCGAACCGGGACACGCCGGTGGCCGGGGCCGACGCCACCGGGCACGGCCTGCGGCTGCTGCGCAGCCACGCGGGCGGCGGCGGCCCGCTGATCGCCCCGGAGCTGAGCCGGGCCATGCTGGTGGTCCGGATCAACCAGATCGCGGCCGGCGGCTCGGGCGTGGACCCCGGTGTGCTCGGCCCGCTGGTCAGCGCGGTCAACGCCGGGCTGTCCGTCCCGGTTCCGGCGTGGGGCGCCATCGGCACTGGCGACCTGACCGGGCTGGCCGCGGCCGCGCTGTGCCTGCTCGGCGAGCGGGCCTGGGTGCCGCAGCCGCCGGACCCGCCGCGGTTCGCGCTGGCCTCCGCCGACGCCCTCGCCTTCCTGTCCAGCAACGCGGCCACACTGGGCGAGGCCGCGCTGGCCTGCTCGGACCTGGGCGGGCTGCTGTGGGCCGCGGTGACCGTGGCCGCGCTGTCGCACCTGGCCGTGGCGGCCTCCACGGAGCCGTACGGCGCGCCGGTGCACGCCGCCCGGCGCTACCCGGGCCAGCAGGCGGTGGCCGCGGTGCTGCGCGGGCTGCTGGCCGGCCAGGACCGCTCCGGCGCCCGGGTCCAGGACCCGTACGGCTACCGGGCGCTGCCGCAGGTGCACGGGCCCGCGGTGGACGCGGTCGGCCGCGCCGTGCAGACCGTGGCCACTGACCTGAACGCGGCCGCGGAGAACCCGCTGATCGACGTGGCCGGCCAGGCCGTCTGGCACAACGGCAACTTCCACACCGCCTACACCGGGCTGGCCCTGGACGCGGTGCGCGCGGCGGTGTTCCAGACCGCGGCGCTGTCTGCGGCCCGGCTTGGCACGCTGGTCGAGCCCGCGTTCACCGGGCTGAGGCCGTTCCTGGCCACCGACCCGCCGCCGAGTTCCGGCGTGATGATCCTGGAGTACGTCAGCCAGTCGGCCATCGCCGACATCCGGCGGCTGGCCGAGCCCGCCGCGCTGGGCAGCGCGGTGCTGTCCCGCGGGGTGGAAGAGCACGCCGGGTTCTCCACCCAGTCGGCCCGGGCGACCACGGACATCGTCCCGGCCTACCGGATCGTGCTGGCCTGCGAGCTGATCGCGGCGGTCCGCGCGCTCCGCCTGAGCGGCGCGGGGGCGGGCGGCGGAGGGCCGGGCGGCGGTGCGCTGGCCGCGGCCTTCGGGCGTGCCGCGGCCGCGCTGCCGGCCAGCACCAGCGACCGCCCGCTGGACGGCGACCTGGCGATCGCGCAGGGCCTGCTGCCCGCCATGGCCGCCGCCGCGCAGCAGGCCAGGGCCCCTGACGGCGAAGCGGCTAGTGCCGGTCCGCCCGATGCGCGATCGTAGGAACAGGATCACCATGCCGAAGGAGCAGCGATCGTGGATATGAGGCTCGAGGTCGTCGTCATACCGGTGTCGGACGCCGACCGGGCGCTGGCTTTCTACCAGTCCCTGGGCTGGCGGCTGGACGCCGACCTGACCACGACTCCCGATTTCCGCGTCGTGCAGCTCACCCCGCCCGGCTCAGCCTGCTCGGTGATCTTCGGCACCGGCCTGACCACCGCCGCGCCCGGCTCCACCCAGGGCCTGCAGCTGGTCGTGGACGACATCGAGGCCGCCCGGGCCGAGCTGGCCAGCCACGGCGCGCCGGTCAGCGAGGTGTTCCACGACGAGGGCGGGATCTTCCACCACGCCGGCCTGGCCGCCCGTGTCACCGGCCCGATCCCGGGCCGGACCAGCTACGGCTCGTTCCTGTCCTTCCAGGACCCGGACGGGAACGAGTGGTTCGTCCAGGAGATCACCACCCGGCTGCCGGGGCGCTGACATGAGCGACTACGACGTCATCGTGCTAGGCGCCGGGTCGCCCGGCGAGCACTGCGCGGGCGAGCTGGCCGAGGGCGGTCTGCGGGTCGCCGTGGTGGAGCGCGAGCTGGCCGGCGGCGAGTGCTCGTACTACGCCTGCATTCCGTCCAAGACGCTGCTGCGGCCCGGCGAGGCGGTGCACGGGGCGCGGGAGGCCGCGGGCCACGCCGAGGTGGACGTGGCGGCCGCGCTGGCCTGGCGGGACTTCATGGTCTCTGACTACTCCGACGCCGGGCAGGAACGCTGGCTGGCGGACAACGGGATCGGCCTCCTGCGCGGTACGGGACGGCTCGCCGGGACCGGCGTGGTCGAGGTGGACGGCACGAGGTACACCGCCCGGGACGTCATCCTGGCCAACGGAGCCGACCCGGTGATCCCGCCCGTGCCCGGCCTGCGCGAGCTCGACGGCGTGTGGACCAACCGCGAGGTCACCGGCATGAAGGAGGTGCCGCGGCGGCTCCTGATCCTGGGCGGCGGCCCGGTCGGTGCCGAGATGGCCCAGGCGGTGCGCCGCCTGGGCGGCGAGGTGACCCTGGTCGAGGGGGCCAGCCACGTGCTGGCCCGCGAGCCCGCCCCGCTCGGCGACGCGCTGGGCGAGGAACTCCGCCGGGACGGCATCGAGCTGATAACCGGCGTGCACGCGGCCTCCGCGCGGCGGGACGGGCCGGACTACGTGCTGGTCCTGGAGGACGGCCGGGAACTGCGCGGCGACAGGCTGCTGGCCGCGACCGGGCGGCGGCCCCGGGTGACCGGGATCGGCCTGGAAACGGTGGGGATCACCCCGTCCCCGCAGGGGGTCCCGGTCGACGCCCGGATGCGCGCGGGCGAGCGGCTGTGGGCGATCGGCGACGTCACCGGCATCCGGCTGCTCACCCACGTGGGCAAGTACCAGGGCGAGGTCGCCGCCGCGAACATCCTCGGCGAGCCGCGGGAGGCGAACTACGAGGCCGTGCCCGACGTGGTCTACACCGACCCGCAGGCCGCCGCGGTCGGCGCCGGCGAGTCCAGCGGAGCCGCGTTCACCGCCACCGCGCTGCTGTCCGAGGTGGCCAAGACCGAGACCTACACCCGCGGCTACGCCGACTCCCGCGGGTTCCTCACCCTGCTGTCCGACGGCGAGCGGCTGACCGGTGCGTGGGCGCTGGGCCCGGAGGCCGGCGAATGGCTGCAGCAGGCCACGCTGGCCATCCGCGCCCGGGTGCCGCTGACCGTGCTGCGCGACACGATCCAGCCGTTCCCGACCTTCTCCGAGAT
>Ga0068858_100004715_pt1 | contig 13353 bp, 11 predicted proteins | sample KBSSwiS12_FD_66589 | JGI IMG/M metagenome (GOLD analysis project Ga0068858, IMG submission 66589) | Switchgrass rhizosphere microbial communities from Kellogg Biological Station, Michigan, USA - KBS Switchgrass S1-2 | ecosystem: Host-associated > Plants > Roots > Rhizosphere > Soil ... | reverse complement strand
GCGGCGCTCCCCATCTGGATGGACTTCATGAAGAACTACATCGACGGGCGTTCCGACAAGGACGATCCGCCGGAGTTCGCCGCGCCCGGCAACATCGTCTTTCTCGCCGTGGACAAAGGGAACGGCTCGGTGCTTCCGGCCGAAACGCCCGGTGCGATCCACGAGGCGTTCATCTCGGGAACTCAGCCCGGCGCCAACAGCTTCAATCGACCGCAGTAAGAAGAAACCGCGGAGACCGCAAAGAGCGCAGAGTGACATTTGGCTCTGCGGTCTCGGCGATCTCTGCGGTTTTTTCTTATCGTGACGTGTTCTTGTCCGTCGTGATCGTGACGCGCGCGAGTTTGCCCACTCCGCTCTCCGCGAGCCACAGGTTGCCGGCCTTGTCGATGTCCATGTTGCGGACGGTTCCGCCGCCGCCCGGGATCGGCCAGGTCAAGAACTTCTTCGTCTCGGGGTTGAAGCGCACCAGCACGTTCTTCTGATCGTCGCCGGTCTCGACGTACCAGACGGCGCCGTCGGCCGTCACGTCGATCGCGTAGGGCATCGACTCGGAACCTCCGGGCGACTGGAACTCCTCGACCTTCCCCGTCTTCGGATCGAGGTGTCCAAGGAAGCCTCGCGCGTAGTCGCCGTACCACACGGTGTCGTCCTTGCCGATGGCGATGCGACGCGGGCGCGCGTCCTTGGCCGGCAGCGTGAACTCGCGGATGACCAGCGTCTTCGGATCGATGCTGCCGATCTTGTTCGAGTTGAACTCGTCGAAATACGGCACGCCCTTCGAATCGAGACGCACGCCGTACGGGCGTGAGTTCACGGTCGGCGCTTCGATCAGCTTGATGTTGCCGCCGGGGACTTTGGGGTCGAGCGTGCCGACGAAGTTCCCGGCCTGCACCGTGAAGAACAGCCGGCCGTCGCGAAGGAACGCGATGGTGTGCGGATCCCTCGCCTTCGGGTTGGGCATCTTGTACTCGGTGACCTTGCCGGTTTTCGCATCGACCATGCCGATGAGGCCGGCAGAGTTGCCCGTGTACCAGATGTTGCCGTTCGCATCGGGCTGCAGCCCGTGCGGTCCGGAGTTGGGTGTCGGCAGCGGGAACTCCTTGAACTGCTGCGTGGCCGGATCGAATCGCCCGATCGTGCTCGCGCGCTGCGCGGTGTACCAGATCGATCCGTCGGGCGCGACGGCCGGGTCGTGCGGGTACGCGGGCTTGCTCGGGGTCATCCATTCGTCGAACTTCACCTGAACGGAGTCTGTGATCGCCGGGCTGGCTTGCACGAGCGCCAACAACGCCACGACCAGCGCGCACATCGAGACGGCTTTCACGCGCATAATGACCTCCAATGATCCGGATTCTAGCGCCGTGCGCTGTCTTTGTGATCGCGCTGCCGCTGGCCGTCTCCGCCTTCAAGGAGGGCCCCTATCCGAACGTGACCGGCGGCTTCGGCGAGCAGACCTGCCACCTCTGCCACATCGACAACCCGATCAACGCGCCCGGAGGTACGCTCACGCTCGACGGTGTGCCCGCGTCGTTCGCGCCCGATCAGACGTATCCGATCACCGTGACGATCAGCCGGCAGGGACTTCGGCGCGGCGGATTCGAGATCGCCGCGCGATTCGCCAGTGGCAAGCAAAAGGGTCGGCAGGCCGGTTCGTGGCGGCTGCTCGACGCGCGCGCGCAATTGATCCCTGGCGCGGTCGACAAAGCCCTCACGTTCGTTCAGCACAACCAGACGGGCTCGCGCACCGCGGTGGCCGGCTCGAATTCGTGGACGATCGAGTGGACCGCCCCGTCGGCGCCATCCGGAGCCGTGCAGTTCAACGTCGCCGCCAACGCGTCCAACAACGACGACTCGCCGCTCGGCGACTATATCTACGTGAAGGCATTGCGAACCGTGCCTTCACGTTGAGGAGGGCTTAGGGCTGAGAGCTTAGGGCTAAAGCGTCTGCGTCCGTGCTCGCGAGAGCTATCTCGTGTGCGTATGAATGTAGTTGAGCGCAAACGGCCGCAGGCGATCGTTGAGGCCGAGCGCGTTGGCCTCGGTCAGCGCGCGCTGCTCGTCCCAGTGATCCGCGACGACGCGTTTGATCATCCACATCGCCGCAGCGCGGCCGCCCGCGGCGCAGTGCACGTAGGCGGGCTCGTTGGCGGGCAGCGTGACCGCCGCGATGAAGTCGTCGACGAGTTTCGGATCCGGCGACTGCACGTTGAACGGAAGGTGCACGTACCGCATGCCGGCAGCCCTCACCGCTTCGCCTTCCTTCTCCACCTGGGCGCCTTCTTCGCTGGCGAGCCGAAGATTGATCACCGACTTGAAGCCCATCTTCCCGAGCTCAGGAATCGCTTCCGGCCGGGTCGCGCCACCGCAGGCGATCGTCGTGTCGAGCTGCGCGAACGTCGACACGCCCTCGATCTGTTTTCGCGTCACCTCCTGCGCTCGCACGGAGGCGCCGACGAGCGCAAAGATTCCGGCAAGAGCGAGTGTGCGTCGAACGATTGGTGTCATCGCTGAAATCATACACGGGCGATAGGGGTGCGACATCTCTCGAAACGGGGAAAACGGGATCAGCCGCGGATGACGCGGATTTCGCGGATTCAGACGAGCAGGATTCGACGCCGGCGAGCAAATGACTGACGTCCGGCGGCGCGGAAACACCGCACCGGTCGAGCCCCGGACGTGGTGAACAAAAGCCACAGAACGCACCGGGCTCTTGTTCACCGCGTCCGGGGCTCGAGCGGTCCGGCCGCGTTGCGGCCGGGCCGCCGGACATCAGGCTTCCTAATCCGCGTAATCCTGTAATCCGCGGATAAAACCAGACACCGGCGTCCCTAACGGCGCAGACGAGCCAGGGAGGACGACGCTTCCGGGATTCGCAGCAGCAACGTCATCGCCAGGAAGATGGCGCCGTATGCGCCGAGCACGAAGATCGCCATGACGATCGGGTGCAGCGACGGCAGCGCTACCTTGACGCCCCAGGCGAGGGCGGCCGCGGCGATCGCCGATCCCCAGAGCTGCGCAGCATAACCCGCGGACAGACCCGTCTTCCCGATTCGCGCGTTCAGCGTGGATCGCAGCAGCAGCATCTCGACCCAGCCCGACACGCCGGCCGACGCGGTGAGCCCGGCCGCTCCCCACTCCGGCGCAAGGCCCAGGATCGCCGGGAGCGGAATCGCGCAGAAATAGCCGAGCACCGTCGTGAGCGTCACGCGGATCGCGGCGTAACGCAGCGGCGTCCTGGTGTCGCGAAACGCGTAGTACGTCGACGAGTAGAGCCTACCGAGCGTCGATGCCAGGAGTCCGACCGACGACCCAGCCAGAATCCGCCACACATAGATCGAATCGGCGGAGCTGAAGCGGCCGGTCTGGAACAACGCGCCGACCACGACGTCGCCGAGCGCGAGAAACGCGACGGCGGACGGCACGACGAAAAACGCGATGCGGCGAAGGCCGGCGTCGAGGCGCCGGCGAATCGTCTCCGCCGCTGCCGGATCCACATGGGCGATGCCCGACATCGCGGGCAGTTCCGCCGCCGACACGGCCATGCCGAACAGGCTCATGGGAAGCGTGTAGAGCGTCGATGCGTTCTGCAGGCCGGTCACCGCGCCGGTGCCGAGCAGGCTCGCGATCAGCTGATCGATGTAGGCGCTGACCTGGTTGACGCCGCGGCCGAGCAGGGCCGGCGCGAAGTTGCGCGCGATCTCCCGTACGTGTTCCGAGCTGGTATCGAGCGAGAAGCGGAGATCCGGCGCGACGCGCCAGACGAACGGCACCTGTACGGCAAACTGCAGCGCGCTGCCGGCCACCGATCCCCACGCGAGAATTTCGGCGAGCCGCGGCAGCGTCGTGCCGGCGCCGAAGACCAGCAGCGTCGCGATCATCGCCGCATTCCACATCACGCCGCTCGCGTACGACAGCAGGAACTTGTGATGGCTGTTGAGGACGCCGAGGCACCAGGCCGACACCACGAACAGGCCCGCCCCGGGAAACAGGATCCGGACGATCGTAATCGTCAGCTCGCGCTTGCTGCCGTGAAACCCCGGGGCAACGGCGCTGATCAACAACGGCGTCGCGACGACGCCGATGAGCACGATGACGGCGACGACGAGCGACAGCAGCGCCGCGACCGCGCCGGCGACGCGATCCGCTTCACGCCGTTCGCCGCGCGCGAGCAAGGCGGCGTAGACGGGAATGAAGGAAGCCGAGAGCGCCCCCTCGCCAAACAGATTCTGGAGGAAGTTGGGGATGCGGAAGGCGGCGGTGAACGCGTCCGCGGCGTCGTTGCGCAGCCCGAAATAGTGCGAGAAGACGCGCTGACGGATCAGCCCGGTGAGCCGGCTGACGAAGATGCCGGCGCCGACCAGCAGCGCATGCCGTCCACCCCCGCCTTCGCGCTTCGCGCTTCGGCGCGCCAAGCCTGAGGAAGGCCCCGGCGAAGACGCCCCTGGCTCGCCGGAGCCCCGGAGGGGCGCAGGCGGCTCAGTCAAGATCCTCGTCGGGCGTGGCCTGACCGAGCGTGCCGTTGGATTTTTTCATCAGATACGACTTGATGAACGGATCCAGATCGCCGTCGAGGACCCGCATCACGTCGCCGATCGATTCCTTGGTGCGGTGATCCTTCGCCAGCTGGTACGGATGAAGGACGTAGCTGCGGATCTGGCTCCCGAAACCAATCTCCTTCTTGACGCCGCTGATCTGATCCAGCTTCGCCTGGTTTTCCTTCATCTTGATGTCGTAGAGCCGCGCCTTCAGGACCTTCATCGCCGAGTCCTTGTTGCGGTGCTGGGATCGCTCGTTCTGGCACGACACCACCAGCCCGGTCGGCAGGTGCGTGATCCGGATCGCGGAGTCGGTCACGTTCACGTGCTGACCGCCGGCGCCGCTCGACCGGAACGTGTCGATGCGGATGTCCTTCTCGTCGATGACGATGTCGACGTCTTCGGGGAGCTCGGGCCAGACGTACAGCGACGCGAATGACGTGTGCCGGCGCGCCGCCTGATCGAACGGCGAGATGCGCACGAGCCGGTGAACGCCCGCTTCGGCCGAGAGCAGTCCATAGGCGTACTCGCCGGTGACCATGACCGTCGCGCTCTTCAGGCCGGCCTCTTCACCCGGCTGGTAGTCCATGATCTCGCGCTTGAACCCGCGGCGGTCGGCCCAGCGCATGTACATCCGGAGGAGCATCTCGGCCCAGTCCTGCGACTCGGTGCCGCCGGCGCCGGGATGAATCGTGATGATCGCGTTCTTGCGGTCGTGCTCGCCGCCGAGCATCTTCTTGATCTCGCCCGCCTGGACCTCCTGATCGAGGGCCTCGAGGCCCGACGCGAATTCGGCGTCGACGGCTTCACCGGCCTCGGCCCACTCGATGAGCACGGCCAGGTCATCGCTCTTCTTCTTGAGCGAGAGAATGAGATCGCGATCTTGCTCGATGCGGCGGCGGCGCTGCTGGACCTTCTGCGCTTCCGCCTGGTCCTTCCAGAAATCGGGGGATGCGGCGCGCACGTCAAGACGGGTCAGTTCTTCGTCTGGTCGTGTGGCCTCAAAGATAGCTCCGAAGATCGGCAGCACGCTTGCTCAGATCCTCGTAGCGGCGCATCAACTCGTCGACTGTGGACATGACGCTATTTTACACGGCTGCAGCGTTTTCATTCCGATGTCGTGCAGGCCTTCAGGCCTGCCCGACGTTGCGGACCTAAAGGTCCGCACTACACGTGAATGAAAATGTGTTATCGGCGCGCCAGCAACAACAGCAGCGCCGTTACCACCACCGCCGCATAGGCGAGGATGTCGCCGTGACGTGCGTAGAACGTCGACGTGTTCAGGAAACGTGCGTCGCCGACGAGCACTGCCGGCTCGTAGATCGCGCTTCGCGCCAGGACGCGCCCATACGGATCGACGATGCCGCTGACGCCGGTGTTGGCCGAGCGCACCAGGTAGCGGCCTTCCTCGATGGCGCGCATCGCCGCCTGCTCGAAGTGCTGGTACGGCGCAGACGTCGGCCCGAACCACGCGTCGTTGGTGATCGTCGTCAGCATCTCGCTGCCGCCGATGACGAAACGGCGAACCAGGGCGGGATAGACCACCTCGTAGCAGATCGCCGTGCTGACCAGATGGCCGTCGACCGGCAACAGGGTCGCTTCGTCGCCGGCCGAAAAGTCCGACACGGCCTGGACGAGCGGTGCCGCGAAAAACAGCATCTTCTGCATCGGCACGTATTCGCCGAACGGCACCAGGTGAATCTTGCGGTACACGCCGCCAGTGGTCCCGTCGGGACGTACCATGAACGCCGAGTTGTAGAACGTCGTCGGTGCGCCATTGGCGCCGCGCACGAACTGGTCGCTGCCAAACAGGATCGAGACGCGAGCCTGTTGCGCCAGCGTACGAATCTGCAAGGCTCCGAGCGGATCGTCTTCGAACCGGAACGGCGTCGACGACTCCGGCCAGACGACGAATTCCGCGCCTTCGCGGATCCCCTGGCGCGTCATCCGCAGGTAGTCCTGGAAGATGGCGGCGGCGCGGGCCGGCTGAATCTTCTCGTCCTGCGCAATGTTGCCTTGAATCATCCCGACGCGAATCGGCGTCCCCGCATGCGACCATTCCGCTACCGCGGCACGGTGGCTTCCCCAGACGGCAACCGTGAATACGACGACAAGTGCGGCCGCGAGCGGCGCCCACCGCCGGAATCGGTCGCCCTCGGCCACGTGTGACCCCGCGAACGCCGGCGGAGGCCAGGACAGGGCGAGACCCGCGCTGACCGACGCGACGAGCATCGAGACTCCGTACACGCCGAAAAGGCTCGCGAGCTGCGCGATCGGCAACACGCTGGTCTGGCTGTATCCCAGGAGGACCCACGGGAAACCGGTCATGACGTACGTGCGCCCCATCTCGGCTGCCACCCAGACGAGAGGCGACGCCATCAGCGCCGGGCGTCCATAAGCGGCGGCGAGGCGGCAGACAATCAACGCGAAGAACGCCGGGAACGCAGCCTGGTAAACGATGAGCGCGGCGTTGATGAGCACGCCGACCCATGGGGCGAGATCGCCGTAGATCACCATCACGCGCGTGATCCAGTAGAGCGTCCCGGTAAAGTAGATTGCGCCGGTCGTCAGACCAAGCAGGAAGGCGCGCCCGAGCGTGACGCGAGGCAGAGCGACGAGCAGCGGCGCGAGCGCGATCCAGGCGAGCGCCGGATGACCAAATTTCGGAAAGCTCAGTGCGAGGAGAACACCCGAGGCGGACGCGAGCGCAAGCGATAGTCGCGAGGACAATCGGCTAACGCGTCACCCACGGCTTGAACTGCTCTTCTTTTTGCAGTTTCGCCGCAACCGATTCAGCCTCTCGCCTGGTGTTGAACTTGCCGACCCGCACGCGGAAGACGGACGGAGTACCGTTCGGCGGCGTCATCACGTACGCCGTGTAGCCTTTGGAGCTGAGCCGCTTCGCGATAGCGTCGGCCTCGCTGCGCACATTCAGCGCGGCGATCTGCACGGCAAACCCCTGCCCTCCCGGTTCGGCTGCCGGCGCGGCGGGCGTCGACGCGGCAGCGGCAGCAGCCGGTTGCGCGGGCGCGGGTGCCGGTGCGGCTTCCTGAACCGGCTTGGCGGGCGCTGGCGCGGGCGCAGGCGCTGCAGCCGGCGGCGGCGTGCGCTCAGCAACGGCTGCCGGCGCCTCGCGACGTTCCGCTGCCTTCGCGTTCGGCTTCTCGGTTTTCAGCTGCTCCGCAGCAGGCGACGACTTCTCGAGGCGATTGAAGTAGCTGAGCTCGTCGGCGGCCGGAGGCGGCGGTGGCGCGGTCGTCGGATCGGATCCGGCGGCCGGCGCGGGGGCCGGAGTGGCAGCCTGCGGCGTCGGGGTCGTTTCTGCGATGCTGCTCGACGATGCGATCTCGCCGGCAGGGCTGAGCTGCGCTTTCACGCCGCGGCCCACCAGCACACCGCAGAGGAAGATCACAACGGAGACGACCGTCGCAGCCATGAACAGGAAGACAAGCTGCTTCCCGTTCAGCTGAATCTCGTGAAAGCCTTCGTCCTGGATCTGTGCCACAACCGGTGTGATTTTAGCACGTTAGCGGCCGTCGATCTTCGCAAGAACCTCTTTGGCTTCCGCCGACGAGGGATCGAGTACGAGCGCGCGTCCAGCTTCAGTCCGCGCGGCGGCGAAATCCCTGGCCTGCCGGTACGCCTCGCCGAGCGCGGCATGTCCTTCGGCCGTCTCCGTACTCCAGAGCGCGATCTTGAAGGCGTCGATCGCTTCGTGAACGCGTCCGGTCCGAAGCAGCGACCGGCCAAGCAGAAGATGCGCCTCGGCCAGGTACGGGGAGACGTAGATCGCGTGGTTCAATTCGACGATGGCCTCGCGATCGTTTTCCTGCTGAAACAGCCGCTGCGCCCGTTCCAGGCGGAAGCGCGCGATCTCGTCGCTGTTTCGCTGCTCGTCGCTGGTCAGCCGGGCATCGATCTGCCTCGCGTGCGGAAGCTCGACCTGAGGCTTGAGGCGTTCCAGACCCTTCGGCACGGCATCGCCGCCCGGACGGGCGGAGGGCGCGTACGCTTCAGACAGCCGATGCGCCAGCTCCCTCTCGCGCCCGGCCTCTGCCCCGTTGTTGCCGGCTGTCAAGGCCGCCGCGAGCACGAAGTGCGCGTCGGCATCCGCCGGATTGCGCCGCACGGCCTCGCGCAGCCAGTAGGTGGCCGCCGTCGCATCGCGATCGAGCCAATACGCGTACCCCAGGTTGAACAACAGATCTTCGTCGTCGCGGTCAGCCTCTGCCGCCTTGCTGAAGAAGTAGGTGGGCTGTCCGCCCTGCGGTGCGCCGCCCCGGCGAAGCTGCACCACGCCGAGGTTGTTCAGCAGCGCGGGCGACGGGTCGACGGCTGCCAGCGCGCTGAACGTGGCGAAGGCCTCGTCGTATTTCTTGAGATTCAGCTGCGACAAACCGGCCAGGAAGCGCGCACGGCGAAACACGGGCGAGTCGTCGCCCACCGATTCGACCGCCGCCAGCGCCAGCGCGTGATCGCCCTGCTCGGCATACACATCCCACAGGGCCAGCCGCGCGCGATCGAAGGATGGCTGTCCCGCCAGCGCGGCACGGAGATAGCTGATCGCCGTCGCCGGCGTGTCTGCGACCAACCCCTTGATGTAGGCCTCGAACACCGTGACCGGTGGGTGCTGTTTCTCGATGTCGGCCGAGGAGGCCGCCGACGGCAGCGCCATCTTCCGGGCGATCCGCTCGAAGGTCGCGAACAGTTCCGGCAACGGTCCCCGCTCGGTGACGTCGGCACGCACGCGCCCGGTGTCGAGCGCGATGCTGCGCGCGCGAACCACCAGGGCGTCGTTCTCCATCAGCAGCGATCCCACTATCACCTGCGAGGCACCGACCAGCTGCCCGATCCGGATCACCGTCGCATCGGTCAGGACCGAGGCCGGCGGGACCTGCAGGCGCTCGAACGCCTGCCGCCGTTCGATTCGAGTGATCGCGCTGGCACCGAGCGCGTTGAGATCGTCAGCCAGCAGAACCGCCGAGGCCTCTGTGAGCCAGAATAGCGGTCCGCCGCGCGTGACGTTTTCGAACGGCATGACGAGCACACGCGGGGACTGCGTCGCGCCCGCGGATTGCGCGGCCGCCTGAGCTCCACACGACAACGCCAGCGTCACGACGACAGCCGGGGTGACCACCAGGCGCGTCACAAGGCCTCGGCGGATTCGGAACCCACCGGCTGAGCGGTCAACAGCGAGACGTTCAGCACGCATGTCTTCTCGCCGGCGGCGCGACATGCCTGGATTTCAGCGCTCGCGGCGATGTCGAAGAGCGCGAGGAGGCGGGCAAACGCCGCGCAGTAGAAGCCGCACAACGGGTACGGCACTCGCTCGCGGACGGTGCAGAACACGGACGCGCGCAGCTCGACACGGGCGGTGCTGCCTCGCAGCCTCCAGATGGCGCGGCTCCCGCTGTAGCTGTTGTGCACGAGCCGTCGCGCCAGGCGCAGCAGGAGCCTTCGCCGGAGCCAGACCGGCGCGCGTTTGAGCATCGCGTGCTGAAGCGGCGGCATCGACTGCACCGTCCAGTCCGCCGCATACTCCCCCGCGCGCGAGGTAATCAGCTTGTAGGCGTCGCCCTCCTGCCGCAGGAAGCTGAGGACGGCGTACAGCGGGGCGAGCCCGATCGTACCTTCGCGGAGTCCCTCGGCGTTGAGCCAGTTTTCGTAGAACCCCAGACGGGACGGGAGGATATCCGCGATGCCCTGGTGCAGGCTGGCGACGAGGACGCGGCCTATGCCGGCTTCTCGCATGTCAGGTTAAGATGCCACGAGCGACGTGCCATCGCGCATCTGCTGTCGCAGGCTCGCGCGCTTCAAGATCACAAACTGTAATCGTATCACGAGCTTAGCGCGCTTCGGCGCCGCCTCGGTCGCAACCCGTACATGATTCTGAGTCTTCAACGACAGGTCCACGACGCCATCAGCGGCACGATCCGGACACGTTTCGGTGTCGCCGAAGTCCCTGTGTTCGCCATCGAAGTCCCGCCGACGCGAAGTCTCGGCGATCTCGCCGTCCCGGTCGCCTTTCAGCTTGCGCGTGTGCTGCGCAAGGCGCCGGGCGCCATCGCGAAGGAACTCGGCGAAGCGCTCGGCACTATTCCGGGCATCGCACGCATCGTCGCCACGCCGAACGGCTATCTGAATCTGTATCTCGATCGGACCGCGTTCTTCACCGCCCGCGTTCGCCAGCAGGTCGCGCCCGTGCCGGGCGCGGACGAGAAAACGATCGTCGAGCACACGGCCATCAATCCGAACAAGGCTGCGCACATCGGCCACCTGCGCAACGCCGCGCTCGGCGACACGCTGGTTCGGGCGTTGAGCTTCCGGGGCACGCCGGTCGAAACCCAGAACTACATCGACGACACCGGCGTTCAGGTCGCCGACGTGATCGTCGGGTTCCGCGAGCTCGAACGCCTCACGCTCGACGCCGTGCGAACGATCGCCGACACGACGCGGTTCGATTACTACTGCTGGGACCTGTACTCGAAGGTGACCGAGTGGTACGACGGTGACGCGCAACGATTGGCGATTCGCGCCGCTGTTCTTCACGACCTCGAACACGGCGGCAACGACACCGCCGCGATGGGCGCGTTCATCGTCGATCGCATCGTCCGCGCGCATCTGAAGACGATGGCGCGGCTCAACATCGGCTACGACCTGCTGACGTACGAGGGCGATATCCTCCGGCTGCATTTCTGGTCTCACGCCTTCGAAACATTGAAGGCGCAAGGCGCGGTCTTCCTGCAGACCGAAGGCAAGCTCGCGGGCTGCTGGGTCATGCGCATCGACGATGGCGGCAGTCCCGCGGCGCAAAAGGAAACGCCATCCACAGAAGAGGGCGACGATCCCGAACAGCGGGAAAAGGTGATCGTCCGCTCCAACGGCGTCGTCACCTACGTCGGCAAGGATCTCGCGAACCAGTTCTGGAAGTTCGGCTTGCTCGGGCTCGATTTCAGGTACCGGCGCTTCGCCACGCAGTCCAACAACCGTTCGCTGTGGGCAACGACTTCAGTGGACGGAGAGCCTGGCGCGCCGGCGTTCGGCGGCGCGAAGAGGATCTACAACGTCATCGACTCCCGGCAGATGTATCTGCAGGCGCTGCTCAGCCAGGCGCTTCGGACGCTCGGCCATCCCACCGAGGCCGGGAATTCGATCCACTTCTCGTACGAGATGGTCGCGCTGTCTCATGCCACGGCGCGCGAACTGGGATACGAATCCGAGGCTGACGACACCAGGAAGCCGTTTGTGGAGGTGTCGGGACGCAAAGGCCTCGGCGTGAAGATCGACGATCTGCTCGACCTGCTCACCAACAAGGCGGGCGGCGAAGTAGCGCAGCGCAACCCGGAATTCACCGCCGAGGAATGCGCCCGGGCCGGCGCGCAGATCGCGGTCGCCGCGATTCGCTACTTCATGCTGAAGTTCTCCCGCGGCAAGCTGATCGTGTTCGACATCGAGGAGGCGCTCAGCTTCGAGGGTGAAACCGGCCCGTACCTGCAGTACGCCGTTGTGCGCGCGCGCAACATCATGCAGAAACTGCAGGAGCGGGAGGGAGTGTCCGAGGCCAACGTGCTGGAAAGCCTCGACCAGTCCGCGCCTCGGGAGTTGACGGAGGAGTCCGACGACCCGACCCACGACCTGTGGGCGCTCGTCTTCGAGGCCTCACGTCTTGATGAGGTAGTCGAGACCGTTGTCCGATCGCTGGAGTTCTCGGGCCTCGCCAAGTACACGTTCGGGCTGGCGCAGACGTTCAACGCGTTCTACCATCGGTACCCGATCCTGAGCGAAGAAGATGCGGATCGGAAACGGTGGCGAGCCGCCGGTGTGGCGTACGTGCGCGTACAGCTCACGCGGGCGCTCGATCTGATGGGGATAGACGTCCCGAATCGAATGTGACCATGACAGTCATTGGCATTGCGAACTGTCGGAAGCTCGAAGACTACCGGCAGTCCATCCTTCACGTCGGCGGTGAACCGCATACGCTCGACTCGTCGATGGCCATCGAAGAGGCACTCGCGGGAATCGACGGCCTCATGCTGACCGGTGGCGGCGACGTGGCACCGTCGAGGTACGGCGAGGTCGCCCACGCCACGGTCGAAGAGGCCGAGGCCGGCCGCGATGAATTCGAGATTGCGCTCGTGCTGGCGGCCCGCGCGCGCAAGCTGCCGATCCTGGCGATCTGCCGCGGCGTTCAGGTCCTCAACGTCGCCTGCGGAGGGACGCTGGTCCAGGACATTCCTTCACAGATTGCCGGCGCTCTCACGCACAGCCTGCCCGTTCCGCAGCATCAGCCCTACGAACTGGCGCACGAGGTCTGGGTGGACAAGGATTCCCTGCTCGCGCGGTTGATGCGGGAGCGGCTCGTCGACGAGGCGCTCGAAGTGAACAGCCGGCATCATCAGGCCGTGAAGAATGTCGCTCGCGGATTCGTCGTGACGGCCACTGCACCGGACGGAGTCATCGAAGTCATCGAGGATCCCGAAGCGCGCTTCTGCCTCGGCGTGCAGTGGCACCCGGAGAATTTTTTCCGGACAGGCGAATTCCGCGCGCTGTTCGAGGGATTCGTCGAGGCGGCTCAGAAGGGCTAAGCCGTTACGGCTTGGCGCGGCCGAGCCCACGTACCGCCGCCACGCGCCCCGGTGTTCGCTGCAGCGCTTTCGCGTACGCCGCCGATGCCTCGGCCGGTCGTCCGAGACGAACCAGGACATCGCCAAGCAGTTCGGCCGAGGGCTTGTCCACGAACGGCGGTCCGAACTCGATCGGCATCGCGTCCTCTTCGTTCATCGCCCGCGTCAGCAGGTCAACCGCCTGCGCCTCGCGC
>Ga0068858_100004714_pt1 | contig 13353 bp, 11 predicted proteins | sample KBSSwiS12_FD_66589 | JGI IMG/M metagenome (GOLD analysis project Ga0068858, IMG submission 66589) | Switchgrass rhizosphere microbial communities from Kellogg Biological Station, Michigan, USA - KBS Switchgrass S1-2 | ecosystem: Host-associated > Plants > Roots > Rhizosphere > Soil ... | reverse complement strand
ACCGCGACGGCGCCGACTCCACGAACGCCTGCGACCGCCACCGCGACGGCGCCGACTCCACGCACCCCTGCAACAGCCACCGCGACGGCGCCGACTTCACGGGCACCCGCGGCGACGACACCGGCCGCAGTGACCGCAGCGCCGACGCGGCCCGCGAGCACGAGCGCGCACACGAACACCCCCGCGCCAGCCGCCGCGACCGCGCCGACGGCCGCGCAGCCGACGACGGCGGCCGCCCGCACCGAGGCGGTCGCGTCGGCGACGGCGCACGCGCCGCGACCTGCGCCGGTGCCGCGTCCCGCCTCCGCGGCCGCTGCCAACGCGCCGATCGTGGCGTCGACGCCCCTCGAGCGACAGGCGCGCTGCACCGAGATCCTGCAGAAGGCGTCGCTCGAGAAGATCACGCCTGCCGAGACCGACTTCTTCAAGCGCGAATGCAAGTGATCCGCTCGCTGTCGCGCGCCGCCGCGCTCGTGCGCGCTCGCGGTGCGGCATTCGCCGTCGCGGCGGCGGTCGCGCTCGCCGCGTGCACGTCGTCGGAGCCGCAGACGTTCGAGAAGGCGGCGTCCGACGCGACCGATCGCCTTGTCGCGCAGACCGGCAAGCTGCCGTCGTTTCTCGCCAAGATCGAGTCGACGCTCACCAAGCCCGACCCGAAGCTGCCGCGGCGCACCGTGACGATCGATCCGATGATCGACATCGTCACCGGGCAGCAGACCGAAGCGACGATGCTGTTCGAGCACCGCGTCGTGCAGCGGATGGCGAGCCTCTATCCGCAGTTCCAGTTCCTGCCCTTCCAGACCGCCAACCTCGCCCGCGCGCAGTACCTGCTGACGGGAACGATCGCGCGCGTGCCGACGGCGCCGCTCGGCAAGCCGACGGTCCGCCTCAACCTCGCGCTCACCGAGCTGCGGACCGGGGTCGTCGTCGCGCAGGCGTGGTCGCTCGCACGCGAGGAGAACCTCGACCAGACGCCGACGCGCTACTACCGCGACGTCCCCGTCCTGATCCGCGACAAGGTCGTCGAGGGCTACGCCAACACCACCACGACGACGCCGGGACAGCGCGCCGACGCGTACTACCTCGAACGGATCGGCGCCGCGAGCCTGATCAGCGAAGCGACGAACCTCTACAACGCCGAAAAGTACCAGGACGCGCTCGGCCAGTACCGCACGGCGCTGTCGTCGCCGCAGGGCGAGCAGCTGCGCGCGCAGAGCGGCATCTATCTCTCGAGCATACGGCTCGGCAACACTGCCGAGGCCGAGCAGGCGTTCGGCCGCATCGTCGCGCTCGGCATCGCGTACAACGAGCTCGGCGTCAAGTTCCTCTTCAATCCGGGCAGCACCGACTTCTGGTCGGATCCGAGGATCAGCGGCGCGTACCCGATGTGGCTGCGCCAGATCGCGCGCGAGGCGATGTCGGCGAAGAGCTGCATCGCCATCGTCGGCCACACGAGCCGCAGCGGCCCCGGGCCGATCAACGACGCGCTGTCGCTGAAGCGCGCGCAGTACGTGCGGCAGCGCCTCGCCGCCGAGGCGCCCGAGCTCGCCGGCCGGACGCGCGCCGAGGGCATGGGCTTTCGCCAGAACATCGTCGGCAGCGGCACCGACGACAGCTTCGACGTCCTCGACCGACGCGTCGAGTTCAAGATCGTCCCCTGCGCCTGAGCGGCGGACAATAGCCGCCACTCGCGCCGGCGCGACCGGCGCGAGGTCGAGGTGCACGCTTGACGACTGCCGACGACGACGAGAAGACCGTCACCGGGCCGACCGTTCCCGGCCGACGCGCGGTCGACGAGATCCCCACCGGCATCGACGCCGAACGGCGGCGCGGCCGCGCCGCCGCCGCCGGCCTGCTGCCGGGGCACACGCTGCCGCTCGGCACGCGGCTGCGCGACTACGAGATCACGGGCCTCGTCGGCGAAGGCGGGTTCGGCATCGTCTACCTCGCGTGGGACCACTCGCTGCAGCGTCGCGTCGCGATCAAGGAGTACATGCCGGCGTCGATGGCGGCGCGCGTCAGCGGCTCGTCGGCGATCGTCGTCAAGTCGGAGCGGCACCTCGACACCTTTCGCGCCGGCCTGAGGAGCTTCGTCAACGAAGCGCGGCTGCTCGCCCGCTTCGACCATCCCTCGCTCGTCAAGGTCTATCGCTTCTGGGAGGAGAACGGCACCGCGTACATGGTGATGCCGTATTACGAGGGGCCGACGCTGAAGGCTGCCCTCGCCGCGCTCGCCGGCGCCCCGGACGAGGACGACCTGCGCACCTGGCTGCGGCCGCTCCTCGACGCGCTCGAGCTGATGCACGGCAAGCACTGCTTTCACCGCGACATCGCGCCGGACAACATCCTGCTCACCCCGGGCGGGCCGCTGCTGCTCGACTTCGGCGCGGCGCGGCGGGTGATCGGCGACATGACGCACGCGATCACCGTCGTTCTCAAGCCCGGCTACGCGCCGATCGAGCAGTACGGCGACGTCGCGACGATGGCGCAAGGCGCGTGGACGGACCTCTACGCGCTCGCGTCGGTCGTCTACTTCGCGATCACCGGCAGCACGCCGACCTCCTCCGTCGAGCGGCTGATGGACGACCGCGTCGCGCCGCTCGCGGTCGCCGCGCGCGGCCGCTACAGCGACACGCTGCTGCGCGCGGTCGATCGCGCGCTCGCCGTGCGCCCCACCGATCGGCCGCAGAGCGTCGCCGAGTTCCGCGCCCTGCTCGGCTGGCTGGCGACGCCGGCGCCGGCGGCGGTCGACAGCGGCTGGTCGAGCGGCTGGGCAACGGGGCCGGGCACGCTCGCCGATCCGCCGCCGACGGCACCGGTGACGCGCAGTCGGCCGGCAGCGCGGAGCGGCGACCAGGCGACGGTCGCCGCGCCGCGCGGCGACCGCGAGCGGACGCGTTCGCTCGAGCGCGACGATGCCGCCGTCGTCGACTCGGCGCTCGCCCCGCCCGCAACGACGGCGACGGCGCGCGGCAAGAGTCGACGTCCCCTCGTGATCGGCGGGACTGCGGCGGTCGTCGCGGTGCTGGCCGTCTTCGGCTGGCTGCAGCCGAAGATCGTCGAGCATCCCGCGGCTGCGCCGCCAGCGTCGGCGGCGACGCGCAGCGACGACACGGCGCGCGCCGCGAGTGCCGCGTTGCCGGCGCCGGTCGTCGACACGCCAGCAGCGGCGACGACCGCGGCGCCGTCGCGACCGAACGACGAGACGCCGACGTCGCCGCAGGCGACCAACGTCGAGACGGCGCGGCCGCTGCCACGGACGAGCGTCGAGCCCGGCCCGGCGCCGACCGCGCCCGCAGCGACCGTCGAAGCGACGGCGCCCGCGGAGCCTGCTCGCTCGCCTGCGCCGCCCGCCGTCGCGGGCAATGCCGGGACCGAGCCGCTCGCCGCATCGGCAGCGCCGCCGCGTCCGCAGCGACCGCGCCGTGAGGCTGCGCAGCGCAGCGAGACCGCGAAGCCGCCCAGCGAAGCCGCAGCGCCGCCGCGCACGGCGGGCAGCCGGTGCAGTGATATTCTGCAAAAGGCATCACTCGAGCCGCTCACCGCGAGCGAAGCCGACTACCTGAGGAGGGAGTGTCGATGACGGTCTGGTGGACGTCGCCGCGCGCTGCGCTCGCTGCCCTCGGCGCTTTCGTCGCCGCCATGCTCGCCGCGTGCGCGGCGCCGCCGAAGGCGGTCGAGATCGGCGAACTGCCGTTCGAGGAGGCAGTCGCGCAGGCGGCCGACGCGCTCGCCACGCAGGCGCAGACGGCGCCGGCGTTCCTCGCCAAGCTGGCGAAGAAGAGCGTCGTCGTCGACCCGATGCTCGACGCCGCGACCGGCCAGCAGACCGCGGCGACGACGCTGCTCGAGACGCGCGTCGGCGAGCGGCTCGCGACGAAGGGCGACACGTTCGAGCTGCTGTCGTTCCAGTCCGCGAACCTGGCGCGCGCGCAGCTGCTGCTCACCGGGACGATGACGCGCGTCGACGGCGACGGCGGCGCGCGCAAGAAGGCGCTGCGGATCCAGCTCGCGCTCACCGACCTCAAGGCCGGCACGGTCGTCGCGCAGGCGTCGGCGCTCGCCCGCGACGAGGGCCTCGACCACACGCCGCTCGCGTACTACCGCGACAGCCCGGTGCTCGTGAAGGACAAGGTGATCGAGGGCTACGTGCGGACGACCGCGACCGCGCCCGGCCAGCGCGCCGACGCCTTCTATCTCGAGCGCATCGCGCAGGCGATGGTGATCCACGAGGCGACGACGCTCTACAACCAGGAGCGCTACGTCGACGCGCTCGGCCGCTACCGCAGCGCGCTCGCGATGCCGGCCGGCGAGCAGATCCGCGTCGTCAACGGCATCTATCTCGCCGCCGCCAAGCTCGGCCGCACCGCCGAGGCCGAGCAGGCGTTCGCACGCGTCGTCGCGCTCGGCATCGCCTACAACGAGCTCGGCGTCAAGTTCCTGTTCAACCCCGGCAGCACCGAGTTCTGGTCCGATCCCAAGGTGAGCGGCGCGTATCCGATGTGGCTGCGCCAGATCGCACGCGAGAGCACGAGCGCCAAGGTCTGCATGAACATCGTCGGCCACACCAGCCACACCGGCTCGGAGCCGACCAACGACGCGCTCTCGCTGCAGCGCGCGAACTTCATCCGCCAGCGCCTCGTCGCCGAGGCGGCGATGCTGGGAGCGAAGACGAAGACGAGCGGGATGGGCTTTCGCCAGAACATCGTCGGCAGCGGCACCGACAACGCGGTCGACGCGCTCGACCGCCGGGTCGAATTCAAGATCGTCCCCTGCACGTGAGCGCACCGGCGGCCAAGCGCGGCGCACGGCGACCGCGCTCGCACCGCTACCACGTCTACGTCGTCGAGCTCTCGGACCGGGTCTGGAACGTCGCCGCGTTCCGCCGCGCCAACCCCGACTACGAGCTCGGCAAGCCGTTCGTCTACGTCGGCATGACCGGCCTCGACCCCGACCTGCGCTTCGACCGCCACATGCACGGCATCCAGGCCAACCGCTTCGTTCGCGAGTACGGCGTCCGCCTCCTGCCCGCGCTGTACGAGGTCTACAACCCGATGCCGTACGCGGCGGCGCGCGAGATGGAGGTCGAGCTCGGCATCGGCCTGCGCGAGGCCGGCTACGGGGTCTGGCAGGCCTGACTCGCGGCAGCTCGGCGCGCGAGCAGCGTCTCGAGCGTCTGCTCGCGGACGCCGTAGAAGTCCTTCAGCTCGGCGAGCTCGGCGCGCGCGCGCGCGCCGGCGGCCAGGCCGTCGTCGCGCCGGCGCGCCAGGATCATCTTGTTCTTGCTCGTGTGCTCGAGCGAGACGAACTCGAAGACGCGGGCTTCGTAGCCGCATGTCTCGAGCAGCAGCGCACGCATGCTGTCGGTCACCATCTCGGCCTCCTGGCCGAGGTGGACGCCGTGGCGCAGCAGCCCCGAGAGCGGCCGCGGTCGCGCGATCTGCGGCCGCAGCTCCTTGTGGCAGCACGGCGCGCAGACGAGGACCGCGGCGCCGGCGCGCACGCCGAGCTCGATCGCGTGGTCGGTCGCGGTGTCGCACGCGTGCAGCGCGATCATCACGTCCATCGCCTCCGGCGCGACGCTGCGCAGGTCGCCCGCGACGAACGTCAGCCCTTCGCAGCCGGCGCGCGCGGCGACGCCGTTGCAGAAGTCGACCAGCTCGGCGCGCAGCTCGACGCCGGTCACCTGCGGTGCGATGCCGAAGTGGCGGCGCAGGTGATCATGGACGGCGAACGTGAGGTAGCCCTTGCCGCAGCCGTAATCGACGACGCGAAGCGGGCGCTCGCCCGCGGCCTCAGCGAGCAGCGCCGGCGGCAGCGCATCGAGCGCGTGGTCGATGACCTCGAGGAACTTGTCGATCTGCCGCCACTTGCGCGCCATCGCCGGGACGACGCGATGGCTCGCGTCGGTGATGCCGAGCTCGACCAGGAAGGGCAGCTCGATCGGCAGCCGCCGCGCCCGCTCGCGATCGTGCGCGCTCGCCGCGGCTGGCGCGGCGGCCGGGCGCACGAGCGCTGCGCCACGCGGCGGCCGCAGCGTCGCGTTGCCCTTCTTGCCGACCAGCAGCTGCGTGTCGCCGGCGTGCGTGCGCAGCGTCGCATGCGCGAACGTCGGCGCGAGCGTGCGATCGAGGTGGCCGGCGATCGCCGCGAGGCCGCTCTCGATCGGGAGATTGCGGGTTAGGTCGCGCGTCGCGTGCGATGCCACGAACGAGAGCACCGGCTCGCCCTTGACGGCGACTCGACGGATCCGGATCGTGCGCGGCTCGCCGCCCGCGTCGCGGTTCTTCGCCAGCACGACGGCCTCGAAGCCGCCGCCGTCGAGCGCCGCGCGCACCGCCGCGACGAAGGCGTCGATCGCGGCGGCGCGTGCGGCCGCAGGCGCGGCGCCGATCGCGGGTGAAGACGTCGTGACCATGGCTCGAAGCAATTGTGGGCGGGCGCGCAGGCGACAATGGCGGCTTTGCGCCAACCATCGCCATGGTCGCCATCGCCGACTACCCCTCGTTCGTCGTCGCCGTCATCGTCTTCCTGATGATCCCCGGCCCGGGCAACCTCGCGCTCGTCACGTCGACCGGCAAGGGCGGTGTGCGCGGCGGGCTCGCGGCGACGCTCGGCGTCATCGCCGGCGACCAAGTGCTGATGTGGCTCGCCGTGGCCGGCGTCGCCGCGTTGCTGGCCGCGACGCCGACGGCGTTCCACGCGGTCCAGTGGCTCGGCGCGGGCTACCTCGCCTGGCTCGGCCTGCGCATGCTCTTCGCCAGGCCCGGCGACCGCCCGGTGCTGACGATCCGCGCCGGTCAGTACTTTCGCCAGGCGTTCGCGATCACGCTGCTCAATCCGAAGGCGATTGTCTTCTACATGGCGTTCTTCCCGCTCTTCGTCGACCCGGCACGGCCGGCCGGGATCGCGACCTTCGCAGCGATGGCGGCGACGATCGCCGCGTTGACGTTCGCCTACGGCGCGATCGTCACGGTGCTCACGCACCGGCTCGCGTCGCGCCTGCGTGCCGACCCACGCATCGGCAGGCTGTTTGGCCGCGCCGCGGGCGTCTTCATGATCGGCTTCGGCGTCAAGCTCGCGCTGTCGCGCTGAGCCGAAGGCGGCTTCGCGGCTTCAGGCGGCGAGGCGCTCGCGGCCGGCGACGAGGTCGGCGACGACGCGGTCGAGCTCGAGGGTGCGGCCGAGCAGGCGCGCCAGCGGCGGCGTGCAGAGCGCGCCGATGCGCTCGAACGCGAACCAGCCGAAGCCGTCCATCTCGGGGCGCGTGCGGCCCGATCGGCGGTCGACGAAGCAGCTCGTGCACTCGAGCGCGCGCGGATCGACGCGCTCGGACAGGCACGCGAAGAGATGCAGGTCCTTGCCCATGGTGTAGTCGTGGCGGCCGAGGTCGACGAGCGCGGCCGGCGACAGGCGCAGGCCGGTCTCTTCGTGGGTCTCGCGCAGCGCCGCCTCGCACGGCGTCTCGTCGGCGTGGATGCCGCCCTTCGGCAGGTCCCAGTTGCGCTGCCCGGTGACGTGGCAGAGGAGCAGCTCGCGGCTGTCGAGGACGACGACGATGCCGCAGCTGAGCGTCTTGCGGCGGCGCATCGGCAGGCGATCGAGCATGGCATCGATTGTCCCGGCAGCGACGCGCGCCATGGCGCCGCTCGCACCGGACAGTGTCGCCGCGGCGCCAACTCCTCGACGCTTGCGCGCGCACGCCGACGTGCGGCAGCCGCGAGCGCATCGCCTTACGATCGGCGGATGGCACGAACGCGCGGTTTCACCGTTTTCGCCACCGCGATCGGCGACTGCGCGATCGCGTGGAGCGACGACGGCCTCACCGGGGTCTGGCTGCCGTCGAATCCGCGTGGCGCGCTGCCGCGCACGATCGTGCGCCGCCATCGCGACGCCGTCGCCGCGGTGCCGCCCGCGGACCTCGCCGCGCTTCCCGGAGCGATCGCTCGCTTGCTCGCCGGCGAGCGCGTCGACTTCGCCGACGTCGGCCTCGACCTCGCCGACATTGAGCCGTTCGACGCCCGCGTCTACGCGGCGGCGCGCGCCATCCCGGCAGGAGAGGTCGTCAGCTACGGCGAGCTCGCGGCGCGCGTCGGCGCCGGCGCGACTGCGCGCGACGTCGGCCAGTCGCTCGGCCGCAACCGCTGGCCGCTCATCGTCCCGTGCCACCGCATCGTCGCGAGCGGCAGCGGGCTCGGCGGCTTCTCGGCGCCGGGCGGCACCGCGACCAAGCAAAGGCTGCTGGCGATCGAGCGGGCGCGCCGCGGCGGCGCTCCGGACCTCTTCGACAGCGTCGAGACGGCCGACGCTGCGCGCTGACGCCGGCGCTCAGGTCGCGACGCCGGCACCGCCGATCGGCGCGACCGCCGCAGCGTCGACCGGGTCGCGGATCGAACCGTCTGGTCGCTCGTAGGTGCCGATCAGACAACCGCTCGCCAGGCCGTGCTCGCGGATGGCGTCGAGCACCGCGTCGCGTCCCGGCGTGCCGTCGAACTCGCCGCCGGCCAGCGCGAACACCTGGAATGCGTAGCGGTGCACGCCGTGACCCGGCGGCGGGTCGGGCGGCAACCACGCCGCCTGCAGATACGAATTGCGTCCCGCGCGCACACCGCTGCCGTCGTGGTCCTTGCTCGGCAACGCGCCCTCGGCGAGGGAACCGTCTTCGGCAGCGAGGTCGACGACGATCGCGTGGACGAGCGGCTGCGGCGTCGGCGCGTCGGCGTCCTCGACGATCGCGACGAGCGAACGCGCGCCCGCCGGAACGCCGGTCCACTGGAGCGGCGGCGAGAGCCCGGCGCCGTCGGCGGTGTAGCGCGCCGGGATCGGCGCATGGTCGGTGAACGCTAGGCTCGCGACCTGAATCTGCGCCATGCCGGCGCGCAGGTCGATCAACTGGAACGCGATCTTCTCGAGGCCGGCACGCTGACCGCGCAGGGCATGGCCGATCGCATCGGGAAGCTTTTCGAGCACGTGTCCTCCTTGCGGAGAGATCGATCGGCGGCATTCGGCATGCCGTGCGCAGTCGGACGCTTGCCGCTGCGCCGCGACGGCGCAACACGACGGTCCGGTCGACGAAGCATTCTCGATCTCGCAGCGCGTTGCCGGGGCCTCGCCCCTTCACACGTCGATGTTCGCGACGCGCAGGGCGTTGCCTTCGATGAAGTTGCGGCGCGGCTCGACCTCGTCGCCCATCAGCATCGTGAAGACGCGGTCGGCCTCGATCGCGTCGTCGAGCTGGATGCGCAGCAGCCGGCGCACCGCCGGATCCATCGTCGTCTCCCAGAGCTGCCCAGGGTTCATCTCCCCCAGCCCCTTGTAGCGCTGGCGCGCGACCGCCGCCTCGGCCTGCTGCAGCAGCCACGTCATCGCCTCGCGGAAGTCGCCGACGCGCGCTTCCTTCTGGCGCTCGCCCTCGCCGCGCTTGACGACGGCGTCCTCGCCGACGAGGCCGCGGAACGTGCGACCCGCGGTGCTCAGCGCTTCGTAGTCGGCGCCGTGGACGAAGTCGGCGGTGATCACGCTCGACTTGACGTTGCCGTGGTGCAGTCGGCTGATGCGCAGCACATGCTTGTCGGTGCGCGCATCGAACTCGGCGGCGACCTCGGCGTCGTGCAGCGCCGCCTGCAGCGCCGCCGCCGACCGCTCCGCCGCGGCGAGCGTGTCGAGGTCGAGCGCGAGCCCGTTGGCGATCGCGCGCAGCGCGTCGACGTCCATCCAGTTCGAAAGCCGCTCGACGACGTTCTTCGCGATCACGTACTTCTGCGCGAGCGCGTCGAGCGTCTCGCCCTCGAGCACGGCGGCGGTGTCGTCGCCCGGCGGGTGGCGGCCGGTCTCGAGGCGCGCGTCCTTGAGCGCGACCTTCATCAGGTAGGCGTCGAGCTCCTGGCCGTCCTTCAGGTATTGCTCGTCCTTGCCGAACTTGACCTTGTAGAGCGGCGGCTGCGCGATGTAGACGTGGCCGCGCTCGACCAGCTCGGGCATCTGCCGGAACAGGAACGTCAGGAGGAGGGTGCGGATGTGCGCGCCGTCGACGTCGGCATCGGTCATGATGATGATGCGGTGGTAGCGCAGCTTGGCGGCGTCGAAGTCGTCGCCGCCGGTGCCCTTGCCGATGCCGGTGCCGAGCGCGGTGATCAGCGTCAGGATCTCGTTGCTCGTGATGAGCTTTTCGTAGCGAGCCTTCTCGACGTTGAGGATCTTGCCGCGCAGCGGCAGGATCGCCTGGAACTTGCGGTCGCGGCCCTGCTTGGCCGAGCCGCCCGCCGAGTCGCCCTCGACGATGTAGATCTCGCAGAGGGCCGGGTCCTTCTCCTGGCAGTCGGCGAGCTTGCCGGGCAGCCCCATGCCGTCGAGGACGCCCTTCCTGCGCGTCATCTCGCGCGCCTTGCGGGCCGCCTCGCGGGCGCGCGCGGCGTCGACGATCTTGCCGCAGATGATCCTGGCGTCGGCCGGGTTCTCCTCGAGGTAGTCGGCGAGCGCCTTGCCGACGACCTCCTCGACCGGGCCGCGCACCTCGCTCGAGACGAGCTTGTCCTTGGTCTGGCTCGAGAACTTCGGCTCCGGCACCTTGACCGAGAGCACGCACGTCAGGCCCTCGCGCATGTCGTCGCCGCTGACCTCGACCTTCGCCTTCTTGGCGAGCTCGTTGTCCTCGATGTACTTGTTGATGACGCGCGTCATCGCCGCGCGCATGCCGGTCAGGTGGGTGCCGCCGTCGCGCTGCGGGATGTTGTTGGTGAAGCAGAGGACGTTCTCGGAGAAGCCGTCGTTCCACTGCATCGCGACCTCGCTCGTGATCGTCGAATGCTGCTCGCTGTCCTTCCTGCCCATCGCGTAGAAGACGTTCGGGTGGAGCACCTTCTTGCCGGTGTTGATGAACTCGACGAAGCCGCGCACGCCGCCGGCGAACGCGAAGTCGTCGGACTTGTTGTTGCGCTCGTCGACCAGCCGGATGCGCACGCCGTTGTTGAGAAAGCTCAGCTCGCGCAGGCGCTTGCTCAGGATGTCGTAGTGGAAGTCGATGTTCGAGAAGATCTCGAGGTCGGGCAGGAAGTGGACCTCGGTGCCGCGCTTCTCGGTCTCGCCGGTGACCTTCATCGGCGAGACGAGGACGCCGCTGCGCTCCTCGACCTCGCGCTCGACCGGCACGCCCTGGCGGAACTCCATGAAGTGCGTCAGGCCGTCGCGGCGCACCGTCAGGCGCAGCCACTTCGAGAGGCCGTTGACACAGCTGACGCCGACGCCGTGCAGGCCGCCCGAGACCTTGTAGCTGTTCTGGTTGAACTTGCCGCCCGCGTGCAGCTCGGTGAGCGCGATCTCCGCGGCCGAGCGCTTCGGCTCGTGCTTGTCGTCCATCTTCACGCCGGTCGGGATGCCGCGGCCGTTGTCGACGACCGAGATCGAGTTGTCGGTGTGGATGGTGACGACGATGTCGTCGCAGAAGCCCGCGAGCGCCTCGTCGATCGAGTTGTCGACGACCTCGAAGACGAGGTGGTGCAGGCCGGTGCCGTCGGACGTGTCGCCGATGTACATCCCCGGGCGCTTGCGCACCGCCTCGAGGCCCTCGAGGATCTGGATCGATCCTTCGCCGTAGGTGCCGTCGGCTTCCTCGGCTCCGCGCAGCAGCGCCGGGTCGACCGCCGCGGGGATCGCCGCCGCTGCCATGTCGGTGTGCGTTCCAGCGATCTCCGGAGGAGCTTCGTCGTGCTTTTCGGTCGTCATCGAGCGTTCTTTGATGTTCGCTTTCAAGGCTCAGATCCGCATCGGCATGACGACGTACTTGAATCCCGACTGCTCGGGAATGGTGATGAGGGCGCTCGAGTTCGTGTCCTGCAGTTCGACCGTGACCATCTCGTCGCCCATGTTGGCGAGCGCGTCGATCAGGTAGGTGACGTTGAAGCCGATCTCGATGGCGTCGCCGCCGTAGTCGATCTCGAGCTCCTCCATCGCCTCTTCCTGCTCGGCGTTCGAGGACGCGATGCGCAGCAGCCCCGGCTCGATGTTGACGCGCACGCCCTTGAACTTGTCGCTGGTCAGGATCGCCGCGCGCTGCAGGCTCTGCAGCAGCGGCGAGCGGCCGAGCGTGACGCGGTTCTTGTGGTTCTTCGGGATGACGCGGTTGTAGTCGGGGAACTTGCCCTCGACGAGCTTGGAGACGAACTCCATCCCGGCGAACGAGAACTTCGCCTGGTTCGGCGCGAAGCGCATCTCGATCGGCGAATCGTCGTCGCGCAGCAGCCGCTGCAGCTCGAGCACGGTCTTCCTCGGCAGGATCACCTCCTGCTTCGGGATCTCCTTGTCGAGCGTCGCCTGCGCGAGCGCAAGGCGGTGGCCGTCGGTCGCGACCAGCGTCAGGCTCTTCCCCTCGGCGACGAAGAGGATGCCGTTCAGGTAGTAGCGGATGTCGTGCACCGCCATCGCGAAATGGACCTGGCCGATGAGTTGCTTCAGCGTCTTCTGCGGGACGCTGAACATCGGCCCGAAGTCGGCCGACTCCTGGACAAGGGGAAAGTCGTCCGCCGGCATCGTCTGCAGCGTGAAGCGGCTCTTGCCGCCGGCAAGCGTGAGCTTGGTCTGCGTCGACGACAGCGTCACCGTCTGGTCGGGCGGCAGCGAGCGCAGGATGTCGATCAGCTTCCGCGCGCCGACCGTCGTCGCGAAGCTGCCACCGTCGCCGCCGAGCTCGGCGCTCGTGCGCACCTGGATCTCGAGGTCGCTTGTCGTGAACTCGATCGTCCCGCCGTTCTTGCGGACGAGCACGTTGGCGAGGATCGGCAGCGTGTGCCGGCGTTCGACGATTCCGGAGACGGCCTGCAGGGCAGCCAGGAATTTTTCTTGGGCTGCTTTCAAGACAATCATGTCAACCTCTTGAACTGGTCGTTGTAGTAGATGCGGGCCGCAACTGTGGACAAGCGCATTTTCCTCCCTTCGGACAGTCACTTACGCTGAGGCAAAGCCTGTCGAGCGGACGCCTGCGTCGCCGCGCTCGAAACGAGAACAAGTGCGGTCGCGGAGACTTCGCTGTGGACAGCTCGCCGATCGCGGCGTCGTTGTCCCCAGCGTTGTCCCTTGACACGAAATTCGAAACGGCGCTGCACGTCAGCCCTTGAGCGTCTGCTCGAGGACGTGCAGCTGGTGGTTGAGGTCGGTGTTCTTCTGGCGCTCGGCGGCGATCTTCCTGACCGCGTGGAGCACCGTCGTGTGGTCGCGGCCGCCGAACAGCTCGCCGATCTCGGGCAGGCTCTTCTGCGTCATCTCCTTGGCGATGTACATCGCGATCTGGCGCGGCCGCGCGATCGACGCCGGCCGCTTCTTCGAGTACATGTCGGCGACCTTGATCTTGTAGAAGTCGGC
>Ga0068858_100004712_pt1 | contig 13354 bp, 14 predicted proteins | sample KBSSwiS12_FD_66589 | JGI IMG/M metagenome (GOLD analysis project Ga0068858, IMG submission 66589) | Switchgrass rhizosphere microbial communities from Kellogg Biological Station, Michigan, USA - KBS Switchgrass S1-2 | ecosystem: Host-associated > Plants > Roots > Rhizosphere > Soil ... | reverse complement strand
AAGCTGGTGCGTCTACCAATTCCGCCACCTGGGCACGGGAACAAGATTTAGTGGTAGGCGGGCGCGCTTAAAGGGGGCCGACGCGCCTTGTCAACGCCAACCCTGCAGGGCAAAGGCCAGCGAATGGCCGACCGTTCCCAGCAGCTCGTCACCGTCTTCGGCGGCGACGGATTTGTTGGCCGCTACGTTTGCGAAAAGCTGATGAAGGCGGGGGCCAGGGTTCGCGTGGCAAGTCGCGACCCGCGCAACAGTTATTTCATCCAGCCTTTGGGCCAGGTCGGCCAGTTCGGCTTCATCAAGGCGGACATCACCGACAAAGAGTCGGTTCGGCGGGCGCTCGACGGCGCGGCCGCGGCCATCAACCTGGTCGGGGTGTTCGGGCGCAAGATGCAGGCCGTCCATGTCGACGGCGCGCGCAATGTCGCTGAAGCGGCGAAGAAGGCCGGCGCCGGAGCGATGGTCCATATCTCGGCAATTGGCGCCGATCCCGAATCCGAGTCCAATTACGGCCGCACCAAGGCCGAAGGCGAGGCAGCAGTCCGCAAGGCCTTCAAGACGGCGACGATCATCCGCCCGTCGCTCGCGTTCGGGCCCGAGGATAAGCTAACTAATCGGTTCGCGGGAATGGCGCGCCTGCCGTTCCTCCCGGTGATCGCGGCCAATCGGAACTTCCAGCCCGTCTATGTGCGCGACCTCGCGAGGGCGGTCGCGCTGGCCGCGCTCGACCCCGCCGCGCACGGCGGCAAGACCTATGAGATCGGCGGCCCGCAGGTGATGAGCATGCTGGAGTTGCACCGGGCGATTCTCCAGCTCACGGGGCAGAGGCCAGAAATCCTGCCGCTCCCTGACCTGTTCGGCACGCTGATGTCATATTTCGGGTGGCTGCCGGGTGCGCCTTTGACCCGCGACCAGTGGCTGATGCTCCAGCGCGACAACGTACCGGCAAAGGGCATGCCCGGTCTCGAAGCCTTCGGGATCAAGCCAACTCCGCTCGCCGCGGTCGGCAGCGAATGGCTCGGCCGTTTCCGGGGCAATCGCTTCGCCGGACGGCGGATCAACCTGACGGCTGCAAGCTGACGTGTCGACCCTCCTGATCGCCATCATCCTCGGGATCGTCGAGGGGGTCACGGAATTCCTGCCTGTCTCCTCGACAGGCCACCTCATCCTCGCGACCGAACTGCTGGGCTTCGATGCGGGGAAATGGGCGGCGTTCAACGTCATCATCCAGCTGGGCGCGATCCTTGCGATCGTCGTCCTTTACTGGCGCACCTTCTGGGCCGTGCTCGAAGGCCTGCTCCACTCCAACCCGATGTCGTGGCGCTTCGTCAGGAACATCCTGATCGGGTTCCTGCCGTCGGCGATTCTCGGCTTCCTGCTGATCAAATATGTCGAGGCGCTGCTCGGCAACGCGGTCGTCGTCGCCTGGGCGTTCATTCTCGGAGGCATCGCGATCCTGATCATCGAGCGGATGGTGAAAAATACGCCGACCGTCGGGGTCGCCGAAATGCCCGTGAAGACGGCAGTGGGCGTCGGCCTCGTCCAGTGCCTGTCGATGATCCCTGGGGTAAGCCGCTCGGGCGCGACGATCATGGGTGGGCTGTCGCTGGGCGTCGAGCGGCGGACCGCCGCTGAATTCAGCTTCTTCCTCGCGATTCCGACCATGCTCGGTTCGACGACACTCGAGCTCGCGAGGCATCATGACGAGCTGCTCGCGGGTGCCAGCGGGGTGGGGTTCGGGACGGTCGCGGTCGGCTTCGTCGTCAGCTTTGCGGTCGCAATCGTGGTCGTGAAGGCGTTCGTCCACTACATCTCACGCCACGGCTTCGCGCCCTTCGCCTGGTACCGGATCGCCGCCGGCGCGGTGGCTCTCGCCTGGCTGACGATGCGCTGATCATAAGGCGCTGATTGACGCCGCCGCGGCCTTGCGTAGGGTTAGCGGTGCCTCACGGGGATCGAGCCATGCGTCATTCCATACCAATCCTGCTCGCAGCGTTAGCCGCCAGCCCCCTGTCGGCAGCTGCGCCGGCCGCGCCTCCGCAGGCCTCGGTGTCGCCGCGCGTGGACCCCGCCGCGGTCGCCGCTGCGAACCGCCTGCTCGACGCGATGAATTATGATCAGCTGATCGATCGCACGATGAATGCGATGATCGCCGAAGCCGAACGAACCATTCCCCAGAAGCTCGAGGCGGCGTCTGGCACCGCGCTTCCCAACGACCTCAAATCCAAGCTGATGAGCGTTATTTCGGAATTCATGCATCGGTTGGCGACGGCCCATCGCCCGGAGATGCGCCAGGGCACAGCGCTCATCTACGCCCGTCATTTCACCGCGACGGAAATCGACCACATGATCGAACTTCAGCACGATCCCGTCCTGGTGAAGATGCAAGTCGAATTGCCGCAGATCATGACCGAGTCGATGGCCCTCAGCCAGGCCAGCCTGGAACAAGAGACCCCGCGGATGATGGAGCAGCTGAAGGCTGTCATCGAGGGATACGAACGAAACAAGGGCGAGAAGCCTGCGACTTAATCTGGCGTTCAGCTTGCGCTAAGCTCTCGGGCGCAAGAATCCATGGCCATGCGCACCGCTTTTGCCTTGCTTCCACTGCTGATGGCTGCGACGCCGGTCGCGGCCGCCGCTCCGCAGCAACAGCCGCAGCCGCAGGTCCCGCCGCAGCTCAGCGACCCCGCGATGGTCGACAGGCTCTCCGGCACCATGCAGGCGATGTCGAGGGCGTTCCTCGATTTGCCGGTGGGCGAAATCGAAGCGGCGGTCGAAGGACGTCCGCCGACCCCCGCCGACCGCAACCGCACGCTGCGAAGCGAGAATCCCAACCTCGACCGTGAAGTCCAGGCGCAGATCGCCCAGGCAAGGCCGATGATCCGCCAGAGCATGAAGGCGATTTCGGACGCGCTTCCGGCTGTGATGAAGAGCCTTCACGAGGCAAGAGAATCGATCGAGCGCGCCGCGGCCAATATGCCGGACCCGAATTACCCGAAGCGTTAAGCCGCCATTGCGAGCGTAGCGAAGCAATCCAGTGCGGCAGGCTGGATTGCCGCGGCGCTGCGCGCCTCGCAATGACGGTGGACTAGGGGCGGGGTGTCGCTAAAGCTCATCCCTCAATGTGGCAGCTCTTCCAGTTCCCGCTCTGCCCCTTTTCGCGCAAGGTCCGCCTCGTCCTTGCGGAGAAGGGCATCGGCCATGAGCTGGTGCGCGAAAATCCGTGGGAAAAGCGCGACGAGTTCATCGACCTGAACCCCGCGGGCGAGACTCCGGTAATGGTCGAGCCCGACCAGGGCGTGACCCTCATCGGATCGCAACCGATCGTCGAATATTTCGACGAGACGGTCGACCGGATGCCGATGATCCACGGCAATGCCCAGCTCCGCGCGGAGATCCGGCGAATGGTCGAGTGGTTCGACCTCAAGCTCTACCGGGAAGCGGTCGAGCCTTTGCTCAATGAAAGGATGCGCAAGCGCCTGGTGACCCGGGAGTCGCCCGACACGCGGGTGCTGCGCGAGGCGATGCGGGTGGCGTCGGAGCATCTCGACTATGTCGATTATCTGCTCGACCACCGCCGCTGGCTCGCCGGGCCGGGACTAAGCCTCGCCGACTTCACCGCGGCCGCGCACTTCAGCGTGATCGACTATCTCGGCGCGCTCGACTGGCGCGGGCACAAGCAGACCAAGGACTGGTACGCCGTCATGAAGTCGCGGCCGTGCTTCCGGCCCCTGCTCGGCGAGCGGATGGAGGTGATCGTCCCGCCGAGCCACTACGACAAAGTGGATTTTTAGGTCAGTAAACCCGCGGCTTGGGCTTGATGTACTGGACGTCGTCGGTGAGCGTGAATTCGTGCACTGGGCGGTAGTCGATCTTAACTCCGCCGCCCTTGCCGCCCCAGCCGTCCATCCAGGCGAGCGTGTGCTTCATCCACTTCTTGTCGTCGCGCTCGGGATAGTCCTCCTGCATGTGCGCTCCGCGGCTTTCCTTGCGGTTGGCGGCGCAATGCATGGTCACCACCGCCTGGGCGATGAGATTGTCGAGCTCGAGCGTCTCGACGAGGTCGCTGTTCCAGATGAGGCTGCGGTCGGTGACGCCGACGTCGGCCATGCGCGCGAACACCTTGTCGATCTTGGCGACGCCCTCGGCCAGGGTGCGGTCGGTGCGGAACACGCCCGCGTCGGACTGCATGGTGCGCTGCATGTCGAGGCGGATCTCGGCGGTCGGGCTTCCGCCCTCGGCATGGCGGAACTTGTCGAGCCGCGTGAGGGCGAGGTCGGCGCCGTCCTTGGGCAGCTCCTGCTGGACCGTTCCCGGCTTAACGACTTCGCCGAGGCGCAGCCCGGCGGCGCGGCCGAAGACGACGAGGTCGATCAGGCTGTTCGAGCCGAGCCGGTTGGCGCCGTGGACCGAAACGCAGGCCGCCTCGCCGACCGCGAACAGCCCGGGGACGACGCTGTCCGGCTCGCCGTCCTTCAGAGTCACGACTTCGCCATGATAGTTCGTCGGGATGCCGCCCATATTGTAGTGGACGGTGGGGATGACCGGGATCGGCTGGCGGGTGACGTCGACCCCGGCGAAGATCTTCGCGCTCTCGCTGATCCCAGGCAGCCGTTCGGCGAGGATCTTCGGGTCGAGATGGTCGAGATGGAGGAAGATGTGGTCCTTGTGCTCGCCCACCCCGCGGCCCTCGCGGATTTCCATCGCCATCGAGCGTGAGACGACGTCGCGGCTGGCGAGGTCCTTCGCGTGGGGCGCGTAACGCTCCATGAAGCGCTCGCCTTCGCTATTGGTGAGGTAGCCGCCCTCGCCGCGCGCGCCCTCGGTGATGAGCACCCCGACGCCATAGACGCCGGTCGGGTGGAACTGGACGAACTCCATGTCCTGGAGCGGCAGGCCGGCGCGAACCACCATGCCATTGCCGTCGCCGGTGCAGGTATGGGCGCCGGTGCAGGAGAAATAGATGCGGCCGTAGCCTCCGGTCGCGAGCACCACCGCCTGCGCGCGGAAGCGATGGATCGACCCGTCGTCGAGATTCAGCGCAACGACCCCGCGGCAAACGCCGTCCTGCATGATGAGGTCGATCGCGAAATATTCGATGAAGAAGTCGGCGTCGTGCTTCAGGCTCTGCGAATAAAGCGTGTGGAGCATCGCATGGCCGGTTCGGTCGGCGGCGGCGCAAGTGCGCTGCGCGGGCGGCCCCTGGCCCATGTCCTGGGTCATTCCGCCGAAAGCGCGCTGGTAGATTTTGCCCTCGGCGGTGCGGCTGAACGGAAGGCCCATATGCTCGAGCTCGACGACTGCCGCCGGGGCCTCGCGGACCATATATTCGATCGCGTCCTGGTCGCCGAGCCAGTCGGAGCCTTTCACCGTATCGTACATGTGCCAGGTCCAATGGTCCGGGCCCATATTGCCGAGCGCGGCCGCGATGCCGCCCTGCGCTGCTACGGTGTGGCTCCTTGTCGGGAAGACTTTGGTGACGCAGGCGGTCTTCAGTCCCTGCTCCGCAGCCCCCATGGTCGCGCGCAGGCCCGAGCCGCCGGCTCCGACGACAACCACGTCATAGCTATGATCGACGATCTTGTAAGCGCTCACGCACTCGCTCCGAACGCGATCCGGGCGAGAGCGAACAATGCGAGCGCTCCGCCGCCGACAGCAAGGAACAGCAGGACGAGGTTGCAGGCGAAGCGGTTGCCTTCGTCATGGACGTAATCGTCGACCACGACCTTCATCCCGTCGAGCGCATGCTTGAAGCCGATCACGATCAGCAATGCCATCGGCACCGCTCCGCTCGGCGCGTGCAGCCATTCGACGATGGTTCGGGCGTCGAGAGCCGGCAGGATCAGGAGCGAGGCAACCAGCCAGGTGCCGAGTAGAAGGAGGGCGATGCTGGTGACCCGCTCGGTCAGCCAATGCCCTCCGCCCTCGCCCGCCGAGCCGAGGCCGCGGACCTTGCCGAGCGGAGTGGAGCTGTCGCCGACGCTCATTTTACGACTCCCAGCAGATAGGCCCACATGGCGGCGGTCAAAAGGACCGATCCAATGAAGGTCAGGATCGCGAAGGTCTTGTTGATGCCGAGCTCAAACGTGGCCCCCGTGTCCATCACCAGGTGCCGGATCCCCGACAGCAGATGCTGGAAGAAAGCCCAGGTGAGCCCGACGAGGACGATCTTGCCGATCAGCGTTCCCGCGACTTTGGCGAACTCCGCGTAGGACTCGGTGCCTCCCGCGAGCGCGGTCAGCCACCAGGTGAGGACGGCAAGGCCGACGATCGACAAGCCCGCTCCGGAAACGCGGTGGATGATCGAAGCGGCCATGCCCGGACCCCACCGCCAAACGGTGAGGTGGGGCGAGAGTGGGCGAGGATTTGGTGATGTCATGGTGCCGACCGCTTAAGGCGCGCTCCCTTCAGAGGCAAGATTCGGAGGCCTGGAGCGCCTTCCGCCCTAACCGGGTCTTAACCATTGTCCGGCAAGAGCGTCCCTCATGGCTCCAAGGGGAGCATGCAAGCGGTTTACGGAGATCGATCGATGGGTGGCGACACTGACGGGCTGCAGCAGCTGACCGATGGGCAGGTGAGCGCGCGGCTTCAGGCGTACAATCCCGATGGCTCGCTCGAGCGCGACATTCAAGGGCTGTGGCAGGATGCCGGCGACATCATCGACGCCGAAGTCCGCGCGCAGTTCGGAGGTGAAGCAGCCGAGCGAGTCCACGGCCATTACAGCGGCAAGGTCGACGCGGACTGGGTACAGAACGTCGCCGAGTACGGCCGCCGCATCTACCGCGAGAAGACTTCGGTCCCCGCCTATATCGCGTCGCGCGATGAGCTGATCACCCGCATCATCGCGAAACTGTTCGAGCGCTTTGCCGAGAACCCGGAGACGCTCCAGCGCAGCGTCAGCGCCTTCCAGCGCCTCACCAGCTTCGAAACCGACATCATCCTCGCCCAGCTCGCGCTGCTCGAGGCGATCGAGGCCGCCGATTCCCGCGGCCGCGAGAGCGAACAGTTCGAGCGCCGGGTGAGTGAACTTTTCCGCGCCAGCACCGACCAATCGAAGTCGCTGACCGAACGCACACGGTCGACCTCCGCATCGGCGCGCGGAATGCTCGGCAAGACGAGCGAGGTCGCCGCCGCCGCCGAGCAGTCGGCGGTCGCCATGCGCGAAGCCGCGCAGACCGCGGCGGGGCTGATCCGGGCGATCGAGGACGCGCGCTCCGAGGTTGAAGTCGCCGCCGGGGTCGCGACCCGTGCCGGCGAACAGGCAAGCCAGGCGGTGAAGGTCAGCCAGGCGCTCTCGGCTCACGTCGAAGCGATCGAATCCATTCTCAGCCTCATTCGTGACATTGCGGGCCAGACCAACCTGCTCGCGCTCAACGCCACCATCGAAGCGGCGCGCGCGGGTGACGCGGGCCGCGGCTTCGCGGTCGTTGCTCAGGAAGTGAAGAGCCTCGCCTCGCAGACCGCCCGGGCGACGGACGACATCACGAACAAGATCACCGCGATCCAGCAGGCGACCAAGCAGACCGTCGAAGCCAATGGCTCGATCCAGGGCACGGTCGAGGAAGTGCAGAGCTCGGCCGACCGGATTCGCCAGGCGATGGAACTCCAGGCGCAGACGGTGACGATGATCACCGCCGCGGTCGACGAGACCGCGCTCGCCGCGGACTCGATGAGCTCGACCATCGCCGCGATCCGCAGCGATACCGAAAGCGTCGCCCAGGACATCGACGAAGTGGAGCAGGGCTTCGGCCGGTTCAGCGAGCAGATCGCCAACTTCAAGTCGTCCGCCAAGGCGTTCGTCAACGGAATCGCGGCTTAACCCGCAACACCGTCATTGCGAGGAGCGTAAGCGACGCGGCAATCTAGTCTGGATTGCTTCGCTGCGCTCGCAATGACGGCGGAGCTGCACTAATCGGCAGCCATGAACATCCTCATCACCGGAGCAAGCCGCGGCATCGGCGCGGCGGCGTACAACCTCCTGAAGTCGCGCGGCCACAATGTCGCGGGCCATTCCAGCCGCGGCAGCGACGAGCTGATCGCGGGCGACCTCACTGACACGTCCGCCCCCAAACGCATTTGGGAAGCGGCGCTCGGGCGGCTCGGCGGGCACATCGACGCGCTCGTCAACAATGCGGGTGTCTATGAGAGCGTCGCCGATCATGCCGAGGAGGATGAGTGGCACGCTGGGTGGCAGCGAACGATGACCATCAACCTCCAGGCGGCCGCCGACCTCAGCCGTCTCGCCGTCCACCATTTCCGGGAAGGGGAAGGACAGGGCGGCAGGATCGTCAACGTCGCGAGCCGCGCCGCCTTCCGCGGCGATAGCCCGCAGCATTGGCATTATGCGGCCTCGAAGGGCGCAATGGTCAGCATGACGCGGACGATCGCGCGCGGCTATGCGGCCGAGGGCATCCTCTGCTTCGCGGTCGCCCCGGGCTTCACCGTATCGGAAATGACCGAGGAATATCTGGCCGGCCGCGGCGGGGCGCAGATCGTCGCCGACATCCCGCTCGGCCGGGTGGCTTCGACCGATGAGGTGGCCGAGACCATCCGCTGGCTGGCGACCGAGGCGCCCGCTTCCGCGACCGGCAGCGTGATCGACGTCAACGGCGCGAGTTATGTTCGGTAATTTGGCGTTCGTAGCGGCGGCGCAGCTGCTGCCGATCGTCGTTCCGCTGCAAAAGCCGCCGCCGCAGGTCGAGCAGCCAATCGCCCCGATCCAAACCAACGGTCCGCTGTTCGCCGCTGCCTGCAAGGATTGGGACGAGTGGGACAAGTCGGCGCCGCCGGTCCGAATCCATGCCAACACCTACCTCGTCGGAACGTGCGGCATCTCGTCGATCCTGATCACCGGGACCGAGGGCGACATATTGATCGACGGCGGCACCGAGGCGGGCGCGGGCCTGATCGCATCCAACATCCGAAAGCTCGGCTTCCGCCTCACCGACGTGAAGATCCTGCTGCACAGCCATGAACATAGCGATCACGTTGGCGGAATTTCGCGGCTTCAGCGGATGACGGGGGCGCAACTCGTCGCCTCGCCGGCAGCCGCCAAGGTTCTGGCAACCGGAGTGGCCGGCACCGGCGATCCGCAGGCTGGAATGCAAAAGCCGTTCCCCATCGCCCGGGTCGATCGCATGATCGATGACGGCGGAACGGTGCGGCTGGGCAATCTCATGCTGACCGCGGTCGCGACCCCCGGCCACACTCCGGGCGCGCTCAGCTGGCATTGGGTCAGCTGCGACGGCGGAGTGTGCCGAAGCATCGTCTATGCCGACAGCCTTACCCCCGTCAGCCGCGACGATTATCGGTTCAGCGATCATGCCGAATATCTCGCCGCCTACCGCGCAAGCATCGCCAAGGTCGCGGCGCTCGATTGCGAGATCCTGCTGACTCCGCACCCGTCGGCAAGCGACATGGTCAAGCGGCTCGGCCGGGCGCAGGTCGAGGGTGCCAATGCCTGTCGCGATTACGCCGCCGCGCTGACGAAGCAGCTCGACGAGCGGCTGGCGAAGGAAGCGGCGGCCCAAGAAACTCCGAAGCCGTGAGCTTTCGCGTGACCATCCCATGCACCCGGGCACAGGGGGAGGCGATCGGGGCGATGGACGACCTTCCGCGCTTTGGCGACAACCCGCCGGTGCTGGTGGCGGACGAGCCCGACGAAACCAGGCCCGACGACTGGCTGATCCATGCGTATTTCGACCATCATCCGACGCTCGACGACATCGCACTGCTCGCGAGTCTGGGCAGCGGAGCACCGATCCTCGAGCAATTGGGCGAGGCGGATTGGGTAACGATGAGCCAGGCGGGGCTTCAGCCGATCCGCGCCGGTCGCTTCACCGTCCACACCCCGACCCATGCGCCCGACCCCGACCGCATCAATTTCGAGATCGACGCCGGGCTTGCTTTCGGCACCGGCCAGCATGCGACGACGGCGGGGTGCCTTGCAGCGCTCGATTTCTTAGAGAGCAACGGTTGTAGGGTTACAAATATTGCAGACATAGGTACTGGCACCGGGCTCCTGGCCTTTGCAGCGCTGGCGCTCTGGCCCGAGGCCAAATGCATCGCGACGGACATCGACCCGGTCGCCGTCGACGTTGCGCGAGACAATGCGGCGATCAACGGCGTGAAGCTCGGCCATGGCGCGGGCGAGTTGCTACTGGCGGTCGCGGACGGGATGGACTCGGCGATGCTGTCGGCGCGCGCGCCATTCGACCTGATCGTCGCCAACATTCTTGCGGGGCCGCTGATCGAGCTGGCGCCGGATTTCGCCAGGTCTCTCGCTCGCGGCGGAACGGTCATACTCGCTGGCCTGCTCGACACGCAGGCGGACGGCGTGGTCGCGGCTTACGAAGCGCTCGGGCTCAGCCTCGCCAACCGCGGCTCGGGCGAATGGCCGGTACTGGTGTTTCAACGTGCCCCTGCGAAGGCAGGGGTCCAGACGCGCGAAGCGCCCTGATCGTCACAACTCGCGCTTCGCGCTCGGACTAGGCTCCTGCCTTCGCAGGAGCACTAAGCCTCCGCTACGATCTTCGCCCACTCCGCTTCGCCGATAACGCGGATGCCGAGCTCCTCGGCCTTCTTGAGCTTCGATCCCGCTCCGGGCCCCGCGACAACCAAATCCGTCTTCGCGCTGACCGAGCCCGAAGCGCGGGCACCAAGCCGCTCGGCCTGGGCCTTGGCCTCGTCGCGGCTCATGGTTTCGAGGCTGCCGGTGAAGACGATCGTCTTGCCGGTCCATTCGGTCTGGCGCGAGGTCGAGATATACGCAGGCGGGGTAACCTCGCTCAGCAAATCATCCCACAGGTCCGCGTTGTGCGGTTCATGGAAGAAGTCACCTAGCGCCTCGACCACCGCCGGGCCGACGCCGTTGATAGAGGTCATTTCGTTCAAGGCAGCCAAATCGCCTTGGCCTGTAGCGGTTCTGGTATCAGGATCGCGCTGCGTTGTGACATGAGCTAAGGCTGCCGTCTCGCGAAGCCTGGGCAATGTACCAAATGCCTTCATCAGGTCCTGCGCTGTCACCGCGCCGACGTGCCTGATGCCAAGCCCGAACAGCAGACGCGCGGCATCAGGCGAGCGCTTGGCCTCGATCGCGGCGAAGAGGTTGTCGACCGATTTCTCCTTCCACCCCTCGCGCCCCAGCAATTCCGCGCGGTGCGCGTGGAGGCGGAAGATGTCGGCAGGAGAATGCAGCCAGCCAAGCTCGATAAATTCGGCGATCGACTTCTCGCCCAGCCCCTCGATGTCGAGCGCGCCGCGCGACACGAAATGCCGCAGCCGCTCGAACCGCTGCGCCGGACAAATGAGTCCCGCGCTACAGCGAACATCGACCTCGCCTACTTCGGCGTACGCCTCGCTGTCGCATTCGGGGCAATGGTCGGGGAAGAGGTACGGTGCTCTTGGCTCGTCGCGCGTTAGGTTCTCGACCACCTGCGGGATCACGTCGCCGGCGCGCTGGATGCGCACGCGGTCGCCGACGCGTAGGCCCAGCCGCTCGATCTCGTCGCGGTTGTGAAGCGTGACGTTGGCGACGATCACGCCGCCCACCCCCACCGGCGTCAGGCGGCCTACCGGAGTGAGTTTGCCGGTGCGGCCGACCTGGATGTCGATCGCCTCGATGGTCGTCTCGGCTTTTTCAGCGGGGAATTTGTGCGCGAGGCCCCAGCGCGGCGCTCGGGCAACGAAGCCCAGCCGCTCCTGAAGGTCGAGCCGGTCGACCTTGTAAACCACCCCGTCGATGTCGAACGGCAGATCGGCGCGGGCATGCTCGATCGCGCGATAATGAGCGAGCATCGCGTCCAAATCGTCGCAGCGGACGAGGAGGTCGGTGACCGGGATTCCGAAGCTCTCGATCCGCTTCATCGCTTCATATTGGGTGTCGGCCAGAGGCGCCGACAGCTCGCCCCAGCCGTGGGCGAGGAAACGCAGCGGACGCGCTGCGGTGATCGACGGGTCCTTCTGGCGCAACGATCCGGCGGCGGAATTGCGCGGGTTGGCGAAGGTCTTGCCGCCTGAGGCTTCCTGGCGTTCGTTCAGCGCCTCGAAGTCGGCCTTGGACATATAGACCTCGCCGCGGACTTCGAGCACGTCGGGAGCGCCCGCGATTCGCTGTGGGATGTCGCCGATGGTGCGCGCATTCGCTGTCACATCCTCGCCGACCGTCCCGTCGCCGCGCGTCGCGGCGAGCGCCAGTTCGCCCGTCTCGTATCGCAGCGAGCAGCTGAGCCCGTCGATTTTGGGCTCGGCAGTCATCGTCACGAACGTATCCGCCGGAAGGTTGAGGAAGCGCTTCACCCGCGCGACGAAGTCCGCCACCTCCTGCTCCGCGAAGGCATTCTCGAGGCTGAGCATCGGCCTCGCGTGGGTGACCTTGGCGAGGCCTGACGTGGCCGGCGCCGCGCCGAGGCGTTTCGAAGGCGAATCCGCTCGAACCAGCTTCGGGAATCGCTCCTCGAGCTCGCGATTCTCGCGGACCAGCGCGTCATATTCCGCGTCGGAAATCTCCGGCGCGTCCTGGTCGTGATAGAGTTTGTCGTGCCGGGCGATCTCCCTGGCCAGCCGCATCAGGCGGTTGGCGGCCTCGGCTTCCTTGAGCTCAGTCATGCGTCGAGAACAATTCCTCGAGCAGGTTGATGAAGCTGGTCCACGAGCGCTCCGCGGCGAGCTGATGGTAGAAGACGCCCTCGATTCCGATCTCGTGCGCCTTGGGATTGGTGAAGCCGTGGCCGACATGGCCATAAGCGTGGATCTGCCAATCCGAGCCGGCCGCGGTTAGTTCCTGTCCCAAAGCGACGACCGCATCCGGCGGAACCATCGGATCGTCCCACCCGTGAAAGGCAACAACCTTGGCCTTGATCTTCTGTTCGGGAAGACCCGGCGGGTCGAACAGTCCGTGGAAACTAACGGCCGCGACGATGTCCGCGCCACTTCGCGCAAGATCCAGCGCGCACATCCCACCGAAACAATAGCCGGCGACGACGATGTGGTCGGCTTCGACCTCGCTCAGCCCCCGTGCCTGCGCGAGGATCGCCTGCAGCCGGCGGAGGAGCGCGGCGCGATCGGACTTCAGGCGGCTCAACTCCCCGAAGCAGGTGTCGCGATCGGCGCCGCGGAACTTCTTGCCGAACGTATCTGCGACAAAAGCATTGTAGCCCAATTCGACCAGCTGCTTGCCGAAGCCGATTTCGAGAGCGGAGACGCCCATCACCGTCGGGATCAGCACGACCGTCGGCCGCGCCTGGCCGTCGCGGCGACCGACGAACACATGTTCGAGCTGCTCGCCTTCGAATTCGAGCGGGATGTCGCGTTCCTTGCTCATGATAGCTCCCTCGCCAACTCGGCCAATTTGGCCACG
>Ga0068858_100004705_pt1 | contig 13374 bp, 26 predicted proteins | sample KBSSwiS12_FD_66589 | JGI IMG/M metagenome (GOLD analysis project Ga0068858, IMG submission 66589) | Switchgrass rhizosphere microbial communities from Kellogg Biological Station, Michigan, USA - KBS Switchgrass S1-2 | ecosystem: Host-associated > Plants > Roots > Rhizosphere > Soil ... | reverse complement strand
GTTGAGCGTCCTGCTTTTCCTCGTAATAATTGTCGGCGCCATCACAGCAGGCACTTGGTACTATCGAAGCAGGTGCTGGGGAATGGACGCATGCGCCGCTGCAAAGGCTGAAAGTCATGAACCCAACAAGCCGAACGAGACTCAGTAGCCATCCGCCGGCTGGTCAAGCTGGGGGGCGAAAAGGATCCCGAAGTCCTCTCCGTTGATAGTCGGTTGCTGGTAACGCGATTTGTCGATCCCGATGCAGCCAAGCGTTATGGCAATATGGTGTACGTCCGCTGTGCGTGATCCCCGGCGTCTGTGTTACAACAGGCGGTAGCGCGTCCGGAGAAGATTCAAATGAAGTTATTTCCGTTTGCAGTGTTGTTCATTTCGGTCGGCCAAGGTGCGATCGCCCAAGCCTCCGAATGTTCGGCTGTGCCCAAGGCATCCGATCGGCTCGCGTGCTACGATAGAGCCACGCCTCGGATCGCGGCAAAGCCGGCAAAACCCAAATTGCCGGCTTCGCCGGTCGCAGCCTCAACGTCACCTCCTGACCAGGGCCAGATCGTCGACATGCTGGCGGTCGAGAATGCAAAATTGGACGCGAGATTAAAGACCATCTGCCGTGGATGCTGAACTTGTCTGACGGAGATCGCGGGCACCGCCTAGCCGCGCCGAAGGATTCGCGCGCTTGTCGAGCTAGGAATGCAGGTGAGGCGTTATGAGCAATAGCGAACCATCCGCGGCTAGCGACGCCCCCGGGCACATCAAATTCGATGCCCCTGCTACCTTTCTTAAATGGCCCTCACTTAACGGTCAGCGCCGCGTGGATAGCGATGGTCCATATTTGCTGCTCGATGCCACCCTGGATGAATGCATCCGGGAATTCTGGCTAAGCCAAATGTGACACGACACCTCTATGAAATTCACACGTCGCCACAGGCACCTTTTGTCGGTGAGATAGTGTCGGCAGAAAACGTTGCCGAACTTGCACACCTGCGAGATTTTTTAGTTCGCGCCGGAACGGCGCTCAAGCCGCCGGCTGCAGACAATTGAGGGAGCGACAGTGGCTAAGAAGCGCATTTCCAGCGTCGATTTGGCTTGGCTCATCTCTGAGGAATTATTTGATCCCGCCAGGAGAGATGTCCGCGCGTCACCGGCTGTAGTGTCGGATGAGAAGGATGGCTGGCGGGTCATTATTCCCAAGCGAAACCGCAGGTATCTGACGGCCGCCGATGAGCAACGACTTGCCGAAATCCAGCGCAAACTGCGCTTGGTATATGAGATCAAGTCCTGAGCAGCACTGCTGCAGGGCAAAGGCTAAAGACTATCAATGCGCCGACTGGTAGAGCTTGGGCTGAGGGTGAAGGGGAAATGAATAACTCTAGTGGCGCGCTACGTCGTGAGACCGCTTCCGCCGTACTGCCGGATGAGCTGAGCCGAATAGAGTCAACCCTCGCGCCGTCCGCGCGATTGGCCCTCAAAGCATTAAGGAGCGGACTGATTTGAGCCGGTTGTCGAAAGCATGTCATATGAAGGTCGGCCTATCTGTCATTCTCATTTTAGGCTTGCTTGCAGGCTGCGCGAGCACGGGCAGCAACCCTGTTGCGGATATGCCCGCGTGGATGGGCGGCCTGCCCGCCAACGCACCGCCGAGACCCGGGACACCAGCCTACGATGCGTGGCAAGCTGATCGAGCGCAGGAGGCCGCACGGCCGAAGAGCAATACGAGCCAGCCGACCCGCTGATCTGCGTCGCACGTAATTTCGCTGGGGTAAAGATCATCCGGCATCCCGCCGACACAGTCCGACCTAGCCTCGCCGTTGATCATTTCCGCGATATCCGGCGGCTTGACCGATATCTCTGGCATCGCCATCAAGGACTCGTATGGCTGCTTTTCCAACTCTGTCGATAGAGCGATGCAAAGAGCATCGAATTTGGCGCGGACCCAGTCCAGAGAATCCGTTGCCGCGAGCAGAAGGTTGGCATAGTTTGCCTGATCAAGCGTAATGCCTACTGCTGAAATCGCGACGATCCTCTCAATTTTAAAATCCTTTCTTCCGTTATTCAGCGTAGCAGTCGGGACGCTTTGCGTGTATGAATTCTCGTGGTGAACGAAATGCTTGTTCCGAAGATCCTTAAAGTAATTGAATACACGGAGCGCGCCGATCTTATTTTGAAATACAACCTTCTCATCGAGTTGTATTCTAGCGCTACCGCCGACGAAGCACTTAACAAATTTGACGATCGCGACAAAGCGCATCCCTAATGTGGTCTGAGCTAGCTAGATTTATTTGATTCAGTGATTCCATGACAAACTCAAGATCGGTTTTATGCAAAGCGTAGTGCGCGATTTGTCGCGCAAGTTTTCCGTCCAACCTAACGAACTTAACAGCGTCAGGGAGATCAGGAATCGACGTTAGGGCCATTTCCCCTTTGTGCAAAAAAGTGCCGTAATCTTCCATCCGGTTTCACCCGCCATTGATGAGTAGAGTTTTTCACCCGACGGGCTGTAGGTTACCGCAGTTCCGATCCCCAAGGGATTGATAATTTGCGTCACGTCGTCGGCCGCGGAATCATCCGCGATGGCTTCGCAGCGACATTCACGATCGACCGACAAATTCCCGCTTGGCACCTCGGCTAGCTGGAGCGCCGACGGTCACGTGACCTGCAACATCCAATGCTCGGCCCGCACCTGCGATCGACGCATGGTCGACGTCCCGCTCAACACCTTGCCCCAGGATCTGCCCTGGTCGGCAATCGCCCGGCGCCTCGTCTGCAAGGAATGTGGCACCGCCGGCTCTGTGAACATCGTGCCGAACTGGCATGACAGGGTCGCCGCCGCCGTGACATTCACCAAGCATTGGAAAACGTGAGATTCGATTCGTGAAACTGACCGCCGACCGCCCTTTCGCCGACCCGGAGGCCGCCGCCCGGCGCATCCTGGATATCGCCAAGCAAGTCCAGCCGGCGATGAAGGGGCGGATCTATATCGAGCTGATCAACGGACCGTTCCTGTTCCGCGACCGCGCCTCGCCGGCCGAATACGGTGCCGGCCTGAAGCTGCTGATCGAGCGGAAGGAGCTGATGATGCACGATAGCGGAACGTTTGTTTGGCTTCCAGACGCGGAACCCACGCTGCTCGGCGATCAAAAGCAGGCGAAGTCCGCTTAGCATTTGTTGCCCGCCTGAATCGCTTGACCGGCTCGCAAAACTGCATCGCTAACTGATTCGCTTTCCACTTTTTCCCGACCTATTTTGGACTCGGGACAAGGGAGTTTAGCGTATGAGTACACCGTCGATCGTTCCGAACGACCGCTTGGACAAGGATTTCTACCTGGTGCTGGAAGAGTTCGGTGCCGGGGCCGCGTTCCGGGAAACCAACGAGGGCATTGATTACACCACCCTCCTGGACGATTTGCTCTCGGGACAATACGAGCGGGTGCTCCGGATAGTGGCGCTGAATCCAACAGAGGGCTGGTCACGCGACGCCTCTGAGGACGTCGCTCGCGCGCTAGAGCTGCGGGTCGCTACCGGATATTATGAGATCGGCGAGGCCCTCCGCGACTTCATCGAGGGCCAGCTGGGCCACAAGATCGGCCAGCAGCTATCCTTGCTCTGATCCGACCATGCGGAAAGCAGAGTTTGCCCCATGTTTGCCGACCCGCGGCACTGCGGTACCGGCGGGGCCGGATTGGATCCACGAAATCAAGCATGATGGCTATCGCCTTACCGTCCATCGGGAGGGCAAGCGCGTCCGCCTATTCACGCGCAACGGTCACGACTGGAGCGATCGATATCCGCTGATCGTTGAAGCCGCGCTTCGCGTGCGCATCGGGTCGTTTGTCCTCGACGGTGAAGCTGTCTTGCTTGGCGTGCACGGACGATCGGATTTCGACGGGCTCCACAGCCGCCAGCACAATGACGACGTGCAGTTCTACGCCTTCGACGTGCTGATGACCGAGGGCGACGATCTGCGAAAGCTTCCGTTGAGCATGCGAAAGGCGAGCCTCGCGCGACTATTGGCTCGGCGGGTCAACGGAATATTCCTGTCCGATTTTGAACGTGGCGAGATCGGTCCGGATCTGTTCCGCCACGCCTGCATGCTCGGGCTGGAGGGCTTGGTCTCCAAGAGAAACGATCGCCCTTATCGTGCGGGCATTTCACCCAATTGGGTGAAAGTGAAGAACCCCGCGCATCCGGCTATGGCGCGGATCAAGGAAACTTTCCGATGAGGCCAATCCTTCGCGGCAAGTATCTCGATGAGCGGCTACGGTTTTCGCGCAGAGAGGCCGCTGACCATGAGTGCGGCGGATGGATCGATGTTAGTGATCTCGGCGCCGTCGTCGATGACTCGAGGCCGCTGCCGCATCCAGCGATCGATCAGCCCCAGTGACCCCGTTCGAAAACATGACAGTAAAATCTCAAGCGCTCATCTACACAATCTTGGCGGACGACAAGCCCGTGGCCGCGCTTGAAGCCAGCGGACCCGAAGCCCGCGAACTCCTTAGAGAGCGGTGGTTTCTCCATGAGTTGTCCGCTCTCAAAGTCGACGGTGAACCGATCTACAGGGTCGGGACCCGGCTACGAGCTCGGCCGGCCACCGAAGACGAGTGGGCCATTTACGACCAAGAGTGCAAGTCAGCCGCAGACGCGGACGAGATTTTGTTCGTTTATCTAGTCGACCTAGATAGCGAGTAGGCGTCCTCGCTGGTCGGCGCGTCTCCCACGACCATGCTTCTCGGTTCCGCGGTCTTCGTACAGACCGCCAATGCGTATAATCGTGATGGCCGGACCACAAATAGACCTCATCGCCACAGAATCCACAGGCGAAAGCGCCCTTTGCTGGTCGATGGATCTGCGTTGCTTCAAAAGGCGCATTGCACCCCGTACAAGCGAAAAAGACGCGGACAACCCGCGTGGCCTTGTTTCCATGCATTGGGCAACCTCAGCGAGGCAAGGCTCGATACGACTCCCGTGTGGTTGATTCTGCAAGCGTGAGTTCTGCACCTGCACTGCGCCGGTTGCGTCGGCGTTCAACTTGCATAGGAACCGCGCGCGTTGCTCGAATCTTCGTCTTGTCTCTCGGCACTCATTTCGCTTTCACTTTAGTCTGCAGGCCATTGCGAGCGACCTCAGCTTGTGGTCACAGCAGCTGCCCTTGCTCCATACCCTGCTCGCCCCCACCGTATCGTCTCTACCCAGACCGAGGCGGTGGGGGCTCCGCCGCTCAAGCAACGCCCTGAAGGGCCGTAGTGAATCTCTCGGATGAAATCGCTATCGGATTGGATCGTTGAATGCTTCAAGCGTTGCAGCAATGCGCCTGGCAGTCGCTATTGGGACTAGAATTTCTCGACCGCTGCGAGCCTGACAAGAATGAGGCACGCCGGCATTCCCTGCGCAAGGGAGTCAATTGGCCTGAAAAGCCGAGAAGAATCAACGCGGTGTGATGGAAGTGTTCACATTTGTGTCGCGATTCCCGTTGGTCTCTTTACGGCAAAATATTAAATCCTTTAGAGCGCTGTGGAGAGTTTAGCGCAGAATGGATCCACCAACAGGGGCTGCAATGACAGAACGCAGTTATGTTGCGCGTCACTCTTTGCGAGTTTCGGCCAAGTCACATTGCTCCCTTTGCCAACTTCTTGAGCGTGGCAATCTGTCGGAAAAAGTTTTTTATTGGCTGAGCAGGGCTTCCAAGCACTCTTACGCCTGGAGCAATATCAGAAATGACGCCAGCCTGCGCTCCGACCTCCGCACCTTCACCAATCCGAAGATGCCCGGCCATGGCCGCCTGCCCTCCCACTCGGACGAAATCCTCAAGCACGGTTGAACCCGAAATACCGACCTGTGCGACGATGACACAACACCGGCCGAGCAAAACATTGTGGCCGATCTGCACGAGATTATCGAGACGCGAGCCGGCACCGATCACGGTGTCTCGCGATGATCCTCGATCAATCGTCGTATTAGCGCCAACTTCGACGTCATCTTCAAGAATGACCCGCCCAAGCTGGGGGACAGTGAGAAATCCTCCTTTGACGGAGGCGAATCCGAACCCTTCTTGTCCGATCCGAGCGCCGGGATAGACGTAGACGCGCGCTCCCAAAAGCGCATGGCTCAAACTCACATGTGCGCCGATTCGGCAGTCTCGACCGACAATCACGCCGCTTCCGATAACCGCGCAGGGTCCGATCCGACAGCCGGGTCCTATCTCTGCCCCGGTCTCAATCACAGACAGCGGCCCGACCTCCGCCGACGGATCGACGAGCGCCCCCTCCGCCACAATTGCGGACGGATGGATACCGGGAGAAACCGACGGCACGGGATAGAACAGGGCAGCAACGCGTGCCCAAGCAGCGTATGGTTCAATTGTTAGGATGGCCACGGTTCCCGTCGGCACTCGCGCTGCCATATCGGGATGCACGATCACAGCACCGGCCAACGTCTGATCCAGTGCCGAAGCGTAACGCTGGTTGTCCAGAAAACTTACTTCACTCGGGCCAGCCGTTTGCAAAGGGGCCACACCCTCGAGGAGTAGTTCGAGATCTTCCGCAGTCCCCCCTGCCGTGTCTGTGACCAGCCCAAGGGGATATGGCCCGCTACGGCGAAAGAACCTTGCGTTGCCCATAATTGCTTCAGCCATATTACGTTCCCCGCTCGCGAGCCGATATCGTACCGCTTCCCAAGCTGCCAGAAAGCAGCAGTGCAACAGCCTGCTTCTATTCCTTCCGACTTCACAATGATCGCAAGGCTCTCAGTCACCGATGGCAGCCGAGGTATGCGGTGATGATCAAATCTAGCTTCGCTCGGGCAGCCGAGCCAATTAGCAGAAACCGCGATCAGCTATGTAGCTTTGCCGCCATGCAGTTTGTGCCAGCTTGAACCGTTCGGCCATCACCAGATGAAGGAGGCGATACCAGCGATCAGCAGGTCACTCGTAATAACCGTGGCAATGCCAGCCGTTTCGAGGATAGAAAGCCGCCAGAGCTGCTTCGGATCAAATGCCATGCTCCATCACTCGACTGAAGGCGGGATTGCACGCGTATCTTCGGCTACCAACCAGCCTATGCTGGTTCTTGACCTTGATCCAGCGATCACTGCGACCGCCGCGATAGCTGCTCTCGCGGCGTTTTGAGATTAGGCCGATCGCCCTGCTCGAACGGCGCCAAGTGGATGTAGTCGACGCAACGCGATCGGTCTCAAAGCTTGGCATTAGGAGGCTCCGTTGATCTAGGTCAACGTCAGCCCTCAATTGGCGCTCACGCAATGTTTTGCAGCATCTGGAGACGGCTTCCGTCCCAAACAGGGTTCAGGCGGTTGTCCGTCGTACCGATGAATTGCAACGCAGCGCCCATTGCGGTGGGCGTCACGGTGCAATTACGCACCAATAAGGGAGGGAATGGAAATGAAACGTTCAGTTTTATTGGCATTGTGCATCCCGTTTGCATTTTCGGCTCCAGCATCCGCCGACGATATGAAGCAGGAAATCACCAAGATCGCTTCCGCTTATATGGATTGCTTCAGTAAGCAGGACCCTGCCTGCATCGCTGCGCTGTACACCAAGGATGGCTTCATCGTTAATCCGGCCGGCAAGCACGTCATCACAGAATACTATGGCGGTGCGTTCAAGGCCGGACTGACGAAGCTCGAAGCTACGGTCGACGAGGTGTGGGAGATCGATAATGATACTCCTGGCGCCATGGGCAAGTTCCGTGTCACTGGCAAGAACGATAAGGGCGAGCCCATGGACTCGGCTGGCGTCTGGACAGCCGCCTATGTCAAGCAGGACGGTAAATGGAAGGCCCGAATGCTGACAGCGGCTCCAAAGCCACCGGAGCAGAAGGCAGCAGCCAATTAGGCTAGGATTGCGACGAAGCGCCCATCTCGCGAGAGGTGGGCGTTGTCGCGATCAGCAGCGGGAACCGCGATTGGTCTAGCGAGCGTGCGGCCGGCGCGGACGCGGCCGGGTTCGGGCGGACGCGCACGGGGACGGATGTGCTCTGTGCAATAAGCTCTCACATTTCGTCGGCAGTTTATCCTTCCTCTTTCACGATGAAGGCAAGGTTCTGAAGCTGGTTTCCTAGCGCCGTCCAACTACGCGAAATACTCATCAGCACGGTGGATCGGCGGGCCGAATTGCCTGGATCACCCGCGAGGGTCTTGTAATTCCCCGCATATGCTCTGCATTGTTCAACTGTTCGCATTTGCGCTTTCTGACTAGAATGAAAAGAGCGCGATTGCGACCACCATGACCGGCAACATCCCAAACACAACCAACGCAACCGCGAACCAATCGACTTTCCCCATCCGGGAAAACTTAGCAATCGGACACTCCGTCGCCCAGCTTAAACTGCACGCGCCAGCCACATGGAGCCATGCTTGCAATTAGCAATAGTTCCGTTGCGAGGGCTGCGCGGGGCGAGATGCTGGCTCTGGATCCGATCTCCCAGGGGTGGTGCCGAACTCAATCCGGCGCCAATCCTCGCCGCTGCGATGTCCGGCTTCGCCCGCATCACCGACATCGTCAGTATGGCGTTGCACGTCCGATAAGTGTCAGAACTGAAGTAGCCTGCGTCTGGATTGCTTTGTATGCTGCGTGCTTATTTTTCGTATTTCGGAGGACTTATTCGTGCCAGACCATGAGCCGACAAAATCCCAAGTTGTTCCACCCCACGTTCAGTTGATCCAGATGGGTCAGCCAGCATCGTCTCCAGAATTGTCTACGCTGCGGCAAAGTTAGGCCTTGCCGATCACCTCGCGTCTGGGTCGAAGAGCGCTGCCGAGCTTGCTGACGGCATGCAGGCGCATGCGCCCTCCTTGCACCGGCTAATGCGCACCCTCGCGAGCTTAGGTATCCTCACTGAACAAACGGAGCAACGCTTCGCTTTGACCGATCTAGGCAAAGCGTTAAAGACCGGCGCACCGGGTTCTGCAAAATCCACGCTGTTATTTATGGGCAGTCCCTGGCAACAGAGTAGCTGGAACAATCTGGTTTACTCCGTCCAGACCGGCAAGCCTGGCTTTGAAAAGGCCCAAGGCATGTCATTCTTTGATTACCTCGCGCAGCATCCAGATGACGCATCGCTCTTTAGCGAGACCATGGTTGGCTTCCACAACCAGGAACCTCCAGCGGTCGCCGCTGCCTACGACTTTTCAATTTTTAATACTATCGTGGACGTAGGCGGAGCGACCGGCAACATGCTTTCGGCCGTGCTATCCCAGCATGCCGGACCGCGCGGCATACTGTTCGACAGGCAGCACGTCGTGAAGGACGCCCCTCCGTTGCTAGAGGCCAAGGCTGTCAACGATAGGATAACGGTAGAAGCTGGCGACTTTTTCACAAGCGTCCCCAGTGGAGGCGATGCTTACATTCTCTCGCACATCATCCACGATTGGGACGAGGATCGGTGTCTGACGATCCTTGGCCATGTCCGCAAGGCGATGGACCCAACCGGTCGCTTGCTGATTGTCGAGATGGTGCTGCCGCCCGGCGACATCGCGCATCCGGGAAAAATGCTCGATATTGTGATGCTGGTACAACTGGGGGGGCGGGAACGCACCGCATCCGAATATGCGTCACTTCTAAGCAGAGCCGGTTTCCGGCTAACGCAAGTTGTGCCGACCAAATCAGCAGCGAGCATCGTGGAAGCCGTGCGGTCTGAATGAGAGTGGATGTTGGTTGGACGTCCGCCTCGGGTCAAACTGAGACTTCGACGCCCCCAAGCGCGAATTCCGCTTTGCCCCCATCAACGGACATCGTCAGCTTAGCGGTGCACTTCCGATAAGTGCCACAATCGGACTTGGGACCATTTAGCGGAGTGGACGAAGGTCTCTGCAGGTTGAAGGCGATCATAATGTCCGGCGGCCCCCGCGACGGGAGGGGTTCCTTTTTGCTCGCCGCCGGTGTTTCCTCTGCACGGCGGAGAACAGGCATGCAGGGATCGTTGGGGGAGAAGATCGGTGAAGGCGCCCACTCCGAAGCCTACACTTGGGCGCCCGGTCAGGTCGTCAAACTGCTCAAACCCGGCGTGCCGCGGGGGATGGCCTGGTTCGAGGTGCGCATGATCCGCGCCGTGCTCGCCGCCGGGGTCCCGGTGCCTGAGGTGTTCGGCGAGGTGACGCTGGACGGGCGCTTCGGCATCGTGCTGCAGCGGCTCGACGGACCGACCCTGCTGCAGCTAACTCGAACCGGCGCGGTGACGTTCGAACAGGCCGGTGCGATCGTTGCGGCCCTCGCCATGTCCATTCACAAGACGCCCCTGCCGTCGGAGGTCCTCTCCATGCGCGAGTGTATGGAGGCTCGGTTGGATCACGACGATGGCAAGCTCCCGAAGCACATCGCCCCTGAAATCCTCACGCTGCTCGATCGCTTGCCGCCCGGCGACGGGCTTTGCCATACCGACCTGAGCCCGGGGAACGTGATCATGACATCGGAAGGCCCAAAGCTGGTCGACTGGGCCGGCGCGATGTGCGGGCCCGCCGTGCTGGAGCTAGGGTTCTTACATGTTGTCCTTTCTGAACTCGCCCCGGAAATAGCCGACAATCCAGAGCGTCCGCGCGCGACCAATGCGGCCGCGCAAACCGAATACGCGCGGCTGACCGGCATATCCCCCGCGGAGCTGACGGCGGCCATGGAGCCGTATTTGCCCATCGTCCGCACCTTCATCGTCCTCGGCGACGTGGTGCCGTCATTGCGGGAGCGGCTGATCCAGCGCATCGAAGCGGGGCTGCGCTCGGAAGACTGAACCGTCTTGGTCGCGCGCGAGCCGAAGGGGCCTGTCGAAGCGAGGCTTCGGTGTCTCCTTTGGGTCAAACTGAGACTTCGACGCCCCCAAGCGCGAATTCCGCTTTGCCCCTATCACCGGACATCGTCAGCGTGGTCGGGCACCAGGTCCGTAAGTGCCCAACATCTGACATCCAGAAGGTATCGTTCTCGATCATTCGCTGATCCGATGCTGTGTCCTGATCCCCACACCGCGACCAAAAAGTGCCTGATTGTTAACTTTCGAACAGACAGGCGAATTCCATGTCATTCTGATCGGCTGCCAGTCCAACGTTCTGATTCGGTTGGGAGCTGATGAATGGATCGTTCTGTTATTGCCGATGTTCCGCGCGATAAGTATGTCGAGCGGTGTAAGCAACGCGCATTCGATTATCTTGACCGAGGCGATCTCAAAAGCGCGGTTTCCTCTTTCGTCAAGAATATGGATGCCCGTCCCGATTGCGAGTTGCCGCACCACTTGGCTGAGCTTGGTGTCGTGCTGTGGATGACTAAGGATGTACAAGGTTGGAAGGCGTTGATCGAAGAGCTCAAGTGATGGTCACGCCGCCCATCCTGGCCGCCGTCCCCTAGGCTTCGCCGACACCGGCTTGACCGGCTGCGGTGCCAGCAGGTGGCGCGCCTGGATCGCGCGGCGGAACGTAGAACGGCAATGCTTGCGGATCGAGGGGCGGCGAATAGCCGCTCGCGCACATTGGTTTGACTTCGGTCTTCGACGGCACCGAACGCCATCGTCGAGCCGATACACCCGAAGGCGATGTCGGCGATCCTGATGACGGATGAGGAGCGAGATGTTTGGATGCGTGCGCCATGGGATGAGGCCAAGGCGCTGCAGCGGCCGTTGTCGGATGATGCGCTCAAGATCGTGATGCGTGGTGTGGATAAAGAAGATGCACCGTTCGTGCACTAAGGATCGACAATGAAGAACGTACAAGTTCCTAAGTTGGCTCGCTGGCTGTTCGCGGCTTCTGGCATCTACGGATTTGCGGTTCTGTTGCCCCTGTACTTCGTCGAGGCAGACATTGCGACAGCATCGGGGGCTTTCACGCACCCGGAGTAACTTTTATGGCTTTATTGGAACAGCGCTATCGGCGCAGGTCATGTTCTTGCTCCTATGACCCTCTACGCTTTAGGCCAGCCATGCTGTTCGCCGTGCTTGAAAAGCTGGCGTTCGCAATTCTGGTTTCAATGCTTTTTGCATCAGGTCGTGTTTTTGGTTCTGTAGTCGTGTTTGGCAGCATCGATTTTGCTTGGGCCGCCCTCTTTGCAACTGCGTGGGTCTTCACCGGCAGAGCCGCGCGCGACGTCAGCCTCTAGCTCTTCAATAATGACGTGAAGCAGACACGCGGCAAGCGGATCGGTGACCTCCCGCTTCAGAAGCCGATAGCGCGCGAGCTGGACTTCTCGCTCTCCAAATTTGCGTTCTGTCATGATCTGGGACCTCTGGCTAAACGACGCGGTGGCGGGTGAGTTGTTTCATTAAAATGTTGAGATCATTTTATATGGTTTCTAATTGATTATTAGCCGCAACGTGCGAGCCTAGTTGCCAGCCGCCTCGAGGCCGCTTCGCAACAGATGGCGATAACCTTGCTCGGTCATCCATTTAGCGCGTGACAGGTGGCTTTCGAGCGCTAGTCGCGCGCGGTCGGCCTCGGTGTCTGGGTCGATGCGCAGCACGAGACATCGCGCCAGTCGGCACGTTGTTGATCGGCATCAAGCACGCGCGCTGCCGCAACACGGAACAGCCTGGTCTGCGAAGTTTGCGGGCCGCTTAGTACATGTATCGGTTGCCCGGCGCGGCCCCGCCTCGACCCCATGCCCCCGAGAAGGCGCGGGCCGCGTCCGCCAATACAGCGTGGTGGGGTGCCAGTCTGGATTAAACCGATGGAGGTGCAGCTTGGCCCGCACGGCGACGGTTACTTAGTGCAAATGCAGTGATGAGCGAAGGTTCCGTCCTAATTAAGGACACCCGAGCTGACATATCATGCAAATTATTTTAGCGATGTTCAATTTTGAACAGCCCCGAAGATCTTAACGTGCTGGTTTTAGGTTGAACGGAGCGCCGTGGGAGGGCTGCACCGTTCCCATAAAGAATGGCCCCAGCTCGACTAGCCCCGCAGTTGGGGCCATTCCTTTGGATGTCACGTTAAGGAAGCCCGACGACCGCGGTCCTAATGCGTGACGGGGAACGTCGCGACCTTACGAGTACCCTGCCATAATTCAACGATGTGAATATCGACGAGGAGTTTGGCCCGCGCTTCGGCCGCCTCATCGTTATCGCAAAGCATATCGATGCGGTGCATGACTTTTCCGTCTCGACCTATCAGGTGGCGCGGTATTCCAACATCTCAGTCACCTATCGATGCCGCTCGCCGGGCGGTGATAGACGATTACCACGCGGGGGCCATGACCCGGGGACGACTTCAATACTGGCCAAAGAAAAATTGCCCGGAATTTCCTTGGGACGTGGCCGCCCGTGCCTTTAGTGCTTCCACTTCGGGCCGTCCAACCGCTCGAACGCTTCCGCCAAGTTCGTCCAATCGTCAGCGAGGTCTTGCCATTCCGCTTCGTCGAAGGCGTTTCCGGTGTTATCCGCATTGAAGCGGCACAGT
>Ga0068858_100004704_pt1 | contig 13375 bp, 10 predicted proteins | sample KBSSwiS12_FD_66589 | JGI IMG/M metagenome (GOLD analysis project Ga0068858, IMG submission 66589) | Switchgrass rhizosphere microbial communities from Kellogg Biological Station, Michigan, USA - KBS Switchgrass S1-2 | ecosystem: Host-associated > Plants > Roots > Rhizosphere > Soil ... | reverse complement strand
TATCTCAACACCGTTCCACTGGTATGGGGGCTGCTCAAAGATCCGGCCCAAGCGGACACCTTTGACCTGCGCTTCGCGGTCCCCTCAGTCTGCGCGGACCAACTCGCCTCGGGTGAAGCCGACATCGGAATCGTGCCGGTGATCGAAATGGCGCGCCAAAAGCTGGCCTATTTCCGCGAAACCGGGATCGCCTCATACGGCGCGGTGCGCAGCATTCTGCTGGTCTCCAAAGTTCCGTTCAACAAGATCCGCAAGCTGGCGACGGATTCCGGCTCGCGCACCTCAGTGATGCTCTCGCGCATCATCCTGGCTGAAAAGTACGGCGTCGAGCCGCAAGTGATCTCGCATCCGCCGGATCTCGCGGCGATGCTAGGCGCGGCCGACGCGGCGCTCTTAATCGGTGACGCCGCGCTGCGCGTCGAACCCGCGACCCTGCCGTTTGAAACGCTGGATCTCGGCGAGCAGTGGACCAACCTCACCGGTCTGCCCATGGTCTTCGCCGTCTGGGCGGGCCGCGCGGAAGCCATCGTCGAGCCGTACGGCGCGGCGCTCCAAGCCTCCTGCCGTTACGGGCTGGCGCACATCGAGGACATCGTAAGCGAAGAGACAACCCGCCGCGGCTTCCCGGAGCCCTTGGTCCGCGAGTACCTGACCCGCCACATCCGTTTCGAATTCTCGGACTCGCACGCGACCGCTATCGAAACTTATCTCAAGCACGCCGCTGCGCTGGAGCGCACGGCCGTCTCTGGAGCCGTCTCTGCATGATGACCCGCGCCGCAGCGATCGATCTCTTCAACAGTGATGACCTGGTAGGCCTCGGCATGGCGGCCGATCAGGTCCGCCGCAAGCTGCACCCGGAAGGCGTGGTCAGCTACATCATCGATCGCAACATCAACTACACCAATTTCTGCACCGAATATTGCAGCTTCTGCGCCTTCTACCGCCCGCCGGGGCATGAAGAAGGCTACGTGCACTCGCAGGAAGTGATCTTCGATAAGATCCGCGAAACCATTGGACTCGGCGGCACCGGCATCCTGATGCAAGGCGGTCTGCACCCGGATCTGAAAATCGAGTGGTACGAAGACCTGCTGCGCGGCATCAAACAGCGCTTCGATATCTGGTGCCACTGCTTCTCCGCGCCGGAAATCGTCAATATCGCCGAAGTCAGCGGCCTGTCGCTGCGCGATACGCTGGCTCGCCTGCGCGACGCCGGCCTCGATTCCGTCCCCGGCGGCGGCGCGGAAATTCTGGATGACGACGTCCGGCGCCGCATCAGCCGCCTGAAGTGCACGACGCAGGAATGGGTGGATGTCCACCGCACCTGCCACGCGCTGGGAATCCGCACCACGGCCACCATGATGTTCGGCACCGGCGAGACTATCGAGCAGCGCATGAACCACTTCGACCTGGTGCGCCAGATTCAGGAAGACACTGGCGGCTTCACGGCATTCATCCCCTGGGCGTACCAGCGCGAAAACACTTCGCTCGGCAATTTCGTCAAGCAGGAAGCCACGGCGGTCGAATATCTGAAGATGCTGGCGATCTCGCGCCTCTACCTGGAAAACATCCTCAACATTCAGTCTTCCTGGGTTACCCCTGGTCTGAAGACCTGCCAGCTCGGCCTGCGCTTCGGCGGCAACGACGTCGGCAGCATCATGATCGAGGAAAATGTCGTCAGCGCCGCCGGCGCCCATCATCGCGCTTCTGAAGAAGAACTGCGCCGCCTGATCCGCGACGCCGGCTTCATCCCCAAGCAGCGTGATACGCTGTACCGAACGTACTATTTGAACTGAAACCCATATCGGACCGTTCCACGTCTAAACAACTTATGCGCTTTGCCAGTCTTTTCCTTCTGAGTGCCGCTGCCTTCGCCGCTGCGCCCAGCCAAATCCTGCCGCGGCAGCCAATCCGCTTTGAGCCGCAGGTCGGGCGCCCCGCCGCCACTCCGGTTAAGTGGTCCGCCAATGGCCTCAGCTATTCGCTGGCCTTCACCGCTGACGCAACTCTGTTCCGGCTCGGCGACCGAACCTTGGCGCTGCGCCTGCTAGGCGCCGATCCCCAGGCGGCTTTTGAAGCCGCATCGCCTTATTCCGTACCCACGCAGTATTTCACAGCGGCGTACCGCGGCTCGGTGCAGAGCTTTCGCCGCTTGCGGCGTCACCAGGTCTATCCCGGCGTCGATGTTGTGTACTACGGAACCGGCGAAAATCTGGAATACGATTTTGAGATCGCCCCTGGCGCCGATCCCTCCCGCATCCGCCTGCGCTTCGACGGCGCCGACCGTTTGCGCATGGCGCTGAATGGAGATCTGCAGGTCGATATAGGCGGCCAGACCGTCACCCAGCACGTTCCGGTGATTTATCAGGTCACGGCTGCCGGGAAACGCGAGTCGGTCCACGGCGAGTATCAGATCGAAGCCAATCGCGACGTCACTCTTCGTCTGGATCCCTACGATACCTCCGCTCGGCTGGTCATCGATCCCGTGATCACTTTCGCGGTTTTCCTGCCCGGCTCGAAGAATACCGTTGGCGTGGCCATCGCGCACGACGCCAAGGGCTTCATCTACATCGCGGGCAACACCGCCGCCACGGATTTCGTTAGCACGCCCAGCGCTTTTTTCGGGGTCAGCCGCGGCACGCAGAATACATGGCTGATGAAGCTCGATCCCAACGCCACCAGCGGCGACCGAGTGATCGTGTATTCCACCTACTTTGGCGGCTCCCTGGTCGACAGCCTCAAGGACATGGCAGTCGACAGCGCTACCGGGCGTGTCTATATGACCGGTTCCACCACGTCGGCTGATTTGCTGGTCACCCCCGGCGCTTTTCAAAGTACCCTGAAGGGCCCCACCAATGGATTCGTAGCGGTCCTCGACCCCGCGCTGGCGCAGACTCCCAGCCTGGTGTACGCCACTTACCTGGGCGGCACTGGCATCGACGTGCCCTACGGAATTGCAACCCGCAACGGCAAGGCCTATATCACAGGCTCCACCACCTCCTTCGATTTTCCTTTGGCGAACGCCACGCTCCCGTCAATCCAGGGGGGCACCGACATGTTCATCACCGAACTGGATCCGCAGCAGAGCGGCGCAGCCAGCATGATCGCCAGCGGCTATTACGGCGGAGCCGGCTTGGACTACGGCACTTCGGTCGCCGTGGATGCTGCCGGATTTGTCTACGTAGTCGGGGTCACTTACTCGTTTAATCTTCCCATCACTGCCGCTCCTTATCAGGCGAATGCCCACGGCGGTGGCGAAGCCTTTCTAGTGCGGTTCGCCTTGGAGGCGCCACTCATCGTCTACGCCACATACCTCGGAGGAACCGGCACCGACGGAGCCAAGAAAGTTCTGATCGATCCGCAGGGAAGAGTCGCCATCGCCGGCTACACGGCATCGGCGAACTTTCCCATTACCCAGAACGCTCTTCAGTCCCAACTGGGCGGCCCCAACGCCACGCCTAACACCAACCCCACCAACGCCTTTCTGTCGATTCTGGATTTGACGCTCCCGCCCGCGCAATCCCTGGTGTACTCCACCTTTTACGGCGGTAGCGTGGATGAGGTGCCTTACAGTTTGCGCCTGGATGCGAACGGAACTTACTATCTGGGCGGCTTTACGCTCTCGCCCGATCTGCCGGTTTCGCAAAACGCGATCAATTCGTCCACCACCAGAGCCGGGTTTGACGGCTTCATTGCCCTGATCAATCCGGCGGCGCCACCGCTCAATTCGCTGCTTTACTCCAGCTACGTCACCGGTCCGGGATCGCAGATCGTCTACAGCGTGGATTTCGACACTTCCGGCACGGTCTACTCTACTGGTTTTGCCACCGGCAATATTTATCCGGCCGGCTATCAGAGCTACACTTCGGCGCCGGGTGCTGCCGAAGTCTTTCTTTACGGATTTAAGCCCTGATCGGGGAATTTAAGTCCTGATCGGACCGGCGGACCGGATTTCTTCCAAAATGTGCAGCATTTCGCCGCGTGGATCGGCGGCGCGCGTCACCTGGCGGCCGATCACCAGATAATCCGCGCCGTCTGCGATCGCCTGGGCCGGCGTAGCCACCCGCTTCTGATCGCCCACCGCCGCGCCCATCGAGCGCACGCCTGGCGTGACCAGCGTAGCCCCTGAACCCGCCACCCCCCTCACCCGGGCGACTTCCACCGGCGAGCACACGATCCCATCCACGCCCGCTTCCATCGCATTGCGCACGCGCAGCTCGACCAGATCGGAAACCGAGCAGGGATAACCCATCTGCCGCAGGTCGCTCTCGTCGAAACTGGTAAGTACCGTCACCGCCAGTAATTGAAGCGGGGCGGCGCCTTTTCCCGCCACCGCTGCTTCCATAACCGCGCGGCTGCCGTGAACAGTAAGGAAATCCACGCCCAGGCGCGCGACTTGCGCCACCGCCCGCTTCACGGTTTCCCCAATGTCATACAGCTTGAGATCGAGAAATACGCTGTAGCCCTGCGCCTTCAACTCCCGGACAAAGTCCACGCCTGTGGAGGTGTAGAGTTCCAGCCCAACTTTGAAAAACGAAGCTGAATCCCCCAGCGCGGCAAGCAATGTGCGTGCCTCGGCGCCCGACTCGAGATCGAGCGCCACAATTACCGGAGATGTTTTCATGCAGGAAGCGTAAACCTAAGCATACCGCCTTGGCAGGCCCGGTTGGATGCCTGGCTTTACGAACAAATAAAACTAGGCTGCCGCGGATTCTCTGATTTTGTTCTTACTGCCCGGAGGACGGCCCCGCCGCTTGATTGCCGCCATCCATGCCGGAGGACGTCCGCGGCGCTTGCTGCGCCCGCGAGCCAACCGTTCGAGGGTGATAATCGCTTCCTCTATTTGCTCTCTCTCCTGGCGCAAATCAGCCAGCATTTTCATGACATCCATTCGCTTCTCCCTATCGGTCAGGCGCTTCGACCCAAACCGCGTTCTGAAATCCGAACAGAACGCCCGAATTTTTCCCTGACACAGCTTCGAGTCTACCGCCTAATTAAGGGGGTTTCAAGCCATTTGTTCTGTTTGCCGAACAAATCGGGCGCAGATGCCCCTTTTTTTGGGACTGTGCCGCAAGCCGCTTTTACGCCGGAGAGGGCCGCCCGCCCCCACCCTTTTCGCGCCGTTTCCAGTAATAATAAAAGGGTAATCCCAGGGCAATCAGGCCCAAACCCATGCCGGACTCACGCGGCGACTCCTGCAAAGTCGCGTACAGGAGCGCCCCCGAGACTAGTACAAATACTATGGGTACTAGGGGGTAACCCCAAACTCGATACGGCCGCGGCATCTCCGGCCGGGTCCTGCGCAGCACCAGGACGCTCGCCGTCGTCAGGCCGTACAAGATCCATTCCGTGAAAATCACCATTTTGATGATGTCTTCGAAGCGCCCGCTGGCCAGCAGCAGAATCGACCACGCACCCTGCAAAGCCAGGCTCGCGGCCGGGGTTTGAAAGCGCGAAATCCGCCCCACCCAGGCGAAGAAATATCCGTCCTGCGCCATGGCGAAAGATATCCGCGAGCCCGAAATAATGACCCCGTTGAGCGCCGCCAGCATGGAAACAATGGCCGCCACGCTGACGATCGCGGCCCCGAAACTCCCCGCCACGCGCCGCATCATATCCGCCGCCACACGCGGACTGGCCGCCACTTCCGGCGCGCTCAGGACATAAAGATAGGAAAAATTAGCCAGCAGATAAATCGCAATCACCGCCAGCGTTCCCCAGATCAGCGCGCGCGGCAGATTCTTTTCGGGATTTTGGATGTCCGAGCCGATCATGCTGGCCGTGCTCCATCCGTCGTAAGCCCACAGCGACGCGACTAATGCCACAAAAAAACCGGTGATGCCGCCAACGTGGTCTGTCCCGCTAAAAGCCGGCAGGGACGATCCGAAGTTCGCAATGCGCCCGTGAACCGAAGCCAGGCCGCCCAGGATAATCCCCGCGATCAGCGCCACCTTTAAGCCGGTGCCCACCAGTTGCAACCCGCCGCCGAGGCGCGTCCCCAGCATGTTTACGCCGCTGAACAAAATAATAAGTCCGGCGCCAAGCAGCTGTCCTTTATGGATATCCAGCGGGCCTCCTCCGGGCCCAATCGGCAAGGCGATCGAGAACACCACTTGATTTAACTCCGGGAAGAATTCAGCCAGGTAGCGATACGCGCCGCTGGCGAGCGCCGCGACCGATCCGGGTTTTCCCACCCAGGTAAACGTCCAGCCATAAATGAATCCCCACAAGGGCCCGTAAGCGGCGTTTAGATAGACGTAATCCGCGCCGGAGCGGGGCATGGCGGCGGACAGCTCGGCGTAACTCAACGCGCCAAACAGCGACAGGATTCCGCCGAAAACCCAGACTCCCAGAACCATGGGCGTCGATCCCACGGCGCGCATCATCTGCGAGGTCACCAGGAAGATTCCGCTGCCGATCACCGTCCCCACCACCAGCGATACGGCGACCGGCAACCCCAGCGTGCGGGGCGGCTCGTACTTGCCCCCCTTCTCATGCGCGTGCGGATCAACTGCCACGGGCGGGCTCCTTTATCATCAGCGAAACCAGCACCGCCGTCGCGAAAGTGGCACTCGCGCCGATCATGACGTACCAGGTGAATGCGATGGGCGTGGCGAAGCGCACATACAATAGCAGAACCAATCCCACCGACATCCCGCACATCGCAGCGATTTCGCCCACCCGCCGCGTGAACAATCCCAGCAGAAACACGCCCAGCAGCGATCCGTAAACGATGGACGCGATCGAGAGTCCGGCCTGCAACACATTTCCCCACTCCCGCGCGAGCAGCGCCACGCCCATCAGCACGATCCCCCAAACCACGGTGGCATAGCGTGAGCGCGCGAGCCAGGTAGCATCATTGACACCACCGCCGAGAATCGGCTTCCACAGATCCAGCACCGTTGTGGACGCGAGCGAATTCAGCGCCGCGCTCAGGTTCGACATGGCGGCGGCCAGAATCGCCGCCATCACCAATCCAGCAACGCCAGCCGGAAGCTTCTGCCAAATGTACAGCGGATACAGCCGGTCGAGCACCGCTGGAGCCGCCTGACCCTGCTCCCGGTACACCACAAACAGACAGGTGCCAATCGCCAGAAACAGCGTGAACTGCACAAAGATCACCACCCAGCTTGCCAGCAGCGCAGCCTGGCTCTGGCGGCAATCGCGGGCCGCGAGCAACCGCTGCACGGTCAACTGGTCGGTGCCGTGGCTGGCCATGGTCAGAAAGGATCCGCCCAGAATTCCGGCCCAGAAACTGTAGGTCCGCGCGAAAAACTCCGCCGGAGCCGCCAGCCGGAAATCGAAGACTTGCATTTTGTCCAGAGGTCCCGCCACCGCCGCCACGTGCCCCCATCCGCCTGGAATCTGCTGCAACAGCAATACCAGGCTCACGATTGCCCCTGCGACATATAGCGCCATTTGCACCACGTCCGTCCAGATGACGGCCGTCAATCCGCCCTCATATGTATAGAAGAGCGTCAAGCACAAGATCACCGCGATCGAGGCCGTCTCCCCCGCGCCGAGGATGGTCGAAATCACGATAGAAACCGCGAATACGCGGACCCCTTCGGCCAGCGCGCGCAGCACCAGAAAGGCTGCAGCGGTCAGACGCCGGATGCGTTCCCCAAAGCGCACTCGCATCAGCTCATAGGCGGTATACATTTCGCCGCGGAAGTAAGCCGGCAGGAAAAACGTTACGATCACCAATCGGCCCAGCAAGTATCCGAACACCAGTTGCAGGAACGCATAATTTCCGCGGAAGGCCAGCGGCGGAGTTCCGATGACGGTCAGCGTGCTGGTCTCCGCCGACACGATGGATAAGGCGATGGCCCACCACGGCGCCGTCTTGCCGCCCAGGAAATAGTCCCGCAGGGTGCGCTGCGAGGAGCGAAACTGCGCGCCGAACCAGGTGATCGCCGCCAGATAAGCCACAATCACCACGATGTCGATCCATCTGACGCCCGCGCTCATGTAAGGGACAGGATAGCTGCCCAGGGCGGTTCAAGGATAGCTGGTCCACTGCCTGAGGCTCAGATAAATCTCCGCAGCCCGGCAGCAAACGCGGGCATGGAACGATTCCGGCTAGCCGGCGTCTAAGAATTAGGAAGATTTATGCCCATTTTGGGTGTAGTCTGGTGTGCAGGGATTCGAGCGGGGAATTCCCGAATCCGGGCGTTGGACGGACGCTTGCGGCTGCGCCGCAGGTTCGGGTATACTTCGCAGAGTGCGAATCCATGTAAAGAAAGGGCGAGTTCGCCACAGGATCGCGGGCGGAGCGCAGTAAAAATGAAAAAACCAATAATTTCCCTGGTCGCAATTGCCGCGTTAGCGGCGGGTCTACACGCACAAACGCCGGCTGCGGCTCCGGCTACTGCGCCTCAAAAGAGCGCCAAGAATTGGAAGGACACCGCGGAGTACGATCTGTATTCAGCCATCATCAAGCCGGACGCGACCCCCGCTTCGCGCCTCCAGAACCTGGATAAATGGAAGGCCGGCTATCCCCAGAGTGAATACGCCGACACCCGCCAGCAAATCTACTTGATCACCTACGCGGCGATGAACAATCATCGGGCGGCCTTCGACACGGCAGCCGAGATTCTCAAGACTGACCCCTCCAACCTGGCTGCCATTCAGGAGATTTTGGGTTACGTTCGCGCCTTAGAGCCGGCGGATGCAAAAGCGGCTCTGTCGCCCCAGAACAAAGCGGACTTGGAGACGGCAGAGAAGGTGGCCCGCTACCTGATTGCCAATGCGGATACGGTGTTCGCCGCCGACAAGATGCCGCAAGGTGCTACGCCTGCTCAGTGGGCCCAGGCCAAGCCCACCATGGTGAACTTCGCTCAGTTCACGCTAGGCTACATTGGCGTGGAGGGAAAAGACAGCGCTAAAGCGCAAGCGGAATTGACCAAGACGCTTGAAATGGACCCGACCAATGCGCCGGCATCCTCCATGCTGGCCGGCGTTTTGCTCGCACAGCAGAAAGAACACCCCGAACTGATGTCGGAGGCGCTATTTGAATATGCCCGAGCCGCCGGCCTCACCGGCCCTACCGCTCTGCCTGCTCCGCAGCAGAAATCACTCGGCGAGTTCCTTACCAAGGCCTACACGCTGTATCACGGTTCCGCAGAGGGATTGGATCAGGTGAAGGCCCTCGCGAAGGCGAGCGCACTACCGCCCGCCGGTTTCAAAATTAAGAGCACAGTGGATCTTGACGCTGACAAGGCGGCCGCAGCGGCCGCTGAAGCCGCCGCGAACCCAATGCTCGCGCTATGGCGAACCATTAAGACCGAGTTGACCGGCGACAATGGCCCCGCCTACTTCGAAAGCAGTGTAAAGGATGCGGGCTTACCGGGCGGTGCAAATGGCGTCACTAAGTTCAAAGGAAAGTTGGTATCGACCACTCCTGCCGTTCGTCCTAAGGAGTTGACCCTTGCAATCGAGGGTGCTGCCGCCGATGTCACACTCAAACTGGAAGAACCTCTGCCAGGCATGATGGAAGCCGGCGGCGAGATTTCCTTCTCGGGAGCCGCCAAGGCCTATACCAAGGATCCTTACATGCTTACGTTTGATGTAACCAAGGACGACCTGGAAGGTTGGACTGGCAAAGGTCCGGCGGGTCCCCCTCGCACCGGTGCCAAAAAAGCCCCAGCCAAGAAGAAAGAGTAGCGACCGTTTCATCTCCTGAAACAAAAACGCGCTCCTGGAGGGGAACCTCCCGGAGCGCGTAATTTTTGTAGCCGCGATTCTCGCGGCAACTACACCTCAGACCTCGCCGGCTACATCTTGTAGCGGCCCATGTCCTCGTCGTTCAGATTTTCCAGCCAGCGCCGCAGCTCTTCGTTGCTGCCGACTTCCGCCACCGCCGCCACCGTTTTCGACGTGCTCAAGACCGTCTCTTCCACATAGATCGGGCAATCCAGACGCAGCGCAATCGCCAGCGCATCGCTCGGCCGCGAATCGATAGAGATCAGTTCCCCATTGCGCTCCAGCCAGATGACCGCATAGAAGGTGTCTTCCTTCAACTCGCTGACCACCACTTTCTTGACGCCGGTTTCCAGACCGAAGAGGACATTGCGAATCAGGTCATGAGTCATCGGCCGCGGCGTCGCCACCTTCTCGATCTCGAGCGCGATAGCGTTGGCCTCATACACGCCCACCCAGATCGGCAGGATGGCCATGCCATTGACGTCTTTCAAGACGACGATGGGCATATTGGTGACCGGGTCCACCATCAATCCACGGATCTTCATTTCCACTTCCATAGCGATCTCCTAACCGGCAAACTCGCCCGCCAGCGAGTTAGCCCCCGAACGCGTCACCCGCACGTCAACGTATTGCCCCAACAAATCAGACTGCCCGGCAGAACCGTCGCCCGCCGCCGGATGCAGGAAATTCAACGTCTTAAACTGCGAAGTCCGCCCGATCCACTGCCCCGTAGCTTTATTGAATCCTTCCACCAGACACTCTTCGATGCTTCCCACATACGCAGCGTTACGCCGGATCTGAATCTGCCGCTGGTGCTCCTGCACGATCGCCAGCCGCCGGACTTTCTCGTCTTCCGGAATCTGATCTTCCAGCGCCAGCGCCGGAGTATTGGGCCGCCGCGAATACTTAAAGGCAAACACCGAATCGTATTCTACTTCCGTCAACAAGCCCAGCGTCGCCTCGAAGTCCGCTTCCGTTTCACCCGGGAACCCGACGATGATATCGCTGGTGATCGCAATCGGCCGCCGCGCCGCTTTCATCCACGCAATCCTTTGCATGTATTCGTCGCGCGTGTAGAGCCGCTGCATGGCATCCAACATGCGCGTCGAACCCGATTGCACCGGCAGATGCACATGGTTGCAAAGCGACGGATTCGAATCGATGGCATCGATAATCGGTTTCACAAAATCCCGCGGATGCGAAGTCGTGAACCGCACGCGCCGGATCCCATCCACGCGCCCGACCTCGTCCAGCAACTTCGCGAAATCCCAACCCGCCGGCGACGGGTCTCGATAACTGTTTACGTTTTGCCCCAGCAATTGGATTTCGCTATAGCCCATCGCCGCCAGCTGCGCCGCCTCGGCAATCACGGAAGCGCTCGTGCGGCTGCGCTCCGGTCCGCGCGTGAACGGTACCACGCAATAGGAGCATTTCTTATCGCAGCCCTCAATGATCGTGATATACGCCCGGTGTGGATTGTCGCGCCGCGTCATGGGAGTATCGAAGGTCTCGTCCGTGTCGAGACTCAATCCAGTCACGCGCCGATTCCCCGCCTCCAGCTGCACCAGCATCTGCGGCAGTTGGTTGTAGCTGGCCGATCCGCACACCATGCTCACGTGCGGAGCCTTCTCGAAAATCTTCTCGCCTTCCTGCTGCGCCACGCACCCCAGCACCGCGAACGTCTTGCCTTTCGCGTCCCGTTTGAATTGATCCAGGCGATGAAATACCTTCTGCTCCGCCTTGTCGCGAATGCTGCAGGTGTTATAGAACACCAGCTCCGCCGCTTCCGGCGTAGGGACCTGTTGATACCCCTGGTCCACCAGCGTGCCAATGACTTTTTCCGAGTCATGGGCGTTCATCTGGCAGCCGAAAGTCTCGATGTAGAACGTCTTCACCTGAAGTCATTGTAACTTGGCCTATCCGTCACGTGGCCCATCCGCGCGTGGGCGTGTTCAGCCGGCGTATCTAAGGTATTTCGCGTATTGAAATCACGCGGGAATCAGCCTAGTCTGAAATCGTGAAGTACTGTGCCTATTCGCTCCTATGCGCCAGCCTTGCCCTGGCTCAATCTCGCGGCAGTTCCACCACCGGCCTGATCGTCCCGGACCTCAACGGCAATCGCGTCGAGGCAGCGGTCTACACCGCCAAGGACGGTGACCGCCAGGAGCTCACGCAGTCCGTCAACGGCCGCAAGGTTCCGCTCCAGCAGAGCGAGACCCACGTCTTGAGCGATGGGCCAAACGGCAAGACCACCGAAACTCTAACTCGCAAGTACGGTGCCACCGGCCAGCTGATCTCAACCGAGCGCACAGTGGTTGAAGAGAAGAAGCTCCCCAACGGCGCCGTGATTCACGCCACCACCTATCGCAGCGATTTGAACGGCCGCATGGCCGAGAGCGAGCGCCGCACCATCGAATCCCTAACCCAAGGCCCCACCTCCAGCACCAACATTACGGTTTCACGCCCTGGCATCAGCGGTTCGTTCGACGTCGCCGAAAAGCGCAGCGTAATCTCGAATGCCGATGGAAAAACCCTGCAGGAGACGGAAGTAGTACAGATCCCCGCGGCGAACGGTCAGCTCATGGAAGCGGCTCGCCTGGTTCGCGAGCAAAGTACTGTCAACGGCACCACAACTTCCACCGAGGTGCGCTACGAACCCGACTTCAGCGGCAAAATGAGCCTGGCCAGCCAGCAGGTGGCCACCATCAAGAAGGATTCCGACGGGACTCTGGTGACTCAGGTCGATCTTTACGCTCCGGCCGCTTACGGTATCGCCCGCGAGCAGAATGCTACACCGAAGCTCAAGGAACAGGACATAATTGTGCGCCGCGAAAAGAACGGCGTGGTTACGGAAACTACCACTGTCAGCCGGCCTACGCTGCAGGACCCCAGCCGTCTCGGCCCATCCTCTCCCGTCTCCGAGTTTGTCTGCACCGGCAAGTGCGACGGCCCGCTAAAGCCCGAGTAGATTCCCCAGAAAGCTCGTCCCAGTGACGATACTGGTGCCGAAGTTTTCGGCAACCGTCTGCCCGATATCCGACAGCGATCCGCGCACCCCCAAGTTCACTCCGCCGCGCGCCTTGGGACCGTACGCCAGCACCGGCACATACTCGCGGCTATGATCCGTCGAGGGCGTGGTCGGGTCGCAGCCGTGATCCGCGGTCAGAATCACTAAGTCGTCTGCCGCCAGCTTGGCGTCCAGCGACGGCAGCCATGCGTCCACTTCTTCGAGCGCACGCGCGTAACCCTCGACGTCGTTGCGATGCCCGTAGAGCATGTCGAAATCCACCAGATTGACAAAAATCAGGCCGCGATCCTGCTCGTCCATCGCGGCGAGCGTCTTGGCCATGCCGTCTGCATTCGTCTTGGTCTTCACCTGCTCGCCAATGCCCCGCCCCAGAAACACGTCGAAGATCTTGCCGACGCTGAATATCTCGACCCCGCGCGCCTGCAGTTGATCGAGCAGCATTCCCTTAGGAGGCGGCACCGCGTAATCGTGGCGATTCGGCGTGCGTGTGAAGGCTCCCGCCTCGCCCACAAATGGCCGCGCGATCACGCGCCCCACTTCATACGGCCCGCGCAGAATATCGCGCGCCGTTTCACACATCTTGTACAGCTCGAACAGCGGGATCACCTCTTCGTGCGCCGCGATCTGAAACACGCTATCGGCCGA
>Ga0068858_100004702_pt1 | contig 13379 bp, 10 predicted proteins | sample KBSSwiS12_FD_66589 | JGI IMG/M metagenome (GOLD analysis project Ga0068858, IMG submission 66589) | Switchgrass rhizosphere microbial communities from Kellogg Biological Station, Michigan, USA - KBS Switchgrass S1-2 | ecosystem: Host-associated > Plants > Roots > Rhizosphere > Soil ... | reverse complement strand
ACTACTTTTTATAAGGCGTTTAAGAACCTGAAAATTCTCGGGTACACAGCTTTGAACGATATCCGCATGCGCGACAAAGAAGACAATGAAGTTGCCGCTCTGCAAAGTAAAACCGAACAGGTTGAAAAAAATGGTTGCCGCTCCACACTGGTACTGGAGGAAAAAACATCAGGCGATATCTACGACGAAGATAAGAACTGGAATTATTATACGGGGGAATTGTATGCCGGTTTGTTGTTTGCCAATGGCACTATTTGCGGCGAAAATAATATCGTTAAGGGCAGTGAGCTGAGTATTAAAAATAAGAGAGGCATCGAAAAACACAAGGAGCAGCTGAAGATGCTCTTTTTTAATCCCGGCAAAAAAATTCCGGGCATTCCTTTTATTGGCGACAAGATTGCCATTTTTGATGATGCTGTTTCGCCGCTGTATGATTTTGTTATTGATATGGCTGATTACCAGGGACAGCTTTGTTACGTATTTACAGTAAAAGCGCGGGCCGATTTAAGCAGCAGCCGGAAGAATGATATTGTGATAAATGAAATGGTGACCTGGTTTAACAGCAAAAGTCTTGAAATAGTGGGCCGAACCTATGACATCAGTTACGACGCAGCGGTATACGATTTTAATGTGCAGATGGAAGTACAGATGGACAAATTTGAGGATTTGCTGGTGCCAAAACTAATTCGCTATAACGGCAACTGGCATGCTATTTTTAAGAAGCGCGAAAGAGGCGTGTTTACAGCAACTTTGTTTGGGTTTAATAAGGGCCAGGGAAATAATATCCCTGCGGGCCGTTAAACGAAAATAGAAAATGACCCGGAAATATTTATTTTCAATTCTCCGGCACCCCCTTCGTCTTAACATAACCTCTCCATTTTTCAATCACCTGCTGCATATCGTCTGCCAGTTCGCTGGTAAATAAAACTTCTTTCCTTGTAGCGGGGTGTGTAAATCCAATGGATTTGGCGTGCAGGGCCTGTCGCTGGCAGATGGCAAAACAATTATCAACAAACTGTTTGTATTTGGCAAACACCGTCCCTTTTACAATGGTATCGCCACCATAAGTGTCGTCATTAAAAAGAGGGTGTCCGATAGATTGCATGTGCACCCGTATCTGGTGGGTGCGGCCGGTTTCAAGCCGGCATTCTACCAGTGTTACATAACCGAAACGTTCCAGCACGGTGTAATGGGTAATAGCCTCTTTGCCGTGTTCACCATCGGGATAGGCCGCAAATAATTTACGATGTTTAAGGTTGCGCCCTATATGCGCTATAATTGTACCTGTGTCATTGGCCACATCTCCCCATACCAGTGCATAATAGCGGCGGTATACGGTGTGGTCAAAAAATTGTTTGGCAAGCGATGCTACTGCTTTGTCTGTTTTAGCAAGTACCATTAGGCCGCTGGTGTTTTTATCGATGCGGTGCACCATACCAAAGCGGGGCAGCGTATCTTCAGAAATGTTTTTATTTTTTTCGGTAAGATAGCCTGCAACACCGTTGATTAAAGTGCCTGTATAGTTGCCGCAACCAGGGTGTACTACCATGCCCGCAGGTTTATTGACAATCATTATGTCGTCATCTTCAAATGTTATGTCTAAAGGGATTTTTTCGGGAATAATTTCTTCGCCCTGCACTTCTTTGTCGCTGTATACTACAATCTCATCTGCAGGTTTTATTTTGTAATTGGCCGATACCTGTTTGCTGTTTACCAGCACCCGCCCGGCCTCGATGCCTTTTTGTATTTTGTTGCGGGTGGCATTTTCAATACGGGCTGTTAAAAACTTATCCAGGCGCAATGGCTCCTGCCCTTTATCAACTTTTATGGATAACCGCTCATAGAGTTCCTCGGGGCCATCCAGTTCCAGTACATCCTCCTGTTCTTCTTTGTTGCGCATGGATACAAATTTGTGCAAATATACCTTATTGAAATGGTTAGCCGCAATTAACCGCCGGGACAATGCTATAACGTACCGGTTGAAAGCTGCCCCAGGTGATGGGGTACAAGTGAGTGACACAAGAATGCCCGGCCCTGATACAAATGCCGGCGCCAAAAGTTCATTCCCGTTATATATACGCAGGTGCAGCAATAACATGGAAAATGGGTAAATTGCAAGATTATGCAGCAGGTAGATTTTAAAGATTTGGGGCAAATGGATTACAAAGCCGCCTGGGATTACCAGGAGCAGTTGCTGCGTAAAAATGTTGACATTAAGACCGCACTCAGAACCGCGCCGGTATTGGAAGAAGAACCGGGCAATGACGCAGGCCTGGTATCACAGGAGCTGCTGCTCACGACCAGGCACTCACTGCTGTTCGTAGAGCACCCACCGGTGTACACCCTGGGCAAAAGCGGTAATATAAACAATGTGCTGATCAGCGATGAAGAAAGACTGGCCAGGGGCATTGACTTTTTTTATACCAACAGGGGTGGGGATATTACTTTTCACGGGCCGCAGCAATTGGTGGCTTACCCCATTTTCGATCTGGAGAAATTTTATACCGATATTGGCCGTTACCTGCGCAACCTGGAAGAAGTTATTATTCTAACCATGGCCGAATACGGATTGAAAGGAGAGCGTTCTGCGGGTGAAACGGGTGTTTGGCTGTCTCCGGGCATTACGGGCGAAGAAAGAAAAATTTGCGCTATTGGTGTTCGCTGCAGCCGCTGGATAACCATGCACGGGCTGGCGTTTAATGTGAATACCGATCTCAGCTACTTTAGCAATATCGTTCCCTGTGGTATTCAAAACAAACAGGTAACCTCGCTGGAGAAAGAGCTGGGGTATCCTGTAGATCTTGCAATAGTAAAAGAAAAAGTAAAGAGGAATTTTGAGAAAGTTTTTGCGCTGCAACTTGTCTAAAAATCTTTAGGTATCAGCAATTTGTTTTTTTCCTTTAGCAACCCGTCTTCATACAATTCGAATTTAAACCAGCCGGCATGAATAAAATTTGATTTATCCAGCGTAAGCATGCTGTCTTTTATTTGTTTTATCTCAAAAACGGGCGCATTGAACTCGTCAAAGAATTTTATTGTATACTTTTTTTCTCCGGCCAGCGGCAAAGCAATTTTTACATCGCCGTCTTTTTCAACATAAACAAATTTGGAAGGCCGGTAAATTTCTTTTGGCACAAAAGGTTTTATAACAAGGGTATCTTCCGTATTAAAGCTAACGGTGTCTTTTGTTCTTGTTGTAACAGAATCCCTGAAGCGTTTTATGGATCGCTCACCCACCTGCGCCAAAAGGGTATCTCTTTTCTTTATGAAGATCATCCGCTCGGGTATCTCTTTTGCTTTAACGATTTCTGGTTTAATGATCTCTTTTTTCTCCGGCTCTTTTGGTTTGGGATCTTCTAAAATTACTTTATTGGGAAGTGTTTTCGGCTCTTCGGTAAGAACAACCTTTTCGGGTAGACTTTTTGGCTCCTCTTTGGCCGTCTTGCCGGTATCAGTCCTGGTAACTGCTGTTTCGGGCGGTGCAAGCATAGTAATTGCTTTTGGAGGCGGTCTTCGCCTGGCTGTATCCAAAACGGGCATTTTAGATTTGGTGAAAATATACTTGCCACTGTCGAGCAGGATGTAGAGCCGGTAATACATTTTGTCGAAGGGCGCTTTGGAATCTACATATCCGTTTTGAGGCACTGTAGGGTCGGGAAGTGTTAAAATTGATTTGAAATTTTTGGTACTGTCTGAAGAACGCTGAATGCTTAACTGGCGGATGTCTTTATAAGTATTGCTCCAGCTCACAATAATGCGGTTATTGCCTTTATTGACAAGTGTAAATGCAGGCAAGGTGTCCTGAGCAGAAGCTACAAAACCCAAACAACTTACCATCAATAAAATCCCAAACTGTCGCAGCATGCTATGTTATGATTCCTGTTTTTTGAAAATGCAAATATAACCGCCGCTATTCATGTGCAAGGTTAAAAATGCAGGGTTTTTGGGGGCAAGGATTTGTTGCCCTGTAATCCGCCGCTATGAATAACCAATAACCGGCTTGTCGCCGGAAAATAACCTTTTTTTAGTAAATCAGTGAGTGCAAAGAACAATTTCCCGGTATACACAAAATCGGCAGGAATGCCAGTTTCATCGTACCAATTATTCATACTATCAATCAATACGTTGTTCTTCTTTGCATATCCACCAAAATGATAGTCTGTAACAATGGTGGTTCGCGCCTGGTCTTTTGCTGCAATATATGGAAGCGGCATGTTGCCCATACCCTTTAAAACTGCGATGCCCACTACCTGTTGATGTGGTGTTGTGCCCTTTACCAGTCCCGATAACATCGTTGCCGTGCCAACTGCACAAAGCACATGAGTGTATTTTTTTGATTCTGTGAGCTGCATGATATCAGCAGCACCTTCGACGCCTGCAATGCCTTCGCCGCCTTCAGGAACAATACAGGGATGGTCATATTCCTGCTGTAGCCGCTCTATAAACGCCGGATTATTTTTTTGATTGTATGCGTGCCGGCTTATAAATACCAGTTGCATACCCAGTTGTGCTGCATCTGTCAAAGTATGGGAGAGGGTTTCGGGCTTTTCACCGCGTATAATTCCAATGCTCTGTAATCCGGCCCTGCTGGCAGCGCAGGCAGTAGCAATGATATGATTGGAATAAGCGCCTCCGAATGTAAGCACCCGCTGCTGGCTGCGTTGAACAGCCCCGTCTAAATAATGCCGAAGTTTGAACCATTTATTTCCCGAGATAACCGGGTGAATTTTATCAAGCCGCAAAATGTCCAATGCTATATTATGGTTATTAATCAAGGGTATCCGAACCTCATCTGTAGTGGCAGCCGCAATGTTTACGATGTTTTCGGGGAATAAATTCATAGCTTATTTTGTTCCACAACTTTATTTTATATTTTCGTGCCTGCAAAAAATAAAATAATGAAGCAACCCACTCTTTTGATCCTGGCGGCCGGAATGGCTTCCCGCTATGGAAGTATGAAACAAATTCAGTCTTTTGGACCCAGCGGAGAAACCATCGTTGATTATTCCATCTTCGACGCTATACGCGCAGGCTTTAAAAAAGTTGTTTTTATTATCCGCAAGGAGTTTTTGAACGATTTTAAAGACATCTTCGAACCAAAACTAAAGGGCAGGATAGCGGTAGATTATGTTTTCCAGGATTTAAATGCGTTTACTGATGGGTACCAGGTGCCTGCCGACAGAACAAAACCCTGGGGAACAGCGCATGCCGTATTGTGCGCGAAAGCAGCTATTGACGAACCTTTTGCAGTAATCAATGCGGATGACTTTTACGGCCGCGACGCATTTGAAAAAGCGTATGCCTTTCTTACACAAGACGCAGGAGAAAAAGTATACTCCATTATAGGATACGACTTGCTAAAAACACTTTCCGACAACGGTACCGTAAACCGTGGTGTGTGTCAGGTAGATGCAAAGGGCAATCTTACAGCCATAGCTGAGCGCATTAATATATCAAGACAAAACGGTAAAATTATCTGCGACGATAACCAGGAGCCAAAGGAATTGCCGCTGCATTCAAGCGTATCGATGAATTTTTGGTGCTTTACGCCTTCTATTTTTCCTTATTCCGAGCAACTATTCAATGCATTTTTGGCCAAAAATCTCTCTAATGTAAAATCGGAATTTTTTATCCCTATTGTGGCTGATGAGTTTATTAACAGCGGCACAGGCGTTATAAAAGTAATACCTACGTCGGCACAATGGTTTGGGGTTACGTACAAAGAAGACGCACCGGGGGTAAAAGCTAGCCTTGATGCTCTGGTAGACGCAAAAGAATATCCCACCAGTTTGTGGGGAAAATAAATATAACCCGCAGCATAATGAATAAACAAAAGCCCCGCAAAACGGGGCTTTAATTTATTATGCACTAATCAGGAAAAAAATTGATAATAGTAATACTGGAAGCCTGATTGCTTTGTTCTTACTGATATGTTTTAACAAGGAAAACGCAGTCTTCAATTTTCTTTATTTGCTGCGGTCTTTCCATTCCTTTTACAGAAGACAATGTATTAATTCTGATATTTTGATAGGCTGTATCTTTTTTCAATTCATTCAGCGATTCAAAGATGTTTTTGGCAGTTACGGCAAAAACAAATCCCTGTGCCTGCAGCTGACGTGTACTTAGTATACCCACCACTTCTCCATTTTTATTAAATACAGGTCCGCCGCTATTGCCCGGGTTGGCTGCTACTGCTATCTGGCAGCTCATGGTATCTCCGTTATAGCCGGTGCTGGCGCTCATATAGCCTTCTCCGTACACAATCTCGTCCCTGGGGAAGCCAAGTGTAAAAATTTGTTCGCCCAGATCCGCGCCGCTTTTCTTGAATCCATAAGGCAGGCTGGCAAAAGGCTTAAACTCGTTATCATCAATTTTCAGGATGGCCAGGTCCCGCTCAGTATCTACCTTAATCAGGCTGGCTTTAAATTCCTGTCCCCTGCTTTGTACAATAATGGTTTTGGCGTTTTTGATAACGTGGGCATTGGTAACCATGTATCCCCTGGCATCAATAAGAAAACCAGTACCTCCAAATTTGAAATCCTCGCCAACGGGCACCCTGTTTACTTTGGTCTTATCTCTTACCTCATTGGTTAGTGCGGTTTGCTGCGTTTTTAATTTGGAAACTTCGCGGCTTAATACTTCTATCTGGGGTTTGGTAAGATTGGGTGTAAAATAAGCTACCAGACCGCTTACTGTAATGGCTATGATACCTGCAATGGAAGCAGCTACGGCCCAAACACGTTTATAACGGTTAAAAATATCGACCACCCTGGTTTTAGGCGCCTGCGGTTTAATCGTGCCATTGTCCAATAAGTTATTGTGGATTTCCTGCAAAGACGAACGGAATTGTTTCCGGTTCCCAAATTCGTTTAACTGGCTCAGGAAAAGGCTGTGTTCTACCACAAACTGGTCTATTTCGGGGTTTGATTTGCGAAGCTGCTCAAAGCGTGAAAGCTCTTCCGCATCCATCTGGCCCTGTAAAAAACGTTCCACCGCATCCGATAATTGAATATCTTCTATCATTTCTCCCGGTTTTTATTTTGAGCAAAAAATAATTTTTTAAGGCGCATCAGGCATTTATATTTTTGGTTTTTTGCGTTGTCCGCATTGGTATATCCAAAACTGCCCGCTATTTCTGTCATATTCCGTTTCTGCAGGTAATAAGCTTCAATCAGGCTTTTACAAGGCTCACCCAGGCTAATCATAGACTTTTCCATTGCCTGAAACTGGTCGCTCTTTTGTTCATGACTCTCAATTTCTTCTTCCACAGGTACGGTTTCCACCATATTTTCAATTTGCCCCCCATATTTCTGTAGCTGATGCAATCGCTTAAGCCACAGTCGCCTGCTCACGGAATAAATAAAGGTCTTAAGCTGACAATTCAGTTCAAAACTGCCCAATTTTGCCTTTTCGTACAGCACAATCATCGTTTCCTGGAAAATATCCCTGGCATCGTCTGCTGAACCGTTATTGTTGATAATCAACGCCTGAACCATGCTATAATTGTCTTTATAAATGGTTTCGGCCGCTTTTTTATCGCTCTTTGCCAATCCTTTCAGTAATTCTTTCTCCTGGAATGCTGTAGTCACTTATCACTATTATTTAATACCCAAATTAACAAATTGTAACCCAAACAAAGGTTCAAAAAAACTTTTTTAAAAAGGCGGGTTACCTTTTTCTTTTTACAGTATAAAGCATCGAACCATTATTTTACAAACAAAACACAAACAAATGAAAAAACTTCTTTTAGTTCTGGCCATTGGCGCTTTTGTAGCATCTTGCAACAACTCAACTGATTCAGCTGCTGCTGCTGTAGATAGCGCAAAAACTGCAGTTGATTCAACTGTTAAAGCTGTTGGTGACAGCGCTAAAGCTGCAGTAGATTCAACTGTTAAAGCTGCTGTAGATACAATCAAAGCTAAAGTAGACTCAGTTAAAAAATAATTTCACGATTTTTTCATATGGCAAGCAATCGTTAGAGGCCGTCCTGTTCCCAGGAGGGCTTTTTTTTTAACACTAATTTTACGAATGGCAACCAATGGACGCTAATTTCACGGTTTCACCAGTCGCCGCTTCGCCATCCATCCACGCCTCCTTAGCGTTTATTCGTGTCGTATAAACTTACCGGAGATATGCTATTGTAAAACCTGTTGTTAATACTTAAAGCCAGGACTGATTCCCCGAAAAAATAATTTTCATTCCCGGTTTCATCAATCCCCCGCTTCGTCATCCACCACGCCTCTTAGCGTTCATTCGTAACAATTAGTGTTCATTCGTGTCTTATAATTCAAGTTCAATCATTACTTTTGTGCCCTCAAAAAAAACAAAGTAATGGCACTTTCATCAGTACTTCAGCGATTTAACGAGCCCGAAACATTGAAAATGGCCAAGCTCGGCAGGGAACTAAGAGCAAAAGGCATAGATGTAATTGATTTAAGTTTGGGTGAACCAGATTTTGACACACCTGATCATATTAAGGAGGCGGCCAAAAAAGCTGTTGATGACAATTACTCACACTATACGCCGGTAGCCGGCTATCTTGATTTGCGCGAAGCCGTATGCGCCAAGCTTAAACGCGATAATAACCTTGATTATAAACCAGAAAATATAGTGGTATCTACAGGTGCCAAGCAAAGCCTGGCCAATGCCATACTGGCCGTGGTAGATGATAATGAAGAAGTAATCATTCCCACTCCTTATTGGGTTACTTACAGTGAACTGGTAAAAATTGCCCGCGGCAAAGTGGTAGAAGTAAGAACAACTGTTGAAAACGGCTATAAAATAACGCCTGCCGAACTGGAAGCCGTTATTACACCCAAAACAAAAATGTTCCTGTTCTCTTCGCCCTGCAATCCCTCAGGCGCTGTATACAGCAAAGCTGAGCTGGAAGCGCTGGCGGTAGTATTCCGTAAGCATCCCAATATTTACATTATTTCTGATGAAATTTATGAATACATCAATTTTGTTGGTAGTCATGAAAGCATCGCACAGTTCAACGATTTAAAGGATCGCATCATCATCATTAACGGGTTAAGCAAGGGCTTTGCGATGACTGGCTGGCGTCTTGGTTATATTGCCGCCAATGCCGAAGTAGCGAAAGGATGCGAGAAACTACAGGGGCAATTTACCAGTGGTGCTACTGCCGTTACCCAAAGGGCCGCTATTGTTGCCCTTACCGGCGATTTAAGGCCTTCCAAAGAAATGACGGAAGAGTTTACCCGCAGAAGGAAACGGGTACTTGAGATTATTAAAGAGGTACCGGGCGTTAAATGTTTTGAACCCGAAGGGGCATTTTATATTTTTCCTGATGTAAGTTATTATTACGGCAAAAGCGATGGTACTACTACTGTTTCAAACGCATCGGAATTTTGCATGTATCTTTTAAACACCGCACATGTGTCTTCTGTTATGGGTGATGCGTTTGGCGAACCCAACTGTGTGCGTTTTTCTTTTGCCAACAGCATGCAGAACATTGAAAGGGCCTGGATAAGAATTAAAGAAGCATTGGCTAAATTGAAATAACCGGTTTACGTGATAAAAAAAGGCCAGTGGCTGTTTAGCCACTGGCTTTTTTTATTGAACAAGGCCAATGGATATTTCGTTAATGTTCGGCGAAATACCCCCGCTGCAGGAATACAGCAGGGATGTATTTTGCTTACTATTTGCTTAACTAAAAACTTAATCTTTTAAAAATTTCAGTTTATTCAATATGTTCTTTGCAACCTGTTGCCCCATCTTGTTCCCCTCTGTACAGGAAACTGTATAATGAATGCCTGCATAAACCCTTGCCTTTCCTATCTGGTCTGCCATATCATAAAAGGAAGTATAATGCTGGTCTGGCATACCTAAAAAACTGTACGTATTATTGGTTAGATGATAATTATCGCCGAACATTGATGTGAGCAATACTGATACAGTTCCCGCCAGGGCGGCATGGCCTGAAATATAATCGGGGAAATTGGGAGTACCAAACTTGGGCGTCCAGGTAGTATAACCCAAAACATTCTGGATAGCAGTAATAGGGCGAAGCTGATTATAGGTGTATTTTACCTTCCAGCATCCGATACCTGCATCTACTACAGATATGCCGACTTTGGCATAGGCAAGGGCACTTATATCCAGTGTAGCTTGTTCCTGCTGCAGCACCAGTTTTAAAATACTAAGATAATGCCCGCCTCCGTAACCGGGGTTGTCTCTGTAATACAAGCCTGTTGCAAGCTGTTCCGGCGTGAGGGTTTGTGAAATATCATAAACCTCTTTTACCATTTTATAAAAATCGGATGAAGGATCTGTGGAATAAGTTGGCGGCGGGGGAACGGTTATTCCGTCCAAACTACCGGGTACCATCAACCTGTTATTTTTCCAGTAAGGTCCAAAAGGTGCAGCAAATGCCGGGGGAGTAGGGACCCATAACCCAATACCGGTTGGTACAGGATAAAAATCATTTGCATGATCGGCGCCATCTGTTTTTGACCAGTCAAAAACCAATTGGGCTACCGATTTGCCAAAATCAATGGAACGCTGAACCTCATCCAAATTAACTGAGTTTTTAAATTCGTCATTCAGCGCCCATTCCAATGAATCTACAGAAGCCTTGTTGACAGCAGACGTGGCAGGAAAAAAGTTACGGGTCATGGCAGCTAATACAGCATTGGCATTGCTGGGCCAGTGATAGGCAAAACCCGGCTGGGTCTTTGGCATTTCCGGAAATTGATTTAACTGGCCCGACAAACTCTGGTATGCCGGCATGCCATGTACAACAGATTCATACAATGCAATGCCGGTATAACCAAATATCCGGGAAACCGGAAGCCCTCCAACAAAGGGGGCACTGGTACGCATCAGCCGCAACTGCATGTCTATCCATTTAAATACAACATCTGATGAATAAGTATTGGTTTGTTTTAAATGGCCATGGTCATTGTTATTGCTATTTGCAGCAGCGATATCATTTAATGCTGTTGCAGCCGGATCGGGCCTTAGTTCCTTCTGGCAGGAAGAAAAGATAAAAATTGAAATAAGGGCAAGCAATGCCCGCTTTTTAGATAAAATGGTGATGAACGATTTCATGGTGATTTGTTTTGGGGTGAAGAAAAAAAAGCAGCATCCTTCGCCTGGTTATCGCCTTTTATGTGAAAATGGTTGTTAATTTACTTTGAGGTAATTATCAAAAAAATATCTGCCGGTATTTTTTCCGGTTGGCAACTAAAATATTTTTGTTATTCCGTTCGGAACCTCAGAGCCGGTATTGTGTACATAAATCGAGTCTTTAATGGTGAAGGAATGGAATAATACATGCACCAATCAGAGAGGAATAAGCCCATAAAACAACAAATTTTTATCTTCTTTTTAAATGCCATTTATCAGGGCTGTTGTTTGATTGACTGGGTAGCGGATTCCTGTTGGCAAAATGATTCAATGGCGTTTTGCCCTGCGGTATATTTTTTTTATACTACCTGCCAGGTCTTTCCAGAAAATTCCGGACAGGACCAGTCCGGTTAACAAAACAATACCGGCTATAAACGTCATACCGCATATTTGTATGTAAAGCTAATCCGGTTCTTAAGTATGCAAACCCGCATTTACTGGCAGGCAGCAGTCAACGATTGAATGGAACCCGGAGCAGGGTTTCAGGATACATGTCTTTTGATAGAAATAATTACGCGTGTGCCTCCGGCATTGCCCTGGGTGTCCTGCAGATCGTGGTATACTACGGGCATTTCGTTGCTCCGGTTAAAACCCATCAGGCGTTTTACGGTTATAGCAACACCTTTTGAGGAATAAAGATTATTTGATGTTTGTTTTTTTAAAACGGCCGAATTGGCGCGTCCTATACCATTGTCTTCTACCGCACAAATCAAATGGTTATTGGTTTGTGAAACGGAGATGGTCAGCATTTTATCGCCCGGTTTTTTGCTAAGTCCGTGCCATAGCGCATTTTCAACAAATGGTTGCAATATAAGCGGTGGCAGTTTCTCGTTTTCGCAAATCAATTCATCGGCAACGGTAATGGTGTAATGGAGATTTACATTCAGCCGTAAAGATTCAAGCTGAATATACAGCCTGAGTGTCTGTAATTCTTTTTCCAGGCTGGTAACACTGTTTTCTGCATATTCAAGTACATGACGCAGAAGACGGGAAAATGTACCGATATAATTGATTGCCTCTGACTTTCTTTCATCCGCAATCAGTGACTGGATAGAATTAAGTGCGTTGTAGATGAAATGAGGATTCATCTGGGTCTTGAGTGCCTTCATTTCCAGTTCCCTTAACTGGTTTTGTATTTCAGCTTCCTTTTGAATTTTTTTTAACCGGTTAAAATACAGGCCTATAATAACCGTTGCTGCCAGTGCAATAATAAGCATCCTGAAAAGCCAGCTTTCCCAGAAAGGCGGTCTGATGCTAAAACTAAAAACGGCGGGAGCGCTCCAGTCCGTTCCCCTGCCCATTGCTTTCACTTTAAAAACATACTTACCGGGAGTTAATTTAACCAGCGATATAAAATTGTTTGAAGAAGGGGCGCTCCATATTTTATCCAATGGTTCCAGCTGGTAGCAATATTCGAAATAATCTGCATTGTAAACAGATACGCCGGAGAATTCAAAACCCAGCGTATTCTGCTCATAATTCAGCCGGGGAGAAACAGGAAGCTGAAGGTAGCCATATATTGAATCACTGAACTGTTGCCAGTTTGTTTCCTTCATGTTCAGCAGCACTTTTTCAATTACCACAGCCGGTCTTACTTTTTTTAGAATCAGCTTACGTGCGTCGATTCTTATTATATTCTTGCTTGAAGCCAGCCACACATTTCCGGCATTGTCTGCAGCCATTGTGGGCGGACTTTCCAGGTAGAGGTTTTGCTCTTTTCCTATTGTATATACATCCCATATACTGCTGCCCGTTGCATGCTGTTTCAAAACAGCCAAACCATTACTGCAGCTTACCCATTTGTTGCCTTCGGCATCGAATGTCATATCCACTATTTTATTGGAGGGCAGGCCAAATTCTGTTGTTAGTATAGTTAGATCCTTTACCGTATAATTGGTTTCATCGATGCGGAAACGCACGAGCCCTTTTCCCGCATTACTTATCCATATCCATCCTTCTTTGTCTTCAAAAAAATAGGTATAGCTCCCTTTGTCAATAATATCCAGTTCAGGCGGCGCTTTAATGATTTCATTTTGCCGGGTTATAAAATAGATTCCTTTAAAATAAACATTCACAATTCCTGTTCCGGTATGTGTAAATAAGACAGTGGTTGTTTTTGAAAAACGGTTTCCCTTATTGTCGGTAAAAACACCAAATGATATCTCATTGCCGCATAACAAAGTAGAATCATCACAAATAAATACCTTATTATTTACCGGGTTAACAGTGAT
>Ga0068858_100004701_pt1 | contig 13379 bp, 18 predicted proteins | sample KBSSwiS12_FD_66589 | JGI IMG/M metagenome (GOLD analysis project Ga0068858, IMG submission 66589) | Switchgrass rhizosphere microbial communities from Kellogg Biological Station, Michigan, USA - KBS Switchgrass S1-2 | ecosystem: Host-associated > Plants > Roots > Rhizosphere > Soil ... | reverse complement strand
GTGGCGTCGATGTCCTCGACGTACCCGGCTAGCCGGTCCGCGTTGGCCGGGCTCTCATACTGGGCCAGGTCCTGCAGGCCCAGCGCGACGGCGAAGATCCGCTGGATCACGTGGTCGTGCGGATCCCGGGCGATCCGGCCCCGGTCCTTGCCTCACCGGGAATTTGCCGGTCATTTTCTGACGATACGGCGGACCCCTGCCCCGAAAGCGCGTAATCGTTGCGGCGACCGCCCACCGAAGCCCACCCGGCTCGCTCATTCGTCAGGAACGTCAGGCCCCACGATAACCCGCAATAGGGTTGCGTCCACGGCGAACGATCTGGGAGCCGATTGCGCGACCCGCTGCCTCAAGCGCCTCACCGCCGAGCCGCCGGCTCGTCCCTCGACCGGGATCCCGATGACGTCCTTGCGCGCCCACGAGCACGCTGTCCTCGTCGTTGCCGTCATCCCCGCGATCGAACGCAGGCCTCCCGCCCGCGTCCCGGGCGTCCAGCACCTCGATCCCCACGTCGAAGGCCAGCGGGTCCCTCTCCCGAGCCTCGCCCACCCGTCCTCCTGCCGCTTCCCCGCCCACGACTCCCGCGTGATCAACCTTCCAGAGCATCTCATCGGCCGCCGCTCCAGGTGGACCGAATCGTCGTTTCCCGGGGACGGCAGTGGCTGGATGGCCGCGGTTCCCGCCGGTTCCTCGGCGGCGGCCAACCGCCAGTCGGCTCCTCTCCCTCCGGTGCTCCCGCGGACTGCTCGCGCCCGCTCGGCGGGCTACGCCGAGCCGCGTTCGGCGCCTCCTTCCCAGGCCCGCCCGCCCTGGTTCTCACCGAATACGGCCAGCGGAGACACCCCGCCCCACGGCACGATGACCCCCATCCGAGCTCGCCGCCGCCGGTGAGGAGGGCTCCTCACCGCCGGCCGACTTCCGCCAGTGGAGGTCAGGTCAGACGTCCGCTGGCATGAGCGCCTTCTTGATCGACGCGATGTCCGCCTCCATAGTGCTCATGCGGCTCTGCAGGTCACCGGCCTTGTTGTAGGTCTGGGCGAGAATGTGCCCCAAGTCCGGCTGCTTCGGAATCGGGGCAGTCGCCTCCGCCTGCTGGTAAAGCAGCAGGGCGACAGCCTGCGCAATCGCCTTCAGGTCGGCGTCGGTCATTGCCATGGCGTCCTCCTCGGCATCTGGAAACCGCCGGATCTTCCGCGGCGGGTCGGATCGGAGCCGTGCATCCGACGCGATCATCGTCTGCCTGGCGACGTCGGATGCACAGAGCCCAACGTCCCTCCACGGCAGCCTCCTCGGCATCGGCATGAAGCCCCTTCAGCTGTGCCGGCGAGGACTTGCAACCCTACCGAGAACGACACCGCCTGGCCATGCCCCGAACCCGAACCCGGACCCGGACCCGGACCCGGATGAAGGTCGATCGGGTCCTTTGTACCGGCATTAAGCTTCTCTGGCCCAACGATCCTCAGACCCGACCGGGCACACCGCGGATATACGACCACGGCCGCCGCCGGCCGGAGCGGCTTAGCGGAAAGGAGCTCCGCCCACCTCGGATCTGTCATCAACGAAGGAGGCGTTCGCGATGAGAACCAGCGGATCTCGAACCCTGATCACGGCAGTCCTGGCCGGCGCGGCGAGCCTGGTGCTCGCCAGCGCAGCGGCCGGGGCCGCCCTCGCCACCCCAGCCTCGGCGCTGGCCCGCCCAGCGGCCGTCGACATCGGCCGGGCCACCCCCTACGGCTATGGTGGCCGCGCGGTGGACGTCAACGACTCCGGCGCGGTCGCCGGGCACGAGTACGTCCTGCCTTACTCCGCGGCGGCCTTCGTCTGGCGCGACGGCCGGCTTACCGTCATCCCTACGTCGGGCACAGTCGCGGCCATCAGCAACACCGGCAGGATCGTCGGCGCCACGGAAACACACTACAACCACCAGGCGTACAGCTACGCGAACGGAAGAGTGACCCTACTGGGATACCTCGGCGGTGACTCACGCTACCCGTCAGGCCACCAGAGCTACGCAACCGCCGTAAACACGCTCGGCGTGGTCGTCGGGTACAGCACCACGGACCACGGTACTTACCACTCATTCTCCTATGCCGGCGGCAAAATGCGTGACCTGGGCGTTCCGCGCGGCGCCTCGGACAGCCAGGCGCGCGCCGTGAACCTGTCCGGCCAGGCCGCGGGATTCTCCACCCGGCCAGGTGGGACGAACCACGCCACCGTCTGGATCGCCGGCAGAGCGATTGACCTCGGGACGCTGGGGGGAGCCAACAGCTACGCCACCGCCAACAACGACCTCGGCCAGGTCGTCGGCTACAGCGAGACCGCGCTTGGCGCCGTTCACGCATTCAGCTGGAAGAACGGCCGGATGACCGACCTCGGTATCGCCCCAGGTAACACGGCAAGCAGCGCGGTTGCCGTCAACAACCACGGCCAGGTCCTGGTCTACAGCCATGGCCGCGCCGCGGCGCGCGCCTACGTCTGGCGCGACGGCCGGCGGACCGCCGTCACCGGGTCCGGCGTCCCGCGCGGCGCCTCCATCCAGCCCGTCGCCATCAACGAACGTGGCCAGGTGGCCGGAACCGCGACTCTGTCAACCGGCGCCGCCAGCGCCTTCCGGTGGTCCGACGGGGTGGCCACCGTCCTGCCTGGCCTCACCAGGAAGGGCGCCACCAGCGCGTCGGCCATCAACGCCCGGGGAGATGTCGTCGGAGCCGCCACCGTCAACGGCGGCGACACCCACGCGGTGATCTGGCCGGCGAGCGCCCACTGAGCCGGGCCTGGCCCCGGCGGACCCGGCGGCCGACGAGCGCGCGATCACGGCGTAGCCGCGCGCGCCCGGCGGCCGTCAGGCGTTATCGGGTCGGACGGATGCCGAGGGCCCGTATGGGCTCAACTCGACCACGGCGTCCATCTCGTCAAGACCGGCCCGATGCGTTATGAGGAGGACGGTGTGGCACGGCTGGCGTCGATGATCTGACGCATCACCGCCCGTTCGGTCTCCCTCCCCCCTGCCAGATCCAGACGCCCGCTCCCGCGGTCAGCCCAGCCGTCGGCGGGTCTCGTTGATGACCCCCTTCAGGCCGCCCACGCCGCCCCGGGCGGAGGCCCCGGCGACGTGCTCGGTGACCAGCGTGGCGAAGGTGCCCGGATGGCGGCCGATGACGCCGGCCGCCGCGATGAGCGCGGCCGGGATGCCCTTGCGCGTTCGAGCGGCGCGCATGAGGTTCTGACCGGCCGCCTTGATCCCGAGCTTCGCTCGCCAGTAACGCAGCCCGGCAAGGCGCGCCCGTTCCAGCTCCTTGTTCCCGCGGGTGTGCTTCGCCTCGCCCTGCAGCACGTAGGTGATACCGGCGAGCAGGTTCGCGGCATCCGTGGATGTGTTGGCACCGTGCATCCGGTAGTCGGCGAAGATGTCTTCGGTGTCGACGCACGGGTACTCGCGCACGAGCCGCAGGAAGAGCTCGTAGTCCTCACCGACGCGCATCCCCTGGTCCTCCGGCCAGCCGCCGGCGGCGACCAGCAGGTCACGCCGGATCAGGGCCGTCGCCGGGGGGACGATCCACGGCCGGATCAGCATCTCCCGGTAGTGATCACGGGTGACTCGTGGCCGGACCGGCTCGTTGAGCTCCCACGGTTCTCCGTCGGCTCGCACCGGCCGGCAACGGCCCGACACGAACGCGGCGTCGGGTGCATCGTGGAGCAGGTCCACGGCGCGGGCGAGAGCACCGGGCAGCAGCCGGTCATCGTGGTCGAGAAAAAGCACGTAGGTCGTCTCCGCGCGCCGCAGGCCCTCGTTGCGAGCGGAACCGGCGCCGCGGTTTTTTTGGCGGACGAGGTCGACCTGGGGAAATCGCGCCACGACTGACTTGACGTCCTCGGTGGAGCCGTCGTCGACGACAATCACCTTCGCGGGCGGAGGTTTCTGTGTAAGTGCGCTGGTCAGCGCCTCGCCCAGCAGTTCCGTCCTGTTGTAGACCGGCACGATGACGGTTATCGGTAACGGTTCTACCGGCATTGTTGTCCCCCTCGGATCCGGTGGCCTCATCTTAGCGATTTACACCTAGCGGTCCCATGAGGGGTTAGGCGGCAATAACCGTGTGACCTGGCACTTTACCGTCACATGGCGCCAACGTTACCACGCCATGTCGGCATCACGACAGGCCATGAGCCTGAGGCATCGGACGCCCGTGAATGACAACAACGCCCTACCTGTCAAGACGGCATTAGATGAACGTTCTTCCGCTTGCGGACCGGCCGGATCCCGGTCAAACGCCGGATATGGTCGAGACCGAATTGGCAGCCGCCGGCGGGCTGCCGCCCGGCGGTGCTCTCAGCGGTCGTGGACGAAGATTGAGGTGTCCTCGAGGGGCAGCATCGACGGCTGTACCCGACTCTCTGGCCGAGCGCCCAGGCGGGCCGGCTCTGCGGAAAGATCCCCAACTGGCCGAGGCGCTCGTTGGGACGTGCCGTTCTGGCCAACCGCGGGGTTCCTCACCGCGCGGCTTCCTGAGTGGATAGATCCTCTGCGACGAGCAGATCGCCGAGCTCGAACACCGGGTCCAGGTGGTGATAGCTCCCTTCCGCGAAACGGTCGACCGGATCAGGACGATCACGGGAGTTGCCGAGGTCGTCGCCACCGTGCTCGCCGGCCGCCCTCGGCCGGGGCCAACGCGGGCATCTGCCCGCCGGCGAACCACCAACCTGCGTCGTAACGCCGGGCCGTCGCTGCCATGGAACATGTGCGCGAACACGAAGCGCTTCAAGGTCAATCCATCGTGCGGGAAGGTGCCGCGGCGGGCGCGGCGGACTACGGCGGGCCACGGCGGGTGGCGCTGGCGGCCGGGAATGATCCAGTTGGGTGCCGAAAGTACCGTCCGGCGAAGCTCATTCCTATCGTCGACGGCCACCTCGAGCCCTTGTGCGACAGGTCCTCGGGCACTGGCCGGGGCCCCCGCTGGTCGACCATCCTGACCGATAGCCGCGGATAAGGGCGATGACACGATGCACGATATATGGTTGGTTTTTCGCATTATGGTGGCCGTCGCGGTCCTCGCCATCCTCGCCGGCTGCGCGGGCGGCACCTCCAGCCTGGTCGAACCGTCTACATCCCTTACCATGACAGGGGCACCCTCAGGACCCACCGTCACCGTGACGCCGACCGGCGGGGCCGCTGCCGCGCCCCTGCCTATCGCCACCGCGACACCGGCCGGGAGCCCTTCGGCCCCGCCGTCCGCGCCGAGCCTGACCGCGGCGGCGCCCGCCGTCCTCCGGCCGGGGTCGAGCGGCCCGCGGGTCCGCGCGCTGCAGCGTCAACTTCTCGGGTTGGGCTACTGGCTGTCGGGCGTCGACGGAACCTACGGATTGACCACGGAGCAGGCCGTCCTGGCGCTGCAGAAGGCCGCCGGAATCACCCGGGACGGCGTGTATGGCCCGCTGACCGCGCGCGCCCTGACCGCCGGCGTACGCCCACGGGCTCACAGCCGATCGGGGCGCGTCCTGGAGATCGACCGGGGCCGTCAGCTCGCGCTGATCGTCACCGACGGGCGGGTCGACGCCGTCCTGAACACGTCGACCGGTCGACCCGGCTGGACCACGCCGCTCGGTCGCTACCGGATCTTCCGGACCGTCAACGGGCTCGATCGCGGTCCGCTCGGGGATCTGTGGCGGCCGCGTTATTTCAACCGCGGCATCGCCATTCACGGCTCGCCATTCATCCCCGGTTACCCGGCATCGCATGGCTGCGCCCGGGTGAGCAACGCAGCGATCGACTGGATGTGGGCGACCGGCCAGACGCCGATCGGCACGGCTGTTTGGGTGTATGCCTGAGTTGTCCACAGGTCGGCGGCCCGACTCTCCGATTGATCAACTTCCCGGGCCAGGCGAGCCGGCAGTGCCCAGGACAAGGCAGTTTCAAAGGTCAGTATTGAACCGTCCCGGATGAGGTGGCTGCCCTGATCCTTGGGAGGATCGGGACTCCGCTGGAACACCGGCTCCATACCCACCACACTGAAGGGCGGCCCGGTTAACGCCTGTGGGTGCCCGATATTGGTCCGGTCAGGCTGCCTGCTGGTATTCCTTGACGAGGCCGCCGAGCCGGTCGTGTCGGATGACCGCGGTCGGGGCCTCCGGCGGCGGGCCAGTCGCGTCTGGTGGCCGCTGGGTGGCGACCTTCCGCTTTTCAGCTGAACCACTCCCAACGACATGCTCGCCAGCCAAAACCCACCTTACACCCGAGCGGCATGCACACAATTAGTCGCTCGCCAAACGATCATCCGAAGGCAATTCTTCCAGGTCTGCCACTCGGGCGTGTCGACCACTCTGCGTTAGTGCTCGATGTTGACTGTCAGGCAATGTTGAGGTGGACGTTGCCGATGCGAGCGACGATGTCCAGGTGACCGCCGAGGCCAGTGATGTAGACCCGCAGGACATCGAGTCCGGTGGCATCGCCATTCTCGATCTGGCTGATCCTCGCCTGAGTCAGACCGGTAGCCTCAGCCAGCTGAGCCTGGCTGACACCGAGCTGCTTACGGATCTCGGCCAGCTGCGCCCCACTGACAGACGCGAGCAACCGCCCCCGCATGTCGGCCCGGCGAGCCGCACGCTCGGCGCTGTCCCATTTGGGATCGATCGCCCTAGCGCGGGCTTTGACATCACGCCAGTTCGACGGACTAGTCATGATCCCTCCTGTTCCTTCAGTACCCGCAGGTGTTCGCTGAATCTCTCGTCGGCGAGCGGAATAGCGGCTTGATACCACGTCCGCCAAGCGCCGGACTTGTCGCCGGCGACCAGTACGATCGCCTCGCGACGCGGATCGAACGCAAAAATCATCCGGATCTCCGTGGGCCCGGCCGATCCGGGTCGGAGTTCTTTCATATGGTGGTAAACACTGCCTTTGAGCCGGTCGACGAGCGGGCGGCCCAGGCCCGGGCCGTTCTCGGCGAGCACCTCGATGGCTTCGGCGACCAAGTCCGCGCTGGCGGAGTCCGTACGGCACAGATCGAGGAACCGCTGCTCGACCTCGGGGTGCGGCAGGACCTCCCACATGCCCCCAGTATAAGCAAGACTTATATCGGCCGGCTACGACGCTGGCGGCGCTGAGCGGGCCCGGCCGCTGCTTCTTTAGCATGGGCCGTCGCGGTCGGGGCATCGAGTCCGGGCAGGTCCGGTGCTCTCGTGGCCGGCAGGATCAACCCGCATCAGGGCGAGGGCCCGCGCCCCGCGCGTCGCCGACCGACTCCGATTGATCGTCGATCAACGCCGGAATGAGCGGCCGGTCAGCTGCTCCAGCCCTACCGCCTCCTGCCGGACGATCAGGCCCCGGGCGAGGGACCTCCGCACCTTGTCACCGAGCTGGCCGCCGAACCACGTTGCGGCCCACCCGGCCAACTCAGCCGACGCCGGTGGCTGCGAGAGCCGGTGTTCCGAGGACAGCGCGAGTTCGTAGCGCTGGCGACACGGGACCACGGCCGGCCAGCCAGCGGCCTGAGCCGCGCTGGCCGCGAGCCGGGCGGCTCTGAGCCCACCGGCGTCGATATCGCCGAAGTACAGCATCGCCGGCGCCGGCGCGACGTCCGTCTCCGCGAGCGCCCGGACGCCGGTGCCTACCTGAGTGCCAGCTCCAAAAATGAGCCTCCCGTCGAATCGGCAAGCGCGGCGACCGCACACAGCGATTCGAACGTGGACCAGTTCTCCACAACCAGCCAGCGTCCGCCACCAAAGACCCTCTAGTGGACTGGCGGCCAGCTCGAACGACACCGAAGGATCTCGAGGGTCAGCCGTCCCGGCCCGAACAGGCGCCCGGACCGCATCCCCTCCAGCGCCCGGTCATCGCCGACAAGCTGCCACGAGCGCTCCCGCATCGGCACGACGATTGACGGGCGGGCCTGGGGCAACCAGGAGTTGACGGCGGTCAGGAAATGAGGCTCGGCGCGACTGAGCCGACGCTTCGCGTTGACGGACGGCCCCAGTGACGCTGGTGGTGCCAGGCGCGGACCGGTGCGCCGGTCGGTGCCGCCGCCGTGGTCGGTCGGCTCAGCCATAGCGGCAGCGCGGGGAGCGTACGTCGCCGGACGGATCATCGAGACCACCGGCGATACCGCCCTCGAGCCGCCCACCGCGGTTCTCCGCGCGGAGTTTCACCATCACGCAGAAAAGGACCAGGCAGGCGGTGAGATTCTCACCACCGGACCACTTGTTCATCTCGGTGACGTCTACCTTCTGGGTCGGCTGGGCCGGATCGGGCTTGAGGATGCGGGCGCGGAAGCCAGCGGGGCCGACGGCGGACTCGGTCGCCAGCCACTCCGTCGACACACCTGAGATCAGCGTGACACCCGAAGCCCTCACCGCATAGCCTGACCAAGGATCACGCGGTGTGACTCTCCGTACACCACTCCCATGGACGTGACCGGGTGACCGTCAGCTCCGTGTCGGCGCCATAACTTTCCCTGTCAACTCCTGTTGTGTTGCGGAGTGGAAGGCGTGGCGCGGGACGTGGGGCCTGTTTCGCCGCATCGTTGAGATCAGCATTCGTGCGCCTCAATTCTTGGCGCCGGTCCTGCCTGCGGTGCGAGGAGCGGTCGTGCTGTGACGCCTGGTGCATGGTTGGGCCGACCTATCGACCCGGCCGCCAGGTTCGACGGAATCGAACGTGCCGAGGCCGTGATCAGGCGGCGCGGGTTCCCCGAATGGTGCCGAGGTCGAACTCGACGCGACGACCGTGGACGGTGACGACGATGCTCGCCGCGTCGGCGCCGGTCGCGGTCAGATAATCGTAGAGCGTGGACAAGAGCATGTCCTCACGGCTTTCGTCTCCTCCTCCCGCGCCGGCGGATCAGTCAGCTGCGCAAGTGGTCCAGAGCGCGGGCGGTGAACACCAGCAGGAGACGCGACCGCTCGTCCCCGGCGTACGCCTCGTCCTCGAGACGATCCAGTCAGCGGCCGAAGTCCGCCGGCCAGTCAATGTCCAACGATCGACATTACATACAAAGCATATTCCCTGCAAGGCATGCACCGGGCTGACGCCTCGCGGCGGACACCAACCGGCCCAACAGGCACGGACCGTCAGTAGCCCCGGCGTGCCACGAACGCGGCTATGCCATCGGCGCCGAGCACGTCGGCGTAGCCGTCCGGCGCATCCAGGAACGAGTCGACCTCAGCCGACCTGACAAGGTCAGCCAGTCGCTGGCCGAGCTCGACCGGGTCAGGTCGCAGCTCCTCGCATACCCGGAGATGCTGCGCCGCGATCAACCGTCCGATTTCACCCGGCTCAGTCTCGGTGGTCCGGCACCCGTGCGGGAGGGATCTTCGTGAACCGGTCCGCCGCGGTGGTCGTCCACCTCTGGGCGAAGGCTGCCTTCGAGCGGGGGCGACGAGCCGGTTGAGCCCGGCGAGCGCCAGGTAGGTGCCCACCGACGCCCCGGCGTCCGACCGGCGCGCGCCGACGACCTCGTCGACCAGACCCACCACATCGAGCCGGGTCAGCATCTCCCAGACGGCGGCGACATCCCCGAACGCCAGACCGCGGGTGCGTTCCGGCAGCGACGCGGCGTCGCGGGCCGCGACCGCCGCCGCGATGTCCTCCGCCGAGCCAGGTAGTCGGGGCCCTGCTGACCGGTAACCCGCGAACGGCGGGGCCTCGTCGGCCACGTTCGCCCGCACGTACCGGCGTAGGCTGGTCGCCGACACCGCCCGGGCGCGCTCGTCGACGAGCCGCTGGTGCACCGTCGAGACGGTCACCCCGGCCTTCAACTGCGCGACGACGTAATCGTGGTGCTTGGCGATCTCCAGCCAGGTCACCTGCCGCAACCGGGTGTCGGCGAGTTCCGGGAACCACTCCCGTGCCCGCGCCGACCACTCCGCCTCGGCCACCGGCGGGCCGCCGGTACCAGCCCCGCCGCTTCCGCCGGGCCCACGTACTTCCGGATCTTCTTGCGGTCCACGCCCAGGCTTGCCGCGATCTCGTTGTCCGACCGGCCGGCGTGCCAGTGGACCAGGATCCGCACCATGTCGATCATTTTGATGGTTCTCCTCGCACCCCCGCCTGACCTGCACAGACGGGGCGCAACTGTGCTCGAACGGAAGGATCGGCCCAAGCCCGACACGCACGTCTCCCCCCATGGGGATTTACGTGATCCGGGTGAGGAACTACGTGACCGTCAGCCCCTCACAGCTGGGGAGTTTCATGATCGTCCGTACCGTGCGACGCTCACCACGGCGGCCGGCGTCCCGGCGGCAGGCGACCGGGTGGCGCGATAGGTGGTATGTTTGGCCTGTTGCAGTTGTAGGTTCCTTGAACGTATGGACGCCCGCGGAGTCTGACAGCGGGCGTGTGTTGTGTTCTGCCAGTTTCGGCAGTGGGAGCGATTACACCGCGGCACCCCGGTCCCGCGGCAGGCGGTCCGGTTCGACTCCCACGAAGGAGAAGCACATGGCGCAGGGCACTGTTAAGTGGTTCAACGGCGAAAAGGGTTTCGGTTTCATCGCGCAGGACGGCGGCGGCCCAGACGTGTTCGTTCACTACTCGGCGATCGAGAGCGCGGGCTTCCGCAGCCTGGACGAGAACCAGCGGGTGGAGTTCGACGTCACGCAGGGCCAGAAGGGCCCGCAGGCGGAGCACGTCCGCGCGGTCTGACGCACGTCCGTAGGCGTCCGGAGCTCGGGTGTCTCACGTTGATCGTTAGAAACGCGTGAAGCAGCTGCGCGGGTCGGTATGCGGCCCGCGCAGCTGCCGTTGCGCCCGCGCAAGGCTATGGTCGCGGCGCTCTGGGCCACCGTAGCCACCAGACTCACTCCGTCCTCATAGTCCGCGTCCATCCATGGCGATACGGCGTCGACGTCGGCGTCCCAAACCCGTGCGGCAGCGGCGACCTCGCGCCGGAACCGGCATCTGGCGGATCTGAGGGTCGTCGGTGAGCGGGTGGGCGCCGCGGCACGTCGGCAATGTCTGGAGATGCCGCGTACCGGTCAGGCGGACAGGATTGTTCGGCTCCGTCGGCGGGTTATCATGTCCGGCGCGACGTGGCGAGACCGTGCTATTCCAGGTAGTCGCGAAGCTTCTCGGAACGTGAGGGGTGACGCAGTTTCGCCAACGTCTTCGATTCTATCTGCCGGATGCGCTCGCGGGTGACGTTGAACTCGCGACCAACTTCCTCGAGTGTTCGAGGACGTCCGTCCGTCAGGCCGTACCGGAGCCGGATGACCTGCCGTTCCCGATCGGACAGGGTGCGTAGGACGGCGTCGAGCTGTGCGTGGAACAGCCCGACGGTGGCGGCCTCAAACGGGGCGACCGCGTCCGAGTCCTCGATGAGATCGCCGAACTGGGCATCGGCGTCCTCCCCAATCGGTGTGTTCAGCGAGACCGGATCGCGGGCCATCATGAGGATTTCTTGAACCCGCTGCGGCGTCAGGTCCATCTCCGCCGCGATCTCCTCCGGGGTTGGCTCCCGGCCGAGCTCGGACACGAGCTGGCGCTGGACACGACCCAGCCGGTTGACCACCTCGACCAGGTGCACCGGGAGACGGATAGTGCGCGCCTGGTCGGCGAGGGCACGGGAAATTGCCTGCCGAATCCACCAGGTCGCGTAGGTGGAGAACTTGAAGCCCTTCGCGTAGTCGAACTTCTCGACCGCTCGGATCAGACCGAGGTTACCTTCCTGGACAACGTCCAGAAAAGGCATGCCGCGACTGATATAACGCTTCGCGACCGATACGACGAGCCGCAGATTGGCCTCGACCAGTCCGCGTTTGGCGATCTGTCCGTCCGCCTCGATAGCCTCCAGGTCGCGCCGTTCCCGCGGCGTCATCGTGCCTGTCGCGATCGCGAGTTTGTGCGCGGCGAACACCCCGGCCTCGATCCGCCGGGCGAAATCAACCTCCCCCTCAGCGGTCAGCAGGGCAACTTTCCCGATCTCCTTGAGGTACATCCGTACCGGATCAGAGGTCGGCGCCGCCACTGCCGGCTGCGCGGGCTTGCCCCGGCTCGCGGCGGAAACATCATCCCGAGCATCGACGACCTCGACATCGTCGACGAGCGTTCCCGCGGTCGCGCCGCCCGACACGGACGGTTGGCGAGGTCCCCGCTCGGCGGTCGTCACATCGGCGCCCGCGGTAGCACCGGTGTATCCCTACCCCGGACCAGGAGACCCTCGATCTGCCCGCCGAGTGCCGTACGCGGCTCGATGCCAGGGGTCATGGAGGAACATCACGTCCTTTCTCGGGCCTACGCTACGTGAAAATACTGACGAAGGTGAGCTCCGCGTCCTCGTGACCTCACGGGTGAGTTTTGGATCTGGTCGGGTCGCCCGGACGCGCGGCCCACGGCCGCCGAGATCCTGGAGACGCTGGCTCAGATCATGCCTGCGTGGCCCGAGGCAGACGCCCCAGCCGAGGGACACGGACGAAGCCAGTCCGGCGCCCTGGGACGGACGGCTGGGATGGTCGTTCGTCCTGCCGCCCCAGCGACCCGAACATCACCTCATTACCGGCTCTTCGCGGTGGCGCGGAGGATGTAATCGTCTGATCACGCAGACTTCGGGTGGGTGGCGACGGCGGGTAGCCAGTCGGGGCGGGTGCTCCGGGAAGCGGCGTAGCTGGCGCGGCGCTGCTGGTGGGAAACGTTGCGCATGCCGAAGGCGGTCCGGTAGAGAAGTTTCGTTACTCGGTTGACGGCCTCGGCGGCGGCGTTGGAGATCCCGAGCAGGACCGCGGCCGCGATCTCGTTACGCCACTGTGAGATCGTCTCGGCGAGGGTGACGATCTCGGGGATGTCCCGGCCGAAGGTCGCGCGGTACTGAAGAACCTGGTCATCGCCCCGGCGACGTCGGTGCGGCTGGTCGCGCGGCCGGTGCGAGCCGGGGAGAGCGCGAGCAGGTCGAGCAGCCTGTTCTCGGCGTTCCAGGCGGTGCGTAGCTTGTGGGCGGCGTCGCCTGCGCAGACCAGCCTCGACCAGTCGGGCACGCAGCGGCGGGGTCGCGTCAAGCGTCGCCAGCGCCGCGTGGGCAACGAGATCCCCAAGCCTCGCCGTGTCCCCGTCAGAGAGGTCGTCGAAGTCCCTACGAGCCCAGCTCGCGAGCAGGTCGCCGGAGGTCGTGACTCCGGACGCAGTCAGGCGAGACATCAGATCGGGCGACGGAGGCCCAGGAAGCGTCCGCGCGATCTCGGCGATCGTGAGTGCGCCCAACGACGTCTTGCGCCGCCTACTGGGGCTCCCTGCACGGGCGGCGGCCGGGGAGACCGGCGAAGGCCGCGCGGAAGATCGCGAGGTTGGCCGGGCCTCGGTGGGTCCGGCTCCGGCTTGCGTCCTCACCGAAAGTGACGTTACGGACGTGGTGCTGACGGTTCTCGATGATCCACTGACCGCGGGCGGCGTCGGCGAGGAACCCGGCCGA
>Ga0068858_100004699_pt1 | contig 13385 bp, 14 predicted proteins | sample KBSSwiS12_FD_66589 | JGI IMG/M metagenome (GOLD analysis project Ga0068858, IMG submission 66589) | Switchgrass rhizosphere microbial communities from Kellogg Biological Station, Michigan, USA - KBS Switchgrass S1-2 | ecosystem: Host-associated > Plants > Roots > Rhizosphere > Soil ... | reverse complement strand
GATCGCAGCAAGTTCCTGGAGCAATATGATCGCGGTGCCTCGCAGCCCGCGCGTGCCTTGCTTTCCAGCCGCATGCGTCCCGTCATGCTGCGTCGCTTGAAAAAGCAGGTCGCGCAGGATCTCCCCGACCGCATTGAGGAACGCCTCGACTGCGAAATGACCGAGGGCCAGCGCAAATTCTATCTCGCCGAGTTGCAGCGCAGCCGCCAGACCCTTTCCACGCTCGACATGAAGGCGGGCCAATCGCGTATGCATGTGCTCGCCGCGCTCACCCGCCTGCGCCAGATCTGCTGTCATCCGTCGCTCGCGGGCGGCAAGAAGGGCCTCGGTTCCGGCAAGACCGCCGCACTCTTCGACGTGCTCGAACCGCTTTATGCCGGGGGCCACAAGGTTCTCGTCTTCTCGCAATTCGTCGAGATGCTCAAGATTCTCAAGACCGAACTCGAGGAACGGGGTCGTCCCTACTTCATGCTTACCGGCCAGACCACCAACCGCGGCGAGGTCGTTCAGGCGTTCCACGATTGCAAGGAGCCCGCCGTGTTCCTGCTCTCGCTCAAGGCGGCGGGTACCGGACTCAATCTCACCTCGGCCAGCTACGTCGTTCTTTACGATCCGTGGTGGAACCCCGCCGTCGAGGCGCAGGCGATCGATCGTACGCACCGCATCGGGCAGGACCGCACCGTCATCGCGTACCGCCTCGTTACGCAGGGCACGGTCGAGGAAAAGATATGGAAGCTCCAGCAAAGCAAAGCGCAGCTCGCTCAGGACGTCCTCGGTGAGGAAGGCTTCACCGGCAGCCTCTCCAAGACCGACTTCGATTATCTTCTCGAGGACAACTCGGAGGAGTTGGAGCCGACTTCCGGGGAGTAAAATTCCGTCATCCTGAGCTTGTCGAAGGATCAGCCTCCGGAAAACATTCGAGATCGCAAGGACACTGAGTTTTTCAAACATCAACGGAAGCTGATCCCTCGACAAGCTCGGGATGACGGGCTTTCATATCCAATATCCTCATTCCGTTAATTTGGAAAATTTGGTAATTCCGTAATTCCGTTAATTCCGTCAAACTTCGGCTCCTCTATGCCCGATCTCCCCCATTTCATCTCCCTCGAAGGCGGGGAAGCCGTCGGCAAATCCACGCAGATGGAGCGCCTTGCCGCGCGTTTGCAGAAGCTCGGCCACAAGACCCTCGTCACGCGCGAGCCGGGCGGCACGCCGCTGGGCGAATCGATCCGGCATCTCCTCAAGCACGCGCCCGAGGGCAGGGGAATGACCCCGCAGGCCGAACTGCTCCTCTTCCTCGCCAGCCGCGCCGAGCTCGTGCGCAAGGTCATCGTTCCCTCGCTCGACCAGGGCGTCTGGGTTCTCTGCGATCGCTTTCTCGATTCTACCACGGTCTACCAGGGTGCGGGCCGACACATGCCACTGGAGGTCGTCGATCGTATCAACGCCTTCGCCGTCGGGACGCATCTGCCCGGCCTCACCCTCGTCCTCGATCTCGATCCCGAGACTGCCCGCAAGCGCCAACTCGCCCGCAAGCTGCCTCCCGGCATCGGTACCTTCGACCGCATGGAAGCCGAGCCCACTGACTTTTTCGAGCGCGTCCGTGAAGGCTATCACGCCCTCGCCAAGGCTCACCCGCATCGCGTCAAGATCGTCTCCGCCGCGGGGACCATCGATGAGACTGCGGAGCGTGTTTGGAAGGAAGTGACTTCCGTTTTCAAATTATGAACTTCAAGAAACGCACGTTTCACGTTCATCTTATAGAATCCAACGCTCCGGGTGAGCCTTTTGCGGAAGGTGAGGCCTTTGCTGCCATCTTTAAGATATTGAAAATTGAGGCACATAGGCATCGCGTTGAGGACGAAAACGATCTCATACAAGCCTTTGAGAAAATTAAGGAGGATCCAGATACTCCCGCTGGAAATCATCGTTACGTATTACCTTGGTTTCATTTTGCACTTCACGCCGATGCTGACGGAATCTTGCTAAGTCGTAAGAAGCGCATTTTGTGGAAGAGACTCTTTGAACTTCTTGGCCCATTGCGTGAGAAGCTCGAAGGCAACTTAATGATCTGTATGTCCGCTTGTTACGGTTTTTATGGGTATAAAATGGCTCAAACAGAAGAGAGATACACTTATTATACTTTGATCGGGCCTAGAAAAGATATCCTATGGCAGGACAGCGTTTTGGCATATCACGTCTTTTATAATAAACTTCTGGGGCGCAAGTCTGAAAAGCATGTTAAATCCGCCAATAAATCTCCTACGCGAATGGTGCATTTAAGGCGTGCAACTAGGATCAAAGAGGCTGTCGATGCAATGAACAGACTTGGGCTATCGGAGGCTTATAGATTTGGTCATACAAATGGCTATCAGGTTAGACGTGAGTTTCTTGAAAAAAATAAAAGTAATAGTTAAATCCCATGCCCTTCAGCTCCGAAGAACTCCGCCAACGATTTGCCGCCAGCATTGAGCAGGGTCGGATGGGCCACTCGTATCTGCTCACGGGCGACCACGCCGATTCGCTTGCCAATCTGGCGCTGGGTCTCGCGGGGCAGGTCCTCGATGCCGCGCCTCAGGAGCACCCCGATTTCCACGCCGTCAGGCCCGAATCGAAATCGCGCCACATCACCGTCGACCAAATCCGCGAACTCGAACGCGAGCTCTACCTGCGCCCTTATCTCGCGCCGCTCAAGGTCGCCATCGTCTTCGACGCCGAGCGCATGTGCATGGGCGCGGCCAGCGCGGCCAACGCCTTCCTCAAGACGCTCGAGGAACCGCCCGCCCACACGCTTATTCTGCTCACCTCGGGTCGCCCCGCGATGCTGCTCCCCACCATCATCTCACGCTGCCTGCGGCTCGACCTCGGTTTCGAAGACATCGACTCGACCCGGACGAAGGAACCGGAATGGATTCGCCCCTGGTACGCCAGCCAGCCCAACGCCGCCCTGCGCGCCTATGGCCGTGCCCAGGTGCTCCACGATCACTGGTCCGAAATTCGCGCCAAGGCGGAAGACCATCTCAAGAACAGCGACGACGACGTGGACGAGGACGTCGGCAAGGCGCTGGTCGAGGCGGAATTCCAACTCGGTCGTCAGGAATCGATCGCGCAACTTCAGCGCTGGTACTGGCGGCTCTCCGAAACAGTCGCCAACGTCCCCGAGCCCGAACGGATGCGCGCGGTCAAGGCGCTGGAAGAACTCCAGGCCGCGCTCGCCCAGAATTGCGAAGCCCATCTCGCTGTCGAATACGCCTGCCTGCGCATCGAAGGTTTGGTCTAGCTGACTTCGGTAGCCGTTGTGCGCGGCGCAACGGTTCCCCTTCCGAGGTAGCCGTCGCACTCCGTGCGACGGTCGGTCCCGCGCACGGGCTACCTAATGCAACAAATCGTCCGCCGTATGGTCGCGGCTATGAAAGCCAGGCCAGCGGGCTTCCCGCGTATCCGTCGCGCTGTTGATGGGATTCAGCGGCAACTTGCGCTCCCCTGATTTTAGTCCTCCATAGCCATGCCGGCCTAATTCCTCCGCCAATTGCGCATGCAGCTTGTGCGCGATCTCCGGCTTCTGCGCCGCAAGATTGTGCTGTTCGCCGGGATCAGTCTTCAGGTTAAACAGCAATTCGCCGCCGCCCGTGGAGGTGTAGAGATATTTCCAGTCGCCATCAATGGCGCCATACTGATCGCTGTACGCGCCGACGAAACGGGTTCTTGGCGCATGACCCCGCAGGTACTCAACCATATCCACACTCTCCTTCGGCAGATCGTCCGGACGGGGCACGCCCGCCGCCGCGAGGAAGGTGGGCATCAAATCGGCCAGCGTGACGATCGAATCGCAAACGGTGCCGCCGCGAAGGGTGGAAAACGCCTCAATCTCCCGCGGCGGACGCAGCACCATCGGCACATGGGCCGAGCCTTCGAGGTAAACCGTCTTCGCGCCGAGGTGATGATCGCCCAGCATCTCGCCGTGATCGGAATGGAAAATAATGAGCGTGTTCTCGAGCAGGTTCAGCTCGCGCAGGCGGGCAAAGAGAAGACCCAAATTGTAATCGATCTGCGTGATGCAAGCGTAGTAAGCGCGGCGGATATCGCGCCATTGCTCCATGCTGAATCGGTCGCCGCCATTGAGCGCATGGGTGGTGCTGAGGAAGCCGGGCGGAATGTCGCTCACGTTCTTTGACCATGCGCCTTCAAACGGATCCGGCACGGAGCGATTCTGGTAAAGCATCCAGTAATTCATCAGCGGATCGAACGGCGGATGCGGTTTCGCAAATCCGACCTGCATGTAGAAAGGCCGCGAGGGATCGCGCGTCTCCAGAAAGTTGATCGCGCGGTCGGCAACCCAATGGGTGAGGCTGTCCTGCTCGTTGAGCATCGAAATCACCGGCTCCATCTCGTTTTCGCCCAAGCCATGGCTCTTCGGCTGCGGTCCACCTAGGCGACGCCGTTCGCGATAATAATCCTCCAGGATCTCCGAGTGCTCAAAACCATAGAGTCCGCGCGGGGGGTGATAATGCATCTTGCCGAAAGCCCGCGTCTGGTAATCGGCCGCGGTCAGCAGACCGGGTAGCGTCCGCTTGGGATCGGCGGCCGTCGGCTGGTTCCAGTTGCCGTATTCTCCCGAGCGCTGGTAGTGCGCCACGCCGGTGATCATGGTTGAGCGGGCCGGCACGCAGATCGGCGCATCGGTATACGCGCGGCGAAAGATCGCCCCCGTATCCATCATCCAGTTCAGGTGCGGCGTATAGATATTCGGATTGCCCGCCGCATGGATGGTATCGAAACGCTGCTGATCGGTGACGATGTGAAGGAGATTGGGGCGTGGTTTCATGGGCAAAAGTTGAAACGGAGGTAAAGAGAACTCCACCATCATATCCCCCGCCGTCAATACGCAATCCAGATGACTGCTTCGGTATCCAGGGTTGCAAAATGCGGCGTTACCTGTTTTCAATACCAGCTTCGTTAATCCAACCTATGCCGCAAGAGAACCTCGTCATCGTGGAGACCACTTCCGGTCAGGTCCTGCGCTTTGTGGCAGATCACCCGGAGCGAATCCTTTCGCAGCTCAAGGTGATGAACCCGGAGGCCTATTTTCAACGCAGCCAGCTTTACTTCAGCCACTCAAGTATACTGGCCGGCGTTCCCTGCGACAAAGTCGCGACCGTGCGCTTCGAGTTTCCCCTCGACCCCGGCTGGGCATTCCCTTTTGGTGCCTCCCGAGTCGAACTGATCGACCAGGACCAATTCGACAGCCAGGTCAAGGTCAAGCGGGTGCAGGCCAAGATGGTTTTACAGAATGCCATTTTGGGAACCGATATCTCCATTCTGCAACGGGTGAATCTCGTCAACGGCACGGCGCTTCATTTCCGCGTCGATATCAAGACCGTCCCCGCCGCGATCCGCATGCAGAACGTCGAGACCGCGACCTCCTTCAATACCTTCTTCGCGTTCACCAAGACCGGCTACATTCTCCTCAATCGTGCCGCCATCGCTTTCTGGCACGCGTTCCCGGGACCGCTTATGGCGCCTACGGGGGCCATCTCCTTTATTGAAGAGTTGACCGATTCAGGATCAGAGGCCCATTAAAATTTCGATTTTAAAAGCGCTGTCATCCTGAGCGAAGGCGAGCAAGTGACATGATTTAATAACAGGACTTCTCGAGCCGTAGTCGAAGGACCTAGCCAAAATAGGCATCGATAGTAGTGGCGATGAGAGATATCGGAGCAAAAGGCAAGTCAATGGCGTGTGCGGATAAGAAGAAGCCGTCTCTTGAAAAGTAAGTGCTATCAAGGCATCTAAAGATTTCTTTTAAGCAGGCAAGGTCCTTCGACTGCGGCTCGGTATGCTCTTTATCTCAAACGAAATCGCTGCCTCGCCTTCGCTCAGGATGACAGCCTTTTAAGCTTAACCCGGCCTTATCACCGTATCAGTTGGCGGACGGCTTTCGTCCAGGTTGGGATAATCGAGGGTAAAATGCAGCCCGCGGCTCTCGTGACGGCTCACGGCACAATCGACAATCAACGAGGCGACCAGCACAAGATTGCGTAACTCGATCAAATCGCAGGTGATCTTGTAATTCCAATAGTAGTCGCGCACTTCCTCGCTGAGACTGCGCAGGCGACTCGCCGCGCGATTAAGCCGTTTCGTCGTGCGCACGATGCCGACGTAATCCCACATCAACTGCCGGATCTCGCGCCAGTTGTGGTAGATCACGACCAACTCATCCGGATTCTGCGCGGACCCACTTTGCCACGCCGGGATATCTTTGAGTTGCGGAACTGTTTTGTCTTTTTTTACCTGCTCCGCTGCACGATGGGCCACCACCAGCGCCTCCAGCAGCGAATTACTCGCCAGCCGGTTTGCGCCGTGCAGTCCCGTACAGCCGACCTCGCCCATCGCCCAAAGTCCGGGCAGTTCCGTAGCGCCCTCCGGCGTCGTCACGACTCCGCCGCATTGATAATGCGCGGACGGCACCACCGGAATCGGCTCCAACGCCATGTCGATGCCGCACTCCATGCACTTCGCGTAGATGGCCGGAAAACGATTTTGCAGGAACTCGCGGCTCTGGTGCGTGATGTCGAGATAGACGCACTCCGCGCCGGTCTTCTTGATCTCCGCATCGATGGCGCGGGCCACGATATCGCGCGGCGCGAGCGACTTCAGAGGATGAACCGTGTCCATGAACGCGTACCCTGCGCCGTTGCGCAGGATGCCGCCTTCGCCCCGCACCGCCTCACTGATCAGGAACGATTGCGCCTTGGGATGAAACAGGCAGGTCGGATGAAATTGAATGAACTCCATGTTCGCGATCGGCACGCCCGCGCGATAGGCCATGGCCACGCCGTCGCCCGTCGCGATGCTCGGGTTCGTCGTGTAAAGATAGACCTTGCCGCAGCCACCCGTTGCCAATAGCAGATGCCGACAGGCGAACGTCTCGACCTGGCCCGTTTTGACGTCGAGCACATAAACGCCCACGCACCGGTTGTCCGTCGTAAAGCCAAGCTTGCGCCGCGTGATCAAGTCGATGGCCGCGTGGTCCTCAAACATCTCCACATTGGGATGAAGCGCCAGGGCCGTCAGTAACGCGCTCTCGATTTCCCGCCCCGTCACATCTTTCGCATGCAGGATGCGCCGCTTCGAGTGCCCGCCTTCCTTGCCGAGATCGAGCTCATGCGTCGCGCCGCCGTTCTCCCGCTCGCTGAACGACATCCCCAGCTCGATCAACTCCTTGATCCGCGCCGGACCTTCTTCCACGATCCCGCGCACCACGTCTTCGTGGCAAAGGCCCGCGCCCGATTCCAGCGTATCGCGGACATGGAGATCAAACGTATCCTCCGCCGAAGTCACACAGGCGATGCCGCCCTGCGCGTAATTGGTGTTCGATTCCGCGCGGTTCTTTTTCGTGATCACCGCAACCGAACCGCTCTCCGCCACATTGAGCGCAAAGGTCAGTCCCGCAATGCCGGAACCGAGCACGACATAATCGTATCGATGGACTTCAGCCATGGGTCAAATTGCGCCAAATAGAAGCTCTGCGCCATCCAAAATTATTTTCGAAGAGTGCAGCCGACTTATGGCGCGGGGCTCGCATCGATCTTTTGCCTCTTGAAATACCGCATCACGCCGATCTCCAGATAGGTATAGGACAGCCACGAAATTGGAATCAGGACAAGGAGGACAATCGGAAGATAAATCCCCAGCACGGCCAGCGTGGTATGGGGCCAGCCCATGTAAGTGGCGAGCTTCCCCGTCAGGATCACGACCGGCAAATGCCAGAGATAGACGGAGTAACTGATTAACCCGATCGGCACGATCAGCCGCTCGATCCAGGTGAGGGGACGCGTCAACGGCACATAGCGATCCATGATCACCGCGCACAAGGTGGCGGCGCACAAATAGGTCTGCACGTGCAGGCTCTTAAACATCTGCGAATAAACGAACATCCCCGCCGCGATCAGCAGCATCAGCCACCATTGATTGAAAAGCCGCCGCTTCTCGACATAAGCCTCCGCGAGGCACGCGCCCATGATCCAGTTGCACCACGTCACCAACGGAAAACTCCACTCCACCGAGACTGGCGCATCGATGACATGCCGCGTCAGGCTGAAATAGATTTGGAGAACGACATTGATCACGAGCGAAATGACTAGGCATACGCGCAGGTCCCACTTCTTGCGCATCAACAGCAGCAGCGGATAAAGCAGATAAAATTGGAACTCCACGCCTAGGCTCCAGAACGCGCCGTTAAGGCCCATGAACGTGCTCTTGTTCAGGTTGTGGATCAGCAGGAGATGGACCGGTAACTGAAAGACGTTCTCGTATTTGTAGGTGAGCAACTTGTACGGAAGCAGATAAACCAGCCACGCATAAACCACCGCCGCGACAAAATAGGCCGGGTATAACCGCAGAAACCGATGCCAATAAAACGCCTTTGCCTCCAGCGGCTTGCCCCGGCGTAAAAACGCGAAATGAATGCAAAATCCGCTAAGGACAAAAAACAGCGGCACGCCCAGCAACCCACCCCAGCCGATCGGCAGCAGCGGATAACTGATCACCGGCCATTTGCTCAGGTCGGCCCACAGGTCTTTCCACGGAATCCCCCAGCCATCGGCCAGGACCAACAGGTGAAAAAAGAAAACGAACAAAATCGCGATGCCCCGCAGCACATCCAGCCGGGGGATATGGTCCTTGGGAATGGTGGGGACGGCCTTTTCGCGCATGAACTGTCGAACCTAAGGATTCCCGCAGCCTTGAACAAGACCGGAGTCCGCAAGTCAGGGGTAACCGTCGCATCCCCTCAGTCTGTAGCGGCGGTCTATGACCGTCGTGCCTTCTTCCGAGGTAGCCGTTGCACTCCGTGCGACGGAAAGCGCGTAAGCGCTCTTTTAAAATTCGTCATCCTGAGCTTGTCGAAGGATCAGACTCGTATGGCCCTTGCGAAAAGGTCGAACCGTCAAAGACCAACATCTTTCCAGCGATGTCCAGTCGAAGCCTCGGGCCAGCTCAGGATGACGGATTGGTAAAAAATCGTTCTCCCCGGTTGTCCCACTCGAAAGATGAGCTTAGTTTACTCAATGTCAGCCCCCGCTGTACAAACCATCGAACTCAACCAGGAGAAGGTTTTCTCGCATCATCCCGGCGATTGCCTGGCCTTCGTCGATCTCGAAACCTATCCAGCCTACGTCGCAAAGAAAGTTGATCGTCTCGACATGATGGCCCACTTTTCCCGGCAAATGCAGGCGCTTACCGCGCTCTCATGGAAAGCTCCCGAGACCGCACAACGCCTCCGCCTGCTCGTCACCGAGAACGACTTCCTCGTCGAGCGGCTTGGACGCACCAGTCCGGCGCAGATTGCATCAGGCAACCTTCGCACTTACGGCCAGATCTGCCTCGCCACACATGCGCATTTCTTCGATTGCGCGAAGCACCGTACTCACGGCCTGCTCCGCTCTGTCGCCAAGACGCCTCCTCCGCAGGTGCTCAACGTCCCACCCGGCGTCTACGCGATCACGATGTACTACGATGCGCCCTTCCACCTCCATCTTCCTGAATCCGACCGGGTGAGGGGAGGTGCTGAAATCGATTACACCATCATTCTTCGCCATTACCCGTTCCCGCCGCCAAGGGTTGCCCCCACGCGTCTCAGCGCCGGTTTCTTTTCAAAATTCGTCGACGAAGCCACCCGTCACGCTTGGGATCACGTCACCTCCCACAAGTCACCGGCATAGATTCTTCAAAACACCGAGCTTGGTCTGTGCTCATTCCTGCGCATAGTCAGGCCGTGGCATTCCTCTCTCCTCCGATCCTCAAATGGAAAGAGCCCGATGCCTATTTGCGTGACCAGTGCCTCATCAAGAACCAGCCCAAGGCCTTCATCTCGAACAGCTTTATCGATGTCTACGAGCACCAGATCCTGCGCACCGGCGGACGCTCCGTCACCGCCATGTACTTCAACAAGCTCGAGCAATGCACCGTCACCGAGCGCAAGCTACCCGATGAAACCTATTACGTCCTCACCCTCACGCCCAAGTACAAGGGCTTCTGGGCCTTCTCCTTCAATTTCCTCAAGGAAACCGCCGTCGCCGATCCGGTCATCCTCGAGCAGTTTTTAGACATTCTCCGCAAGCACAACATCCCCGTCGTCGATTCCCGCAAGCCGTAAAACCTCCGTCTTCCTGAGTTTGGCGAAGGCTCCGTTCAGTCGCACAATACGGTATGCCCGATGAGCCCCGCAAAATCTTCGATCTCATGGACACCGAGACCGAGCCCACCGACGAGCAACTCGCCGAGTTGATGTATTTGGTTGGGAATGATATTCGCGCGGAGTCCGATCGCATTAAGAGACGGGTTAATGCGGAGCTTCTCCAAGCCGAAGGCTTGGCAGCACCCTAGCCGGTGGTTGAGCGTAGCGACACCACCGGAAATCTGGCATAATGTGGCTCACCCCAAAGGGGTGACAGCGATGCCCTCCACCTTCCTCAGCCTTCATTATCATCTGGTCTTTTCCACGAAAGAACGTGAACCCCTTATTTCAGCAACGTGGCGTTCGCGTCTTCATGAATATCTGGGTGGCACCATCAACGGGCTTGGAGCGCACAGTCAAGGAATTGGCGGAACGGCAGATCGCGTGCACCTTTTGGTTGAACTCCGGGCCACCCACACGCTGACCGACTTCATGCGCGAATTGAAAAAAGCCTCTTCAAAATGGATGCACGAAACGGCAGGCATAACGGAATTCGCATGGCAGGAAGGCTACGCCGCCTTCACCGTCAGTGCCTCCGCCATCGATGAAGTCCGCCGATACATTGAAAATCAGGAAGAACATCACGGGAATCGCAGTTTTCTCGAAGAAGTTAAAGCCATGCTCCAGAAGTTCGGAGTCAAATTCGACGAAAAATAACTCCATTAAGTATAAGAAATTCCTGTGATTTTCCTCTGTAAGGAACATCCCGAAGGGATGTCAGCACCCTAGCCGGTGGTTGAGCCCGGTTCGACGGGCGACACCACCGGTACCCGCACCCGACGATCATTTACCCCGAAGGGGTAACAGCGCCTGCCTATCACCCCTCCGGGGTGAGGGGATGTGGGTGTCGGTTCCGGTGGTGTCGCTGCGCTCAACCACCGGCTAGGGTGCTGGAAAGCCTTCGGCTTGGTGGGGAGACGCGAATCCGATGAATAGCGTCCATTATCTTGGGCTTGTCGAGGGGGGAGGCAGGAGCAATATTGTAGCAGTGAAGAGCGTGTATCAATTGATCATGTCCTCCCAGGTGATGCGCGCCGCCGAAGAGTTAACGAACTCGCTTGGAGCATGGAACCGCCGTTTGGTAATAGCGGTCCTTACTCTGATCTTTGCCATCTTTATGGGCTATCTCGCGCGTCAGAACCTGCTGTTAAATGCAGTTTGGGTGATGGTTTCTACATTTGGAGTCAGCATGATTTTAATGAGTTTCTTGTGCGGCTTATTGAATAAACTGTTCGCGGGTAAATGGCCGTCTGATTGCAAGCAAGCGTCTCTAATAGGCGTTATGATGATTTCATTTTCTTGGCTAGTTGCCGTCTTTAGCGGAGTGTTTTATCGGGCAGAGTTTAATTCCGAAAAGGACTATCCTTCAAAGGTCGCCGCTACCTTGGAACAATATCGTCAATCCTACGGGAAATATCCGACGAGCATTGGTGAAGTTCCCAACGTGCCACCTCTACCACACGGCATGAGCTATCAAGCTGGCGAAAACAGGTATACATTTTTTTATCCCGCAAGTGGATTTTTCAGTGGCTATAGCTACTCCAGTGACCGATCGTCTTGGAAGTGGATCGACGATTAAAAAAATCCTCAAAAAACATCTTGCACGTATTCCTCACTATGGCATGATTCCACTCCCCCGCAAAACGGGGGCGCCTCGTTGAGCAGCTAAATGCTCTCAGCCGGGTTCGAGTGATGAGGAAGCGTGTGACGACCTTCCGGGTATAAAAACCCATCAAAGGCCGTCCTCCATGCGAGCTTCAGCAGCTTAGCACGCCACCTAAATGGCGTGTTTTTGTTTCTGAGCCCGGTGGAGCAATCGCTTCTGCTTCACCCGAAACGACAGATTTAACACTAAAAAGAAACACGGAATGCCCACGATCAACCAATTGGTTCGCAAAGGACGCAGCAAAGTCGTCGTCAAGACGAAGTCGCCCGCACTCAAAGGTGCGCCGCAACGCCGCGGCGTCTGCGTGCAGGTCATGACCCGCACCCCCAAGAAGCCTAACTCCGCCTTGCGTAAGGTCGCCAAAGTGCGTCTCACCAACGGCCAGGAAGTCATCGCCTATATCCCCGGCGAAGGCCACAATTTGCAGGAACACTCCATCGTCCTCGTTCGCGGCGGTCGCGTGAAGGATTTGCCCGGTGTTCGTTACCACATCGTTCGTGGCACACTCGACGCCCTCGGCGCCGCCGGCCCCAGCAACACCAACAAGCTCACTCGTAACGTTTCCCGTTCCAAGTACGGCGTCAAGAAGCCCAAGAAGGGCGCTGCCGGAGCTGCTGCCCCCGCCAAGAAATAACCCTTTTAACCTAAAACCTTAACTCTCTACTCACATGGCACGTCGTCGCCGCGCAGAAAAGCGCCAAATCATTCCCGATAGCCGCTACGAATCTCAAGTCGTGGGCCGCCTGATCTCCGCGATCATGCAGCGCGGCAAGAAGTCGCTCGCTCAACGCATCGTTTACGGCGCGATTGACTCCGTCAATGAGCAGAACAAGGAAGGCGATCCTCTCGATATCCTGCACAAGGCCCTCGAGAACGTGAAGCCCCGCCTCGAAGTCAAGTCCCGCCGCGTCGGTGGCGCCACCTATCAGGTTCCGATGGAAGTTCCCCCGGAGCGTCAGCTCGCACTCGCGATGCGCTGGATGGTTGCCAATTCCGCCAAGCGCAAGGGTGTTCCCCTCCAGAAGGCCCTCGCTTCCGAAATCAAGGAAGCTTCCAACGGCCAGGGTAATTCCGTCAAGAAACGTGACGATGTGCACAAGATGGCCCAGGCCAATCGCGCATTCGCCCACTTCCGCTTCTAAATACCATGTCCTCCACCATGACTCCCACCAAGACCGCGGCAGGTGCTGCCGTCGATCCGAGCAAGAAAAGCCCGAATTCGCCCAAGCGTCCCTATCCGATGGAGCGCACGCGCAACATCGGCATTGCCGCGCACATTGATGCAGGCAAGACCACGCTCACGGAGCGTATCCTTTTCTACACTGGTGCGATTCATAAGATCGGCGAAGTCCATGAAGGCACTGCGGTGACCGACTGGATGGAGCAGGAACGCGAGCGCGGCATCACGATTACTTCCGCCGCCACGACCTGCTTCTGGCCTGCCCGCAAGGAAGAGGGCATCTTCAAGCTTTACGAGGGACA
>Ga0068858_100004698_pt1 | contig 13387 bp, 9 predicted proteins | sample KBSSwiS12_FD_66589 | JGI IMG/M metagenome (GOLD analysis project Ga0068858, IMG submission 66589) | Switchgrass rhizosphere microbial communities from Kellogg Biological Station, Michigan, USA - KBS Switchgrass S1-2 | ecosystem: Host-associated > Plants > Roots > Rhizosphere > Soil ... | reverse complement strand
GTCGAGCTGTGCCTCTTCGATCCCAAGGGGCGGCGCGAGGTGGAGCGCGTCGAGCTTCTCGAGCGCACCAACTTCGTCTGGCATTGCTACCTTCCCGACGCCCGGCCGGGCCTGCTCTATGGCTATCGGCTCCACGGACCGAACGACCCGGAGCATGGCCACCGCTTCGACCCCACGAAGGTTCTGTTAGATCCGTACGCGAAGCTGATCCGCGGCAAGATCGGCGCGGGCCTCGGCCGCTGCCAGGTCGTCGACACCGCGTTCAGCTGGGGCGATGACCGAGCGCCGCGCACGCCGTGGCAGGACACGCTCATCTACGAGCTGCACGTCAAGGGCTTCACGCAGCGCCATCCCGAGGTCCCGGAGCAGCTTCGCGGCACCTACGCCGGCCTCGCCACCGCGCCCGTGATCGAGCATCTGAAGAAGCTCGGCGTCACCGCGGTGGAGCTGCTCCCGGTCCACGCCTTCGTCGACGAGCGCCATCTTCTGCAGCACGGCCTGCGCAACTACTGGGGCTACAACAGCATCGGCTTTTTCGCGCCCGAGCTGCGCTATTCGGCGACCGGCACGCTGGGCGAGTTCAAGAGCATGGTCAAGACGCTGCACTCGGCCGGCATCGAAGTGATCCTGGACGTGGTGTACAACCACACCGGCGAAGGCGACCATGCCGGGCCGACGCTCTCGTTCCGCGGCATCGACAACGCGATCTACTACCGCCTCGATCCCGCCAACGCGCGCCGCTACCTGAACTTCACCGGCACCGGCAACAGCTTCAACTCGGCGCACCGCGTGGTGCTCGCGCTCATCATGGACAGCCTGCGCTACTGGGTCGAGGAGATGCACGTCGACGGCTTTCGCTTCGACCTCGCCACGACGCTGGCGCGCAACGCCTCGCACGCGTTCGATCGCAACGGGGCCTTCCTCTCCGCGCTGCGCCAGGACCCGGTGCTGTCGCAGGCGAAGCTCATCGCCGAGCCCTGGGACGTCGCCGAAGGCGGCTACCAGCTCGGCAACTTTCCGCCCGGCTGGGCGGAATGGAACGACAAGTACCGCGACTCGGTGCGCTCCTACTGGAAAGGCGAAGGCGGCGTGATCGGCGAGGTCGCCTCGCGGCTTTCGGGCTCGAGCGACATCTTCCAGCCGGCGGGCCGCGGCCCGGCCGCGAGCATCAATTTCGTCGTCGCCCACGACGGCTTCACGCTCGCGGACCTGGTGAGCTACAGCGCCAAGCACAACGAGGCGAACCTCGAGGACAACCGCGACGGCTCGGACAACAACCGCAGCTGGAACTGCGGCGCGGAGGGGCCTACGGACGATCCTTCGATTCTTTCCCTCAGGGAAAAGCAAAAGCGCAACCTGCTTGCGACGCTGCTCTTTTCCCAGGGCGTGCCGATGCTCGTCGCAGGCGACGAGCTCGGCCGCACGCAGCGTGGCAACAACAACGCCTACTGCCACGACAGCGAGCTTTCCTGGATCGACTGGGAGAACGCAGATCGAGCGCTTCTTGAATTCACCAGGAAGTTGATAAGCCTGAGAAACGAGCATCCGCTGTTCCGCCGCCGCACTTACTTCCGCGGCCGCGAGGTGCGCGAGGCGCAGATGAAGGACATCTCGTGGCTCAACCCGGACGCAAGCGAGATGAGCGACGAGGACTGGGCGCGGAGCTCGGCGCGCTCCCTCGGCGTGCTCATCTCGGGGCGGGGCTTGAGCGAGCGCGACGAGCTCGGCCGGCCGGTCGAGGACGACGATGTGCTCCTGATTCTCAACGCCCACGACGACAGCGTGGCGTTCACGCTGCCGGGGTCGGAGGGCGAGCGCTGGGACGCGCTGATCGACACCGGCCACCCTGCCTTCGAGGGCAAGCGCTACGGGCGCGGCACCACCTATCCGCTCGCGGCGCGCGCGCTCGCGCTGCTCGTCAAACCCAACAGGCGAGACCCAGCTCGAAGCGATGCGTGAGGAGCTCGTGCCGCGGGAACACGCGGATGCGGTAGTCCAGCCGGCCGGCGAGCCCGGGCTTTAGGTCGATGCGGTAGCGGTGCTCGCCGCCCTCGAGCGATCCCTCCGGGGCGAGCTCGTGGCTGTGCTGCACCATCGGCGCCTCGCGCATCCCGCGGGCGAGCAGCAGCTCCACGCAAACGTCGGCAGGTGCAAGCCCGTTCAGCCGCACCGCGATCTCGACCGGAACGCTGTCGCCGAATTGGATGCGCGTCTTCGGCGTGTCCATGCGGCGCGCCGCGACCCCGGGCCACGCGGCACGCACGCGAGCTTTCCACTGCGCCACGGTCTTCGCGCCCTCGTAGCCGTGGTCGGAGTACCGGCGCCCCTGGCGCGAGGCGGGCAGGTAGTATTTCGAGACATACTCGCCGAGCATGCGCGATGCATCGTAGCGCGGCAGCAGCGAGGCCATCGAGCGCTTGGCAATGCGGATCCATTCCGGCGAATAGCCCGCGTTTGCGCCGCTGTTCGGCCGCTGGTAGTAGAGCGGCACCACGCGGTCCTGCAGGATCTCGTAGAGGGTACGCGCCTCCTCGCGGTCGCGCCGGTGCGCCTCGAGCTCGGGCGAGGCCGGCTTGATGGCGAAGCCGTTGTCGCCGTCGTAGCCCTCGTCCCACCAGCCGTCGAGGATCGAGAGATTCAGCACGCCGTTCATTCCCGCCTTCATCCCCGAAGTGCCGGAGGCCTCCAACGGGTGTACCGGGTTGTTCAGCCACACGTCGACGCCAGCCACCAGGCGCCGCGCGAGGTGCAGGTCGTAGCCTTCCAGGAACAGGATCCGCCCCTCGAAGTCGAGGGCTTGCGACATCTGCGCGATGGCGCGGATCAGGTCCTGGCCCGGCTCGTCGGCCGGGTGCGCCTTGCCGGCGAACAGGAACAGCACCGGGCGCTCGCGGTCGGAGACGATGCGGTTCAGGCGCTCCATGTCGTTGAAGAGCAGCGTGGCGCGCTTGTAGGTGGCGAATCGCCTGCCGAAGCCGATCGTGAGCACGTGCGGCTTCGCGGGATCGGCGTAGCGCAGCAGCCGCTCGAGGTGCGATTCGCTGCCGTGATTGCGCGTGTGCTGGATCTTGAGGCGGTGGCGCACCATGTGCAGCATCCGCGCCTTGATGTCCGCGCGCACGCTCCAGAAGATGTGGTCGGGAATGTCGCGGATCTTTTCCCAGATGCCAGGATAGCCCAGGCGGTGCATCCAGCCCACGCCGAGGAATCGGTCGAGAACCTCGCTCCATTCGGGCGCGAGGAAGGTGGGCACGTGCACGCCGTTGGTGATGTACCCCACCGGGTTTTCCTCGGGCAGGACCTGCGGCCAGAAATCCTTGAGCAGCTCCTGCGACACGCCGCCGTGTATGCGCGACACGCCGTTGTGATGGCGCGAGCCCCGGATCGCGAGCGCGGTCATGTTGAAGTCGCCGCCCGCCGGCGGACGCGCGAGCGCGGCCACCTTGTCCGGGGCGCCGAGCTCGCCGAACAGGCTCTTCAGGTAGGGCACCACTGTGGCATCGCTGAACTGGTCGTGCCCCGCCGGCACGGGGGTGTGCGTGGTGAAAACCATGTTGGCGGCCACCGCCTCGATCGCGGCCTCGAGCGCGAGGCCCTCGGCGACCAGCGCCCGCATGCGCTCGAGAACGAGGAACGCGGCGTGTCCCTCGTTGATGTGCCAGACCGTAGGCTTGAAGCCGAGGGCCGCGAGCGCGCGCATGCCGCCCACGCCGAGAACGATCTCCTGCTCGAGCCGCGTGGTGCGGTCCCCGCCGTAGAGGCGGTGCACGATGTCGCGCTCGCGCTCGGCGTTCTCGGGCAGGTCGGTGTCGAGGAGGTAAAGCGAAACATGGCCGATACGCGCCTGCCAGACCTTCACCAGGAGCTTGCGCGCGGGGAACGCGAGCTCGACGGTGAGCTCGGCACCGTCCTTTCGCTTCACCGCGTCGATCGGCAGGTCTTCGAAGTCCGAATCGTAGTACTCGGCGCGCTGGCGGCCGTCGCCGTCGATCGTCTGGGTGAAATAGCCCTGCCGGTACATGAGGCCGACGGCCACGAACGGCAGCTGGAAATCGCTCGCCGCCTTGCAGTGGTCGCCGGCCAGGATTCCAAGGCCGCCGGAATAGATCGGCAGGCTTTCGTGTATGCCGAATTCGGCGCAGAAATACGCCACCAGGTCCTCGCGCTGCACCCCGCCGGCGTTTTGCCGGAACGGCGGCTCGGCGTGGTACGCGTCGAAGGCGCCCAGCACGCGGGTCAGGCTGTCGAGGAACGCCGGGTCGGTCGCGGCGTCGATCAGGCGCTGCTCGTCGATCCTCTTCAGCATCGCCTTCGGGCTGTGGCCGACGGCGTCCCAGAGCGCCGGGTTGAGCTTGGCGAAGAGGGCGCGCGTCGGACGGTCCCAGCTGTACCAAAGGTTTTGCGCGAGCCCTTCGAGGCGAGCCAGGCGCTTGGGAATGCGGGGATTGACCTCGAGGAAGTAGCGCGTACCGGGCGGCATGGAATTTTCCGCTCGCGGCTGTTACCGGCTTCAGTACGCGGCGCGCGGAACGGCGAATTCTACAGAAGGTTTTGTTACGGAATCGGAACGGCGGCAAGAAGCTGAGCGCCTACGTCGACCCTGCGGGTCGAGTCGTGCGCCGGGCGCAGTCGGTGCGCGGCGACGCCGGCGAGCACCGCCTGCACGTCCTCGGGCAGCACCTTGTCGCGGCCCTCGAGCAGCGCCCAGGCGCGCGCCGAGTGCACGAGCGCGAGCGCGGCGCGCGGCGACAGGCCCGCCACGTAGTCGGCCGAGCGGCGCGTGTGCTCCACGATCGCCTGCACGTAGTCGAGGAGCGCCGCGGCCACGTAGACGCGCTGCACGCTCGCCTGGAGCTCCATCAGCTCCGCGGGCGTCATGCACGGGTCGAGCGTGGCCAGCAGATCTCGCCGGTCGGTTCCGGCGAGGAGCGCCCGCTCGGCCTCGCGGTCGGGATAGCCGAGCTCGATCCTCATGGTGAAGCGGTCGAGCTGCGATTCCGGCAGCGGAAAGGTGCCGACCTGCTCCGAGGGGTTCTGCGTGGCGATGACGAAGAAGGGCGTCGGCAGCTTGCGCGTCTCGCCCTCCGCGGTGACCTGGTGCTCCTCCATAGCCTCGAGCAGCGCCGACTGGGTCTTGGGCGTGGCGCGGTTCACCTCGTCGGCGAGGATCACCTGCGCGAAGATCGGCCCGGGGTGGAAGTTGAAGGCGCCGCTCTCGCGCCCATACACCGAGACGCCGATGATGTCGGCCGGAAGCATGTCGCTCGTGAACTGGATGCGCTGGAACTGCAGGCCGAGCGAGCGCGCAAGCACGTGCGCAAGCGTGGTCTTGCCCACGCCGGGCAGGTCTTCGATCAGCAGGTGGCCGCGCGCCAGCAGGCAGGCAAGCGCCAGGCGCACCTGCGTTTCCTTGCCGAGAATGATGCCGCCCGCGGCCTGGATTACGCGCTGGATCGGGCCGCTGCCGAGGTTGTTCTTGGGTTGGAATTCGGCCTTGAGCAGCATGCTTCGATTGTACTGGGGATGCGCTAAGATCGCATGAGCATGTCTGCGGCATTTATCACGCATCCCGAGTGCCTGAAGCACGAGATGGGCGCGCATCATCCCGAGCAGCCCGCGCGCCTCTCGGCGATCGAGGACCAGCTCATCGCCTCGGGTGTGGCGCCGTACATCACGCGCTACGAGGCGCCGCTCGCCACCGACGAGCAGCTCGCGCGCGTGCACCCCATCGAATACGTGCGCGCGATCCGCGAGCTCGCGCCGAAGCAGGGCACGGTCCATCTCGATCCCGACACCGCGATGAACCCGTGGAGCCTGCAGGCCGCGCTGCGCGCTGCCGGGGCCGCGGTGCTTGCCGTTGATTTGACTCTTTCAAATAAAGCAAAAACGGCGTTCTGCGCCGTGCGCCCGCCGGGCCACCACGCCTGCCGCGCGCGTCCGATGGGCTTCTGCATCTTCAACAACGTGGCCGTGGCCGCGCGCCATGCGCTGCAGGCGCACGGCCTGGAACGCGTCGCGATCATCGACTTCGACGTGCACCACGGCAACGGCACCGAGGACATCTTCGAGGGCGACGAGCAGGTGCTGATGGCATCGATCTTCCAGCACCCGTTCTATCCCTACAGCGGAACCGACAACCCCGCCTCCAACATGTTCAACGTTCCGCTCGCTGCCGGCGCCGGCGGGAGGGAATTGCGCGAGGCCGTGACCGAGACCTGGCTGCCGGCGCTCCACGATTTCAAGCCGGAGCTGATCGTCTTCTCCGCCGGGTTCGACGCGCACGCCGAAGACGACATGGCGATGCTGCGCTTCACCGACACGGACTATGCATGGGTGACCGCGCAGGTAAAGGAGATAGCCGAGCGTTACGCGCGCGGGCGCATGGTTTCGGCGCTGGAAGGCGGCTACGAGCTGTCGGCGCTGGGCCGCAGCGTGGTGCAGCACATGCGAGTTCTCGCCGGCATCGACGCCTAGCGCGCCTTTCGCGCCTCCAGGAGCTTCACCATGCCCGAATAGCCGCGGGCGCGTGCCTGAGCGAGCGGAGTGACGCCAGCGCGATCCGGGACGTTGGGGTCGGCGCCCGCCTCGAGCAGAACCCTCAGGGTCTCGGTGTGCCGCGACCCGCCGTCGCCCAGCACGATCGATTCCATCAGTGCCGTCCAGCCGAGGTTGTTCACGTGGTCGAGCGGCGCGCCCGCAGCGGTCAGAATCCGGACCACTTCGGCGTGCCCCAGGTGCGCCGCGGCGATGAGCGCGGTGCCGTCATAGCGGCTGGTGACGTTCTTTGCGCTCGCGCCGAGTTGCAACGCGAGCTTGAGCGTCGGAACGTCGTTCGCGACCGCCGCGATGGTCACGATGTCGTAGCGGTCGTTCTCGAGCGCGTTCGGGTCGGCGCCAGCGGCGACCAGCGCGCGCATCGCCTCGTGCTGGGCGCGGAACGCAGCGACGTGCAGCGGCGTGCGCCCGTGGCCGTCGCGCACGTCGACGTTTCCCGGCTTGATTTGCGCGACCTCGCCGCGGGCGGCCGCCCGGTGCAGCCCGGTGTAACGCTGCAGCTCGGCTTCGCTGGGAGGGAGCTGCCCGAACGCGGTTTCCGAGAAAACAGCAGCAACTGCAAGGAGCGTCCAGGTAGCGCGCTTCAGGCGGCCACCGCGTCTTCGATCAATGTGCGCGCCGCGGCATCGAACGCCGCAGCTTCGGCGGAACCGATCGAGACGCGCGCCGCGTGAGGCAGGTGCACGAAATTGTGCAGCGACGAGCGCCGGTACGCGGGGTCGTAGTGCTCCATGAGAAGCAGCGCCACGAAGTCGCGCCAGGCGCCGCGCGACGCGAGCGACTTCCATCCGGCAATAGTCTCCCGGCCGTGCAGGCCGACGAGGCAGTCGAGCTGCGCTTCGAGCGCCTCGGGTCTGTCCACGAAATGCCGGTACTCTTCCAGCAGCAGGCTCACGCGCACCTCGATCGTCGTGTCGAGCACGACGCAGGGCGAGGCGCGCATCGCGCCGATCAGCGCTTCCGGGACCTGGAGCTGGCCGATCTTTTTCGACTCGCCTTCGACGAACACCAGCCGCGCCGCATCGAGCGACGAGAGCTCGTGCAGGAGCTGGCTCTCGAACCACTTCTGCGAGGGCTGCGGGCGGTCCGGCAGATTGCCGAGCACCGAGCCGCGATGAGCGGCAAGGTCCTCCAGGTCGAGCACCTGGGCTCCGGCGCGGCGCAGGGCGCCGAGGAAGCGGCTCTTGCCGCTACCCGTAGGGCCATGAACCACCCTGAACGGCAATTTCTGAGGGATGGTCTCCAACTGCGCGAGGACCCACCTGCGGTACCCGCGGTAGCCGCCGGCGAGCGTCTGCGCATCCCAGCCGATCTCGCGCAGGATGTGCGCCATCGCCGCCGAGCGCTTGCCGCCGCGCCAGCAGTAGACGAGCGGCCGCCAGCCGCGGCCCTTCCCGGCGAAGAGCGTCTCAACGTGCCGGGCGACGTTCTTCGCCACCAGCGCCGCGCCAAGCTTCTTCGCCTCGAAGGGCGACACCTGCTTGTACAACGTGCCGACGTGAGCGCGCTCGGCGTCGTCGAGCACCGGCGCCGAGACCGCGCCGGGGATATGATCCTCGGCGAACTCGGAGGGCGAGCGGCAGTCGATCACCGTGTCGTAAGAGACGAAATCCACTATAGAATTTTACGCTTATGAACGCACCCGACCGCGCACCCGACCGCATCCGCCTGACCGAGTTCAGCCACGGCGGCGGCTGCGGCTGCAAGATCGCGCCCGCAGTGTTGTCCGAGATTCTCGCCTCCACCCCAATCCGCGGCCTGCCGAAGGATCTCCTGGTGGGAACCGAGACTGCCGACGACGCCGCGATCTACCGACTGAACGACGAGCAGGCGCTCGTCGCCACCACCGATTTCTTCACGCCGATCGTCGACGATCCGTTCGACTTCGGCCGCATCGCGGCCACCAACGCAATCTCCGATGTCTACGCGATGGGCGGGCGGCCGATCTTCGCGCTCGCCGTCGTGGGCATGCCACTCGAGAAGCTCCCGGTTGCGGTGATCCAGAGGATCCTCGAGGGCGGCGAGTCGGTGTGCGCGCAGGCCGGAATTCCGATCGCGGGCGGACATTCGATCGACACGCTCGAACCGATCTACGGCCTGGTCGCGCTCGGGCTGGTGCATCCGGAGAAGGTGAAGCGCAACAGCACCGCGAAGCCCGGTGACGTTCTCGTGCTTGGGAAGCCGCTAGGCGTGGGAATTCTCTCTGCCGTCCTCAAGAAGGGGAAGCTCTCGGAAGCCGGCTACCGCGCGATGCTCGACTGGACCACGCGTCTCAACACGCCGGGCGAAGCGCTCGCCGAGCTTCCCGGAGTGCATGCGCTCACCGACGTCACCGGCTTTGGCCTCGCCGGACACCTGCTCGAGATCCTGCGCGGCTCGAAGCTGGGCGGCGAAGTCCGCTTCGACGCGCTGCCGGTGATTCCCGAAGCGCTCGAGTGGGTGAAGCAGGGCGTCGCCACCGGCGCTTCCGAGCGAAATTGGAATGGCTACGGCCGAGAGGTCGCGCTGCCGCGCGATTTTCCGGAGTGGAAGCGCAAGCTCCTCACCGATCCGCAGACGAGCGGAGGGCTGCTGGTCTCGTGCGCCCCGGAGGCGGTGCCGGCGGTCCTGCAGGCTTTTCAGCAGAAAGGTTTCGCCGACGCCCGCGTGATCGGAGGCGTTTACGCCGGAACGCCGCGCCTCGCGGTTACTTAGACTTGAGCACAGGCTGAAGCGCCTTCCACACCTGCTCCATCATCAGCGGCTGCGCCTCTTCGGTCGGATGGATGCGGTCGGGCTGGAAGAAGTCCTCCTTCTCGGAGAAATCCTCGAGCAGGAACGGAACCAGCGCGGTGCGGTAGCGCTTCGCCACCTCGGGATAAGCGGATTCGAAGTCCTCGGTGTAGTGGGGGCCGTAGTTCGGCGGCAGCCTCATGCCGACGAGCACCACGCGCGCGCCCGCCTTCTGCGCCTGCTCGATCATGGAGCCGAGGTTCTGCCTCATCTGCGCCAGCGGCAGGCCGCGCAGGCCGTCGTTGGCGCCGAGCTCCAGAATCAAGATCGCCGGCCGGTGCTGCGCGAGCGCCTTTGAAATGCGCGCGGCCCCGCCGGCGGAGGTTTCGCCCGAGATGCTCGCGTTGACGACGCTATAATCCAGGCGCTCGCGCTTGAGGCGCTCTGCGAGCAGCGCCACCCAGCCGCGCGCCTGCGCGATGCCGTAGGCCGCGGACAGGCTGTCCCCGAATACCAGGATGGATTTTTCCGCGCAGAGTCCCGCCGCGCTCGAAGCAAGCAGAATGAGGAACGACAACGTTCTCAAGGCGCGCGGCATAGGCAAGACCGTGAAGAGCGGCGACTCGGACCTCGTGATTTTGCGCGAGATCGATCTTGCGGTCGACCCGGGCGAGGCGCTCGCCGTGATCGGCGCCTCGGGCTCGGGCAAGTCCACGCTGCTCGCGATTCTGGCGGGCTTGGACACCCCGACGGCTGGCGAGGTTCACATCGACGGGCACGACCTTTTCGCGCTCGACGAGGACCAGCGCGCCGAGCTGCGCGGCCGCAGCGTCGGATTCGTGTTCCAGTCGTTCCAGCTCCTGCCCGCGCTGACCGCGCTCGAGAGCGTCATGTTGCCGCTGGAGCTTTCAAAAAATGCTCAGGCTGAAGAGCTTTCCGTTGAAATGCTCCGTCGGGTGGGCCTCGGCGAGCGGCTGCACCACTACCCGAAGCACCTCTCCGGCGGCGAGCAGCAGCGGGTGGCGCTCGCGCGCGCTTTCGTGGTGCGGCCGAAGCTCCTGTTCGCCGACGAGCCCACTGGAAGCCTCGACGCGGAGTCGGGCGCCGCCGTCATCCGGCTGCTTTTCGAGATGAACCGGGAATACGGCACGACCCTCGTCCTCGTCACCCATGACGAGCAGCTCGCTTCGCGCTGCCAGCGCTCGCTGCGGCTCGTTGCAGGAAGGATCGCCCCCTGAGCCAGGCCTTGCGCATGCTGGCGCGGGACTGGAGAGCCGGGGAGCTGCGCGTACTCGCCATGGCGCTCGTGATCGCGGTAGCGGCGGTGACGAGCGTGGCGTTCTTCGCCGACCGCGTCGGCCAGGCGCTGGTGCGCGACGCGCACCAGCTTCTTGGCGCCGACGTGGTGCTTGCTTCCGACCACCCGTGGAAAGCACAGATGGAAGAAGACATCCGCGCCCGCGGCCTCGAAGCGGCCGCCGCGGTCAATTTCATCAGCATGGCGTTCGGCGGCGACAAGAGCCAGCTCGCCGGGGTCAAGGCGGTGACGCAGAACTATCCGCTGCGCGGCCGGTTGCGCGTCGCCGCAGCGCCGGGGGCGCCCGACGCGCCGGCCGAGCACGGCCCGCGCAAGGGCACGGTGTGGCTCGAGGAGCGGCTCGTCTCCGCGCTCGACGCGCCGGTGGGCTCGCGCATCCGGCTTGGACGCGCCGAGCTCGAGGTGGCGGCGGTCCTCACGCTCGAACCGGAGCGAAGCGCGAGCTTCTTCAACATCGCACCGCGTCTCATGATGAGCCTGGACGATCTCGCCGCCACCGGCCTCATCCAGACCGGCAGCCGCGTGTCCTACTACCTGTATGTAGCCGGCGCACCTCAACAAATCAGTGCGTTTGAATCTTTTGTGAAACCCTGGTTGGAGCGCGGCCAGCGCGTCGACACTCTCGAGACCGGACGGCCCGAGGTTCGCGCCTCGGTGGAGCGCGCGCGGCGCTTTCTCGCGCTGACGGCGCTCCTCGCCGCGGTGCTCGCCGGCGTCGCGATCGCGCTCGGCACGCGCCGCTTCGTCGAGCGCCACCTCGACGCCTGCGCGGTCATGCGCTGCCTGGGTGCGACGCAGGGAAGGCTGCTCGGCCTCTATGGGACCGAGTTCGCGTTGCTCGCTGCCGGGGCGTGCGCGACCGGAGTCGTCCTCGGCTATCTCGCCCAGACCGCGATCGGCGCCGCGCTTGCCGGACTGCTGCGCTCCGAGCTGCCGCCGCCGGGCCTGCTCCCTGCGGCGCAGGGCTTCCTGGTCGGCCTGGTCCTGTTGCTCGGGTTTGCCCTGCCGCCGCTCGTGCGCCTGAAGAACGTGCCGGCGCTGCGGGTGATGCGCCGAGAGACCGCGCCGAGCACCAACTACTATCTTTCGTATCTCGTCGGCGCGGCTGCCTTCGCCGGGCTCCTCGTGTGGCAGGCGGGCGATCCGAAGCTCGGCGGTTATGTGGCGGGCGGGTTCGCCGCCGCCGTGCTCGTTTTCTTCGCCGTCGCCTGGGCGGTGCTCAACCTGCTCACTCGTCCGAGGGTGGTGCGCCGCTTCGACCAGCGCCTGCGCTACGGCCTCACCAACCTGCGGCGCCACGCGCGCGGCAACGCGGTCCAGGTCGCAAGCCTCGCGCTCGGGCTCACCGCGGTGCTGCTGCTGTCGGTCACGCGGAACGACCTCATCGAGGCCTGGCGCCGCAGCGCCCCGCCCGACGCGCCGAACCGCTTCCTTCTCGGCGTGCAGCCCGATCAGCTGAAGGACGTCCAGGCGTTCTTCGCCGCGCACAAGCTCGCGGCGCCGGATCTGTATCCGATGGTCCGTGGCCGGCTCACCGCGGTGAACGGAAAACCCGTGAGCGAGGCCGATTTCTCCGAGGAGCGGGCGAAGCGGCTGGTCGAGCGCGAGTTCAACCTGTCGTACATGGACCGGCTGCCGGGCCACAACGCGCTCGCCGCCGGACGCTGGCTCGATCCGCGCGGCAAGGAGCTCTCGGTCGAGGAAGGCATCGCCGAGCGCCTGGGGTGGAAGCTCGGCGACGAGCTGACGTTCAGCGTCGGCGGCGACGCCTTCACCGCGCGCATCAGCTCGCTGCGCCGCTTGCGCTGGGACTCGATGAAGATCAATTTCTTCGTCATCGCCCCGCCGGCGCTGCTAGCCGATTTTCCGACGAGCTACGTCAGCGCGTTCCACGTCGAGCCCGGACAGGAGCAGGCGCTGAACGAGCTCGCCGCGCGCTTCCCGAACGTCACCCTGGTGGACGTCGCCGCCGCGTTGCGCCAGGCCCAGGAGGTGATCGACCAGCTCATCGCCGCGGTGCAATTCATCTTTCTTTTCGCCCTGGGCGCGGGGATGCTGGTGCTCTACTCGGCGCTGGTGGCCACCGAGGACGAGCGCCGGCGCGAGGCGGCGGTGATGCGCGTCTACGGCGCGTCGCGTGCTCAGGTCATCGGGGCGCAGCGCATCGAGTTCCTCGCCATGGGGGCGGTGGCGGGGATCCTGGCCGCGCTGGGCGCCGCCGCGATCGGGCAGCTCCTCGCGCGCCGCGTGTTCGAGCTCGACCTGCCGCCGAGCGCGGCGCTGTGGATCGCGGGCCCGCTGGCCGGCATCGCGTTGCTTTCGCTCAACGCCTGGCTTTCGTCGCGCAAGGTGCTGCGGGCCTCGCCCGCGGCGACCTTGCGCGAGTCTGTATAAAATACCAGTATGGAGATCGGGCTCTCGCTTGTCTGGTTTGTAGCCGGCGTGGTCGCGGGCGCAGTCCTCGGCGCGCTGGGCACGTGGCTGTGGCATCGCGGGCGCGCCGAGCGGCTCGAGGAGCTGAAAGGCGTCGAAAAGCAGCTCGCGACGGAGCGGGCGCTCGTGGCTACCCTGGAGGAGCGGGTGCGACGGATCCCGGAGCTGGAGCAGGAGCTCACCGGCTACCAGGCGGCGCGCGAGGAGAATGCGCGCCTGCTGCAGGCGCTGAACCTCGAGCGGCGGCAGGCCGACGAGAAGCTCAAGCTTCTCGCCGAGGCCAGGGAAGCGCTCACCGAGCAGTTCCAGAACCTCGCCAACCGGATCTTCGAGGAGAAGGGCGAGAAGCTGGTGCAGCAGAACGTGGCG
>Ga0068858_100004694_pt1 | contig 13393 bp, 9 predicted proteins | sample KBSSwiS12_FD_66589 | JGI IMG/M metagenome (GOLD analysis project Ga0068858, IMG submission 66589) | Switchgrass rhizosphere microbial communities from Kellogg Biological Station, Michigan, USA - KBS Switchgrass S1-2 | ecosystem: Host-associated > Plants > Roots > Rhizosphere > Soil ... | reverse complement strand
GTCGATCGGGAACAAGAGTCGCGAGTACTCGCCCCTGGTGAAGGCGATCGTGCACCACACCGCCATCACCGAGACCGATCCAGCGGCCCAGGTGCGCGGCATCCAGCGGTCCCACGTGCTGACCAACGGCTGGTTCGACATCGGGTACAACTTCCTCGTCGATCGCGAGGGACGGATCTACGAGGGTCGCTGGGCGCGCGACTACCTGCCGGGGGAGGCGCACTCCGGCGAGGACCTCACCGGCAACCTCGTGGTCGGTGCCCACGCGGAATCACACAACCCCGGCTCCGTCGGCATCGCCATCCTCGGCAACTACAGCAACGCCGCGACATCGGTGACCGACGAGAGCCTCGCGTCGGTGGCGCAGATCATCGCCTGGAAGTTCGGGCCGCGGTCGATCGATCCGTACGGCTCGACGCCGTACACGACCACGGCCGGCACGAGCCAGACGTTCCCGAACATCTGCGGTCACCGCGACGTCGTCAGCACCGACTGCCCCGGCGACGCGCTCGAGCCCCGGTTGCCGGCCCTGCGAGACATGGTGGCGGCCGAGCTGCAGCGCGGCCTCGTCGGCTTGCGCATCCTCGGCGGCGACGGCTCGTTGTGGACCTACGGCACGGTGCCGTCGTTCGGCCGCACCGCCGACATCGGCGACGTGCGCCGCAACGTCCACGCGGGTGTCCCGGTGCGGTCCGCGGTGGGCACCCCAACGGGGCTCGGGGCGTGGGTGGCCGATGTGAACGGCAGCGTGTACACGTTCGGCGACGCGCCGTTCGCGGGGTCGATGGGGGGCCAGCGGCTCAACAAGCCGATCGTCGGCATCGCCGGCACGCCGTCCGGTGCCGGCTACTGGCTCGTGGCGAGCGACGGCGGCATGTTCACGTTCGGCGACGCCAAGTTCTACGGGAGCACGGGCGCCATCCGGTTGAACAAGCCGATCGTGGGCATGGCGCCCACGCCGTCGGGTGCCGGCTACTGGCTCGTTGCCAGCGACGGCGGCATCTTCTGCTTCGGCGACGCCCGCTTCTTCGGTTCGACCGGCGCCATCCGCCTGGTACAGCCGATCGTGGCCATGGCCGCCGCCCCCGACGGTGCCGGCTACTGGCTGGTGGCGGCCGACGGCGGGCTGTTCACGTTCGGTTCGGCCAGGTTCCTCGGCTCGGCGGTGGGCCGGGTCGGGTTCACGGCACCGGCCACGTCGGTGGCGGCGACGCCCACGGGCCTGGGCTACTGGATCCTCGACGCCACCGGTGCGGTGCACGGCTTCGGTGACGCGCCGGTGTTCGGGGGTGGCGTCACCGCGGGGTCGCGGCCGGCGTTGTCACTCGTGCCGATCATCCGGCCCTAACGTCGCCGGCGTGAAGGCGCTCATCACCGGCGCCGGCGGCTTCGTCGGTCCCTACCTCACCGCGCACCTCGAGTCGTGCGGCGATGAGGTCGTCGGCACCGACGTCGAGGTGGACGTCACCGACGGCGAGGGTGTGCGGGCCGCGTTCCTGGCCGCTCGGCCCGACGTCGTCTACCACCTGGCCGCCGCCAGTCACGTGGGCACGTCGTGGTCGGCGCCGATCGACGTCCTGCGCGTGAACGCCGAGGGCTCGCTCAACGTGTTCCTCGCCGCGCTCGAGTCCGGCGTGGAGCGCGTGCTGCTCATCGGCAGCGCCGAGCAGTACGGGCACATCACGCCCGAGCTGCTGCCCGTGCGCGAGACGACACCACTGCAGCCGGTGAGCCCGTACGGCGCCAGCAAGGCGGCCGCCGAGATGCTGGCCTCGCACGCGTTCCACGGGCGGGGGTTGCCGGTCGTGTGCGTGCGTGCGTTCAACCACCTCGGGCCGGGCCAATCCGAGGCGTTGGTGGCCTCGTCGATCGCCAAGCAGGTGGCGGCGGCCGAGCGCGCCGGCGGCGGCGTCATCCTGACGGGCGACCTGTCACCGCGACGCGACTTCACCGATGTGCGCGACGTCGTGCGCGCCTATCGCCTGCTGCTCGAGCGCGGCGCGCCCGGGGAGGCGTACAACGTGTGCAGCGGCACCGACGTGGCGATCCAGGAGGTGGCCGATCACCTGGCCGCCGCCGCGTCGGTCGACGTGCGCTTCGAGCTCGACCCCGAGCGTCTCCGTCCGGTCGATGTGCCCGTCGTCCGCGGCGACAACACCAAGCTGCGCGCCGCCACCGGCTGGACCCCGGAGATCCCCCTCGAGAAGACCCTCGCCGAGATCCTCGACTGGTGGCGTCAACACCCCTGACTCACCCGGTTCCTTGTCGCGTTGTGGTCGCTCAGCGGCCTCAACGCGACAAAGAACGGAGGAGGGTGGCGGGGTCGTCGTCGACGGTGATGAGCGGGTGCTTCACGAAGCCGGCCTCCGTCACGTGGTCGAGGAAGCGGAGCAGGTCGGCCCAGAAGCCGTCGACCTCGAGCAGGCCCGACGGCTTGGCATGGATGCCGAGCTGCGTCCAGGTGACCATCTCGAACAGCTCGTCGAGCGTGCCGTAGCCACCGGGCAGCGCCACGAAGGCGTCCGACAGGTCGGCCATGAGCGCCTTGCGGGCGGTCAGCGAGGGCACCGCGTGCAGCTCGGTCAACCCCGTGTGGGCGATCTCGCGCGAGAACAAGCCGTCGGGGATCACCCCGATCACCTCGCCCCCGGCGGCGAGCGCGGCGTCGGCGACGATCCCCATGAGACCGACGGAGCCGCCGCCGTAGACGAGCCCGAGCCCGGCTTCGGCGATGGCGACACCCATCGACACGGCCGCCGCCGCGTAGCGCGGGTCGGTGCCGTCGCGCGACCCGCAGAACACGCAGACGCGCGCCACGTCCGTGACCTAGCGCCGGTGCAGGATGTCGAGATCGCCGTTCAGCAGCGCGAGGTCGGCGTCGACCATCATCGTCACCAGGTCGGCGAAGCTCGTCTTGCGCTTCCAGCCGAGGACCTTCTCGGCCTTGGTGGGCTCACCGATGAGCAGGTCGACCTCAGCCGGTCGGAAGAACTTCTCGTCGATGACGACGTGGTCCTCGTAGTTCATCCCCACGTGACCGAACGCGATCTCGCAGAACTCGCGCACCGAGTGCGTCTCGTTGGTGGCGACGACGTAGTCGTCAGGCGCGTCCTGCTGCAGCATCAGCCACATCGCCTCGACGTAGTCACCGGCGAAGCCCCAGTCGCGCTGGGCTTCGAGGTTGCCGAGGCGCACCTCCTTCGCCATGCCGAGCTTGATCTTGGCGACGGTGTGGGTGATCTTGCGCGTCACGAACTCGAGGCCGCGGCGCGGGCTCTCGTGGTTGAAGAGGATCCCGGAGCTGGCGTGGAGGTCGTAGGACTCGCGGTAGTTGACCGTGATCCAGTGGCCGTACAGCTTCGCCACACCGTAGGGAGACCGGGGGTAGAAGGGCGTCGACTCGACCTGCGGCACCGCCTGCACCTTGCCGAACATCTCGCTCGAGCTCGCCTGGTAGAAGCGGATGTCGGGATCGACGAGGCGGATGGCGTCGAGCAGGCGCGTGACGCCGAGCGCGGTGATCTCGCCCGTGAGCACCGGCTGGTTGAACGAGGTCTGCACGAACGACTGGGCGGCGAGGTTGTAGACCTCCATGGGCCGGAACTCACGGAGGATGTGGATCAGGGAGGCCTCGTCGAGGAGATCGCCCGGGGCGAGCTCGACCTGGTCCTGGATGTGGGCGATGCGCTCGAAGTTGACGGTGCTCGACCGCCGCAGGACGCCGATGACCTCGTAGCCCTTGCCCAGGAGCAGCTCGGCGAGGTAGGAGCCGTCCTGGCCGGTGATGCCGGTGATGAGCGCACGCTTGGTCATGGACCCGTTCTACGCTGGCGGCGCCTCGCCGTCTGCCAAGTGGGTTGGCACGCCATGGACAACTTGGGACGCCGCATCGCCGACCTGCGGGCGAAGCTGGGTTGGACCCAGCAGGACCTCGCCGAGCGCATCGGCATCTCCCGGGTCGCCCTGTCGCACCTCGAAGCGGGCATGAGCGACCCGGGCGAGCGCACGGTCACCTTGCTCGCCGGCGTGTTCAAGGTCGAGCCCCACGAGCTGGTGGCCGACACGTCGTACCCGCGGGCGAAGGCCGACCGCCTGCCGTTGGTGGCCGCCCGCTACACCGAGGTCGAGCTCCAGCTGGCGCTGCTCGAGCGCGACCTCGCCCGTCCCGACCCGCCGATCGCCGAGTGGGAGGCGCGGTTGGCGGCGCTCGCCGACACCACCCACGACCTGCGCGAGCGCGCCGCCCTCGCCGAGGCCCGCCGCCGGCTCCGCCGGTGACGACCCGCGGCCTCGCCCTTGAGCCGCGCTGACTAGGGAAGCGCCCGCACCAGTTCGAGGATGCGGGCGGCGACGGCGTCGAAGGTCCACGTCGCCGCGTACGACTGGCCCGCGTCTCGCAGGGCATCGAGGCGCGCGGGCTCGACCACCAGCGAGTGCAGGTGGGACGCCAGCTCGGCGGCGTCGACGTCCCACGGCACGAGCGACACCGTGCCGTCGGGCAGCTCTCGGGCCGCATGCGCGTTGGTCACGACCGGCAACCCGGCGGCGAGAGCGCCGGTGATGGCGGCCGAGCTCTCGCCGTTGGTCGACATGCGCAGCTGCACGGCGACGGTCGCGGTGGCGAGCCACTCGCGGTAGGCGGCGTCATCGACTCGGCCGGTGACGTGGACGTGCGTTGCGATTCCGAGCGACTCCGCCAGGCGCCACAGTTCGTCGCGTTGCGGCCCGTCGACGTGCCCGACGAAGGTGAACGTGGCATCGACCCCGCGCTCTCGCAGTGCGGCGAAGGCGGCGAGCATCACCTCAGTGCCCTTGATCGGCGACACCATGCCGAGCGACACGATCGAGGTCGTGGCTCGTCGCCGCCCGTCGTGCCACGGCGCGGGCACCGCCAGCGGCACGACCCACGTCGGCGTCGGGCTGGCGTCGGGCTGCTGGTCGAGCCGCAGCAGCCGGGCGCCGAGCTCCGACGACACCACCACGCCGCGGGCGACGTCGACCAGCTCCTTGCTCATGCCGAGCCCGACGTCGATGAACTCCCCGGGGTGACGCTCGGGTTCGACGCGGATGTGGTGCGGCAACCGGCGCCGGTACTGGCGCAGCAAGCGTTCCAACAGGAACTGGTGGCGGGCGGTCCCGACGCGGTGCTCGGCGTAGGTGGTGTACAGGCCTGGCAGCCGCACGTCGTGCATCCACAACAGGCCCGGGAACTCCTGCGCCAGCTCGTACAGGTCGTGGTGGTCGTCGCTGTTGCCGACCGTGTAGACGATGGCGTCGTAGCCCCACGCACTGCACGTGTCCTTCAACGCGCGCGGCGGGAACCAGCGCACGTTGTCGATCGGTGCGCCGGTGGACGCGGTCGGCGTGAACACGTCGAGCTCGCACCGCTTGGCCAGGTGCGGCAGCAGCTCGCCGTTGTAGTCGGCGATCCCCGAGTGGTTCGGCGGCATGGGGCCGACGAGCGCGACGCGCCACGGCAGCGCGGTGGGGCCACCGTCAGGCAGCGTCGCCAGCGCATCGGCCGTGCGGCGCGCCACGTTGTCCCACGTGAGCACGGCCGCCCGTTCGGCCGCGCGTCGCCGCAGTCGCTCGCGCAGCGCGTCGTCCGCCATGCCGCGCACGATGGCAGCCGCCATGTCGTCCACCGACTCGGGGTCGAAGGTGGCCTCGGCGAGCTCGAGCACCTCGGGGACCGACGACGTGGATGACGTGATCGTCGGCGCGCCGCATGCGATCGCTTCGGCCGCGGGCAGGCCGGCGCCTTCGTACAGCGGCGGGAAGACGAACAGCTCGCAGCGCTGGTACAGCGCGCGCAGCACCTCGTCGGGCAGCCAGCCGGTGAAGACGACGTCGGTGTCGGGCGTGAGGCCCACCTCCTTGGCCGCCAGCTCCCACGCCGCGCGCGTCGCGGGGTCGAGGCTGCAGGTCACGACGAGCTGTTGGGGCAGGTCGGTCGCCGCCCACGCCGCGAAGAGCCGCTCGGCGTTCTTGCGCGGGTCGCCCCCGAGCACCGTGAGCACGTACGGACCGGTCACCTGCGGGAGGTGACGGGCGAGAACGGCCTCGGCCCGGTCGCGGGCGCCGGCCGGGTGGAAGAAGGGTGCGACGCCGAACCCGATCGTGACCACCTTCGCCGGGTCGAGGTCGAGCAGGCGGATGGCGTCGCGCCGCGTGTGCTCGGAGATGCAGAGCACGAGATCGACGTGGTGCAGCTGCTCGACGCGGCCGCGGTAGTGCTGCTCGATCTGCTTCGTGGGCAGGTAGCGCTCGGGCATCAGCAGCGGGATGAGGTCGTAGAGCGTGGTCGCCACCGGGACGTTGCCCCGCCACAGGTGCGGGGGCAGGTCGCCTTCGGCCCGCAACGACAGCTCGAACGGCGAGGTCCAGTAGTACGCGATCGGCCGCTCGTCGGCTTCGGCGATGCGTCGGACCTCGGTCTGGGTGTTCCACCGCAGCCCCGGGTGGGCGAGCAGGTCCTGGTCGAGCGCGCGCGGGAACGGCAGGTTGGGGTTCAGCAGCAGCGCCTCGCCGACGCCGAGCCGCCCGAGCGCGCGGGTCTGCTCCTTGACGTAGCGGGCGACGCCACGATCGGCGTGGGCTTGGCTCTGGGTCGCCTGCAGGTCGACGAGGACCCGGTGGCGCACCGTCACTCGGGGGTGGCCCGCAGCAGCACGACGGCGCGTTGGCCCTCGGCCCACTCGGGTTCCGTGTCGACGCGCTCCCAGCGGTCGGGCGCCGTCTGCACGCAGATCGCGCGCGCCGTGATCCTCCACCCGGCGAACAGCGCATCGAGATGCGGGGCGTCGTACACGCGCTGCAGCTCGTCGACGGACCAGCGGCCGTAGGGCGCGGTGAAGGCGATCTCGCCGCCCGGCTTCAACCAGCGGGCGAAGCGCTCGACGATCTCGCGGTCGAGGTCTCCGGCCGTCGCCGTCTCGCCGTAGGCGCCGAGGCCGACGTGCTCGAGGGCCGACACGCAGAACACCGCGTCGAGCGGGCGCTCGGGTCCCTCCCACTTCTCGATCGGGCCGATCAACGAGCGCACGCGGGGGTGGGTGAACGGGTACGGGCGAAGATCGGCGGCGATCACGTCGAGGCCGAGGGACGCGAGCGACAGCGACACGGTCGACTCCGTCGCGCCGAAGTCGAGCACGAGCGATCCGGGCGCGAGCGTGGTGGCGAGGCCCATCACCCACGGGACCTCGACGATGCGCTCGTTGACCTCGCCCGGGCGCACTGTGCCGTCGTGGTGGAACAGCTGCACGGCCTCGTTGATCCACACGCCCGCCTGCGCCGCGGGACCGGTGTGGCCCGTGGCCCAGTTGAGGAAGTCGGCGGTGCCGGGGCCGATCGGCAGACGGGTGCCGAGCGACGCGCCGAGCACGCGGTCGGCGGCACCCGGGAGCTGGTCGTGGATGAGCTTGCCGAGCTCCTCGTCGGCTTCCGGGTCGCCCGCGGCCGACCGCTCCAGCAGGTTGGCGAGCCCGGGCTCGACGCCGGCCGTCGCCCAGCCCCAGACGGCGCGCAGCTCGCCGTGCAGGCGGTCGGTGGCGCGGCGGAACGTGTTGGCGAACTCGGCGGACGTCTGCGTGTCGGAGCTGACCCGCGACTCGAGCTCGCTCATGCGGGCGTCGACGGCCCGGATGAGGTCCTCGACGATGTCGACCCGCTGGTTCACGGTGACGGTGACGTGCTTCTTGGTGTCGTCGCCGAGGACGATGCCGAGGCGGACGAGCAGCGCGCGGAATCGAGCCTTCACGCCCGGACTGTAGTGCCGGGGTGCTGCGGGACGGCGCGGCGGCTGGTCTACCGTGGTCGGAGATGTTGTCTCGTTGCACCCGTTGGTCCGTTTTGCTCGTGCTGCTCGCGACGACGTGGGGCCTGGTCTCGACCGCCCCGCCCGCCGACGCCTACGCCTCGACCAACATCCACCTGGGCGGGCACGGGTGGGGCCACGGCCGGGGCCTCGGTCAGTGGGGCGCCCTGGGCTACGCCATCGACTACGGGTGGGCCTACTCGCAGATCCTCGACCACTACTACGGCGGCACCACGTCGGCCCCGCAGGCCCAGGGGCTCATGACCGTGCGCCTCACCGAGGAGGACGACGTCGACATGATCATGACGTCGGGCTCACCGTTCCAGGTCGACGACGGCACCGGGGCCCACGCAGTGGGCATCGCCGCCGGCACCGCCGTCCTCATCCGCCACACGAGCTCCGGATGGCTGCTGTTCCAGGCCGCCGACTGCGGTGGTGGCGCGTCGCACAGCTGGGGCAACCCGGTCACGACGTTCGCGTCGTCGGCCACGCCTCGCGTGGGCACGGCGTACGGCGGCGACGACATCACCCTGATGATGAAGGTCTGCGGCCCGACCGGGAACGTGCACTCCTATCGAGGGATCCTCACCGCGGTGTGGTCGGGCACCGACTCGTGGCTCATCAACTCGCTGCCCACCGAGCAGTACCTGCGCGGCGTCGTGCCGCGTGAGTCGCCCGCGTACTGGGGTGGCGCGGCGGGGGGCAAGGGCATCGAGGCGCTCAAGGCCCAGGCGGTCGCCGCCCGCTCCTACGCCGTCGCCCACAACAGCAGCACGCTCTACAAGATCTGCGACACCACGGCGTGCCAGGTGTACGGCGGCGCCGGCCTGAACGGTCAGGTGAGCGAGTCGCCGTACTCGGACACCGCCGTCTCGGCGACCGCGGGCGAGGTGCGCGTCACCACGGCGGGCGCGGTCGTCAGCACCGAGTTCTCGTCCTCGACGGGCGGTTACACGGCCGGGGTCACGTTCCCCGCGGTCGTCGACGACGGGGACGCCGTGTGCGACACGTCGACGTTGTGCAACCCCAACCACAACTGGGGCACCGACGTGACGGTGGCGGCGGTGCAGGCCGCGTACCCGACGGTCGGCACCGTGCAGGCGGTCACCGTCACCTCGCGCAACGGCCTCGGGACCGACGGCGGCCGAGCGGTCAACATGAAGATCACGGGCTCGTCCGGCTCGGCCACGACGACGGGCAGCACGTTCCAGGCGAAGCTCAACCTCAAGAGCACCTGGTTCACGGTCGCCGACATCTCGATCAGCGTGAGCCGCCTCTACGGGGCGGATCGCGAGGCGACATCGATCGCCATCTCGAAGGACCTGTACGCGGACGGCACGGCGAAGGCCGTGGTCCTCGCCTCCGCGTGGAGCTTCCCCGATGCGCTCGTCGGCGCGCCGCTGGCCGACACGAAGAGCGCACCGATCCTCTTGACCGACAGCGACCAGCTCTCGAGCGCCACGCTCGCCGAGATCGGCCGCGCCACCGGAGGCCGCTCGACCGTCTACCTCCTCGGCGGCACCGCGGTGCTGAGCCCGAACATCGAGACGCAGCTCACGGGGGCGGGCTACACCGTGCAGCGTTATGGCGGCGCGTCCCGGTACGAGACCGCCGTGCTGGTCGCCGACGCGCTCGGTGACCCGGCGACGATCCTGGAGGCGACCGGCCTCGATTACCCGGACGCGCTGGCCGCCGGCGCCGCCGCCGCGCACGTCGACGGCGCCGTCCTGCTCACCCAAGGTCCGGCGCAGGCGTCGGCGACCGCCGCCTACCTGCAGCAGCACAAGCCGACGACGACGTACGCCATCGGGGGCCAGGCGGCACAGGCCGACCCGGCCGCCACCAAGTCGTTCGCCGGCACCGACCGCTACGACACGGCCTACCGGGTGGCGCTCAACCTGTTCGCCTACCCGCCGGCGGCCGGTCTGGCCAGCGGGCAGGGCTTCGCCGACGCCCTCGCCGGGGCCGTGCACGCCGTCCACATGGGCGGCCCGCTGGTGCTCACCGCCCAGGCGGCGCTGTCACCCGTCACCCGGAGCTACCTCCAGGCGGCGGCCAACTCGAGCCTCGTGAAGGTGGTCGTCTACGGCGGTACCGCGGCGGTGTCCGACCAGGCGCTGACCGACATCAACACCAAGGCCGGCTAGTCAGGCGGCCTTCGACGGGCGAACCAGGTCGAGGAGCTGGCCGGTGGCGTCCTTGGCGGCGCCGACGGCGGTGGTGATGGCCTCGCCGATGGCCTGCTCGGGCACCTTGCTGCGGACCTCGCCGACCGTGGCGGTCACGCGCTCCTCGACGAGCTTGCGCACGTCGCTGAGCTGCTCCTCGAGCTCACGGCGGCGCACGGCGGCCTGCTGGAAGGCGACGACACCGAAGCCGATGGTGACGTACGCCGCGTCGGTGAGGATGCTGCGGGGATCGTTCATGCGAACGACGGTACGCCTTCTGTGTAACTTTTGCAAGCACTTGGGAAGGCCGGGCCCCCGAGTCGCCAGGGCTACCCTCGTCACCCCGTGACCTCCACCGACCACGACGATCCGGCGGAGGCGCAGGCCCCTCCGGTCGTGGTCGCCGTGGTGACACGCGACGCCGGCCCCTGGCTCGAGGAGTGCCTCGCCTCGCTCGGCGCCCAGGACTACCCCAACCTCTCGGTGTTGGTCCTGGCGGCGGGCGCCACCGACGACGTGCTCGCCCGTGTGGCCGCCGTCCTGCCCAGCGCCTACGTCCGCCGGCTCGAAGGTGATCCCGGCTTCGGGCCGGCCGCCAACGAGGTGCTCGGCATGGTGGAAGGGGCGGCCTTCTACGCGTTCTGCCACGACGACGTCGTGCTCGACCCGAACGTCCTGCGGGTGCTCGTGGAGGAGGCCTACCGGTCGAACGCCGGCATCGTCGGCCCGAAGCTCGTGCGGTGGCACGAGCCCGAGCGCCTCCAAGCGGTGGGCGAGAACGTCGACAAGGTCGGCATGCGGGCGCCCGTCGTCGAGGTCGGGGAGCTCGACCAGGAGCAGCACGACGCGGTGCGCGACGTGTTCCTCATCCCCGGGGCCTGCACGCTCGTGCGGGCCGACCTGTTCGCCACGCTCGGCGGCTTCGATCCCGGCATCGATCTGCTCGGCGAGGACCTCGACCTGTGCTGGCGCGCCCAGGTGGCCGGCGCCCGCGTCGTGGTCGTGCCGGCCGCCCGCGTGCAGCACCGCGGCGGACTCGCCGACCGGTCCGAGGAGGTCGACGACCGTCATCGCCTGCGCACCGTGCTCACCTGCTACGGGCCGTTCCATCGGGTGCGGGTCCTGCCCCAGCTCGTCGTCATCTCGCTGGCCGAGATGGCCCACGCGCTGCTGACCGGCCGGCGCCAGCGCGCCCGCGAGCTCGTCGGCGCCTGGCGCTGGAACCTGCGCCGGCGCCGCGACGTCCGAGCACGCCGGCGCGAGCTGCGGGCCATCCGGCAGCTGCCCGACAGCGAGGTCCGTCGCCTGCAGGTGGGCGGCAGCGTGCAGGTGCGGTCGTTCGTGCGCGGCGAGCTGCACGTCACCGACCGCTTGCGACTGTTCTCCGACCTGGGTCACGAGCTGAGCGAGAGCTTGCACAGCGGCCCCCGCCGGATCGTGGTGGCCACGTGGACCGCGCTGCTCGCGGTGTTCCTCGTCGGCTCGCGCGCCTTGCTGTTCCAACGCCTCCCGATCGTCGGCTCGCTCGCCCCGTTCGACGCATCGGTCGGCCACCTCCTCGGCGACTACCTGCGCAGCTGGCGGCACGCCGGGCTCGGTGCCGACGCACCCCAGCCGACCGCCTTCGGGCTCCTCGGCCTCGCCGGCATCCCGTTCCTCGGGGGCATGGGCCTGCTGCAGCAGGTCCTCGTGCTCGGTTGCATCCCGGTGGGGTGGATCGGCGCGTGGCGGGTCACCAAGCCCCTCGGGTCCCGACTCGGACGGGCGGCCGGCCTGCTGGTGTACGCGGTCGTCCCGCTGCCCTACGACGCGCTCGCACGCGGCAGCTGGGGTGGGCTGCTCGTCTACGCCGCCGCGCCGTGGGTGTTCAACCGCTTGATCGCGGCGTGCGGCGACCTCCCCTCGGCGCACGGGCCGGTGATCCGCCGGCGTGACCTGCGCGCCGTGGTCGCGCTCGGGATGCTCGTGGCGTTGGTGGCCGCCTTCGTGCCGCCGTTCCTCGTGCTCGTCCTCGTCGTCGCCGTCGGGCTCCTGCTCGGCGGGCTGCTGACGGGTGGCGGCCGGCGGGCGTGGGGCGCCCTCGTCGTGGCGGCGGGCGCATCGGTGACCGCCATCGTCGTGCACATCCCCTGGACGTTCGACTTCACGCTCCCCGGCCGCGAGTGGTGGGCGACCGGTGGGGTGGCGCCGCTCGTGCACCAGGGCCTCGGCATGGGCGCGCTGCTGCGGTTCGACACCGGTGCGGGGCACACCGCGCTGGGGTGGGCCCTGCCGGTCGCGGCCGCCTTGCCCTTGCTCATCGGGCGGGAGTGGCGCTTCGCCTGGGCGGTGCGCTGCTGGACCGTGGCCGTGGTGTGCTGGGTCGTCGCGTGGACGGGCGGGCAGGGTCTCTTGCCCGTGCCGGTGCCGCCGGCCGACGTGTTGCTCGCTCCGGCCGCCGCGGCGTTGGCGCTCTCGGTCGGGCTCGGGGTGCTCGCCTTCGAGCGCGACCTGCGCGGGTACCACTTCGGTTGGCGCCAGGTCGCGTCGTTGGTCGCCGCCGGCGCGGTGCTGGTGTCGGTGGGGCCCGTCCTCGGCGCCATGGTCGACGGCCGCTGGGGGCTGCCGTCGGTCGATCACACCACGACGCTCGCCTTCCTGCAGAGCGACGATGTCCGCGCCGCCGGGACGTTCCGGGTGCTGTGGCTCGGCGCGCCCGAGGTGCTGCCTGTCGCGCCGTTCCGATTGGCCGACGACGTCGCCTACGGCATCGACGAGAACGGCACCATGTCGCTCACCGAGCGATGGGCGAGCCCGCAGTACGGCTCGACGCCGATCGTGGCGGACGACCTGCGGCTGGCCGGCCGGGGCGACACGGCGCGCCTCGGCAAGCTGCTCGGCCCCTACGGCATCCGCTACCTCGTGGTGGCCGAGCGGTCGGCGCCGGTCCGCTCCGGTGAGCCGGTGCATCCGGTGCCGGTGGGTCTCACCGCCACCCTGGCGCGGCAGCTCGATCTGCGCCGGCTCGCCACCGACGCGTCGGTGGTGCTCTACGAGAACACCGCGTGGAAGCCGGTGCGGGCGGCGTCGCACCCGCGCACGGTCGCTCGCGTCCTCGTGGTCCTGCTGCAGGTGCTGCTGTGGGCGGCCGTGGTCGCGTTCCTCGTGATCCGCCGCCAGCGACGCGTGGAGCTGATCGGGTGAGCAACCGTCGGTGGCCCGCGGTGGTGGTGCTCGTCGTGGTGCTCGGCGCGCTGCTCGGGCTGAGCTCGCGGCGCGATCCGCGCTCGCCGGCCCACTTCGGGCTGGTGACCTCGACGGCGATGCCCGTGGCGGCGCCGGCGGGCGCCATGACGTCCACGTGGTACTGCGCCGACGGGACCGCGCAGCCGGGCGCCGCGTTCAACCTCAGTCTGATCCTCGCCAACGC
>Ga0068858_100004693_pt1 | contig 13394 bp, 12 predicted proteins | sample KBSSwiS12_FD_66589 | JGI IMG/M metagenome (GOLD analysis project Ga0068858, IMG submission 66589) | Switchgrass rhizosphere microbial communities from Kellogg Biological Station, Michigan, USA - KBS Switchgrass S1-2 | ecosystem: Host-associated > Plants > Roots > Rhizosphere > Soil ... | reverse complement strand
AAGCTGATGACCGAGGCGATGCTGCGCGATGTCGCGGCCGCCCATCCAATCAACTATTGCGCGCTTCGCTATTTCAACGTCGCCGGCGCCGATCCGAAGGGCCGCTCCGGCCAGTCGAGCGCCGGTGCGACCCACCTCATCAAGATCGCGGCCGAGGCGGCGACCGGCAAGCGCGACTCGGTCGGTGTGTTCGGCACGGATTACGACACGCCCGACGGCACCGGCGTGCGCGACTATATCCATGTCAGCGACCTCGCCGCCGCGCATGTCGCCGCCCTCGACCTGCTGGTGGCGGAGCCAACCCGCAACCATATCCTCAACGCCGGCTATGGTCGCGGCTTCTCGGTGCTCGAAGTGCTCGACGCGGTCGACCGGGTCACCAACATGAAGCTGAACCGGGTCGTCCAGGGCCGCCGCCTCGGCGACGCAGGCGAACTGGTCGCCGACAATCGCGCGATCCTGGCGACGCTCGACTGGCGGCCGGCGCGGGACGATCTCGATACGATCGTGACCGACGCGCTGGCATGGGAGCGGGCGCTTCAGCAGCGGGCGTGAGGCACCTTCCCGAGAAGATGACAAAACTGTTCATTGCGGCGTCACACCGTCGCGTCTAGGCGACCCGCGAATGCGCGCGGCCTCCTTCCAATCCGAGTCGGACCAGCCTCGCGCGTCGCTGCGACGCCGCGCCGGCCCCTTTCTCCTGGCCCTCGCCGTCGAGCTGCTGATCGTGCTCGGGCTGATAACGCTCGCCTGGCGCGAGCCGACCCCGCCAAAGCCAAAGCCCGAGCCGAACACCTTCAGCCTGATGCCCTCGACCACGCAAAAGGCAGAGACCAAGAAAGCGTCGCACAGCAAGTCGGACTCCAAGAGCGCGGCCCCCAAGACCACGCCGCCAGCGCCGATCGTCCCGCCCGTCCTCAGCAAACCGGCGCCGAACCCGATGCTCAACGACAAGGAATTGTTCGACGCGGCGGACATTTCCAAGATGCACGGCGACTCTGGCGATACCGGCGACAGCAAGGCCGCCTATGGCCCGGGCGAGGGGCCGGGCGGCGAGCGGCTGTTCAATGCCGAATGGTATCGCGAGCCGACTGATGGCGAGCTCGCCCATTATCTCCCGCCCAGGGTGGATCTGGGCAGTTGGGCGGAGATCGCCTGCAAGACAGTGCCCGATTTCCATGTCGAGAATTGCCGCTCGCTTGGCGAATCGCCGGTCGGCTCCGGCCTCGCCCGGTCGTTGCGCCTCGCCGCCTGGCAGTTCCGCGTGCGCCCGCCCAGGATCGGCGGCAAGGCGCTCATGGGCGCATGGGTGCGCATCCATTTCGACTTCTCGCGGGAGAAGAAGAAAAGGGATGAGCCTGCGCCGCAGCCTGAGCCGGATTCCCAGTGACCAGCGCGCTGTTGCCGGCTGTTACTGGCTGTTTCCGCGGTAATTTTTTGCTGGCTGTTATGACGGAAATTGCGGCTGGATTTTGCCTATTATAACAGATGCTTACTACAGGGCTGGCTGTTATCGAAAACAGCCAGCTAACAGCCAGCAAAACAGCCAGCGAACGACAGATAACAGCCAGCCCCCGGCGAAAACAGCCAGCCGGCGCTATTGGACTATCAACACTGTGAAAGAGCGGGATGGGTCGAGCCCGTGGACGCCCTGCAACACTATCCAGGCAGATTGAATCAAGAGTCCGCGCGGAGTCAGCCGCCAAGCCGCGCCCAGTTCAGCCAGATGCCCACGCCGTGAACGACAGCGAAGCCGAGCACGATCACTGAGCTCCAGACCAGAAAACCGGGGCTGCGATCGGGCATGCGCCCGAGCATCAATGGCAGCGCGGCGGCGCGAAGCGCGTAAATCGTACAGATGGCAATCAGCGCGGGTCGCAGGAATGGCAGGTGCGGCAATATGCCCGCCCCCGAAAAGGCATAAGCCGACCAGAATCCCAGCACCGTCGCGACGCCGAGCGTGATGAGAGCGGGTCGCAGCGACCCGCGCTCGGCCAATCGCGCCATGCGCTCGCCGGCACCGAGGAACCGGTACCAGGCCGGGCCGCCGATAATGCAGGCGAGATGGAGCAGGGCCGCGCCGCCATTCAATGCGCCCGCTGCGATCAGCCAGCTGCTTCCCGCCATGTTGGATCCTTCAACCGCCCGCCCGCAACCTCATTGCGCAGCTGGTGCCGATTGTCGCGTGGTGATTTGGCGTCGTTGTCAGGTCATCATTGCCATATGTCAGGTTCTATTGACATAATCTGCGACTCGATGTAGTCAGGTTTCAATGACATAAAGTCAGGGTGACCGGACGAACGGAGCGCAGATGAAGAACCGGCTGAAAGTGTTGCGGGCCGAGCGGGACTGGAGCCAGGCTGAGCTTGGCGGCCGGCTCGACGTGTCGCGCCAGGCGGTGAATGCGATCGAGACGGGCAAGCACGATCCCTCGTTGCCGCTCGCCTTCAGGATCGCGCGGCTGTTCGGTCTGACGATCGAGGAGATTTTCGATGACGGGCAGGACAGCGGCAATGGATGACCTTGGCAACAACCCCGGCGAACGGGCCGAGACCGCGCGCAAGCGCCGCGCTCGGGCGATGATTGTGGTCAGTGTCGCGATCGCGGCGTTGATCGTGGTGGGGACGGCGATCTTCAAGCGCCCCGACCAGCAGGTCGCGCCGGGCTGGGCGATCGCCTTCGCCTTTATCTATGTCGGTGCAATGGTCTTCGGCGGGTGGCGCGCGTGCCGGCAAACCGACGAGGTCGAGGCGCGCAACAATCGCGCCGCTCTGGTATGGGCGGCCTGCTTCTACGGGCTCACCTATCCGGTCTGGTACTTCCTGTGGAAGGGCGGCCTGGTGCCCGAGCCTGACCATATGCTGATGTTTGCCGCCACGGTCTTCGTCGCGATGGCGACCTATCTGGCGCGCAGGGTCTCCTGAGTCTTTCGACCTTTCAATCGGAGAACATCGATGAAGACGATATTGCGCAGCGCGCTCGCTGCGCTGCTGATGGTGCTCGTCGCCGGCGCAGCCAGGGCGGGGGATACCCATCCGGCGCTCTGGGTGGTGAAACGCGGCGACACGACAGTCTATCTGTTCGGCACCGCCCATGCGTTGAAGCCGGAGGTGACGTGGTTAGACGGGCCGATAAAGGCAGCGTTCGACAAGAGCCAGGAGCTGGTGCTCGAAGTGGTCGAGCCCGAACCGGCGCGGATGGCCGCGATCCTCGGCACCGCCACGACCGGCGACACAAGGCCGTTGATCGATCGGCTGCCCGAGAAGGAGCGCGTCGCTTTTGCGCAGCGCCTCGCCTCATTCGGCCTGCCGCCTTCGGTGTTCGACCGGTTCGACCCCTGGTTCGCGTCCGTGAATTTCAGCGGGCTCGCGCTGCGCAAGGCAGGCTATGACACCAACTGAGCTGCGAACATGTCTTGTCCGCCGCGGCGCGCAGCTCGGGCAAGGCGCTGGTCGGGCTCGAGACGCCTGAACAGCAATTCGGCTATCTCAAATCGGCGCCGGTGTCGTTGCAGATGGAGTCGCTGGTGCGCTCTCTCGACCGGGGAGACACCACGCTGCAGGATGCCGAAACCATTGCCCGGCTGTGGCGGGTCGGTGACCCGGAGGGGATCGCCGCCACCATGAAAGCCGAATTCATCTCGCCAGCCTATGCCAAAATCATGGTCGCCGATCGCAGCGCACGCTGGGCGCAGTGGATCGAGGCGCGGCTGAGCAAGCCCGGTATCGTGTTCGTCGCGGTGGGGGCCGGGCATCTCGGGGGCAAGGACAGCGTGCAGGCTGTGCTGGCGCGGGATGGGATCAAGGCTGAGCGGGTTGATTGAAGCTTACTCGTCGTGCCGGACTTGTTCCGGCATCCACGGTTCCGCAGGAGCCGTGATCGTTGGGTACGCGGCACGGTGGACCCCGGAACAAGTCCGGGGTGACGGGGTGGTTTAATCTGATCGCTCGCTCTCAGCCTCAATCGGCAGCCCGAGCGTCGAACGCCTCGCGCGCCAGCTCGATCTCCGCCAGATGACGCGAGGCCCAGTCGCCGAGCTGGATGACGGGCTCGCGCATCGAATGGCCGAGCGGCGTCAGCTCATAGTCGACGCGCGGCGGAATGGTCGGGAAGACGGTGCGGCTGACCAGGCCGTCGCGCTCGAGGCCGCGCAATGTCAGCGTCAGCATGCGCTGCGAAATGCCGCTGACCGCGCGCTTCAGCTCGTTGAACCGGCGCGGGCCGCTCGCCAGGATCAGCACGACGAGCATGCTCCATTTGTCGCCGATCCGCGCGAAGATCGGCGCGATCGCCTGGCACTCGCCCTGGCGATGCTCGACCGGCGCGGGGTCGGTTACAGGCCCATCGGTTACAAGCATGTGCTCGGGTAACAAAATAGTGCCTCCTTGTGCGCCGGACCGACAGTCACATATCCAGCCTCAGTTACCAATATATACTGCAAAGGCTTGAGATATGAAGCTCCTCCACCTCGATTCGAGCATCCTCGGTGAAAACTCGGTCAGCCGCCAACTGTCGGCGGCGGCGGTTGCCCGCCTGCGCCAGGCCGATCCCTCGCTCCAGACCAGCTATCGCGACCTCGCTGCCGAGCCGCTCTCGCATCTGACGCTTGCCGGATCTCCCGCCGATACCGCGCTCGACGAGTTCCTGGCGAGCGACGTGGTGGTGATCGGCGCGCCGATGTATAATTTCACGATCCCGAGCCAGCTCAAGGCCTGGATCGACCGCATTCTCGTGGCGGGCAAGACGTTTGCCTATGACGCTGACGGGCCCCGGGGCCTTGCCGGCGACAAGCGAGTCATCATCATCGTCTCGCGCGGCGGCTTTTACGGCGCCGGCTCGCCCGCGGCCGCCTTCGAGCATCTCGAAACCTATCTGCGCACCGTGTTCGGCTTTATCGGGATCGTCCCCGAAGTGATTATCGCAGAGGGCATCCAGGTCGGCCCGGAACAGCGCAGCGCCGCGGTGAATGGTGCGCTGGCCTCGGTGTCGGCGCTGGCGGCCTGAAAGGAGAGTGGCGGCGCTTCGGCGCCGCCGCCTTCAGACCGCCCGGCTGAGCGCACCCGCCTCCATCGCCGGCGGCAGCGCGGGGTTGGTGCTGTGCCAGGTCGGTATCCAGGCGCTTGGCTGGTGCCCCCACATGTTGAGCTGCCCGAGCGCGTCGAATAGGCCGAGAAACTGGTGATAGGTGGCGCGCTCCAGTTCCTTGGCGATCGGGCAGCCGAGCGTCACGATCTTCAGGCCATTAGTCTTCTCCGCATCGAGCGTGCGCAACGCGTTGCCGATCGCAAGCGCCCCCTTGCTGTGGCCGATCACCGTCGAGAAGGGCGTCGCCCGGTCCCGCATCAGCGCGTGCAGCACGTCGGACGAGCCCGATCCGTGGCGATAGACCGGCGCGCCGTGGAGTGTCTTCGCATCGGGCACCGAGGCTGAGAGCCCGCGCCCGATCGTCGCCGCGCTGGGTGCGACATTGGCCAGCGCATTCTGCACCATGCTCTTCGCGCCGAGATAATCGTACAGGCCAAAGCCGAACCAGCCGCCCAAGGCCTGCAACGTCATATCGGCCAGGCCGTAGCCCGGCACGATCGCCAGCACCGGCTTTTGCAGCGTCACCGAGATATCCCATGCCAGCGCCGCGCTGCCGAGCGCCGAGCTGCCCACGCCGGTGATGGTTGCGATCTCCACCGCGCGCGTCTCGGGATGGGGCGAATCGAGGAACAGGCCGACGTCGTGATATTGATGGACATAAGGCGCGGTGGTCGCGTCTATCAGCAGCAGCGAGCCCTCGGGGTTGCTCAGCGCGCCCAGATCGATGATCCGTGTCGGCAGCTTTTCGCCGCTGGTCGCAACCTCCAGATCGCGCCGCTGCAGATCGGTGACGAGATCGGGCACGTCATAGAATAGCGAATCGAGCAATGTGTTGAACAACCGGCAGGCATCGACCGCCGGCCTCACAAACGCGGCCGGCAGCTCGAACGCATGGAATAGCGGATCGTCCGCGATCGGGGGCTGGTTCGTGAGTGCGTTCATATCGATCACCTCCACCATGCCGGTATTTTCGGGCCTGCGCCGACTCATCTGCTGCGCTGCACCATAGTGCCAGCTTTCCGGTAATGAGGGAAATGATTGGCGCACGCTCGGACCATAATGGCGCTGATTGTGCCGCGGCCGGGGAACAGGCGCGACACTATCGCCCCAAGCTGTGTTATGCTGGCGTATGAGAAGCGGCACCCTCGGGATTGCCCTTTGGCTGGGCGTGGTCATCGGCGGCGTGCCGTCGCCCGTAGCGGCACAGCTGTCGCAGGCGCAGGCCGAGCAGAGCGCGGCGAGCAAGCGGCGCGCGGCGATGTTGCAGCAAAGCGTGGTGCAGACGGTGGGGCAGCCCGGCGCGCAAATGGCCGACCTGTCGATCACCGCCATGGGCGGCGCGAAGACAATGCCGGCGGCTGGCGATGTGGTCACCTATACATTGATGATCGCCAATGCCGGGCCGTCGGCCGGATATCGCGGGCGGGTGAGCCTGACTCCGGACACCGCGAATATCAGCATCGCGCAGGTCCGCGGCGCCTGTGATGCGCTGCCCTGTTATGTCCCGACCATGGCACCGGGCTCGAGCCAGAGCATCGTGGTGGATGTCCGAATCCAGTCCGAGGGCGCATTCGGCTTCACGGCGCAGGTCCACGGGCTCCAGCGCGATCCTGACCAGTCGAACAATATCGCGGTCGTGAGCATGAAGCCGACCCCGCCGGCAACACCTACGCCCACCCCCACCCTCACGCCCAGCCCCACGCCAGCACCCAGTCCCACGCTCGGCCCAACGCCGACATCGACCCCTGCTCCCGCACCGACAACGACCGAGTGTTTCGATTGCCAGCCACCGCCGCCCTGGTGGCAGGAATGGGTCAATCCCTGGACGCTTGGCGGCGCCCTGCTGCTCGGCCTGGTGCTCATCGGCGTCGCGAGCCAGCAGTGGCTGCGCCATCGGGCGCGGCGGCGCTGGTTGCGGCGCCTGGAGGTGATGGCCACTCTCGAGATCGTCGGCTGTGAGGCGGGGCCGATCCCTTTGCTGGCGCCCGGGCTGACACTCAGCGTGCGATGCGAGCCGGGCGAGGCCGGCGCGCCCGGCGCGGTACCGATCAACAAGGTGGTGTATGATGATTGACCCCGCAAACCTCACCGTGCGCGATCTGCTGCCGGATGACTGGCAGGCGATGGACAAAGCAGTCGGCGATGCGCTCCGCGACGATTCGGCTCTGCAAAAGGCGCATTTTCCGCCCGCCCTGAGCAGTGCGGTCGCCAACCGGGTGGTGGGGGCGGTGGTCGGGGTGCTCGACGTCAAGGTCCTGGGCTTGCTGGCGGATGCCTGGGCCAAGGCGCGCGAGGTTCATCAATATCGCACGCCCGACGCGACCCACCCGCCGGACGCGACCACCACCCTGTTCCTCGGCGAGCATGAACTCTCGGCCGATCTCCACCCGGTCGCGCAACTGGACTTCAGCAGCGTGAGCCATTTGACCATCCGCTTCACGCTATCGGTTTCGGCCAAGCTCCGCGCCGCGCAGCTGACCATCCGCAACGGCCATATCATCCAGATCGGCAAGAGCGACGGATCGGTGAGCGCCAAGCTGAAATATGGCGGCGTGCCGTTGCACAAGGAGCTGCGGTCGCAGGATTGGGTGTTGGTCGGGGATCATATCCTCACGGAACCCGGGATCGCTATTCCCTGACGGGCGCAGTGCATCCCGTTGACGCGCATCAGAGCTTCCGCCTTTCATTTTCCAGTCAGCCGATGTTCACACGAAACGACTTAGGCTTTCGCCTCGCGTTGAAAGGATGTGCTTGATGTCCCAGTCGTTTCGGCGAACCACCTGCGCCCTGGTCGCGCTGGTGACAGCCATCTCCCCGCTCTCGGCGTCGATCGCCTCGGCTCAGGCTTATCCACAGCCCCAGCCCGGTTATCCGGACGAGCCGCAGCAAGGCTATCAGGCGCAGGACCGACGCGATTATCAGGATCCGCCCCCGGGATATGATGCGCCCCCGCCCGGTTACGACGGCACGCAGCCGCCGCCCCCGCCGCCCGGCTATGAGCAGGATCAGTATGACACGGCGCAGGCGGAACAGGACCGGCGCTACGAGGCCTATGCCGAGGATTGGTCCGAGCGGAACTGCGTCAGGGCGCGTAGCAACGCCGCCGCCGGGGCGGTGATCGGCGGCTTGTTCGGCGCGCTGCTCGGCTCGAGCGTTGCCGGCCGCCATGATCGCGGTGCCGGCGCCTTTGTCGGTGGTGTGGCCGGTGCTGCTGGCGGCGCCGCGATCGGCGATTCGAGCCGCAACGACACCAGCCCAGGCTGTCCGCCCGGCTATGTCGTAAGGGGCGGCGCCCCGGCCTTCTATTATGAAGGCTATGGCGATTCCTATTATTACGCCGCGCCGGGCTGGTACCGGCCCTGGTATTTCTATGAAGGGCGCTGGCTGTATCGGCCCTATCCGTATCATGGCTGGTATTATCGCCATTACGGGTACGGCCGGCCTTATGGCTATGGCTACCGCTATGGCGGCGGCTATCGCCATTATGGTGGTGGACACTGGGGCGGCGGGTACCGGGGCGGCTATCGCGGCGGTGGGTATCACCACCCGCATTGAGGGCGGCACGGATTGAGCGGGCGACCGCGACCCGGACGTCGCGGCTAGCCTGGACTATGCCGGCGCGCTGGCCTTCACGCCTCGCTGAAACGATCCATATCGTTGGTTGCTCTGCCGTTCGGCGGTGCGCTCAATATAGCGCGTCGAGCGGAGCCTGATGGAGCATGGCGATCGACCAGTGAGGGTCGGGCGTTTCGAAGCCATGCTCCAGCATTGCGGCGACGGGCGCGCTCGAGGCGCCAGTTTCATGCCGCGCCGACTGGCTCGATCCCCCAGGATGAAGTCGCCGGCGTGGAGGCTCGCCTCGGCGACGCCGTTGAGCACGATAAAATCGCCGCCGCCGAGATCGATGGCGGTCGTGCCGTTCACCTCGTGCATCGAGTTGATGACCGTCTGGTAATCCGCAAAGCCGAAGGCGGTAAGGTCGATCTTGTCGGTGCCGGCGGTGAAGTCGCCGATCACATCGCCGCCGGTGCCGTGCTCGAACACGAAGGTATCGGCGCCGCTCTCGCCGAACAGCACGTCGTTGCCGCCCTTGCCGTTGAGCACGTCATTGCCCGCACCGCCCAGCAAATAATTGGCGACGTCGTTGCCGGTCAGATGATTGTCGAGCTCGTTGCCCACACCGTACGGCGTGGTGCCCAGAAGTACGAGATTCTCGACATTGGCGTAGAGATAATAGCCGGCGCCGTTGATGTTTGCGTAGACGGTGTCGGTGCCGCCATTCACTGCCTCGAAGGTGAGATCGGCAGGCGTGTCGACATAATAGGCGTCGTCACCCGCTCCGCCATCCATCAGGTCGTAATCGCCAAGACCTGAATCGCCGTGCAGCACGTCATTGCCGTTGCCGCCGACCAGGATATCGGTCTGGAAATCGCTGCCACCGATCAGCGTGTCGTTGCCATCTTCGCCGTACAACGCATCGGCCCCAGTCCCGCCGTCGAGCACATCGTCGCCGTTCCCGCCGACGAGATAATCCACGCCGGCATCGCCGAAGAGATGATCGGCACCGTCCTGCCCGAACAGCGAATCCACACCCGCGCCGCCATGGACCACATCGTCGCCGGCGCCTGCGATCAGCAGGTTCGCGCCTTCATTGCCGGTGATGACATTGGCGAGCTCGTTGCCGACGCCGAAGATATCGCCTGCGCCCGTCGCAAGGGTCAGGTTTTCGATATTGGCGTAAAGATAATAGCCGGCCGTTGCGACGACCGTGTCGGTGCCCTCGCCGGCATTCTCGAACACAAGGTCGCCTGCCTGGTCGACATAATAGGTGTCGTTGCCGGTGCCACCGTACAGATGGTCCGCCCCGGTACCGCCGTCGAGGAAATCATTGCCCCCGCCACCGATCAGCGCGTCGACGCCGGAGCCGCCGTACAGCGCGTCGTGGCTGTCGCCGCCGACCAGCGTGTCGTCGCCGCCCTGCCCATAGATGAAATTTTCATGGCCGGTCGCGACGCCGGCAAGCGTGTCGGCAAGGCCGGTACCGAAGATCCCCGGCTGAGTCGGGCTGAAGGTCCGCTCCTCGAGTACCGAATGCTGGCCATTCAGGCGTGCGTCGATCCAGACGATCGAGAAGGTTCCGTCGGGCTGAACGACCAGATCCGGTTGAATTTGCGCCCCTGTCGTGATGTCGTTGACGACGAACGGGTCGCCGACCTTCTGGCCGGCCGAATCCATGATCTGCGCCATGATCGCCCCGCCGCTGGCATCGACGGCGTTTACGGCGCTACTGGTCCAGCTGACGACGTAGCCGCCGCCCGGCAATTCTCCGATGGCCGGCGCATAGAAGGATGAAACGCTACCCGAGGCGATCGTGATCTCGCCGCCGAGCGCATGGCCGGCGGAATCATAGGCTTGCGCCTTGAGCAGGGTTCGATCCGCCCAGGCCACGACAAAACCGTCACCCAGCGAGGAAACGGTCGACGATCTCTGCGCGCCCGTGATCTGGGTGTTGACGAGAAATTCGCCGCCAATCTTCTGGCCGGTCGCGTCGAAATGCTGCCCCTTGATCGAGCTCGAGTTGTTGTCGCCGCCCAGGCCACTCGCATCGGTCCAGGTTTCGACGAAACTGCCATCCGCCAGTCCGGCGATGCTGAGCGCATCCTGGTTGCCCGTGGTGCTTGTGTTGACGAGTTGTTCGGTCCCGACCTTCGCGCCGGTCGCATCGAAAACCTGCATTCGGATCGCGCTGCCCGCGGTGTCGCCACCGGTCATGCTTGGATCGACCCAGCTCACGGCGAAGCCGCCACCCGTCAGTGCGGCAACTTCGGATGTGTATTGATTGGCCACAGTGGTTGAATTGACGGTGAACTCCCCCCCGATCTTCTCGCCCGAGGCGCTGAAAATCTGCGCCGATATGTCATTCTCGTTGCCGCTCGGGCCGCTGGTCGACCAGGTGACGACGAAGTTCCCGGACGAGAGTGTCGTCACCGAGGATTCGGCCTGAATCGAATTGGTGACGGTGTTGACCAGAAACTGGCCGCCGACCTTGGCCCCCGCGCCATCATAGATCTGCGCATGGATCGCATAGCCGGTACCGTCGCCGGATGAATCCGTGTCGGTCCAGGTGATCACGGATCCGCCGTTGGCGAGCTTGGCGATTGAAGGGTCTATATCGCTCGAGCGGCCGTCCACGACATTGGATTCGGAACTGGCGCTATAGCGCCGCTCCGCCGCGTCGTCGTTGAGGGTCAGGGCGATGACCTCCTGCGACACGTTGCCCGCATTGTCGGTCACCTGGATGGTCACTGATGTCGGCGTGCCGCTATCGGCATGCAGCAAGCCGCTATTGGCGACCACCAGCTTGTCCCCGGCGATCGCGAATCCGCCGCCGGTGCTGTCTGCGACGATCTGATAGGTGTAGGTGGCGTTGACTGCGGCCGATGTGGTGCTCAGCACCAGTGCCGGCAGATTCTGGATCGCGACTTCGCTGAAGCTGGTCCCCGACGGCACGATGTCGAGCGCCGCCGTCGTGATCGGCGCGAAGATCTGCCCGCGAATGCCATGGTCCGGATTTGACGGCGATCCGCCGGGCGTGCGGGGATCTCCGGGGCCCGAGCCCTGCCACACGGTGACCACCTCGCCCGAGGCGAGCAGCGCGGCGTCGGGATTGCCATGGTCGGGGCTGGGGATATCGGTCTGCTGGCTGATCAGGAAATCGGCGCCGACCTTGTTGCCCGCCGAATCGAAGATCTGGCCGCGAACATTGCCGCCGGTGGCGCTGAACTGAGTCGATCCCATCCAGCTGAGCAGATATTGCCCGCCGCCAACGCCCAGGATGTTGGGCTGGGTCAATGTGAGGTCGCCTGGCCGGATTTCGGTGAAGACCGGTGATGTCGGCGTGCCGTCATTGCCGAACGCGCGCGCATAGATCACGTCGACCGACGGACCCCTCCAAGCCAGCGCAAAGCCGCCATCCGGCTGGGCGGAAATGCTGAGCCCGCTCGAGTAATCATGGGCAGCGACGATCTGGCTGCCGATCTTCTCGCCGCTCGCGCTGAAATGCTGCACCACCAGATTGTGGTCAGTCGTAACACCGGCCATGACGAAACTGCCGTCGTTCAGCCCCGCGACGCGCCCCGAGGCGAAGAAAGAGACATTGTCCTGCGTGATCGCACCGCCGACCTTGTTGCCGGCCGCGTCGAAAATCTGCGCGACGCCGCCAGACTCCGTCACCATCACGAAACCGCCGCCGGACAGGGCGGTGGTGCTCGTCACGAAATGATCGCCGGCCACGCCCAGGCTGGTGCCGATCTCGGCGCCGACCTTGGCGCCGGCCGAGTCGAACAGCTGGATCCGGTCGGGTGCGGTGTTGTTCGCGCTGTCGTACCAGCCAAGCGCGAAGCCGCCGGTGCTGAGCGCGGTCAGGGTCGCGCCGGAGGCGGTCGCCGTGCCCAGCACCATTTCGCCGCCGAGCTTGTGCCCGGTCGAGTCGAACAACTGCGCGACGACACCATGGCCCGAGCCGGCGTCGTTCCAGGCCATGACGAACCCGCCAGCGGCCAGCGCCGCCACGATCGGCGTGTTCTGGTCGCCCGCGGTCGTGGTGTTGCCGACAAACTCGCCGCCATCGCGCGCGAAAAGTCCAGTGCCAGTCATATGCGCTTCCCCCTGGGCTACGCCACGGAGCAAGCCACTCCCAATATTAGCTAAATCGGCCGCATCCTACAACGAACAAAAGTCTTTGAACCGGTATGTTTGGCCAGAAGTGGTCATTTTGGAGTGTATCGCAAAGGCCCTGACGATTGCCCTCAGGCCGACGCGGCTCCGTGCGCCGCGAACCAGGGCCCGATCCGGCGCAGCGCCTCTTCGATCCGATCCGTCGAGACGGCAAAGCTGAAGCGCATGAAGCGGTGCCCATCGACCGGATCGAAATCGATTCCCGGCGCGGTCGCCACCCCGGTGTCGACCAGCAGCTTCATGCAGAACGCCATGCTGTCCCGGGTCAGATGACCTATATCGGCATAGATGTAGAAGGCGCCGTCGGGCGGTGCGATCTTGCGCAGGCCGAGCGCGGGCAGGGCTGCCAGCAACAGGTTGCGATTGCGGGCATAGGTACGGACATGCCCCTCCAGCTCCTCGCGGCAATCGAAGGCGGCAAGCCCGGCATGCTGGGCGAGCGAGGGCGGGGTCAGGAACAGATTGCCCATCCGCGCCCGCGCCGCGTCGATCAGATCGGGCGGCACGATCAGCCAGCCGAGCCGCCAGCCCGCCATGCTGAAATATTTGGAGAAGCTGTTGACGATCAGCGC
>Ga0068858_100004691_pt1 | contig 13396 bp, 20 predicted proteins | sample KBSSwiS12_FD_66589 | JGI IMG/M metagenome (GOLD analysis project Ga0068858, IMG submission 66589) | Switchgrass rhizosphere microbial communities from Kellogg Biological Station, Michigan, USA - KBS Switchgrass S1-2 | ecosystem: Host-associated > Plants > Roots > Rhizosphere > Soil ... | reverse complement strand
ACCGTTCTTTCTCAGGCAGGCGTGCGCCCGCTGCACGCAGATCGCCTGATGCCGCGCGTCGTGCAGCGCGTGATGAGCGACGCCGACGCGCTTGACTGAGAACGGGCTGAACTCGCAGATATCGTAGGCCGTGCGCGTGTCCCGCACGTCCCAGTATTTCCACGGAGGAGTCATCCCGCACGCCTCCATCACGGCGCTGATGATCGGCTCGTCGAAGCCGGCACCCTGCGACCAGATGAAGATTCCCCTCTGCTTCACGAACCACGCGCGGAACTCGGCGACCGCCTCCCTGACAGGACGCTGGTCCGGGATCAATGCGGCCTGCGCCTTCTCGCCCTGTTTCTCCCACCACTTCTTCGTGGACTCGTCGACCACGAGACCAATTTCCTCGCACGACTCGCGACTCACGTTGCAGTAGAACTCGGCCCCGAGCTGACCCGGCACGCCGCGCGGGTCGAAGCTGACCGCACCGATGCTGCGAATCGCACAGCCAGCGCGCTTGCCCCACGTCTCCAAGTCCACCATCTTGTTGATCATGTCGTCATCTCCACGTTTTCACAACCACGGACATTCGCGATTGGTCTCAGAACTCACGATACTCAGCTTCTCCTTCGCCCGCGTGACGCCGACGTACCACACGCGCCGCTCGTCATCCGGGCTCAGCTCCATCTCCGCGTGCGTACGCTTGGCCATCTCGGTCATGAGAACAACGTGCCGCGCCTCGCCGCCCTTCGCAGAGTGAATCGTCGAGATACGCACTCTGGGCTGACCACCGCGCAGCTTCTCTCCACGACGACGAGCCGCCAGCATGTAGCTCATGTCCTCGGTCGGCAGCTTGTCCAGCGCCTCGTGCCACACCTTCTTCGGATCGGCCAGCAGACCACCGGTCTCGATCAGGTCGCGCAGAGTCACGGCCTCGTCCGGATCGTCGCCGTACTTCGGCAGCTTCTTGAAGCCACGCCTGACACCAACGCCGGTCGCCAAGAAATCGTACATGCGGCGCACCTCGCCCAGCGTCGTCGGTCTCTCGGCGCGCAGATCCTCCCACGTCACGATAGCTGCCAGCACCTTCGCGTCGATGCTCGACTTGCCGTTGCGCTCGTACACCACGCCCTCGCGCCTCAGCGCCGGTTCGACCTGCTCCCGCAGCACGTAGAGATTACGCGCCAGGACCAGCACCGGCTGAGTGGGATCACCCTCCGCCCAAGCGTCGTCGCAGTCAACATCGTCGAATGATCTGTGCTGCTCGACGACGCCGACGCTGCTCTTTCGCGCGCTCCACCTCTTGGGACGCCTCTCCCGCACACCCCCGATCACCCCGTCGGCAATCTGCTGCACAACCGGGGGGACGCGGAAGGACTGCGCCAGGACGCGGACGCTGCCGTCCATTCTGATGAGGTGTTCGACGTCGGCGCCGGCCCATCGGTAGATGGCCTGATCGTCGTCGCCGGCAACGGTCACCTGCTCGGTGCCCTGCGACAGGACCTGAACGACGCGCCACTGAAGCGAGCTCAGGTCCTGCGCCTCGTCCACGTACAGACGCCGAAGGCCGCAGCCCTGTCCGTGATTGGCGAACTCCGTGAGCATGTCGGTGTAGTCCAGCAGGCCGTGTCGCCCCTTATAGGCGATCAGGGCCCTCTGCACCCTCTCCAGTTCGTTCCACGGAACGTTGTCGTCGCTCAGCTCGTACTGCTCCCTGAGCGACACCTGCCGAATGCGGGCGAGGTTCTCCATGAACAGGATTCGATCGCCCACCTCGAAGCCGGTGAGCAGCCCGTCGTCGGACCAGCTTCTGCCGGTGACGCGGATGCGCGCGTAATTGGCGAAGTCGAAGAACTTGTTGCCGACCAGCATCTCGCCGGACGTGACGCCGAGCTCCCGGTAGCAGAGACTGTGCAGCGTGCGAAAGTACGGAAGCTGGCTGGCCTCGAGACCGAACTTCTTGCAGGCGCGACTTATCGCCTCCTCCGCGCCTCGCCGCGTGAACGTGACATATCCGATGCGATCCGGAGGGATGCCGGAGGCCAGATCGGCCTCAACCATGCTGAGGAGAGTCGTTGTCTTGCCGGTGCCCGGTGGACCTAGGATGATGTTCATTCTTCCTTCTCCCTCGCGCCGGCCCGGCGCAGCTTGTGCATGATCTCGCCGAACTTGTTATTGAGCTCGTCGTATTTCTCGGCCTTCTTGCGCTTGTCGTCGAGGCTGATCTTCTCCTCGGCGATGCCCATGATCATCGCGAGACACAGTCGCTTGTTCGCGAGACAGTTCTCGAGCATGAACGTGGCCTGCTCGTGCGTGAGATCGAGAGTCACGTCTGGCGGGTTATTAGTTCCCTGTGTCACAGCTTCACGATCCCCTCGCACGTTCTGGTGGCCCACAGCGCTCCCTGCACGGGCGGGTGCCGCGCGTATATTACACCACAGACGGTGCACACGACGTCCCCACCGGCGCGGGGCACGTTGCGGCGCATCATCAGGCGGTCGTGACTCGCCAGCAGCTTGTGGCTGTTGCCGAACGAGTCGTAGCCGAACGCCTCGCGCATCTTGTCGGTGAGCATGTTCACTCCGATCCTCCTGGAGTGAACACCTTCCCGCGCAGCGCGCTGAGCTCCGCGGCGTGCGCCTCCGCCAGTGTCTGCCCGGTGTTCGGCACGACCTGCACGGCGCGATCGTCCCAGAACTCGATCATGTGCACGTCCTTGTAGCACTGCACTGGGAGGCGCTCGCCGACGTGCTTCTCGAACAGGTCCTGGATGGCGTCGATTATCATGGTGTCGCTGAAGAACACGCCGGTGACGCGGCACTGACTCTTTGGCATGGTGCTGTAGACATCCTCGCCGTTACTCCTGAATATCGGCAGCCCGACGCGCGCCGTGACCACGCGGACCTCGCGACCCTCGGCGCGCCACTGCCTGATGCGATCGATCATGGCCTGGATCGGCTCGCCGAACACGTTCCACCCGACCCACTTGGTGTAGGTGAAACACGTGCCGTCCAGATCCACGCCGATCCATCCGGTGTGCTTGAGACGCTCCAGCCGGAGCTCGGCCTCGGTCACCATGTCGGTCGCTCCCTGATGTCGGCGTGTTCGACGTGCATGATCACCTCCCTGATCTCGCGCCAATCACAAGCCATGGGCACGAGCCACTTGAGATTGCCGACAATCGACTGCATGTTGGCGATGTCGCCCAGCGACACGGTCACCAGATTCTCGTCGACATCGTTCCTCTCCGCATGCTCCGGGAACTCATCAACAAACGCCACGAAGAAATAGACCACGTAGTCGCGTCCCACCTCGACGCAGAACAGACGCCACGGATACGCATCCTTGATAGTCGTCTCCTCGACAATCTCTCGGCACATGGCCATCATCGGCGACTCGCCTCCCTCGATCTTGCCGCCGATGCCGTTCAGCAGACCGGCCTGCCACGATGGGCTTTTCTTCTCGACCAGAAGAACCTCCTTGAGTTTTTTATTGATCAGGAATCCCGCCACCATCTCCAGTTTCGTCATCGTCTCTTCTCCCTCTTGCTCTCGCTCTTGCTGCTCTCTTCCGGCGTCTCGACCACCATGGCCATCTCGCCGTGCTCGTCGGTCAACTTTCGCAGCGCCGCGCTGGCGGCGCGCTTGGTCCTGTGCTTCGAGACCACCTGGATCACCCAGACCTGAAACATGTCAGCCTCCCGCTCCTGGCATGAAGCACCGGGGCAACTGCTGACCGTTCTTGCGATACGGCCACACCATCGTTCTGCCGAACAGGTTCGGTCGAGTGATCAGGGCGTGATCCGGGACATCGACCCACTCGTTCTCGAGACGCACGCGATAGTGACCGTCCAGGACGTCCCAGTCCGCGTCGGCGATCACGTTGCCGTCCGCGTCGGAGCAGCACGGTGCACCGTTCTTGTCCTTCAGCGAGTCGAACCACGGCTTGAGCGGTGAGTCGGCGTATCTTCCGTCTCGATCCCTGGCCATGACGCAGATCGTCATCGTCAGCGTCGCCACAATGATTGCCACAATTCTCCTGATCATATCGCCTCCTTGATTATTCTTGGAGCATCCAGCTCCGGCTCCGCGACTATGGCGTCTGACGGCACCCACCACAGATTGACTCCCTTACCCTTGATCACTCGGAACTTCGAGCCGCCGCCCAACTGCTCGATTCGTCGCGTAATCTCCGATCGACCCATGCTTCTGCCCTTGGCGTCCCGGGCACCCTCGCGCTCCATGTGCTTGCGAAGATCGGCCAGACGAAACCAGTGTCGCCTGTTGTCCTCGTCGTGCCACGGCGCACCGCGCAGAATGTCCTCCTCGCGCTCGCCTCGCAGACGGTTGGTCAGGAACGACTCCATGACCTCCAGGAACACGCCGGCGATTCCTATGTCCGGCGCGGCTGGCAGCGTGGTCATGTTCGCCATGGCGTCGTTGAGCAGGGACATCCACATTGCTGGCTGAATCATCTTGAAGCACGTGTCCGCGTGCTCCATGCACATGGCGTGAAACTTCACGTAGTTCTGCAACTCGCTCGTGTCCATGCTGATCGTGTGACCGGCTATGTCCACGAACCAGACAGCCGGCTCGGTCTGCAGCTTTCGCAGCCCGGTGATCTCGGGATAGGCTCCGCCAGTACCGACTCCGTACTTTCTCCCGCGACACGTCATGCTGTCGCAGTGACTGACCATCGGCTGGTCCTTGCACTTGTACTCGTAGTCCTTCTTCTCCAGCGATCTCACCACGCTGAGCACCTCCTCGGAGGGCAGCGGTGGTCGCATGTACTTCTGATTGTCCTGCTCCAGCTTGGTCTGCCAGTCCGATGGAAACGCTCTCTTCAGATAGACACCGACCTGAAACAGCGCGTTGTTGCGCCCGCCCTCCGGGAATCCTCCCTCGGCCATGTGCTGCAGACACGGAGGTCCATCGCTGAACGGTGCCTTCTCCTTCTTCGGCTTCTTGATCCTGATGAGCGAGAGATCTGCCTCGCTCACCCTCAGCTTCTCGGCGTACTTCACGAATTCCTCGAGAGTCTGCTCCGCGCCGGTGCGCTTGATGCCGTGCTGCATCTGCAGCTTGCCGCCGAAATCACCACCGAAATACGGCATGACCATCCAGTTCGGCTGGTCGCCCCTCATCACGTCGACGTGCGTCTGCTTCGGAAATATCTCGCTCCCAGCGAACCCTATCGCGGCCGCGACATCCCTCAGAACCGCCTGCACGCGATCCGCGGCCGTCGGCTCCCGAAGAAACAGGAACAGGTGAAGACCACCCGACTTGGATCTGCACGGCACCAGCGGCAGCTTCATCGACTCCACCTTCGCGACGACCTCCAGCAGGTCCAGGTCGTACTGGTCCACGTCGATGCATCCCCACGAGCACGTATCGTTCTCCCTTATGGGTGCCACGCCCAGTGGGTACTTTCCGGCTAGATGTCGCACCCACAGATCCTGCGACACCGGGGACTTGATGGTGGAGGCGGTTCTCTTGATAGACCACTTCAGGCCATTCGGATCGAGGTCCGGCGTACCGTGCGTGCCGTGCATAGACGCGAATCCCTCGAACAGCGCCATCAGGCGCGTTATCACGGGTTCTCTCATTTTTGGCTTCCCCTAATGGAGGTCCGCCCCATCTCAGCGGACCTCCAATCGTGTGACTGTCAGGGAAGGCTAGATGTTCTTGTCGTCGTCCGGGTGCCCCCGGCCACCACCGTCTACTTCACCGTCGCCGTCAACATCGTCCTGCGGCGTGTCGGCCCGCTTGACGCCCTTCTCGAAGTCCTCGTGAAGTTGCCGTGCCAGCTTGTAGGCCGCGAGGTCCGAGCACAGCAACTCCGCGCCGTCCTCACCGCCGTCCTCGATCTCCCAGCCGTACCAGTCGCCGTCGTCGTTGGACTTCGGAATGGTGCGCATGCGCCACATGTAGGCCCACAGACTCGCGCGCTTATCCGTGCCCGGCACGCGCTTGCGCCCGATGTCGGTCATCCACTGCCGCGCCGCCGTGTGATTGGTGCTCGACATCGGAATGACAAACGGAGTCGGTGCTCCGCCGGCGATTTTCTCGTTGTGCACCAGCACCACGTGATAGCGCGTCTCGACGACCACGTTCCCGCTCGGCAGTGTCCACTTGCCCTTGCCGGGTTTCTTCGGGTCCTCGACCCACTCGGCGATCTCCGGCCGATTCGCGTACTCGCCGGCATAGCCGCCGCGCTCCGGTCGCCACTCGACCCACGCCTTGCGGAAGTGGCACAGCTGAACGAGAAGACCGTCGCCCTCGCCGTCGATCAGGATCTTGCTGCCGCGCGGCCAGATGTTGCCGGCGACCGCCGTCTTGTTGCCGCTGATGCCGGGCTTGATGCACTCCTGTTTCTGCGCGAGGCACTGCGGCGACTGCGCCTGGAGCAGGTACAACAGCGGGACGATATTATCGGCCGCGTCCGTGCTAACGCCGACCCCGGCGTCCTGCTCCATGAGCTTCTTCATGTCCTCGTCGATGGTCGCCACGGTGGTCGACTTCTTGACCTCGGCAATCTCCCTCGTCGGACCCTTGGTCTCGGCCGGTTTCGTGGACTGTGTCCTCCCGGTCACCGGCTTAGTCACTTGCTTCGTAGCCATGTTACTTCTTTCCCTTCTTCTGCTTCACAATAGACGCGACGCGACCACTAGTCGCGCCGAGCATTCCCATCACCTTCTTGGTGAGAGGTCTTCCAGCCTTGAACTCGCCCTTGATGAAGGCGGTCAAGGTATTCCACGGGACACCCTGCTTCTTGTCGTATGCCTCCCCGGCCTTGATGAGAAGCTTCTCAAACTTGATGGCGTCCTTCTTCTCGCCGAGCCCGAACGAGATCTTGAACTCGGTCTTGATGAGATCCTCGTTGTGGGTCTTGATCATCCACGCCGCCGCCCGCTCCATGTTCTCCTCTGGAATGTTGGCGTGGAAGTACTCCCCGATCTCGATCTCGAGCGGGGGCAGATTGCCGCTGGCGGGGATGCCCAGCTTGTCGATGCCGGCCTCGTCGAACAGGTCGACCAGCTTCTTGTCGCGAATCTGCTGGATCTCGGCACTCAGCTCCTTGATCCTGGCCTGATGGTCCTCGATCTGGTTCTGCTTGTCGCGCCACTCTGCGATCATGGCGCGGCACGCGTCCAGCTTGTCCTCCGGCGGTGCCACATCTGCGTCGGAGCTCATCTCATCGAGCATGGCGCGAGTGGCCGCACTGACCTGCGTCAACTGCGCCTTGCCGACCTCTTTCGCACCGCGCACGCCGGCCGAGCGTAGACGCGGAAACTCTGCTGTTTTCATGTGGAATTTCCCCTGATTGTGCTGCTGAGCCGGCAAGTATAGCACAGTTGCCGTGCACCCACCAAAACGCAGCGCGGCCCGCCGTTGGGGGGAAACGGCGGGCCGGCCTGCTCGACTCTGCACAGCACGGAAAGCCGAGCAGCGGTCCGGGTCACGGGGATGATGCCCAGAGGACCCAAGAATAACACGGGGGGCGGACACCCGCAAGGTTATTGGTTTATTGGTTTGCCGCGCGCGTGCTCAGGGGCCGCCGCGCGCGTGTAGCAGATCAATAAACCAATAAGAGCGAGCGCATGCCGTTGATTCTGCTACAGAAACGACTTATTGGTTTGCCACAGCGAATCCAATAAACCAATAGCGACGGGCGGGTGCCCACACATTATGCTACACTGCGCGTCCCCCGGCAGCACGGAGAACAATCATGGCGAACATGAAGCGAATTCCAATAAGCGCGGCGCGACTCATCGCTGAGACCTACGGCTACGATCAGGTCATGATATACGCCCGCAAGGTGGACCGACCAGCCGGCGTCGGAGAGAGCGCCAGCCAGATGATACGCGGCGGCGAGCACATGACCACCTACGGCGTGGACAAGACACACTGCGCCGCCATGGCGCGGATCGCGGAATATCTCAAGACGAAGATCCTGGGGTGGGAGTCATGAGATTCGTGATCGATATCCCAAAGGACAATACCAAGGAGCAGTTCATCACTCTCCTGCATCTGGCACTGTCCCAGATCAGGAAGACCACGAACGACAACAACCAATCGAACAGCAGAGTCATGAAGAAACTCGCGCGCTCGATCATCTCTCAGGTACACAAGCAATGAGATACCGCAGCCCGACAACCGCCATGGCTCACCAGCTTCGCGCCATCGCCGCATCCCGCACCGCACCCCCCGTTCCAAGCGGAAGCGTGTTCGCCTACCTGCTGGACATGGGCACGGGCAAGACCAAGGTGGTTCTGGACGAGTTCGGCGAGGACGCGGTGAGCGGGGGGCCGCAGGATCTGCTGATATTCGGTCCGGCCGGGTCGTATCGCAACTGGTTCGAGGACAAGAGCGAGCTCCAGCCGTCGGAGCTGAACCGACACGTGGACCCGGAGTTTCTCGATCGAATGGTGTGGGTGCCGTGGATCAGCGGAGGAGGGAAGAAACTGCGCGAGCGCATACGTGCCATGATGGAGTGCAGGGACAAGCGCCGACCGCGCGCTCTGTTCGTGAACATCGAGGCGGTGCAGAAGCGGGACGAGGCGTTTCAGCTCTGCATGGAGTTCGTTGCCCAGCGCCGGGCCAGAGTGGTGATCGACGAGAGCACCACGATACGAGGCAACAGCAACAGAGCCGAGAACGTGATCGAGATAGGGCGCGCGTCCAGCAGCAAGCGCATCATGTCCGGTCTATGGACGCCGCGGTCGCCCCTGGATCTATACAATCAGTGCATGTTCCTGGACCAGAAGATCCTCGGGCGCAACAACATCTTCTCGTTCAAGATGCGGTACGCAGTCACGAAGAAGGTGAACATGGGCGGCACCTACGTGAGCAAGGACGGCGAGGAGAAGAAGCGAAAGCCGTTCAGCGTGATCCTGGGCTGGCGTCACATCGAGGAGCTCCGCGAGCGCGTGGCTCCGTACCGCTTTCGCGTTCTGAAGAAGGACTGCCTGGATCTGGTGCCGAAGACCTACGCCATACGAGACGTGGAGCTGACCGGTGAGCAGAAGAAGATGATCGAGGAGATCAGGCTGTTCGGTCACGCGGCCGTCGGCGACAGCTTCGTGACCGTTGACATGGTGCTGAAACAGATCATACGACTGGCGCAGATCGGCTGCGGCTATGTCATGGACGACGAGCGCGTGCTGCGCGAGGTGCCGGAGAACCGGACCAACGAGCTTATCGCGCTGCTGGACGAGCACGCCGGCAAGGCCATTATCTGGTGCCCGTGGAGGGCACCGATCGAGAAGATCGTTCGCCGCCTCCGGGAGGAGTACGGTCCACTATCTGTCGCCCAGTTTCACGGAGGCAACAAGACCACGCGCGGCGACGAGGAGCGGAGATTTCTCGGGGATCCGGAGTGCCGGTTCATGGTCGCCACGCAGGGCGCGGGCATGCGCGGGAATACGTGGGTCTGTGCGGACCTGACCGTGTACTACGCCAACAGCTACGACCTGGAGCAGCGCGACCAGAGTGAGGATCGCAACCATCGCGTCGGGCAGCGCAACCCGGTGACCGTGGTGGATCTGGTGGCGCGGGACACCAACGACATGAAGGTGCTGAAGAACTTGAGGAAGAAGATCGACATGGCGACGCTGATCAACAACGAGGGATACAGGGAATGGATATTATGAGCGGAACATTAGAGTCGTGCACCTGCGAGAAGTGCGTGGAGTGCTGCAAGCGAGCACCCGGATGGATGCTGCCGGAGGAGGCGCGCGGCGCGATGCGCGCCGGCATGGCCGACAAGTTGATGATGGACTGGTTCACTCCAGACTCGGAGTATGGTAACAGAGAGAATATCTACTCGCTGTGTCCGGCGACCAGTGCATTCGGCTCTGGTGGATTTGGATGTGGTGGCACGCACGCACCGACCACAGATGAGATATTCGGCAATGGGTTCAGTATCTTTGGTCGACGGCAAAACCCAATTCCGTGCGGTCTTCTAAAGGATAACCTCTGCTCCATCCACGACAGCGGTTTCAAGCCGATCGAGTGCAGGATGGTGCGCGGATGCACCGACGACAATACGACCAGACGAGAGGTCGTGAAGTCGTGGGACACCGACGAGGGACGCGCGGTGATCGCCGAGTGGAAAGCAATGGTCGACTACAAAGATAATGGAGAGGAGTTGTACTGATGTTCATCGAGGGCCTGTTTCACGACGACAAGCAGTTCGCCGGCGACGCGGAGGGACTCAGCAAATTCTTCTTCGCCGGCATTCACAAGTACCAGACCGATCGCCCCCCGGAGATGCAGGACGGCGTCGTGACGGTGCACGTGGTGATGGCCGCCGCCGCATTCACGCTGGCGGTCATGATCAAGGATCTTCCACGTCCCGAACGGAAGAAGATCCGGGAGTATCTTATCGCGAAGTTCGACGACGTACTGAGGGAGCACGGAGCATGACACCGGAACAGGACGAGAGACTGGTTCGCGCTGTCGAGATTATGTCCGGTCTCATACCCATCGTATGCTTACTGCTGTTCTTGTTGATGGCCTCAACGTGCACGTTGAAACACTAGAAGGAGAAATGACAGATGACCACTGCGATCAGGACACTGACTGAGGGAATGAAGGGCGAGGGCTGCCTCGGCAAGGCCGCGAGGATCGGGCTCGGTGAGATGCCGGTGTTTGTCCTCATAGCGAAGGACCATACGGCACCCGAGCGAGTCAGGGAGTGGGCTGCGAGCGTGGAGCTCTTTCACGGCAAGCCGACCGACAAGACACGCGAGGCGCGCAGAGTCGCCCTCGAGATGGAGCAGTGGCAGCGCGAGAACCCGGAGCACGTGAAGGTCCCTGACTGACCAACAAAAAGGCCCGACACGCGCGAGCGTGCCGGGCAAGTCTGGGAGTTCAGCCGGTCGCGTCTTACCGGCTATCGCCCGGACCGTGGAGAGCCGGGCGACCTGTTCAGCGGTGACGCCGCCGCAAGGTGTGTGGGCCGGGAGCGGGGCAGAGGCCGCTCGGCGACCTCGGCAATAGCCCCGCTCCGACTAGCCGCCGTTGGCACCAGCCGGCCCCGCCAGACGCGCCAGAGGGTCGCGCAGCGGTGCGCAACAATGTTGCTCACGGCGGCTTTTTCCTTCTTGGGTGAACATTGTCCCAGGTGCCGGAGGTGGGCGGTGTCAGGGCCTTCTCGTTTCTGATGTCCTCCAGAATCTGCATGATATAGATCTGGGTCTTGTGAATGTCGGACACGGCGTCCAGTATCTCGCGGTGAGTGCTGTTCGCCTTTCTCGCCTCCTCAGCCATGTCGTGAATGGCCTGAATTGCCTCGTGAACCGGCCCCATCATCGACCAGAGAGGAGGAGGCTCGATTTTAGCATCGTCCCTCTTCCGATCCCGATCACTCTTTCTCATCATAACGATTCCGAGACCCGCCACCAAACTAATCATTATCATCTGCGCCAGTGGCCACGGGGCCAGCACCTTGATAGCCTCATTAACTAGATCGTACATCGAGCCCCGCCCGGTATGTGACGTACAATTCTGCAATCATGAACGTGAACCAGAATGGAACCATCGGTGATGGAAATCCCTGTTTGTACGAGACCTCGACCATCGACAGTGCAAACTCCGCCCACAGACAGGCGGAGATTATCGCAGATACGGAGCGAATCCGCGGGCCAATCCACATGGATCCGCCATTGGCGATGAGCGCCGCTATTCTCAACATGCCGGTCACGAGAAATGTTAGAGCAATCAGCTCTCCAGTAACATACTGCGACAGCAGATGAAGAATGCTGCCGTTGGCCATTTTCGGCCAGATGAGCATCATGACACCGAACACCGTCATCGCGGTTGCCATGGACCACTCGTATAATCTATTATCGAGATAGAATATCACATTTGTGAATACGCGTCTACGCATAATCGTGATCTCCGAGAAACTGGGAATCCTGCCGGCTCAGGAATTCCCAGAATCTTTCAGGTTCGAGTAATTCTCCCTATACTGCTACCTCACGAAGTGCCCATCGACCCGAACACCGGCGACTACCGGGGGGCCGGACGGGGCAGCGCTGAAGCCGGTCTTCTTCGGTGCAACGGCACCACAGATCGACTCGGCGACATGAGTCACGAGACTGTTGATCGGCGCTCCGCCAGAGATGAACGATGCGATGATGGCGGTGACAGTCGACACGGTCGGCAGGTAGCCACACGCCCTGACCGTTCCGGCGATGATCGCGTCCGTGGTCTTGTCGCCCACGGTCGTCGGAGGCGTGGTCGATCCTCCATCTGGCGGCACAGTGCCACAGGCGGCGAGCATCAGTCCGGCGACGAGAACAGCAGAGATGGTGATGGTCTTCAGAACTCTCATCGATTTTTCTCCTATCGATTGTGGGACGCTGCACGGATGAACATGGTCACCGACGAGACCCGCCCGTGCGCGAGTCTCGTCGATGTTCGTCAGAGTTGTGTCCCGTTCACGATCACCTTGTTGACCTGCGGCTGACCAGTCGGTGGCGTGATCACTGCGGGGGTCGGCACGGTGGGATCGTTCAGCGCGGTCTGGATGCGAGCATTGATCGCCTCCACGGCCTCGCCGGACTTCGGGTCGAGGCCGAGCGCCTTGATCACCTCGGAGCCGTGGTCCTGGGCATAGCCCACGGCGTCTGCAATGATCTGGCTCTTGATGTTGATATCTAGGTTGGGATTGCCCCGGACCTGAGTCTCGGCCTTGGCGGCAGCGGCGTTGATACCGTTGATGATGATCCCCTGAAGCTGAGCCTTGTTCTCCGCGGTGACCTTGATCCCAAGCCAATTCAGGCCGCGAACAAAGATCCAGAGTGCCACGGTCCCGATGGTACCGCCGAACGCGATCTGCATCCACGAGATGACTGCGGCCGCGAGGTCCCCGCCCTTCACGACTGTGGTGGAGGTGATCGGAGCCGAGGTCTGCACGGTAGTCGTCGGTCCCTGCTGCGCCATCTGCAGACGGTCCTGCAGCTTGGGCGTGATAAAGGTACCAGTCTCGTACAGAGCCTGATTAGTGAGAGTGATGACCTGATCATCACCGATCATGCCGTGGCGATCCGCCGCTCCGATGTCGGCGAGTGCGCCGGTGGCCACGACCATTGTCATCAGCACTCCGAGAACATACTTCATCATTTTCAAGTTTCTCCTGTTGTGCACGAGTGACGCCCGCTCGCGCTTCGGGATTTCTACTGCTCGGTCCATCCGACCGGGATGGTGGCCGCATCCGGCATGGCAGTCAACGTGATATTTCCACTGAGATCTCCTGCCGCCTGCGCGCGAGCTCCGGTGAACGCGAACGCGTCCGGCACTCCGGGCGTGAACGACATCGCGTAGCAGATCCTGTAGTTGAACCCGTCACTCGGCACGACATAGTTTCCACCGAAGAAATCTGCATAGCCTCCTCCCGGATGTGTGGC